>Ga0137376_10001268_pt1 | contig 13767 bp, 13 predicted proteins | sample SagtaG_23_FD_104814 | JGI IMG/M metagenome (GOLD analysis project Ga0137376, IMG submission 104814) | Vadose zone soil microbial communities from Sagehorn Ranch, Mendocino, California, USA - Sage2_L_20_16 metaG | ecosystem: Environmental > Terrestrial > Soil > Vadose zone | place: USA...
GCCAGCGTCCGTTCGTCGGCGGGCCGACCTGTAGCCTCGACATTGCCGGCTGCGCTGGGCGGTCTGGTTGGTTCTGGTGGAACCGCTGGTGCCGCGAGAGCACCGCGTATTGGCTGACGGACTCCCAGTCTTTGAGCAAGGATTTTCTCTTCCGGCTCACCGACAAGCTCTTTTGCTCCAGTCGTCACCGGGGGCGGTGCTCCCGGTTGCCTGCCAGCGTACTCGGTCAGTTGCGGATAGTCTGGAAGGACTTCCCTGGCGATTGGTGGTGCCGCGCCGACTGGCGTAGATAGTTCCGGTACGACTCGGCCTTGAACTGGCATCGTCGGATACTTTGGCGCTAATCCACTCCGACCGAGACGGCCCATGCCGCGTTCCATCAGTGGGTTTGGCTGCATTCTCCCGCGCATGTATTCATACAGCCCAGCGCTTCCAAGTCCCATAGCCGTGCTTATTCCTGGCGGGGCACCAAAATGCCGCGAAAGAGTTTCACCCAATAAGCCAAGTCCTACAGGTCCGAAAACTCCTAGCCGCCGCATGGCGGAAGGGGCATTCGATTTCTCTGAGCGGGTGATATTTCGCCGGAAGGCGTCGCGCATCTGAATCACGGCGCCTTCATCGCCGCGGATCTCGCGCACTCCCGGGACGCCTGCTGCTTCAAGCTTGTCGTAAACTGCATCGCGCATCGCTTCGGCGGCTGCTTCTTTAGCGGCAAACCGTGGATTGCTGGCTCTGACGTCGGCACGGTCGGCTTCGGTCATGCCCATTTCCGTGTCCATGTCGCGGTTGAAGCGCCAGCGCAAACGGTCGGTTTCCTTGACGCTCAGGTCTTTCACCTGTCTTGTCGGTTCGCCGCCTTCCTCTTGTGGCGCTATTTCATCGGTCAGGAATTCTTCGAGCGCCTTCATCCCAGCGGCGCGTTCGCTTGGCGTGCGCGGGCTGTTCGGATCGTTCAATTTCGCTGTGGCGCGATCGAGAATGTCCTGGCCGCTAATTCTATCGGTTTCAGGGAGTTGGTCGATGTAGCTGCCGATTTTGTCCTCGATGCCCTTGACTGCCGCGTTCGCAGTGTCATGGGCTTCCCGCACATCCGTAACCGGTGCCTTGCGTTGTTCTTCGGCCAGGTAGGGCTTTGCGCGCTCGAGTTGCGCGTCATAGTTGATTTCATGGCGGCCTGGAGGAGCAGCCTCTTTGATTTCGCGTGTTGACTTCGCGGATGATCTGGCAGCTCGAGCTTCGGGACTGGTCCTAGCCGCTACGGTTGGCGAGGCCAGCGTCGCAGCGCCTCCGCCAGCGGCTTCGCTATAACCCCCAAGTGCTTCTTCTGCGGCTTCTGGATCGCCTCCAAGTGCTCTAGGTGTGGCCTTTACGCCGTGGTAGAGCCCTTCACCCATCATGTACGGTCCTGCGACTTCTGGAGCCACGGCCAGTCCTATGCCCCCCGCAATCCCCTTTGGCGAAGTCAATCCGCTTCCCATGCGCGCTGCTCTCGCTGCAAGGTCATACCCTGCTGCCGGTGTATAAGCCGCATATCCCGGTTTCGGAGTCCTGAGCGCGCCAAGTTCCGCTTCATTGCGTTTGCTTTCAAGGGCGCGCGAACCTCGGCCAAGAGCTGTGCTGAGCCCTAAAACGTCTCCGGTATCGAGCATTTCCTTTTCGCTGGCTTGGCCTTCTGGAGTTCCAAAGGCTGCTTCGCGCAGCGGCCTGATTGCCGTGCTCTTTGCCGCGGCCTGGGTCGGTGCGGCAAGGGTAGCTGCCTGCTCTTTTTCTGAAGGTACTGGAGCTTTGCCGCCAATCGGGTTGCCGTGCTCGTCCCATTCCATCACACCCGCTGCTTGCGCCTTGATGGGATTTCCCTTCTCGTCCCACTCGGTTACGGCTTGGGCGCTGTCGGCATCTGCCATTTGCGTGCCTGCTCGTTCCAAATTGCTGCGTCAGGGACTCCCTTGGGGCGTTGCGGCGCTGGCATTGCTCCGCCGCCTGGACCTTCGCCCATCGTCGCATAGTCTGACAGCCATTCATGCGCGACATTCAGAGCCTGAATCATGTTCGCAGCGCTGAGTTTCCCGGCGTTGAACATCCGCTCAAAGTGCTCAAAAAGTTCGTTGCTCATGCGCCCGCGAGCGTGCGCCAAGGTTACAGCGCTTTGCACCATGCCGATTTCGTCTCTGTAATGCTTGTAAACAGGGTCGCCGCCGCCGATTTTCCCGGTCATAAAGTCATTCCACCGGCCTTCGCCGGGGCCAAGCAAATTGGCAACTTTTTCCGTTTCGTCCAAAGCCCGATTAATCCCTGGCAGCGTGGCTTGAGCCTGCTGCTTCATGGTCTTCATGGTGTTTGTGAGCTTGTTCGGGTCGTTCGCGGATGCGGCGCGGATGCGCGCAACCTCGGTACTCGCTAGGTTGTGTCCTGTGGCGATTCGTTCCTTAGACTCGCGATTGCCTTGGGCAATGTCCTCTGCGCTTTGTATCTTCTCGCCTGCGATTTTCTCTGTGCTGGCTTCTTTGCCGGTAGCTATTTTTTCCTGGCTCGCTTCCTTACCGGTTGCAATTTTCTCTTGGCTTCCTGTTTTTTCTGTTGTGGTTGCGCGCGCCGTCTGTCCTGAAAGGATCTGGCGTTCGATTCCAGCAGCGTCTTTCCTCTGCACGTAGATTGGCTCATCCTGCCAAGGCACCTTCAGAGGAACCATGTCGAATTGCTTGAGTTTCGCTTCGTCGGTAGCAGCCTTTACTGGCGCTCCTGCACGTTTTTCCTCTTCGTTTGCGGCGCCGGCGGCCTGCCCGAGGCGCGACTGATAGCCTAACGTTCCGAGTCCTGTTCCCTCTTCAATCGTGCGGCCTGGGGCTGTCGCCCTTCCGAGAATGTCTAATGCTCGTCGCCAGCCGTGGTATTGCGGCGGTCCTTGTTGAAGGAGCGTCTGTTCGCGCATCGTGGCCGGGCCTGGCTGGCGGATTGGCGGGGGCTCTGGCGCGGCTGCCGCTGTTCGCGCTGGCAGGCTCACTGGCTGCCTAACTGGCGGTGGCTGGTCGCCTGTGTCGGGGCCAGCTCCAAGAGGGCCAGCAGGCGGCGCTGCGGATCCTGTGAGGGCCATTCCGAGAAGCCGGCGGCGTTCCGGGTCGTCTAGGCCAATATCATCGAGCTCTGTATCGAACGCCATTTAGCCGTTCCCTTGACCAAATGCGGTATCCGCTGGTCCGCCTTTGCCAAGCATGCTGTTCATCCAAGCCATGCCGAGTTCGTCACCACTCTTGCCAGCGGCCCGGGCCTCCAAAAACTTTGGACCTAGACCGTACATTGATTCCATCGCTCCAGTATTCGTTCCGAAAAGCCCCTGCTCGCCAGCGAGTGCAAACTTTCGGTTGGCGCTACGTTCATTTGCGTTCGCCATTTCGATGTTCGCGGCTTCATTACCCATTGAGACGCCTTTATCCCTGGCGAGTTGCGATTCCTCGGCGCCTACGCCTGCGGCGTTTCCGGTCCTCGCGGCGCGGTTCCCTGCCATCCAGCCAGCTGTGTCTGCCGAGGCCGCTACGCTGCCCATGCCCGACGTTCGCATAGCATTCAATTCTTCGGGCTTGTACCCTTCGTTCATCATGGATTCATAGGAGGGAATAAGCTTTGATTCAAGAGCATTTGCCTGGCCAAGTTGGTCTCCAGCGACTTGGTTTGTCAGCCTTCGGTTGGCATCTGCCGCCCCAGCTTGTCCACGCGCCATTTACTCAATCCTCCGCGAATAGCTAACCCACGCTTCGCGTTTCCAGCCGAGTCTCAGGAGCAACCCGCCAAACTTCGGCTCAATTTCAGGAGCCAGCCAGCAATGTACGTCTGAAAGGCCAGCGCGTTTTGCTGTGGCCATACACTCTTTCGTCAGCGCCAAGATTCTGCCGATGGTTTCACGTTTCGGTGCGCGAGGGTCAAAAAGCAAGTACACTTCGGCGGTCTTGCGAAGGAATAGCGCCATTTCAGGGCCCGTACCGTTCTCAACCACCGCGCGGACAAGGAACTGCGATTCTCGCCAATCGGGGAGTTCATATGGTAATCCCTGGGCAGCGTGCAGAGTCTTGATGGCCTCGGAATCGCTATCCAAAAATGGCCTTATCCGAAGCATCTATCCTGGCGGTACTCCTGGGGTTATGAACGTTGGCGCTGGCGTCTTGTTGCCGGCAGCAGGGGCAACGTTCGCGTTAATGTACGTCTGGACCTTGGCAAGGGCTTCTCCGGTCTTCACGTCACTTTTGGTGATGGCGTCCAGGTTCGGGATCGAGATTTTAGGTGTGGGCATTTTCGATCACTACCCCGCAGAACCAGCGTTTCGTTGGCATTTCTTTCTTCGTCATAGGGTCCACATACGTCGGATGCGCTTCGAGGAATTCTATCTTGTGAACGTTACAAAAAAATAGTTGCGCTTTCGTTTCTGGATGCTCAATCTTCCATTGAGCCCACTGCGAGCACTCGTCGCAGCATTTCATGCGCTTAATCCTCGAATTGGGATCGTGGGATCGGCCTTCAAACTAGGAATGAGGCGCTCGAGCTGGAACCAGTTATTTATGGCATTAGTCCCCACGGTCCAGAATATGCGTTCACCGTGAATCGAGACTTTGCGTTCGAAGTCGCCGGCAGGATTGAGGCTCAGGATGATGGAGCGAATGTTGGTTGTGCGGTAGGGGCTCGTCGCCTGAAGAGTTAAGATGCCGCTGCCGGTCACAAGGCCGGTGACGTACTCACATATTTTTCTATGGGCTCTTAGCTGAAGCTCGTCCTCTTGCGACTTTGAAGGGCTGCCATAAGTCTGAAAAAAATTGTTTACGGCAACGCCGTCGTCGCTTCCCTGCACCGCGGCATCGACCAACTCATAGATTTTCCCGTTGCCTACGCCGTTTCCGAGGAACGTCTGCAAAGTGCCGTCCGGCCGCTCAATCAAGGCACAGCAATTCGCCGTCATGGTCCAGGGGCTCCACTTCCTGGCTGACCCATGAACCAGGATTCTCCCGGTGAAGGCTGAGTACGTTGGCGCCATCGCGGTTGTGATCGCTTCGCCGGTTGGCGAGAATTTGTAGTCCATGTGGAAAACTTGGTTTGGCGTTAGAGCGCTGTTGACCGGCAAACCGAGAATGAGGCGTTTGGCCTCCCGGGCGATTCTGACCCAAACGGTATACCCCGCAAGCCAGTTCGTCTGATTCCAGTTTGGCTTGTTGTTTCCGCTGACGTCTTCTTGAATTTCCTGCATGATCTTGACCGGATCTGAGCCGGACGTCAGATAAAGGCCGCTCCGGTCGGCAAAGACTACCCATTCTTCCACCCCGTCCCAAGCATTGGGCCCGCAGCAGCCGATGGTGTTTGACACTTCGGTGATTGTCCATGAGGCTGGCTCGTTCACACCGTCATCTGTGACATAGCAGAGATAGTGGTCTTTGGCGAGGTAGAGGTTCGTCCTGAGCTGCCAAGAGGCGCGCAGAGATTGCACGCTGGCGCTGGCCCCCGGCGCCGCAATCTGTACTACGTCCAGCAAGCCATCGAAGGATTCAGGATTGTTGGCATGGCTGATTCTCGCGATGGTCGAATTTACCGGTGAATTCGTTGGGAAAATCTCGATGCAGTCGATAAGGAAAACGCCATTGTTGCTTAGCGTGCCATCGGCATACACCTGCAAGAGCAAGTCTGCTGGGACTACGGAGAGAGGCGAGGTCAGAAGTACTCCTGTAAATTCCTGGTAGGCTGCGGTCAACTGTCCTGCCTGAAGACTTAATCCCGGAGTCGTAAAGGCACCCGTAGTCGATTGCAAATTGATATGCAGGGTTCCCTGAACGGGAGCTCCTGAGATGGCAACCCTAGCCCGAACGCTATAGGCTATGCCTATGTTGATGAGTTTGTTCCCGAGATAGTCCACGGCAGCAGGCTGCGTAATCAATCCACGGACCGCCGTTGCTCCGTCGCCAGTGATTGAGAAAGCATCGCCCCAGTAAGCCGTCAAGGCTTTGTTGAGAGCGGAATCGCCGCCAGCGAATGTTCCTCCCTGCGTCCAGCCAAGCGGTGGAAGTCCCATCGCGGATGGTGTGGAATAGAAAACTTTGATGGTGATGCTGTCAGTCGAAACCGTGCGGTTATTCGCCGCATCGTTGTTCTTGGCGCTGTAGAGTACGCCGAATTGGCCACTGTTGTTTATAATCGCTGGAGTCAGCGCGGCACCCCAGGTGTCATTCGGGCCACCGTAGGATTGAGCTGCGAGTCCTGCCGTTAGCAGGTTCCCATTGCTGTGGTTAGGACTGAGCGGGCCAGAGGACAAATTGTAGAGATAAATCTGGTTGTCGCTGATCTTGTTCGCCACATCGCCTTTAGCGAGTACTACGACTTGGATTCCCAGGATCGTGGCGTTGCCGGGAATGGCGAAAGCGAAGCCAGCAGCAATTATGTTGGGAGACACCCCGGAAGGCAGCATGAGAGCGCTGGCTACAATCCCATCGGTGGCAAAGATGTTATTCGGATTGGCCCATCCGAGACTAGCGACGGACGGGAAATTGGGTCCAGCATTCGCTAAGGTTGGTGGGCCCGTCCCGAATCCGCCATCAAAAGTCAGATTATTGAAGCCGCCCCCGCCGCCATCTGCTTTGATTTTGTTGCGTTCGCCAAGCCAGACAGTGCGTGAGTTGTAGCTGTTCACCGAAGCGCATTCTCCAAGCTCCACCTGCGCGAAAAGATACTGCGCGTTGAATCCAGAAGCTAGAATGGAATCGAGGAAGTCCACGGTTAGGCTTACGGTCGTATTGTCGGCAATCAGCATGGTACTGGTCGGAGTCGAGCTGCCGGTTGGGAGTGAGTAAAACGGCCCCGTAGTCGCAGGCGCAACAATCGCCTGAGTAAAAAGCAGGAGCCTGGCAACCACATTCGGCGGCCCGGTAGGGATATTCGTAAGAGCGACTTTCTTGCCCCCGCCAGCCGTCCAGCTCACCGGAGGGGCCGGGCAAGTGATGAAACCCTGGCGGGTGATGAACGATACGGTCACTTGGCGTAGCCCAGCAGTGATGTTGCCAGCCGTGCCAGAGTCTACAGCTGCTGGCGCCGCCCCCGGCCCGGTCTGGCTTACCCGGTCGTAGTTTGTCCCATCGAACTGCCGCGGAATGTCTTGTCCGCTTTTGCCATCGAAAAAGGCCATATACTCGCGGCCAAAGAGCGTAGTGGAATTGTAGAAGAGCCCTGGAACGCCGCCGCCTTTTACCAGTGTCAAGTTGTTTGGAGTGGCTTCTTGGTAGAGGTTCCCCAGCGAGTCCCAAACCATCAGGATATTCGCTAGAGCGCTGGCGTAGGTCTTTAGGCCGTTGACGGTCCGATTGCCGCCAAGCGAAGGAAAGAACGACGACAGGCGCGGCCTCGATCGCACCGCGCCCATCGGGAAGATGACGTCCTGGCAGTTAGGGCTTGCGCCAGCGGGGAGCTGGCTTGGAGGCATTGAGCAGCAGTAACCAGCGAATAGGTCCTGCCCAACATCCACCATGTCTTGTATCGAGATGGCGAGCCTCCAGGGTTAGAGTAGGTTGCTGAAAATGGCCATGAAGGCGATGTTATCCCCGAGAATGGCTGCGGGGTATCCACTGGCCGCTAATTCGCCACCGAATGAACTGGAAATCTTCAGTTTGCAATTCTTCTGTGTCGTACCGATAACAGGGAAGTATGTATTGGCGATGTTTCCGCCTTGGCTCCAAACGTCGAAATTTTCTACTGCCAAACTGGAGTCAATGAACGGACCAGCACCGCCAACAAGCGCGGGATCGGCTACCGCGGCGGTGAAGTCCACCGCATCGCCACCGCTCACGTAGTTGCCGGTAAGAACCAGCACCCCGCTAACGAGGAATGCTCCCTGCCCACCGCGAATTGCGAGAACGTTCTGAACACTGACCTTCACTGCCATGTTGCCTCCTCAGAGTACTGGATAGTTTCGTCCGCCAGAACCGCTGTAAGGCTGCCGGCGATGATGCCCGCGCTGCCTTTGCCTGACACTCAACTGCTGCAAAGCATGTATCTCGCTTTGGCCAACCTTGTCGTAACCTGCTGCCAGCGTTGAGCCGCGCGAAGCCGCAAAGGCTGCTGCGGTTTCATAGGCTGCGGCGTTTAGCACGCCTCTGATCGGTACTGGGTCGTTGACGCTAACGATTGGCGCAAGCTGCTTTTCGTACTTGATCTTGACGTCTTGTGATTGCAGTGCTCCCCTGAATTCCAGCTTGTCGCCAACCCACTCCCAATCGACTAGGAACGTTTGCTGGCCCATTGTTCTTAGGCCGCCAGGAGGATGCGCCATCAGGCCAGGATTGTTTACCGTGTTGGTTTGGCGCTCCCAAAGCTTTAGGGGCACTACCAGGTCAACTGGTAGTTGCGGCAAAGCGAAGTTTGAGCCATTCGCGCCATTTGGGTAGACGATATGCGTGCCGCTGTCGTCAATGATGAGGCGGCCTTCCGGGTCATTGATTGGCATGGTGGGGATGGCTAGCAACCAGGCATACGAGACATTTACCTCAACTCCGACTATGGCCAGCTGTCTTTGCACTGATTCATAGGCTATTTGAAGAAACTGAATGGAGAACGGAGCGACGTCGGTGAGCACGTCGCCGCCCTGAATCTCCATGTCGTTCAGGATCGCGCGAGCACGCAAAAGCACCGTTTCACAGGTGCCATAGGCCGTTGTGACTAAAACTGGCATTTACTTTTTGGGCATTCCTGCAGGTTCAAGATATCGGTCAGGGTAGAGGCTCCTGGCCTTCTCGGCGTTGGTCATCTTGGCATAGTCGGCTATTTCGCGGTCAAAGACCGCGCCACAACTGCCGCAGGTGATTACATCTTGACGGCAAGGCTTGCCACAACCAGGGCACGGAAACTGCTGCACGGCTTGGTAGCACCAGGGCCGCTCGAGCCCGAGCAGCCTGCAACCCCACTTCGCGAGTTCCGAGATATTGCGCCGGTCCATCTCATTCCCAGCCCAAAGCGTGTCGCCATCGCTGACAAGCTTCGCGGCGGTCTCGAGCATGGTCCTTCTGGCTAGCGCTACTTCTTCTCTCGTTACGAGCGTTCGACAATACTTCTCGAATTTCTGGCGCTCTTTCTGAACCGTGCCGGAAAGCCGGATCTTGGCTTTTCTGACGTCAGGCTCCTCGACATTGATTGCTGCCATCACGCCTTCTTTGGTCTTTCGGTACTTCACGTCGGGCGGGTTATCGTTGAGCAGTTCTATCTCCTCTTCGATTGCCGTTAGGAGCTCTTTTGGCAGGTCAGGCTCGGCGTTGCAGAAGAGTACTCCGAGGCGCGTGTACTTGCCGTCTTCGCTGCGCATCCCGCAAATGTCTTTGGCGAGGGGCGTGGACTTCAGCCAATGCACGGTTCTCCGTTCGTCGCCAATATCCTGGATTTCAGGCGTCGGGTAGACAACAAGAAGCGCGAATTCTTCATCAGGCTGCTTTGCTGGGATGACGTGCTGGCCGGAAAGCCCATTGCCGTGAGTGAAGGGGATATCGCTTAAATTGATGATGAGACTAGCCTGTGCCATTTGCTTCTCCTTCAGCGATTACGCCCGCTGGAGCGTGGTTAGAGTTTCACTACGAAGTCTTCATCTGCGAAGGGCCTCATCCCATCTTTTAGCCGGTCGCAAGTGACGCGCGTGAATTCGTTGTCCTTCCTAGCTGCTTCCTGCTCGATCGCTGCTTTCCGCTGGCTTGGCGTGAAGTCTTCTTTCGACCGGCGAATCAGGTTCACGACCAAAGCGACAACGTGCGTCGAAAGTGCCAACGGGCTCCCTTGGTAGTTGCCCGTGTCGGTTAACGGCATCACGAGCTCGTAATCGCCGCGGCTAGGGAATTCCCCTGCGGTATCGACGGTTAAGCCGCCATAGACTTCCTCGCCAGCTTTCCGCCAAGTTTCAGGCGTTCCGTACTCTTCTGGCGGGCGCCAACACTCCAAGTGCCAGCAGTTGGCCGGAAGGTACTTTGGGCACTGGCGAGTTTCAATCACGCTGCGAACGAGCCGGATCTGCTTTCGCATCGCTCCTGACCGAGCCATCGGGTGAAAGTCAGGAACTTCCAAATCTTCCCATTCTTCCCAAGAACCGGTGATCGGAACTATCCTATTCCAGCCCCATACCACCCTGAATCGTGGCTCGCCCCACCTGTTGGTTCCGCCAGCCAGGGCAAGCCACTTCGTCACATCCTCAGGGCAATCGTAATGCTCGATGCGCTCTTCATTCATGTTAAGCCGCTGGGGTATTGGCGACAATGGCGGCCGCAAGGGTAGTAGCCGAATCCGACATGGATTTGACGGTATCTTGCAGGGCCGCGCGGTCGCTAGCTGAGAGAGGCCCGGTTCCCGCCAATGCTGCGGTGAGTTTCGTGAATAAGGCGATCAATGCCGCGTTGGCTGCCGCTTCGGCGTCGGTGTTGGCCTTCGCCTGCGTGATGATGGCTTGTAGGTCTGCATCCATTTTGTTCTCCTTTGCGAGTAGTAATCTAACCGCTGACAAAATCTCGTCTAGCCGGGTATCGTGATGAATGTGGACGTGGAGGTTCACGCTTGCAGCTCTTTATTTGCTCGCAGCAAGTACTTTGGCGAGTTCCTCATCGGCCTCGGCGTTGGCCGCAGCTAGAATGCGTGCCGTGCCAAACCGGTCAATCATGCTTTTGGCATCTGCCGCGTTATAGCCCTTGGTCTTGAAGTAGGCAATCGCGCGGTCGGTATCGCTCACAACCGGAGCTGGCGCTTCCGGCTTTGGTTTTGCCGCCAGGATCTTCGCAAGCATCCCTTCAGAAACTACGATTTCTACGGTATACTCGAACCCCCCGCCGGCGGTGCGTTTGAATTCAACGTCATCGGCCACAAGGGCTTTAAACTCATCCTCTGTGACCAACTCGCCAGCATGATTTGACTCCAAAACTCCTTTGATTAGAAACGTTTTGCCAGGTACCGGCTTGTCGTTTTCGTCCAGCACGTGGCCAACGCTAGTCGTGTGATGCATAGTTCCCCTCTCTTTAAGCGAAAGATTTTTGGGGCGGGATTTCTTTGACCGCGTAGCCCGCCCGTCGCGGCTTCGTCCTCTCGAGAAAACCGGTGGGATGCCTGCCTTCTACAAGGCTTGCCCTTCAGGCATCCCGTTTCGTCGTCGTCGTTTTAGTATCCCAATGCAGAAAGCGATGCCAAACCATCCCAAAACACTCCATAGCGCCTGACTGTTACGCGGCCAAAAGGCCGGAGTCGGTCATTTCTGCCGACTTCTTGCGGTTCAGATTCCCGCAAGAGCAGACTGTCGCACCATCCACAAGGGATGTTCTCTCGCTCAGTCGTTCACGGTGGCTGTCGATTGAAACAACCTTCCGCCCTGTTTGCGTCGCAGCATCCAAGTCAATCAGAGAGAATTTGCTGCCAGACTTTTCAGCCTGGAGGCCCCGAAGTTGTTGAGGCTGGTCCATAAAAAGATTCATGACCACATCGAGGTAGCTGATGTACCCTGCCACAAGGCCTCCACTCGGCCCGTAGATCGGGAACACAGTTTGGTTGCCTTCCTCGAAGAAGCCCACGTCTTTCGTTACGCCGCGGCCCCAATGCTTCGGGAGTACGACGTCGATTCTGGCGATTGTCGCATGGATGGAAAGCTCGATGTCGATGCCGCCGAACGTCTTTGGAGGCTTTTTCTTGAGCATGTCCTGGCTCGAATCGCCGCCAAGTTGATTCTGGATGATGGTCGCCACGGTGATGCCAGCATTCTCCCAGGCCGCTAGCTGGTCCACGTTCATTAGAGCGAACATGGGCTCATTGAAGTTGGCTCCGAGGACTCTGCGAAGTTTGAATTCTCCCAGCCGCCTCAGAGCTGGCGTGATGGTTGCTCCCCCTGCGGCCACATGTGGAGTTTTCAACGCTTCAGGATAGCTTGATCTGCTCAGGTTGTTCCATGTTCCGCTCGAGCTGTCCACGTGGTTGTAGAGCAAGCCCTCGAGCGAAACCGGGTTAGCGCCGCCAGCGCCCTGGCTGATGTTGATGACGATAGCGTCGGTAACGATTGTTCCGGCCGGCAGAGCGTTCAAAGTTATCGTCTTCGCCAGTGGGTCAACGGCTGTAACCGTTGCGAGCCCGCGCGAAGCTGAAGCGAGGCCAGTCGGATAAATCTGCACGTCCTGGTTGAAGTAGAACAGGTTCGGGTTGTTGACTCCGATAACCGTTCCGGCAATCGACGTGACGGAATCAAGTTGCCCGGTGCCGTTTGTCCAAGCTACGCAGTCGAGTGCGCGCTTGAACATCTTCATGGCTTCGGCTACTTCCCTGACAGCTACATCCTCAACGGCTTTGTCATTGCCCTTGGTCGCATACTCGGCCAGTTTGCTCACTTCGAAGGCGAACCGGAATTGCAGCGTAGAAAGTGTTCCCACTTCCCAGGTGCTCCCCGAACCGCGGCCCATGTCGTCGAAGTCTCCCGTACCTTGACTGAATTTCCCGCCCGGTCGGATGAGTTGTGGCAAGCGAATGTTTCTGCTCGAAGCGTCAAGAACATCGGCGCGTTTCTCGATCAGATCCAACCATATGTGTTCCTGTTCGTTCTTGTATGTTACTCAAACTAAAGAGTTTGAGGGCAAGTCATTTCTGCTTGCCTCTCACAGTTCAATTCCTGTGAGAGCGGACTATCGCATCGCCCACGTGGGGCGTTCTCTCGCTTAGTCTCTCACGGTCCCTTGCGGGTTCCGCCTTCTTGGCATCGCAGCTTTGAAGTCAATCAGAGAGAATTGTTTTGCCCCATATTGCTATGGGGAGGCACACGAGGTTATGCCGTGGGCACCGTCTTCCTGACCTTCTCCAATTGCAATGCAACGCTCTGAATATTACTCGGGGGAGCCATTTGGCGCACCTCTTCCTTAAGTGAGATTTTGTCCTGCTTTTTCGCTCACTCGGGGGAACCGTGCCCGGCAATTTTACGGTTCGCTTCGGAACGCTTTGCTGCTAAACTGAGCAAAGAAAAGCCTGCCATCCGCTATGAACGGAGGCAGGCGACAGACACAGTGCCTTGCTCAGAAAGGACACTATGCCCGAATGTATCGAGTGTAGCACGCCATTTATTGCCCGTACGACACTCCAAAAATTTTGCTCCAAACGTTGCAGTTGGCGAAGGAAGACGCGTGCTTGGAGACAGAAAAACCCCAAGCGCTCGGTTCAGGCTGTGCAACGTTATCGCGCGAAACATCCAGAGACTCCGCGCAGCGTTTCGAATCGCTACTACGCACGAAACAGTGAAAAGGTGAAAAAGCGCACGAAAGAATATAAGAAATTCCACAAAGACCGCCACTATGCCCATTTTCTCATCGGTGCGATGCTTTACTTTGGACTGCTCGTCAGGCCCGCGCATTGTTCGAAGTGCGGTAAAGAATGCAAACCACAGGCACATCATCACCGCGGCTATTCCAAGGAGTACGTCCTTGACATAGTTTGGTTGTGCGTTCCGTGTCATTCCGCCGCTGACCTAGCCCTGAAGATGCGCTCCTCGTAAAATTTCTTGGGTAGTGAAGGGCGTACCATCTCCTCGATACATCCGCCCATCAGGGCCTTTGTAGGGCTTCTTCGCACCCGCCGCTGCGGCCGGTTTTGCTCCAGGCTTCGTCGCGGGCTTTGCGCCAGGCTTAGCCTGGCTGCCCGCCACAAGACCAGGGGTTTCATCGGCCAGCACGCGGCGGACGTAAAGATTCATGAGCCAGGGAGTCCAGTAATTTTTTTGCGCCTCCATGACCGCTTTCTGGTCGCGCGCCTGGTAGCCAA
>Ga0137376_10001279_pt1 | contig 13725 bp, 12 predicted proteins | sample SagtaG_23_FD_104814 | JGI IMG/M metagenome (GOLD analysis project Ga0137376, IMG submission 104814) | Vadose zone soil microbial communities from Sagehorn Ranch, Mendocino, California, USA - Sage2_L_20_16 metaG | ecosystem: Environmental > Terrestrial > Soil > Vadose zone | place: USA...
CCAGGACGTCCAGGCATCGTATGGGGCGGCGATGAGCTTCCCCGTCAGCGCCCCGGACTTCGGGGAAGCCAGAAACACGGCCAGGCTGGCGGGCAGTTCCCGAGGCACGCCCCCCTCTCCGGTTTCACGCAGCCTCCGGATCCGGGCCAGCAGCCCGCCGGCCCGTTCGCCCGCGGCGATCACCGCGTCCTGCAGACGCGTATCCACCGCCCCGGGAGCGATGGCATTGACCTGGATGTTGAATTCCTTGACCTCCTCCGCCAGCGTCTCCGTGAGGCGGACGACCGCGGCCTTGGAGACCCCGTAAGCCGTAAACCGCGGGAGCGGGGAAGCGGCCCCGCCACCCGAGAAGTTCACGATCTTGCCCTGGCGGCGCTCTATCATGTGCGGCAGCACGGCCCGGCAGCAGAGAAATGTGCCGCAGAGGTTCACCTGGATCGCCTGCAGCCACGCGCCCGCGTCCACGTCCCACATCGGGCCGATCGGCCCGTAGACGCCGGCGGCATTCACCAGCACGTCCACCTGACCGAAGGCGCGCAGCGCCGCCTGAACGATGCGGTCCGCGTCCCCCGCCTGGGAGACATCGGCGGATACCCACCGGATCTCCACGCCCCGCCCCCGGAGGCGCTCCGCGGCCTGACGAAGCTCGGACTCCGTTCTGGCGGCGACGACGAGCCGGGCCCCCTCGCGCGCGAATGCGGCCGCGACGGCCTCGCCGATGCCGCGGCTCCCGCCGGTGACGATCGCGACCTTCCCCGACATCACGAGTGGCTCGCTCATGCCCCCTAGTGTTCCTTTCACCCGCGGACGCCTCCTCCGCTCCGCCCGATGCCGAAGTAGGTGAAGCCGAGCCGCTCCATCTCGCCCGGATCGAAGAAGTTGCGGGTGTCGATCATCACGGGGCGGCCCATCGCGGCCCTGAGGCGGCGCAGGTTCACCCCACGGATCCCGGCCCACTCGGTCACCAGCACAACCGCGTCGGCCCCCCGCGCCGCGGCGTAGGGATCGGGGCGGCGATCGAATGGAGGCAGATCCAGACCCTCGTCCAGGCGCGCGAGAGGATCGAAGGCGGCGACGGCGGCGCCCCCAGCGGCCAGGCGCTTGATGATCTCCACGGCGGCCGAGCGCCGCAGGGTGCTGGTCCCGGCCTTGTAGGTGAGCCCGAGCACGCCCACCCGAAGCCCCCGAAGCGAACCGTAGAGCCGCCGCAGCCGGCCTTCCACCAGGCCGGCGCGGGCTTCGTTGACGGCGATCACAGCGTCCATGAAGGCGGTGGCGCGCCCCGTGCGCCGCCCAAGCGCCTGCAGCGCGCGAACATCGCGGCCGAGCGTGCCCCCCGCGAAGCCCAGCCCCGCGCTCAAGAACGCGTCCTTTCCGATCCGCCGATCGAGCCGCATGATGCGCGCCACGTCCACGACGTCGGCGCCGGCCTCGTCGCACAGATCGGCGATCTCATTGATGAAGCTGATCGAGGCGGCCAGATATGCGTTGGACGCGTGCTTGGCCATCTCGGCCGTGCGGACATCGGTCAGGACGATCGGCCGGCGGAGCGGCTTGTACAGCGCCGCCACCCGGCGGGCCGCGGCCGGGGTGGCCGATCCGATCACGAACCGGTCGGCCCGTCTGAAGCTCTCGACCGCCGATCCCAGACGCAGGAATTCCGGTACGCACACGACCTCGGACGCCGCGCGCGGGTTCTGCTCGCGCAGGATCCCCCCCAGCCGCTCGCACGTCCCGACCGGCACCTGCGCGCTCACGCACAGCAGGCGCGGCCTGGAGAGGTGCCGGCCGATCGCGCGGGCCGCGTCGTGAATGACCTCCACCCGGGCCTCGTCGTCGGCGCCCACCGGAGTGTCGAAGGCGACGTAGACAAACTCCGCGCCGCGGAGCCCCTCCCCGAGGTCCGCCGTGTACCGCAGGCGCCCGCGGCGGATGTTGCGGCGGATGAGGGTCGCGAGGAGGGGTTCGTGCACCGGGGGCCGGCCGGCGTTCAACGCGGCGATCGAGGGCTCCTCGCCGACGCCGCGCACCTGGTGCCCCAGGTCGGCCAGGCACGCCGACAGCACGGAGCCCTGGTGCCACAGGCCGACGATGCAGATCGTGGCCATTGATCGGACTCCCGTATCGGGCCGGCGCGGGGCGAACCTTGCGGAGGAGCCGGTCACGCGGCCCGGCGGAGATCCGCCGGGCGCCGTCAAGGCCGGGTCAGCGTTCGACCCGGAGCAGCACGCCGCGCTGCCGCATGACCTCTTCGGCTTCCTCCAGATAGTGTTTGGTCCCTGACTGCCCGCGAATCCAGTCGACGTACTCGGCAACGTTTTCCTCGACCGGGATGGCCGGCTCCCAGCCCAGCGCGCGAAGCCTGGAGATGTCCGAGACGGTGTGGCGGGTGTCGCCCAACCGGAACTCCCCGGGGACCACCGGCTCCAGGTCGCTGCCGAAGGCGCGGAGCATCATATGGGCGATCTCCATCACGGTGACCGCGCGGCCCCCGCCCACGTTGAAGACCTGATGATTGGCCCGCTCATCCTCCATCACCAGCACGTTGGCCCGCGCCACATCGCGCACGTTGACGTAGTCGCGGAGCTGGCGTCCGTCCTCGTAGACGACCGGGGGAAGATGGTGCAGGATGTGCAGGGCGAAGCGGCGGGTGACCCCGGAATAGGCGTTGTAGAACGAGTTCCGCGGGCCCTGGGCGTAGGTATACCGCATACAGACCGTGGGGATTTCGTACCGCTGTCCCAGCCGGTCGGCCAGGAGCTCGATCGCGTATTTTGAAATCCCGTAGGCGGTCCCCGGGCTCACCGTGCCTTCCGGGATCAGCAACGGATCCATGTCCCCGCGGCAGGTGGGGCACCGGATCTCCCAGTCCCCGCGCTTCAACTGCTCGACCGGCCGGGGGCCGGGGGTGTGGATCGCCTTCGGCGGGAACCGGTCGATCGGCGAAGCGCCCGCGGTCAATTGCTCCTGGATGCTCGGCACGCGCACGCCGCCCGCGCAGGCCCGGCACAGATACACGCCCTCGCCTGCGACCGCCTGGGAGGAGGCGAAGACGATCTTGCGGATCGGATAGCGCTGCCGGTCGGCGATCGCCAGCTCGAAGATGAGGGCGGTGCTCTCGGTGTTCGTCCGGATGAACCGGGAAAAATCCGGCATGTAGTCCTGATAGGCCGCCAGGTGGAAGACGTAGTCGACCCCCGCGAGCGCGCGGCCGAGATCTTCGCGGCTGCCGACGTCGCCGTGGACGAATTCCGCCTCCGGCGGGAGGAAACCGGGCTTCCCCTCCGGATGGACGCGGGGCTGCAGGCTGTCGAGGATCCGGACCCCGTATCCCTTGCGCAGCAGCAGGTCCACGGTGTGGGAGCCGATGAACCCGGCGCCGCCGGTCACCAGACAGAGAGGCATCAGGCTACCGCACCCCCATTTGAGCGCCGTCGGCTCTGCGCATCGCTATGCTTTGGATCCTGTGCGGGACTGCAGCGTGTAGCCGGCCTTGATGGCGTCCCCTCGAAACATCTTCACGGTCTCGAGCGAGAACTCGTGCAGGTCCTTCCCCACCGTATCCAGCTTCTTGAGGAGATCGTTCGTGACGGTGATGATGTGGCAGCCGATCGCATCGGCCTGAAAGATGTTCAAGACCTCGCGGGGGCTCGCCCAAATGAGCTCGACGTTCGGGACCAGCGCGACGATCTCGCGGGCTGCGGTCATCAGCGGGACGGGGTCCCGCCCGGTATCTGCCACCCGGCCGGCGAACACGGAGACGTACGCCGGGGCGCCCCCGGCGAGCGCCTGGGCCGCGTCGCGCACCTGGTCCAGCGCCAGGATCGCGGTGACGTTGACCTTGATCCCCGCCTCCGCCAGGGCGCGAATCACCCGGGCCGCCGGCTCCCGGCGGGTGTTGGTCACCGGGATCTTGACGTAGACGTTCTTGCCCCACGTCGCGATCTCCCGCGCCTGGTGGGCCATCTCGTCGAACTCGTCCGAGAACACCTCGAACGAAATCGGCCGATCCGGTATCGCGGCGAGCACGTCGCGGGCGAACGCCCGGTAATCGGGCACCCCGGCCTTGCGCATCAGGGTGGGGTTGGTGGTGAACCCCTTGATCCACGGCTGGCGCGCCATCTCCCGCATGCCCTGGAGGTCCGCCCCGTCCGCGAAGATCTTCACCCGCAGCTCAGACACCGGCCTCATGGGATCCCTCCTGCGGGGGCGCAGCGCGCGAGAATCCACGACGCCGCGTCCGGGAGCGAACGGGTCTGATAATCCGGTGCGCTCTCAGGATCCGCCCGCGCATAGGGCTGCTCCAGCCGGATGGTCAGACAGCCCGCCCGGCGGCCCGCCTCGATGTCCCTCCACCGATCTCCGATCATGAAACTCTTCGGCAGATCAATGGCGTGCTCGGCCGCCGCCTGGAGCAGGAGGCCTGGTTGCGGCTTACGGCATGAACATGCATCCCGGTCGTCGTGATAGCAGACATAGATGGCGTCGAACGGCAGTGCGGCCCGCAGGCGGGCGTTGATCGCCTCAACGATATCGCGGCGCTGCGTTCCTCTCGCCACGTCCGGCTGGTTTGTCACGACCACCAGAAAAAACCCGGCCCCCCGAAGTGCCCGCAGCGCGTCCGGCGCCCCCCTGGCGATCCTCAACTCCTCCGGCCGAGCGGGAGGATGCGGCGTCCCCTCCCTCACGGTGGTTTCGTTGAGCACGCCGTCCCGATCGAAGAACACGGCGCGGCGGGATCCTGTCGGAATCGCGCCCGGCGCGGCGGCGCTCACCGCTGCGTCTCCCACTTGGTCTCGGACCGCTTCAGCTTCGGGTGCGACACCATGAGATGCCAGAGGACCGCCTGACACGCCTCCGTGTGCGGGGTGATGCGGTCGGGATTGACCGTCGGGACCACAACGCGCGCATCCGCGATCTGTGCCGTGAAACCGCCGTCGCGGCCGACAACGCCCAGGATCCGGGCGCCCCGTCGCTTCGCATATTGCAAGGCGTGCACAATCGGCACGCTGATGTTCCGGTCGAGATCGCCGCCGCCGACCGAGAAGACCAGGACGCTGTCGTCCGCCCCGATCCGGCTGCCCGCGAGCCAGCCCTCGAACGCATCGGCCCACCCCGCGTCGTTGATGCGGGCGGTCAACTCGGAGACGTTGTCGGTGGGGCAGTACGCTTCCAGACCGGCGATCTTCCGAAAATCGTTGACCGCGTGGGAGGCGTTGGCGGCGCTTCCCCCCACACCAAGGATAAAGAGGCGGCCGCCTCGGGCTCGGGTCTCGCTGAGAACCTCGACGACTCTATCGATGTCGCCTGTATCGAGTTGTTGAAGAATTTGAGCGGCCTCGGTCAGGTAGTCCTGCGTGAAGCTCACGCACCACTCCGGCGGACCATATGCGACACTACGTTTGCTGCACATACGCATTTTACCTTCTCTGGCGCAACCAGGGCGCACCCCGCCGGCCTCCGATTGCCCTCCAGATACCCGCTCTCGACCGCTGGCCGATGCGTGTGAGGATCCTGTTGAGAAATCCGAGACCCCACGCGATGTGCATTGCAGGAAACGCCGGAAGAAGCCGCGGCCACATCCACCATTTGCCCCGTGTATACCCAAGAGACGCCGAGACACCGACGTCGCAGAGCAGGTACCCTCCGGTCACGGCGATCACCCAGGGGACCCAGGCCCTGTTGATGACCGCCACCCCGCCCAGCACTCCAAGGAGCAGGACGAAGGTCGGGGGGACCCACTGCCGCCACGCCGTGAGGTTTCCGTGCTTCAGGAGGTTGCCGGCACGCGCCCCCCCGTAGTGGAAATACAACCGCCACAACCCTCCGAGCGTCTCCCGAGGATAGAACTGTGCGCGGATCGCAGTGTCCAGGTAGACGATGCCCCCGCTTTCCCGGATCCGCTGGTTGATGTCGGAGTCCTCACTGATGACCGGAACCGACTCATCAAACAGCCCCACCCGGTCGAACACATCACGGCGGAAGGTGCCCAGGTAGACGCTGTCCACGGGTCCGCTCTTCCTGCCGATCCGGAACTGGGCGTTGCCCACCCCAAACGGGTGTGCCATCGCCGCCCCGATCGCCTCCTGCATCGGCGTGGTCGCGATCGGCTGCTGGATCCCACCCACGTTGTCGGCCCCCGTCGCCTGCAACGTGGCCACGCACCGCCGGATGTAGTCTCGCCCGATGACGGTCCGGGCATCGATCCTTACGATCACGTCTCCGGCCGCCGCCCGAACACCCACGTTTAGGGCCGACGCGCGCTGCCGCTGCGGATCCTCGAGCAGGCGAACCGGAGGCCGATGGGCAACCCCTCCCGCTCCCGCGCCGCCGCCTTCATGCCGGCCGCCGGAACTCTGGAACCGGCCGACGATCTCCCGCGTCCGATCGTCGCTCCGACAGTCGATGACCAGGATCTCCAGCCGGCCGGCCGGATACTCCTGGACGAGGAGCTGTCCGAGACAGGTCTCGATGTATTTCTCTTCGTTCAGCACGGGCACGATGACGGAGACGGTGGGCGGCCCACCGCCGCGGTCCTCGGGTGACGGCCGGGGCCCGCTCATCGAGACCCCAGCAGCGCCAGCAACGTGTCTACGCGGTTGGTCGACATGTGCTCGCGCAGCGCCCGAGCGGTCCCGCGTCGCTGCATCCCCTTCCGCTCGGATTCATGACTCAGGAAATACTCGACCTTCTCCAACCATTCCGGGCGATCCAGCCGAGCCAGCACCACTTCGTCCTCCCCAAAGTATTTCCGGATGGCAGGCACGTCGTCGCAGATCTGAAATCCGCCGCAGGCCGGAATCTTGAACGTCCGCTGGTTCACGATGTAATGCGGCTGAGATCCGTCGTCCTCGCGCTCATGAAAGTTCAGGGAGATCTTGGCGGAGGAGTAGAGCTGCCGCTCGGCATCGGGGGGGATACTGATCCGGATCCGGTCGATCGCCCGGGCCACGGGGTATGCGCGCGCGAGTTTGCAGACTTTGCTCCAACCCCTCAGCAGCGTGTCCTGCAAGCTCCAGCCCGGCCCGAACACCCCCACCCGGTGCGTTCTCCTGAGCGGCCGGATGACGTTCTCAGCAAACCACCGTTTCTTCCTGAGATTCGCGCCGAGGTAGACGATGTCGTACGCGTACCGCCGCACCGGTTCGACCGGAAAGTGCATTCGAGGATTCGCGGCGTTTGGAATCGCCTGGTAGCGCTTTCCGGTCTCCTCCTCGAACCGGGTCATCTGCTCGGGTTCGCGCTCCCCAAAGTAGAGATCCGCCAGGTCCTCGCGCCGAAGCCATTCGGCCCGCGCCGCCGGGGTCCCGGGCCCAAGGGGCCAGTGCACCCATACCGCCACCTTGGTGCCGCGTGAGCGAAGGCGCTGGAGGGCGGCGCTCTCGGCATCGAGATCGAGGATGTTGATGGCCGTGAGAAACACGTCGGGCTCGACCGCTCGGGCCCGCTCGGCCAGCCGCTCGCCATCCTGGAACAGATGAAACTCATGCCCGCGCGCCAGGAACCCTTCCCGCCAGGCGTCGCAGATCCACCGGTCGGCGCCCAAGCCGTAGGGATACGGAATATGATAGAGAACCCTCATGATGGCGGCGACGTCACGCCGAGGTCCTGAGGAACCACTTATACCACCGGTGGAGACGCTCGTACGCCTCGGGCCCGGCGTACGAGAGGCCGTACTGGACGTATCCCAAAGGGTTGAGCGGATCGGACCGGATGGCCTGGAGGAGCCGCGCCCGGCCGTCGCGCGCCGCGCCGAGCCGCAACAGTTTCCCCCCAATCTTACGAAGGTAGAAGCTCTTGAGGCGGGGACCCATCCCAGGACCGTACCGGCTGAGGACCACCTCCTCGACCTTCCGCGCATCGCCAATCCGATCGCCGAGCCGCGCGCCCGGATGCGTGCGAATCCGGACCACGACGTCGGACACGTCCCCCACATCGTAGCGCTCGGTCAGGCGCAGGTACAATTCCCAGTCCTCCGACGCAGACAGGCTGTCGTCGAATCCTCCGACCGCCTGGATCGCCGCCGTACGCATCATCGGGTTGGACGCCGAGCCGGTGAACGCGTCCTTCTGCCAGAGGAGCGCAGTCTGCACCTTCCCCCGGAGCCGCGGCCTATGGGTCCCCAACTCCCTTCCGGTCGCATCGATTCTCACGAACCCGCCAGAGACAAGCCCGAGCGGCGCGGGACTCTCCTCGAACCGCGCCAACTGGCACGCGAGCTTCCCCGGCAGCCACTCGTCATCATCGTCCAGGAACGCGACGTACTCTCCCCGGGCCTCGCGCAGCCCAAGGTTCCGGGACTGCGCGATGGTCAGCGGTGGGTGCGTCAGGCAGCGGGCCCGGGGGTCGTCGATGCCTGCCAGGACCACTCGGGTATGATCCGCCGAGGAATTGTCGAGGATGATCAGTTCGAAATCCCGGAAGGTCTGGCCGAGAACGCTCGCGATGGCCCCGCGGAGGAGCTCTGCTCGGTTGAAGGTGGTGATGATCGCCGACACTCGGCTCACAGGGCTAGCCACCGCGATGGGCTCGGACGGTGAGCCGCAGCCCTTCTTCCAGGGAAACCTTGGGCGCCCAGCCCATCTCCCGGGTGGCCCTGGTGTGATCGAGGCAGTACCGGATCTGCTCCCCCGGCCGGTCCGGGTGATACACCGGGCTCGCTTCAGCGCCGAGATGAGCCGCGATGCGCCTGTAGAGCGCGTTGAGGGTTGTTTCGGTGCCGGTTCCGATATTGAAGACGGGATCGGGGTGATCGGCGGGGACGGCGAGGGCGAGCAGGTTCGCGCTGACGACGTCGTCCACGTAGACGTAGTCGCGAGTCTTCATCCCATCGCCCCAGATGTCGGCCTGCTGCCCCGATGACAGCTTGCGGATATAATCGGCCATCGCTCCGGTCGACTGCCTGGGACCGTAGACCGCCGAGTACCGGAGGATCACGTACGGCAGCCCGTAGGCTCGAGAAAAGAACCGCAGATAGCCCTCGACGGCCTGCTTGGCGACGACGTAGGGAGACACGGGGTCGATGGGGGCGGTCTCTGGCACGGGCAGCGTAGGAGCGTTGCCGTACAGGAACCCGGACGACGCGCACACGATCTTCCGAACGCCGTGCCGCCGAGCATAATTCAGAAATCTGATGGAACCGATCAGGGCATCCATGTCCAGGAGGGGATCCTCCACGGACTTCGGAACGAGGACGTAAAACGCAAAGTGGTAGATCACATCCGGCCGCTCTCGGGTCAGGATCTCGCCGAACGATTCGTCGGCAATGTTGACCTCGTAGAATGTCGCGTCCGGGTTGAGGTTCTGCCGCCGCCCGGTGGAGAGATTGTCGACGACCACCACCCCGGCGCCCGCGCGGAGCAAGGCGTCCGTCGTGTGGGAACCGATGAAACCCGCCCCGCCCGTCACCAGGACCTTGGCGTCCCGGAGCGCCGGCGGCTCCTTTCCTCCGCGCCCCGCGCTCACCCCGATGACCACGCGGAGGCCGCCGGTAATCCTGATCTGCGGAGCCCCAGCAGGCACCCCGCGAAGACGAGCCCGCCCAGCGGGATGGCCAGCCACCACATCCTGCCCACCGCCAGCATGGCGAGGTACGCCAGGGCGCCGGCGATCCCCGACCCAATCAGGGCGCCGACCCACGCTGCGTTGACCGGCCGAAGCGGGGTGCGCCGTCCGGCCAGGACCAGCAGCGTGCAGAGGATCACCACGTGCGTCGCCACCGTGGCCCACGCCGATCCATACATCCCATAGGAAGGGATCAGGACCAGGTTCAGGAGGACATTGATCACCGCACCCGCGAGCAGTGTCCAGAACAGGGGACGCTGCTGATCAAAGACAATCATGGCCTGGTAGCTGGGCGTGTACAGGAAGATGAGCAGCACCGTGACGACGAGGATCTTGAGGACGAGGCTCGTGGGGTGAAAGTCGGACCCGAACACGACCTGAACGATCCGGTCCGAGGTCGCCAGCACCGCGAACGCCACGTAGAACCCAATGGCAATCATCCCGGCCGACCACGCATCCCATCGGCGGCGAAATGTCTGACCCACGTCCGAGGCGGTCGACGCGAAGGCGGGGAAGATCACTGTCGACAGCAGACCCGTCGGCACCAGGAGAATGCCCGTGATCCGCGTCGCCAGATTGTACCACCCCGTCTCGGTGATCTTGCCGAAGGCCCCGAGCATGACCGAGTCCACGTTCATATAGATGGTCGTCGCCCCGCCGGCGAGCGCCAGGGGCAGCGCGATGCGCAGCAGCTTCACCCACACCTCCCCGCGGATCCGGCGCCGGACCTGCCACAGGCCTCCCGGCATGACGGCCACGGCCAGTCCCAGGGTCATGAGCCCCGACACGAGGTAGGCGTAGCTGACGTTGAGCACGGTCGGCGCCCTCCATGCCACCATCCCTACCGCCGAGAGCAAGAAGACCGCCTGCGCGATCCGCACGAGGAATTCGTACTCCATCCGCTGCCGCGCCCGGAACACTGAGAACGCGAAGCTGACCATCTCGAGGACGAAGAACGCAATGCCGAGCACCACGATCGATATTCGCGTCGCCTGATCGCGGGTAATGAGGACCATCCCCAGCCCGAGGGCGCTCATCCCCACCACGCCCAAGGCCACCTTCATCAGCAGGATATCCGGCAGCAGCTTCTCGTTCCGGCCGTCCGCGGCGAGCTCCCGTGTGGTCGTGAGCGCCAGCCCCGAATCGTACACCACGTCGAACATCGATGCAAAAGCGTAGGCAAAGGCGAACTGACCAAACTGGGCGGGACCGAACGCTCTCGCGACCACGGGCAGCACCAACAGCTTCAGGCCGCGCACGATCGCCTCGGCCAGCGTCGCCCACACCATGTTTTTCAGAACGATCTGCTTCCAGGTCCGGTTGACGAGCAGCGCGTGCTTGAAGCGCCCGGCCAGGCTCACGAGACGCCGCTCCCTCTAGCGCGCGGCCCGGCCCGCCGGCCTGATGGTCGACTCGAACAGCCGGCTGAACCGCTCGGCCATGGCCTCCCAGGTATTCGCGCGGGCGAGCGCCTGCGCACGGGCGCCCATCTGGTCCCGGGCCTCTTGGCTCATCGAGAGGAACGTCGCGAAGCCTTCAGCCAGCGCGCCCGGATTGTCGGGATCGGTGACCAGGCCGAGCCCATGCCGTTTCACGAGCAGTCCCATCTCCGAGACATCGCTCGCGATGACCGGGCGCCCGTAGGTGCACGCCCCCTTCATGAGGGGACCGCTCCCTCCACGGTACGTTCCGCCGTACGGCAGCACGAGCGCATCAGCGGCGAAGAAGTAGGCCGGGACGTCGGCCTCGTCGACGAATCGGAGCCGGAGCACCATCTTGTGCTCGACGCCCGCTTCGCGCACGAGCGCGCGGACCCGCTCGGCCGTATACTCCAGCGGATGCCCGGCGATCACGACGCGGAACTCCAGACCGGGCAGCCGGGCGATGGCCCGGACGAGGGTCTCCAGTCCCTTGTCCTTCCTCAGCGCGCCGAAAAACAAGAAGACCGGCCCGGCGTAGTCGATCGCCGTCCGGCGGCGCGCCTCCTCCCGGCTCAGCGCCTCCGTGGGGGTCTCTCCCCCATCTGGGATCACCACGACCGGAAATGCCGGGGGCAGCCGGAGCTGGACCCGCAGCCGCTCCTGGTGCCACTCCCCGAGGACGGCGCAGGCCGCGATCTCCCTGCCCAACGTCGTCCGGAAGACCTCCCGTTGAAACACCTTGTACCACTTCCTCCACACCGACCCCGGATAGTCGCGGAACGAAAAGTTCGCAGCACTGACCTCCATGACAATCGGCGGAAGAACACCATGGTGCGCCTTGAGGATCAGGCTGGCCGTCAGAAACTCCACATCGGTCATGTAGACGACATCGAAGGCGTGCGATCGGCATACCGCCAGGGCCGCGGATGTGACGCGGTAACTGTTGCGATAGTACCCCCAGTAATGGACCAGGGGGTGGCGGTTGAGCGCCTGATCGAATCGCTCGAATGACAACCGGCCGCCGCCGACCAGTTCGATCCGGAACGCGGGCTGCTCGGTGACGTACCGATCCGGGTAGATCTGGTTCGTGCAAACGGTGACGGCGTGCCCCATCTTCGCCAGCGCCTGAGACAACTTCACGGTGAAGATCCCGTGGTGCCCCATCTTATCGCCGGTTGGCTGAACGACCAGGATCTCCAAACCCGTTTCCCTTCAGGATCGATGCTGGGGAGCCATCTTACCCGATCGAGATGTGCGCACGCATTTCTTTGGCGAAAAGACAGGCGGGCGATCGTTCGTGTCGGAACAGGATCTGCCCCTCTCTGGCGTGGGCGAGGGGCCCGGAAAGGGCCATCTGGTGCAGATCGCCATCCACGCGATAGGCAGAGACGTACCCGTGCTCCCGCATGTAGTCGTACAATTGCGGTAGTGTGTAGCCGAATCGCCGGCAATAATGAGACGCCTCGAGCATCACGAGCGGGTGATCCCGGTCCAGCACGGAGGCGGCCCCCTGGACCACCGGCAGTTCCGAGCCTTCAGTGTCGATCTTAATCAACCGCACGGGACCGGCGGTGACCTTATCCAGCAGAGCGTCCAGAGTCGTGGTGACCGCATCCGATGCGCGACCGGGATGCCGATCTCGCACGTAGGAACTGGTGGTCTGGCGGAAGAACGGGCGGACAACCGACACCTCGCGGCCGACGACACTGCCCGCGGCATACTGGACGATCATGACGTTGGCCAGCCGGTTTCGCCGCACCGTCTCGTGCAGCCGCCGGTTGGCGACCCGGCTTGGCTCGATGGCCAGGACGAGCCCGGTCGGGCCTACCTGGGAGGCGCCGATGCAGGTAAAATAGCCCCAGTTCGCTCCCACATCAACGAACGTATCGCCGCCATTTAACACCGACGCCACAATGGACGCGGTCATCAGATCGAAATCGAAGTGACCGACCATCGAGAACTGCACAGGGTCGGCGATATCAAAGGTAATCCGGACGGTCTTGCCTGCCATCGACAACACCAGGTTGCTCCGACGATACCTGGCGGGGAGGAGCCGGGCGGCGGCCGCCCCGATGAGCCAGCTTCCTCGGGATTTCGGCACGACACGGACCAAACTCTTGGCCAACCAGCAGTCGTAGCGGAGCAAGGCCTCAATCTCGGCCCCCTCCTCCTCGCGTATGGGGGGAGCCGCAGGCTGGGAGGATTTCACCGCCAATGCTCCTACCGTCCCTTCAAGGTGATCGCATGCATGACCGTCTTCAACATGATCAGCGTATCAAGCCAAAGGGACTGGTGTTTGATGTAGTAGAGGTCGTACTGGAGTCTGGTGAGCGCGGCCTGAGGGGAACCGGCGTATCCTTGACGGACGAGGCCCCACCCCCCCATGCCCGGCTTGACGATATGCCGCAGCCGGTACACGGGGAGCATCGCCTCCAGTTCTTCGTCGAACTCAGGGCGTTCCGGGCGGGGACCGACGATGCTCATCTCCCCTTTGAGGACGTTCAGGAACTGCGGGAACTCATCCAGATGGGCGGCCCTGAGGAGTCTCCCCACCCGGGTGACGCGAGGGTCGCGCTCCTGCGCCCACAGCGCTCGGTCATTCTCCGCGCCGTCGAGCATCGAGCGAAACTTGTAGGCGCGAAATGGGCGCCCCCCCTTTCCCACCCGGACCTGCGTGTAGAGCACCGGCCCGGGGGAGTCCAGGACGATCGCCAGGGCGATGATGACGGCCATGACGACG
>Ga0137376_10001280_pt1 | contig 13718 bp, 11 predicted proteins | sample SagtaG_23_FD_104814 | JGI IMG/M metagenome (GOLD analysis project Ga0137376, IMG submission 104814) | Vadose zone soil microbial communities from Sagehorn Ranch, Mendocino, California, USA - Sage2_L_20_16 metaG | ecosystem: Environmental > Terrestrial > Soil > Vadose zone | place: USA...
AGCGCGCCTTGCGATACAGCGACGCCGCCAAGGCAGCTACCCGATCGCCGTCCTGGCCAATTTGCAGATTCGAGTCGACGACGATGCCATCGTTCTCGTCGACGACGAGGCTGGCGCGCACGCCGCGCTGGCGCGTCAATGCGGCGAGGGCCGTGGCAAATGGACTACTCATCGCCCGCCCCCGTCCAACCAACGCCGTGCGCGCTCGAGGCAACGATCGAGGACGCGCCTGACGAGTCCGAGCGGCGTTGCCTTTGATGCCGCGACCACGAGCAAACCGTCTCCCGCGCATGGCGCCATCGTCACCACCGCGACTTCGGTCTCGAGGACGATCGACTTCCAGTCGCCGATCTCGAGATGCCGCGTCGCGCGGCGCGCCGCGTCGGTGACGCCGCTCAGCTCCGCGCCCACCTCGGCTCCCACGTCGCTGCCATCCTCGCCGACGTAGATGCCGGCGAGAACCAGTCCTTGGTCATCGAGCAGCAACGCCGTTTGCTCGTGCTCGCCGAGAATGTCGGCGAAGAGAGCCCGCGGATCGTCGGGACGCATCGCCGCGTTAGGCACGGTCGCTGCCGGCGGCAACTGAGTGTGCGCGCCATTGTCGGAGTGCTTGTGTGGCGCCGGCGTCGGCGGCGCCGTGCCGGCGCGTCGCAGATTCGCCAGCGCCGCCGCCACTTCGGCGTCTCCGCCCTGCTCGGCGGCGCGCTGGAGGTACTTCTCGGCGTCCGCGGTGTTGCCCTGCTGGAAGCGAACGAACGCCATGCCCTTGAGCGCTCCGAGGTGGCTGGGCGAAAGCCGCAGCACCGCGTCCCATTCGTCGAAGGCGCGCTGCAGCTCGCGTCGATCGACGGCAATACGCGCGAGCAGGTCATGCGCGTCCGCGTTGTGCGAATGCCGCTCGAGCCCGCGCACGGCGATCTTGAGCGCCAGATCGAGCTGGCCCTGCCGGCGGAGTGTCTCGCCGAGCGGGAGAAAGGCGAGGCTCGCCGGGTCACGCGCGAGCTCGTCGCTCCAGCGGCCGACGTCGTCAGCCATGGGCGACCTCCGCGTGCGCCTCGAGCACGTGCATCAGTTTGGTGAGTGACTCGATCGCCGCGCGCACGCGTCCGACCTCCGTCCCCGTCGGCGCCAGTCGCAGGTAGTGCTCCCAGCTCGCGCGTGCCGTCGCAAAGTCACCGATGTAGACGGCGGCAAAGCCGAGCTCCAAATGCACATCCGGCGTGAGTGGATCAGCGCGCACGGCGCGACGCAGCTCGTCGACGACTTCGTCGCGGCGATCGAGCGCGGCGAGTGCTCGTGCCGCGAGCAATCGCGCCGTTGTATTCGAGGGCTCCTTCGCGAGCGCCGCACGAGCCAGGGCGAGCGTCTGATCGCAATCACCGCGCGCGAGCGCGGCCCGCGCCTGGTCGAGGGCGGGCTCCATGCCAGCGTTGTCGGCGGGCTGAATGGCGCGATCCAGATTCCGGACCTCGACGACGCCGGTCGTCACGAGACCGTACACGACACGCGCAATGTCGAACTCGGCGCGTCCCAGCGTCGCGGCGATCGCGCGCAAGTCCCGCGCACCATCGATCGTCGAGAGCACTTCCCATTCGGGTGGTAACAGATCGAGCTGCGATCCCTGGCCATCCTCGCGTACGGGCGCGAGCACGGGCACCACACCCAGGCTCGGTACCTTGTCGGCGATCCGCGACCATTCGTCGATGCGACGCGCCCCCTCCATGAGCAGCGATTCGGTCGAGACGCGAATGCGTGCCTCGCGTGTATTCGTTAGGTCCGAGGCGGGCCGCTCCTCGAATGAGAAGAATCCTTCGCGCCATGACATGAGCTCGAACACGACGCTCTCGATCTGCATGCGGAGTTGTCGTTCGATCTCCTTCGGCGTAACGGCACCGCCTTCGAGGAGGAGATCGACGATGTCCGCATCGGCACGGCCGTTGGTGCGCTTCGCACGCGCGGACTCGAGGTCGTCCTTGGAGATCTTGCCCGATTGCAGGAGCGTCAACTCGAGGGGCACCGCCTTGGATTTCACATGGGCGTGGACGACGCGTCCCGAATCGAAGTGCACGACACCTTCGTCGTCGCGCAGCTCCGACGCAACGCGCAGCACGCCCGTCTTCCGGCTCAAGTCGAGCAGCTGGAAGACGTCGTGGATGCCTAGCTCGCGAAGCGGTCCTTCGATCGCCATGGGTCAGCTCCGCGAGTGTGAAGAGGCGCCGGACGTCCGACTGGGCTTGGAGTCGGAGGTGCGATCGCCGAAGATCCGCGCGAGATCCGCGGCCGTGCGCATCTCGCGCTTCGCCCGCTTGGCGTAGTCGCTCGCCGGCGCGTGGGCGATGACCTTCTCCCATCGCGTGATCGCTTCCCGATAACGCTTCTGCTCGACGAGCAGCGCACCCTCGTGATAGAGCGCACCGACGTGCGACGGATCAAAGCGCAGCACACGAGAAAATGCCGTCACGGCATCGCGTTTGCGGCTGAGAGAGAGCAGCGTCTCGCCTAACGCGATGAGAGCGTCAAAATGATACGGATCGCGTTGCAGCAGGTCGATGAGCAGCGGCAGCCCGTCACCGGCGCGGCCCACCTGGCGACGCAGGGCCGCGAGCTCGAGCGTCGCCTCGGCGAATGTCGGCACGGCGTCGAGCGCGGCAACGAGCTCCAGCTCGGCGTCCTTGACGGCGCCTTTCGCGGCAAGCAATCGCGCCAATTGATAGCGTACGATGGCGAAGTCCTGGTCCAGCGCCAACGCATGCCGATAGGCGGCAATTGCACCGTCGAGGTCACCGAGTGAGCGAGCGATGTCGCCGATCTTCTGCTGTACCTCGGCACGTGCCGGCGCGACGCGCCGCGCTGTCTCGAGGGCGGAGAGCGCCGCCGCCGGGTCGCCGGCCTCGCTCCGCGCCGTCGCCGCCAGCATGATGACCTCGATGTCCTCTGGCTCACGACCGAGCAACGCATCGGCAATCGGTCGCGCCTCGGCACCGCGACCGAGCCTAACGAGGGACCACGCCTCCCCGATCTCGGCGAGCCGCGGCGAGGCATCCGTCCCCGCCTCGCGCCGCGCTTCGCGATAGCGTTCGAGCGCTTCGCCGTGCAGTCCTTGCTTCGCGAAAACATTGCCGAGTAGGGCTTGCCCCTCGGCCCGATCGGCGCCGCGCGCCATGGCGCGGCGAATCTCCGCTGCGGCACGGTCGTGCATACCCTTCGTGAGGAAGTCCGCCGCCATTTTGTATGCCGCCGCTTCGCTGCCGCGCGCCGGCATCGACCCCGGTGAGGGTGCCGGCGCGAGCTCCGTGAAGAGCGTGTCGAGGAGTTTTGCATCGAAGCTGAAGTCGGCGATCGGCTCGTCGGCGCGCTTCTCGGTGCCGATCTCCGGCTGGATCGAGAGATCGGGATCCTCGTGTTGCAGATCGATGGCGAGCTCGAATTTCTGCGCGACGTAGTACGGATCGATCTCGAGCGCGAGCTTCGTCTCCCGCAACGCGCCCTCGAAGTCACCCAGACTCGAGAGCGTGAAGCTGAGATTGTAATGCGCCTCGGCGTACCTCGGACGCGCCTGAATCGCTCGCGCGAACGCGTTCTTCGCGTCCTCGTGCTTTTTCAGATCGGCGAGGACGAGACCGATGCCGTTCCATGCTACCGCTTGCTCTGGCACTATCGTCAACGCCTGACGATAGGCCTCGAGTGCTTTCTGCAGGCGCTTTCCCTTGTACAGAAGCAGCGCGAAGTTGAGCCGCGCTTTGACAAACGACGGTTGCGTTTCGAGCGCGGTGCCTAACGATGTCAACGCCTGATCGCCAGCGCCGTGGTGGTACAGCACGATGCCCAGATTGTTGTGCGCGAGCGCGTAGTGCGGATCGGCGGCGATCGCTTTGCGATAGCTCTCCTCCGCTTCCTTGAACCGCCCATCCTGGTGCAACGTGACGCCGCGCTCGTTCCATAGTTTCGGACTGCTCGATTGCGAGGTGAGCAGTTGCTCATAAAGCTCGAGCGCGGCTTTGGGGTCTTTTCGAAGAAGGTGCACTTCGGCCATCGCCTGCAGCACGAGGTCGCGGTCCTCGCCCTGCTCGAGTGCCAGCTTGTATTCCCGCAGCGCTTCGACGAAGTAGCCCTTTTGCCGGAACGCGAGACCGAGGTTGTAGCGGGCGAGCCGCCCTTCGCCGGAGACCTGCATCTCGCGGCCGCGCCTCTCCTCGCGGGCGGCCACCGCCTCCTCGTAACGTTGGGGACGCCCCTGCTCGAGGGAGAGGTTCGGCTGCGCGCGCGACAGAGTCGGATTGAGCTTGATCGCCCGCTTCGTGACGTCGCGCGCTTCCTCGTGCCGGCCCATGTCGCCAAGCACGAACCCCATGAGATAGAGCGCGTCGTTATTCTCCGGGTTGAGCTCCATCGCGCGCTTGAGAGCGCCCAGGGCCTCATCGTTCAAACCGCGGTTGTATAAGACCTCGCCGAGGTAGAAGTGCAGTATGGAGCTGCCGGGATCGAGCGCGATCGCGCGCTGCAGCCATTCCTGAGCGCGGCCGATGTCGCCCGCCTGTTTCTCCGCCATCGCCAACTGGAGCAGCGCGCCGACGTCTTTCGGGTGGTATTGCAGCAGCGCCGTAAACTCTTCGACCGCTTGCGGCTGTTGGCCAAGCAGCGCATACGTGCGGCCCAGCTCCCAGCGTGACTCGCGATCGGCCGGCTGGTGACGCAGCCGCTCCTTCAGCTCGGGAATGCGCTTGTCATAGTATCCCGTGTTGAAGTACGCGATCTCGAGGTTACGCTGGGCGACCTGCATCCTCTGGTCGAGCTCCAGCGCGCGCATGAATGCCGCGACGGCCTCCTCGTGCAGCCCCTTGTTGTAGTAGAGGACGCCGAGGTTGTTGTGCGCACCGGCGTCGGACGGATCGATGCGCTGGGCAAACGACCGGAGCACATCCCGGTCGCGGTGGGACGTGAGCGATGGCTGGCGAACCGGCGGCGCGGAAGCGGTCATCGTCCCGGCTGATCGTTAGGCGACGCGCACCGCGCGTAGCAACACTTGCAGCGACGCGGGATCCGGAAGGAGCAGAAAGAAGCCGCGCAGCTTCTCGGACAGCTTGACCATCATGAACTCACTCTCGACGCAGAACACGTAGTCGCGTTGTGAGCTGAATTGCAGATAGGCCGTCGTCAATACCGCGGTCGACATGTCGACGGCGAGGCTCGGTGGCGACGGCAGCAACATCAGATGCATGAACTCGCTCAACGCGTTCATGTACGCGGAGCTGAGGATGTTGCCGGCTTCCTTGAGGGCCGACTGCTCCATCTCGCCGAACTCCAACGATGTCCCGGCATCGCGATGGAGCATCAGTTCGGCGAGCCGCAGCGCCGACGAACGCGGAAAGACGAGCATCGTCCGTCCGGTCAGGTCGCCTAACATGTGCATCAACACCGCCGCCACCGGCTCGTCCGGCTCGGCGACCTGGGGCGGAATCTCTTCCAGGCGCGAAATATTGATCGTCGGGACGCTGATCATGATCGTCCCCCCGATCATCTGGGACAGCGCGGTCGCGGCGTGGCCGGCACCGATGTTGGCGACTTCCTTCAGCGCATCGAGCTGGATCGCTTTGAGCGAGCGGATATCGTCTATGCTGGTTGTCATGGGAAGCTGCTGACGTCGACGATGAGTGCCGGCGAGCCGTTCCCGAGGATCGTCGCGCCGCCAAAGAACGAGAGACCATCCTTCACGCCGTCGAACTGCTTGACGACGATTTCCTGTTGCCCCGCGAGCTCGTCGACGACGAGACCAACGCGCCGATCCGGCAGATCGATGATGACCACCTGTTCGCTCGGCTGGCCCGGCGCGACGGCTACTTCGCGGCGCTCGAGCCCAACGAGGTCACGCAGCCGCAGCACCGGCAGCACGTCGGCACGCAGGACGATGACCTCGCTCCCCTGCAGCGTTCGCAGCGCCGCCGCTTGCAGCTCCACCGTCTCGCTGACATGCGTCAACGGAATCGCGTACACCTCGTTCGCGGCGCGCGCGAGAAGCGCGCGGACGATGGCGAGTGTCAACGGCAAGCGAAGCGTCGCCGTGGTGCCTTGCCCCGGTTGCGACCGAATGTCGACAGCACCGCCTAACGCCCGGACCCGCGTGTAGACGGCGTCGATGCCCACGCCGCGTCCCGAGAGGTCCGTAATCCGCTCCGCCGTCGAGAAGCCGGGGCGTGCGATCAGACGCAGCAGCTCTTCGTCATTGAGCGCCGCCTTCGTCGAATCGACCAATCCGCTCACCTTGGCACGCGCCAAGACACGATCGCGGTCGATACCCCGTCCATCGTCGCTCACGCGAATGACGACCGCCGAGCGGTCGCGCGCGGCACTCAGCTTGAGCCTCCCTGCCGGGGCCTTGCCGGCCGCCGTTCGTTCCTCGGGGGCCTCGATGCCGTGATCGATGGCGTTGCGCAGTAGGTGCACGATCGGATCGCCGATCTCGTCCAGCATCGACCGATCGAGCTCGATGTCCTTCCCCTCGATGGTGAATTCGATGCGCTTGCCAAGTGAGCGCGAGGCGTCGCGCACGAGACGCGGAAAGCGATCGAACACCTGCCACACCGGCACCATACGACTGGTCATGATTTCGTCGCGAAGGTCGCCGATGAGTCGCGACGCTTGCGTCACGCTGTCGGCGAGCGCTGGATCATCGAGTCCGGTGGCGATTTGCAGGAGACGGCCGCGCGTGATCACGAGCTCACCGATGAGATTCATCAACGAGTCGAGTCGCCGGAGATCGATGCGCACGTGTCGCGACTGCCGCACGCCGCCGTCGGTCGCCGCCGCCGCCATGTCGAGCGCCGTCGGCGCGGCCGGTGCGCTGGCGTCGTCGCTAGGCAGCGTCGCCGGTGCCGGACTTGGCGCTCGTCTCGCCTCGGCGGCCGATGGGGCCTGTCCCATTTTCTGCGCGTCGTCTTCGCCGACGCGCACCGAGGCGACGTCGCCGGCGCCCCTGGTAACGCGCTCGATCTCGGCTTCGCTGGACGTCGTCACGATGCGGAGCGCGAAATCGTGGCCGAATTGCTCGGCTTGGAGCGATGCCACCGGCGGCACGACGATCACGACCTCACCGACACGGCGCAACGCCTGCACGATCAGAAACGCCCGCACGCCCTTGAGTGGCGTCTCGGGAGCGAGGCGGATGCGCACGAGCGTTCCCGAGCCAACGGGAGCGGGCGCGGTCCACTCGTTAGGTGACGCGTCGTCGCTCCCCGTGCTCTGGTCGCTCGCCACGTTCACTCCTGGTTCGGCGAACGCGCGCAGACGTCGCAGCACCTCGGCGGTCGATACGTCGCGGCCGGCGACCGCGCCCTCGATCGCCGATTCCAGGACGTCCGCCGAGCGGAACAGGAGGTCCATCAGCTCCCCGTTCACCGGCAGCTCGCCACGCCTAACGCGGTCCAGCAACGTCTCGAGCTCGTGCGAGAGCTCGGCGACGACGACATATCCCATCGTCGCGCTCATCCCCTTTACCGTGTGAACGGCACGAAAGATCGCGCTTACCGGCTCGGCGCTGCCGGCGGCTCCATCGCGCTCGAGCTGCAGGAGCCACTGGTTCATCGCCGAGACGTGCTCGCGACTCTCCGTCAGGAAGAGGTCGGCGTACTGGGAGGAGTCCATAGGCGTTGAGCGTGACGCGTTGAGCGTGGAGCGTGGGGCGTTCTAACGAGCGCTCTACGCTCTACGCCCTGCGCTTTGCGCTCTACGCTACCCGAGTACTCGCTGCACAGCTTCCAACACCCGCGACGGTTGGAATGGCTTCACGACGAAGTCCTTCGCGCCCGCCTGGATCGCCTCGACGACGAGTGCCTGTTGGCCCATGGCCGAGCACATGAGAATCCGCGCCGCCGGATCGAGCTTGCAGATCTCGCGCACCGCGTCGATGCCGCCCATGTCCGGCATAACGATGTCCATCGTTACGAGGTCGGGCTTCAGCTGCCTGTACTTCTCGACCGCTTGCAGCCCGGTCTCCGCTTCGCCGACGACTTCGAACCCCGCTTGACTGAGTATGTCACCGACCATTGTCCGCATGAAGATCGCGTCGTCACAGATCAAAACCGTGTGGCTCAAGGAACCTCCTAGGAGTGCAGGACGTGCCTGACGAGTGAGTGGATGTCGAGGAGAATGACCGTCGCGCCGTCCACGTGCGCCAGCCCACGCACGGCATCGTTGCCGGCGCTGTCGGCGATGACGTCGTCGCGCGCGGAGCCGACGACGCGAACATCCATGACTTCCTGCACCGCGACGCCGACGACCCGCGTGCTGCCCGGCATCGACACGAGCATGATCGAGCCCTCGCCGGCCACCCGTTCATGCGTGGCCTCCAATCGGGCGCCGAGGTCGACGACCGTCACGATTGTTCCGCGGAGATTGATCAGTCCGTGGACATAGCTCGGCGCGCCCGGCAACCGCGTGGCGGCCCGAAACGGGACAATCTCGCGAATGTCGTCGATGTCGCAGCCGTACACCGTGCTGCCGACGCGAAAGAGCAGCGTCCGGCGCTGACCGGTGCGCGGCACGACGGGTGACTCAAAGGTGGAGGCGGTAGAAGCCAAAGTACTCCAGCGGATCGTGGTCGCCAGCGAGTGCGTCGTCGGGAAGACTTCCCTGTGCAGTGGCGGCCAGCGCTCGGCGGAGATCCTCCGGCAGCGGTGAGCGAATGTCGATCTCCTTCCCGCTCACCGGATGCCGGAACTGCAGCCAGGCGGCGTGCAAGAAGTGTCGACGCGGGGGTAACTGCACGAGCCGGCGCCCTCCGCCTCCGCCGTACGTATCATCACCCACGACCGGATGCCCGATCGCGGCGAGATGGACACGAATCTGATGTGTGCGCCCGGTGTACAGGTGCGCGCGCAGCAGGTCAGCAGAATCGAAGCGCGCCAGCCGGGTGAAGTCCGTCCGCGCCGGCCGTCCAGTACTGACGATCGCCATGCGCTTTCGGTCTCGCGGATCGCGAGCGATCGGCTTGTCGACAGTGATGCGGTCTTCGGTGACGTGGCCCCACGCCAACGCCGCGTAGCGACGTACGATGCGCCTCGCCTGCAGCTCGGCTCCCAAGACGCGATGCGCACGATCCGTCTTGGCCACGAGCAGCAGACCAGAGGTCTCCTTATCCAGCCGGTGGACGATTCCCTCACGTCCTTCGTCGTTTCCCTCAGCGAGTGAAGCGCCGCGCCCCTTCAGGGCGTTCACGAGGGTCCCGGACCAATTTCCCGGCGCCGGGTGCACGACCATGCCCGCCGGCTTGTCGACGACGAGCACGTCGTCGTCCTCATAGCTCACATTGAGCGGAATGGCCTCGGCAAGCACCGCGCGCGACAACGGCGCGGGAACGCTCACCGCGATCCGCTCCCCGGCGCGCGGACGGTAGCTCGCTTTCTCTCGTCGGCCGTCGATGGTCACCCGGCCGTTCGCGATGAGCGTTGCCGCTTGGTTACGGGAGAGCTCGAGATGCGAAGCGACGAGGACGTCGAGTCGCGGTGCGTCGTTAGGTGCAATGAGCTCGTGCGTCGTTGGCGCGCCGGCCGCGCCCCCGGTCACGTCCCGGTGCGCCCCTCGACGCGAGTAGCGTCAGTGGTCGGCTTCTTCGCCATGCTCGTCTCCCGATCTTCGCGCCACAACACCCAGGCAAGCAGCACGGCGCCCACGGTCACCGCCGAGTCGGCGACGTTGAACGTCCAAAATCGTACCGTGCCCACGCCGACGTCCACGAAGTCGACGACTCCGCGCGGCTCACGAATGCGGTCGATGAGATTGCCCGCCGCGCCACCCCACGCGAAGCCTAACGCGAGCGCGCGCGCCCGTTCGCCCGGCGCGCTCTGCCGATAGAGCTTCCATAGAATGTAGAGCGCGATAAGCGCGAAGGAGCCGAAGATCCACCGCGATTGCGAGCCGAGGGACATGCTGAACGCGGCGCCACGGTTGTACACGAGGGTGAACCGAACGTACTCGCCGAAAATCCGTTTTGGCTCCAGCTCGTGCAACGAGTGCTGCACGAGGAGCTTGGTGAGGACGTCGAAAAACACGACCGTGAGCGCCGCGCCCCAAAAGACGCGACCGTTCGATGAAGTACGGCTGGCTTGTCGCTGCAGTTCAGATCTCTCCGGACTCGCGCGCCACCGATGCGGCGCGCACCGGTGCGACGTCGCCCGCGAGATCGCGATCCTCCTCCCACAAGACCCATGCGAGGAGGAACGCACCGAAACTCACGGCCATGTCGGCGACGTTGAAGGTGGGCCAGCGCGTGATCTCGCTGATGCCAACGTCGATGAAATCGATCACGCCACTTTTGGAGCTCACGCGATCGATGAGATTGCCGATCGCTCCGCCGCACACGAGTGCCAGCGCGAGAACTCGTGAAATGTCGCCGGGCCGCGTGCTCCGATAGAGACGCGCGAGAATGACGAGCGCGACGATCGTGAGGCCCATGAAGATGTAGCGCGAGTACTCGCCGACATTCAGCCCGAACGCGGCACCGGGATTCCGAACCAGTGCGAGTCGAAACCATCCACCGAACACCGGATGCGGCATTGCCGACGCGACGAGTCGCTCGACGGCCAGCTTCTTCGTGACGAAGTCGCTCGCCGTGACGAATAACATCACGGGCCAGAACAGTGCCGCATTGCTACTTCTTCGCATCTTCCTCGCGTTGCTTGCAGTCGATGCAGTAACGCGCGTGCGGAAGCGCGTCGAGTCGCTCGAACGCGATCTCCTGGCCACAGTTGTGACACTTGCCGAAGGCGTCCGGGTTGCGGTAGAGCCGTCGAAGCGCCTCGTCGATGTGCCACAGGAAGCGTCCTTCCTGACTCGCGAAGAGAAACGCCTTTTCGCGTTCCATCGCATCGGTGCCTTGGTCCGCCATGTGGAAGGAATAGCTGCTCAGATCGCCGTCCGCCGACTGCGGTGTATTTCCGAACGCTTCATCGGCGCGACCAAGCTCCTTCAGCACCCGACGCCGCTCCTCCAGCAACCGCTTCTCGAAGTACTGGAGATTCTTCTTCGTCATTGGCTTGAGCTTCTTGGCGCTGTTCGTTGTGGGCATTGCTACGGTATCCTGGTGAAGGCCACGCGAATCACGATCCCTTCGAGGTCGAGCTCCTGCGTGGCGTCATAACGACCGGTGAGCTCGTCAACGAAGACGAGCTCGGTTGCCAGAACGTCCGACGCAATCCGCTCACCGTGAGCGTCAATCACCTCGCGGATCTCATCGGTCCCACTGACGGTCAATACGATCCGATCGCTGACCGCTAATCCTGCCTCCTTTCGCATACGTTGTACCCGGCTAATCAGCTCACGTGCGACACCTTCGCGCCTCAGCTCTAGCGTAACAGTCGGGTCAATCGCCGCGAAGAAACCGCCGTCTTCCGCAATAACGAGGGCGCCGGAAGCTCGGCGGATAATCGTAATGTCGTCCTGATCCAACGTGTGGGTTTCTCCGTCAACGGTGACGACGAGCGGCTGGCCTTTTAGGAACAGCCGCAGCTGGTCGCTCGCGAATGCCTTGATGGCCTCCGCCGCGAGCGGAGTCTTTTTTCCGAACTTCTTACCCAAAGAACGGAAGTTCGGTTTCGCCTCCAGCGTCACGAGTGAGTCCGCCGACGAGGCGAAATCGACCTGCTTCACGTTGAGCTCCGCCATGAGCAGCGGAATGAGCGGCCGGAGTTGTTCGTCGGTTTGATCTGGCGCGACGCCTACGAGCCGCGTCAGCGGCTGACGAACCTTGATCCCTGCCTCCTCTCTCGCGGCGCGTCCAAGGCGCGCGAGCGTTCGCGTCGCCGCCATCGCGCTCAGCAGTCCGGCATCACCGACCCCCGCCCTCGGTTTCTCCTCGATGAACGGCGCGAGATGCACCGAAGTTCCGACGAGTTGACGATGGATCCAATCACTGACGAAGGGGGCAATTGGTGCGAGCAGGCGACATACTGAGACGAGCACCTCGTGGAGCGTGGCGAACGCGGCACGATTGTCTTCGGAGTCCACGTCGTAGAATCGCGATCGGCTCAGACGCACGTACCAGTTTGACAGATCATCATCGACGAACTCGATGATGGTCCGCGCGGCATCGGTCGCCTGGTACTGTCGAAGCGAGTCGTCAACGGTGCGCTCGACGACGGCGAGTCTGCCCAGCACCCACCGATCGAGCGGTGGCCGTTGCTCGACGGCCGGATCGTTTCCCGATGGCGTCCAACCGAAGTTCGCGTACAGCGCGAAGATTCCGCTATAGATGTTCTTGAACGTGAGCAGAAACCGTCCAGCCTGTTCGCGGATCACCCGCTCGTCGAATCGTCGGGGGATCCAAACGTTGCTCGCGGCAACGAAGAAGAGCCGTACCGCGTCGACGCCGTGGCGCTCGATGACGAGCCACGGATCGACGATATTGCCGCGACTCTTCGACATCTTCAGCCCGTCGGCGTCGAGCAACAAATCGTTGACGACGACCGCACGATACGGGGGCGTGCTGGTCGTCGCGGCACCGCGACCTGCTTCCTCGGTCGTCGTCTCGTCCATCGTGCTCGGCGCCACCATGTCGTCGAGGCCAAGGCCGCCGGCGATCGCGAGGAGCGAATAGAACCACCCGCGCGTCTGGTCTACGGCTTCGGCGATGAAATCGGCGGGATATTGTTTCGTTAGGCGGTCGCGGTTCTCGAAGGGGTAATGCCACTGCGCGAACGGCATCGACCCGGAATCGAACCACGTGTCGATGACCTCCGGCACACGACGCATGTGGCCGGCGCAGCTGCGGGTCGTGCAGCGCCACGAATAGCCGTCGACGTGCGGCTTGTGGGGATCGAAGTCGTTAGGCAGCGCGATGCCGGCGCGCCGCGCCAGGTCGCCGTAGCTGCCTAGGACCTCCACATGCGTGTCGTCCGCATCGCAGACCCACACCGGTAGCGGCGTGCCCCAATACCGGTCGCGGGAAATCGCCCAATCGATATTGTTCTTGAGCCATTCACCGAAGCGCCCTTCTCCCGTCTCCGGCGGATGCCAGTCCACGGCCGCGTTGCGCGCGAGCATCGAGTCGCGGTACGCGGTGGTCCGCACGAACCACGAGGTGCGAGCGTAGTACAACAACGGCGTATCGCAGCGCCAGCAGTGCGGGTACGAGTGCATGATGCGCCCCGACTTCCAGAGTACGCCGCGCCGCTTCAGCTCCTCGGTGAGCAGCGCATCGGCGTCCTTCACGAACAAGCCGCCGACCACTGGCAGATCCCGTGGGAATTGCCCGCGCGCGTCCACCGGCTGCAGGAACGCGAGATTGTAGCGCTTGCCGGCGCCGTAGTCGTCGGCGCCGAAGGCCGGCGCCATGTGCACGACGCCGCTGCCGTCGTCCGCCGAGACGAATGTCTCGCCCACTATGATTTCGTGTGCGCTGCCCTCCGGATACTCGAGCCAATCGAACGGCCGCTCGTATCGCCAGCCCACCATCTCGGCGCCGCGCAGATGCCTAACGATCTCCCAGCGATTCTCGTAATCGTCGCCGAGCACGGCACGGGCCCGATCGGCAGCAAGGATCAGCGTTCGAGAGTCATTTCCTTCCCTCCGGATCACCTCTACGTATGAGAGATCGGGATGGACCGCCAACGCGGCGTTCGAGACGAGCGTCCAGGGGGTCGTCGTCCACACCAGGATCCGTCGAACAGCGTGGCCGCCGCCGTTCCCCGCCGGCGCGTGACGCCGTTGATCGTTAGGCGAGCCACCCT
>Ga0137376_10001282_pt1 | contig 13707 bp, 20 predicted proteins | sample SagtaG_23_FD_104814 | JGI IMG/M metagenome (GOLD analysis project Ga0137376, IMG submission 104814) | Vadose zone soil microbial communities from Sagehorn Ranch, Mendocino, California, USA - Sage2_L_20_16 metaG | ecosystem: Environmental > Terrestrial > Soil > Vadose zone | place: USA...
AAAACCATGAATACATTAACGGAAGATAACAAATCCTTGATCGTAAGAATGGTGTACAAATACTTTGCTGTTAACGCGAAATCATCTGCAGGACGAATTAAGGGACTATTATCGAGAAGTCGCGGAACCCTTCATTCACCGTCACAGTAATGCAATAACCAGTCAGCACGAGATAGTCCCCATGCTGCACGGTTTCTACCGGGCTTATTCGCTTGTATCATCCAGAGCTTTTGTGGTCGATGCGTATCATGGCCTTTGTATGGTTCCTGTGGCGGATCTGTGAGTGGAGTGCTTGTGCCGCGCAACGTGGTCTTCGACTCGTTTTTCAAGGTTCAATCATGAGTCTCAACACCACGTCCATCTTGAGGTAATTCCTTAAATGATTTATCCTTATGACATCTCCGACTGAAAAGACAGAGTGACTATCATGTCTGTCCAGAGTGTGGATCATTGCACGAATGTCTTCATGATCGTGCCGAGTCCCCGTTAGTACCTGCCACTGTTTCGATCAAGTCGACTCCGCGAGTCCTAACGCTTGAAGACGAACAAGAAGATGATTACCACATGGTATCTGTGACCGCTATTCCTCCTGGTGCCGAGGTCTTCAACACGTACGGAGAAACTTTGACGAACGCCCAACTACTTACCCAGTACGGGTTTATCCTTGAAGCTAACGACAATGACATTTTGACGTGGGACATGGAACAAGTTCTCGACCTCGTACCCGATTACTTGATCACAGCGCATGACGTTCCCCGCGTCCTTCTCTCGTGGAAACAGCTGTGCGAAGAAGACTGGACCCCGGTCTCACGATCAAGCTTCCTGTACCTGGTAGATGCGGAGGCAAGTCGGGGTCACTCCTTAGCTCTAAACGGGGACGGGAAGATTTCCCACCCGTTATGGATCATTGTTGCGCTCTTCTCGCTCGACCAGACAAATCGCGCATTCTCAGGGGAGGCTTCGGAACCTATGTTAAGCCACTTGCGTAGCCTTCTCGACACCCAATGTTGTATCGAGAGGCACCTGGAAACCGAAGGTGCAGATGGTCCGACTGATGGCTGTTCGTATGACCTCACAGTATTGAAGAAACTTGAACAAGTGTGCCAGTTGATAATACGGCTATGTACAGACCGCGAATCGAAAACTGGGGTGGTTGGTTTTCCGGCTACTGTTTCCGATGTCGGAGAATATTTTGATGTGTGTGTTGATTTTTATTTTGTGATATGTCAGACCTGACGCGGACGCCGTGCCAGGCTCTTCCTGACGACCGTCCACGGACGAAGCTGGCGCTCTCGGTGGTGCTGAGTGAGCTGTCTGTCCTTAATAAATGTGAGGCGACGTGGTCGGAGATGTTGGGCATGGTTACGGAGTGCCTGAGTGGCAACAAATTGTGACTTTGTGCTTAATTAAACGCAACCCTTATCCGGAGCGATATACCTCCGCACCGAGAAACCGAGTTAGCGTCCAAGCCAATCGGGCTTTCTATATAGAACTTCGTTACAGCACGTTGGCTTTTGCAGTCTGACGATCTCATTTCCTGTCCACCACCATGATCAGAAGAATGGCTGACAAGCTGCACATCGGCCACAGCAAGCCAACTTCTGACTTGTACAATGGCCAACTGATCAACCTCTCTACCTCTTTGGACAATCCATCAGTTATCCTTTCTTCTGTCCTCGACAAGCGCGGGTCGGTATCTACACAGCGCACATCTGCTAGTGACATAATGGAAGGAATTAGCAGTGCTGAACCAAGCACCCCTTTAATGCGTTCTCAACTCCGCGTTACGCGTGCAAAAGGCACTTACTGTTTGGCGGACTTTATGATAAAGCGGACGTTGGGAACTGGAAGCTTTGGGCGAGTCCACCTGGGTAATTCACTTTGACGCATGTAGTCACCTATATATGCTTATATATGCGCGCATACAGTGCAGAGCAAACACAATCTCCGATTCTATGCCATCAAAGTTCTAAGTAAAGAGCGGGTGGTGAAGATGAAGCAGGTTGAACACACGAATAACGAACGGCATATGCTTTCGGCTGTACAACATCCGTTCATAATCAATCTATGGGGAACGTTTCAAGATTGTTCGAACTTGTATATGGTTATGGACTTTATACATGGTGGTGAACTGTTTACGCTTTTGCGACGGTCAAAGGTTAGTTTACGTATCAAAGGTTAAGACGGGTCCTGAGCCATCGTGGCATCAGCGGTTCCCGGATCCTGTTGCTAAATTTTACGCAGCTGAAGTAGCGCTAGCACTACATCATCTGCACGGACTAGATGTCGTATATCGTGACCTGAAACCGGAGAATATCCTGCTCAATCATGATGGGCATATAAAAGTTGCCGACTTTGGCTTTGCAAAGGAATGTGCAAACACAACGTGGACGTTGTGCGGGACACCTGATTATTTAGCGCCTGAGGTGAGTTGTTGTGTTGCTTCCCGTTTCCCTTCTGATCTCGGTTGATCTAGATTGTCAGCCAACAGCGTTACAACAAAAGCGTTGACTGGTATGCACTTGGGGTGCTTATCTTTGAGATGCTGTCGGGATTTCCACCTTTTCATCAGCCAGACGGTAACCATGCCGTCCTATACGAAAAAATCCTGGCAGGACCATCATTCATTCGATGGCCCACGGAATTCAATGTTCTTGCTACCGATCTTATCATGAAGTTAATGGAAAGCGACCCTTCTAAGCGATATGGCAATCTCAGGAATGGTTCAAGAGATGTTTTCCATCATGACTGGTTTAAGGAAGTTAACTGGGAAATGCTCCAAAACCGGCAAATCACAGCGCCGTATGTGCCGAATATTAGCGGTGAGGGCGATGCCAGCGCGTACGTGACCTTCATTCAAGTCGGGCGGCCCTTATGTCAATGACCGTCGGATTCGCAGATTTGATTTATACCCCGAGGATAACGTTGTGTATGGATTGGATGCTCCCGATCCACACGGATACGAATTTTCTGACTTTGAATATACCTCGAGAAGCCAACTATAAGGCTATAGACGGATGACGGGCCGTGTCTGAGTAGATTGCTACCCTGGGTGACCGACCGAACGTGTTGCATTCTGACTTGACATAGACACATTTTATACCAGGATGTTGTACGATGATAGCTTGTAAGTACTGTAACACGAAGCAGAGAGGCGATCAATGTTTACGATCCAAACAATCACATCCAGACATCCGAAAAATAATGCCGTACCCACTCGTTCTTTCTTCCAAGTACTGGCCTCCTTTGCATTAACGCTGGCTGGACATTTTCAAGACGTTTTCAGTGCTTGTTTTGCATTTGAACCATCCAAGAAGCTTCTCAAACCGTCCAGGATCTGCAAAGATCGACTGTTAGACCCGTTGTGCAGACTCGTGGCGGAACCATACTCGCCAGCCGTGGTCCATAAGTGCCTCAAAGGATACGCTCGATGTCGCATAAGACGTTAGCCGAGGATAAGAAGAAGGAGGATCAGTGCAATGGGAGTATTGCAGTGTCGACTCGCAGTCATGGGAAGACGGCTCGTAGGTCGGGTGTGGATGCTGTGAATGGAAAGATGGCGGAGAATGGAGGTCATCCTGCTGTGGCAGACGGTAACGCAGATGGGGAAGAGATTTCAGAAGCTCAGAAAGTGTCCCTGTTGGCCGAAAAACAGTCGCAGTTGCAGGAGGTGGTAGACAAGCATGACACCTTGGTATGTCGTTCATTCGTCTAGAAAATGTTCATCTATAACAATCTACAGGTACGAGAAGTTTTTCATATGGAGAACTTCCGTATGATGCTCGAGTTCGATCCAGCCGTGAGTATATGCGAAATGATATCCTATCGTTTAATGTCTCACATGCTATTAATATGCAGGAAGCAAAGGCGGAGAATTCTCAGGTGTTTCAAGAGGTGAGGCTCTTGGTTTGGCCTATTTAGGTATCACTTACAAGTTTCCTTCTAGTTCAAAGATCAATACGATTTGCTGGAGAAGGCCAGCACACCCTCCAGTCCGGCGCGTTCCACAAGAAGAGCTCATTCCGAACGTAGACAAGTTGTTTCCCCTACAATCTCGGCGCCAACTACTCTAAGCTCCATGCGATCACTCTCTAAAAATGTACATAAACCAAAGACGTCGAAGAGTGCGAGAAATTCATTTGGAGCCACAACTAAACGTGAACGCGAGAAAGGGAAATCAAGAATCGTTGAATCCGAAGATGATGAAGTTGAGGCCGATGTGCTCCAGCATCCTATCCGTCGGAGAGCATTTGCCAGCGATGTGATATCAACAAGCAAGAGGAAGCTGCGGGGAGTTCCCGATAACGAGAGCCCGAGTAATCGTGGCAGGAACAAGCATGCTACTGGCCCTAGTGTAGCACCTCGCCGGAGCGAACGCCACAAAGTTCTGGGTAATGGTGCTGCAGTTCCACAGGACGATGATATGTCGGGAGAGGAATCACTGGTAATGCAATCTTACATGCTTGATTGACGTGCTTCTCAATTTCCAATCTAGGACGTAATACCCGCTACTCCTACCAAACGTTCGGCTTACCAAGTCAATGGGTTGCCCGAGCCTCCAAAGTTCAAAATCAAGCGGATTAAGCTTATCGTCCGCCGTCCTTTGCCCGTCATATCTCATCCTGCCCAAAGACCCCCGATGCCAAAGTTTGGATCTTCGCTGCATGGTTTCTTGTCATCCTATTTCTCCCCGTTCGAGAAAGTTATTGAAGAAGCTGCGTTGGAGCGGCAAATTAGGAAAGAAGCAGTTTTACTTGAGCGCACATACAAGTTGAGGCAGGAGGGCCGTTTTCCTCCTGCTTCTGCGGACATAACGCCGGAAACGCTTGCCGAATTGCGTGCATCTGTGGCCTCCAAACGCACTTCGAAAGATATCTGGGACCATGTAGTAGAATCTGCCACTGCGTATGCACGCACCAGGAAACGTGCTGTTGGACCACATATTGCAGGGCAAATCGCTGCCAGGATTAAGGCCTATTGGGAAGCGCAAGAAGCGAAGAAGGAAAAATCGAGGGTGTCAACAGAGAAGCAGTTACGCATCTTGGCTAGAGACACAATAAGGATGGTTGTCAATGAGTGGAAGAAAGCTGTTTTCGTGCGTATTTCGCATCTCTATGCATGGCCTTTACTTAGCGTTTCATATAGCATATCCGCGAAAAGGGAAGGTTGAGATATGAAGAAGAAGAACGAAGACGAGGTCACGAACATCTTGATGCTATTCTCAATCAGTCTGGGTATATTCTAAAGACGCAGCATGGAGATCTTTTACGAGGTGGGACTTCACGATCCAGGAGTCATTCAGCTGCGGTCTCAGAACACGAGGAGGAGGAACTTGAAGAAAGCGAGAGTAGTGGTGGAGAAGAGGAGGAAGATGATGATGAAGGGCAAGTACAGCGGCGGGACGAGGATGAAATACAGGATGAACTGATGGTAGACGACTCGGACGGTGGGCAGGAAGAAGCCGCGGATGCAGATGACGAAGACGATGGGTTCGACACTCATATGTTACTTGGGGATGGGATCTTGGGAGAGCCTCCAGATCAGCAGGATGCTTTTGCTTCCCCGGAAGACAACATTCATGACGTTGCGCCCGAGCGTGACAGTTCATCCCGCCAAACGTCGCCATCTGTCGCCACACCGCATTTATTCGGTGAAGGTACCGAGGACGAGATAAGTTCGTCTTTAGGTCCCCCAAAGTTATATCAAGACGAGGAAGTTGGACAAGGCGATGCACATGCAGGGGATATCGTTTTTCCATCGCCCAAGTTACCCGGCCCCGATTCTACTCTGGAGACGATTACGGAACAAGATATTTCCGTCGGTGTTCCAATACCCGATGTCACGCCTGCTGTGGAATTTGCGGAATCTCGAGAACAGATCGCGTCTCTAGAGCAGAAAACTGTAAACGAAGAAGCTGCAGCGGAAGACAGTGATGACGAAGACGGTGATCCGCGAATACCTGCATACCTTGAGCCTTACGCAGTTGCTCCTGTTGATTGGGACCCAAATAGTCGAATCACACCACCTCTTCTACTCCGCGGCGTCCTACGACCGTATCAACAAGCTGGACTAGAATGGCTCACAAGTCTTCATTCAAATCATCTTAATGGTATCTTGGCCGATGAAATGGGTCTAGGGTACGTTCGTCAGTCGCATTGACCTGTACCTTTCTCTGAAGTAATGATGGCAGGAAAACGATTCAGACTATCGCTTTATTGGCACACATGGCATGTGATCGAGGCATCTGGGGCCCGCATCTTATCGTGAGTGTAATCATTCGTGTTTCTTCCATGATATGCTAAATCTTTTTGTAGATTGTTCCTACTAGCGTGTTGTTGAATTGGGAGATGGAGTTCAAGAAGTTTCTCCCAGGTTTCAAAATCCTCAGTTATCATGGCTCCACAAAACATCGGAAAGAGCTGCGCCAAGGATGGAACGATAAGCATCGCTTTAACGTATGCATCACTTCGTATACATTGGCAAGCCGAGACGCGCACATATTCAAGCGAAAACCATGGTACTATATGGTTCTAGACGAAGCGCATATGATCAAGAACTTCAAGTCAAATCGATGGAATACACTACTTATGTTCCGTTCGTTTCGAAGGCTGCTTTTGACGGGTACCCCGTTGCAGAACAACTTGACAGAATTGTGGGCGCTCCTGAAGTTTCTCATGTCAGGCGCCAATTTTGCCAACCTCAAGGAGTTTGCCGACTGGTTCTCAAGTACGTGACCTGTCAAGGCAACCATCACAGGATTTGACAACCGTTTATAGATCCACTTGAAAAAGCAATTGAGATGGGAAACGTTTTGGACGATGAGACAATGCAACGCGTTTCAAAGCTTCACACCGTTTTACGGCCCTATTTGCTCCGACGACTGAAACGTGATGTTGAGAAAGAACTACCCAGCAAATTTGAGCATCTTGTTCTATGCCCCCTCTCCAAGCGACAACGGTTCTTGTACGATGAATTCATGTCAAGAGCACAAACGCGGGACGCTCTGCAGTCGGGCGTGTATCAGAAGATTGCAAATGTCCTTATGCAACTTCGCAAAGTTTGCAACCACCCAGATTTGTTCGAGGTTCGACCCATAGTCACATCATTCGCGATGGCTCGGTCTGCAGTTGCCGACTATGAAATCAAAGAACTCTTACTGCGGCGGCAGCTTCTTCGAGACGACGAAGAGTGTGTTAATCTGGGATTGCTTGGGCTGCAGTTCGTTCAAGATCAGAGTAAGCCATTGATAATGGCCTTGGAGACAAAACGCCTCGATGCAACGTCGCAGCTGACAAATATCGCCGAAGTACCTGAAGAACCTCCACCTAAGGATATGAGGACGATTGATGGATTTCGGGCCTATTCGGAGTATATGAGCCGCAGTCGAACTGCTGCGCGCATTGCGCATATGGCGTACCTCAATCATCACCGGTGCAACTCTTTGCCCATCTATAGCCAGGAACTCATTACCACCATCCGGCGCATGTATCAACCTATTCTCCCTTCATCTGCCGTTGATGACCGTCGTCAATATCTCGAAATCGGCAAACTATGGGGTTCTGCTGTGCTATCATATCACGCACGCGAAGATGCTACGGCCAATTACATCAATCGATTTGCATTCATTACTCCGTCAGCTGTGGCTCTCGATCTTCCACGGATCGCACTTTCAGGGTATGAGCACATTGTCATGCGCCAACCTGTAGAGTTTGACCAAACCCTCCATCGGGCGGCTGTCAAACTTCAAATAGCTTTCCCAGACCCTTCGCTACTTCAATATGATTGCGGAAAACTCCAGCAGTTAGCCCGGCTATTACGTGAAAAGAAAGCTGGTGGTCACCGTATTCTAATATTCACGCAAATGACGAGAGTCTTGGACATTCTGGAGATATTTTTGAATTTCCATGGATATCTGTATCTCCGTTTGGATGGCGCAACCAAGATCGAAGATCGGCAATACATCACTGAACGCTTCAATGCAGACAACCGCGTATTCTGTTTCATTTCTTCGTCCAGATCTGGTGGTGTTGGAATCAAGTACGTGGGATCTACCTATTGGTGTACTTTCCGAGACTAATTTGTTGTAGTTTGACAGGCGCCGATACCGTGATTTTCTATGACAGTGATTTCAACCCTCAAATGGATAGGCAATGCGAAGATCGGTAAGTTCCGTTTGTTGACATCAAATTTAATCGTATTATTGACACGAACTGTTTAGCGCTCACCGTATCGGACAGATACGTGACGTGCACATCTATCGGTTTGTCTCTCAGTTCACCGTCGAGGAAGCAATGCTCCGGAAAGCAAACCAGAAGCGATCACTGGACGATTTGGTAATACAAAAGGGCGAATTTGACTGGCGATCATTATTCAAAGATGAAGGAGCATTAACCCGGGCGCTTGAAGAGTTTGAAGATACAGAAGATGCCCATGCTGCTGCGATGGCAGTTAGGGAAGAAATTGTTATGGGCGATGCTGATGAAGCTGATTTCGCCGATGATGGCGTTAATGCGACGGTGGACGTTTCCGAACCGCCCATCAATGATCTTCCTCAAGAGGTACTAGCCGAGGCAGAAGACGAGGCAGGAGAAGAACAAGGAGGGACCACCATTGACTACATGATCTCATTTGTAGAACAAGACTATGATTTCTTCAAGGATTGGAGAGTATAATTTATATACATAGTGTACCCCTTTACATAATGTACAAGACTTGCAGTGAAATATAATACATGATTAACATTAGCTGAATGTTACATATATGCCAAGAAGACCTTCCATAGTGTTTAGTTCAAACCAAAAAGTGTTTTATGTTCAGGAGTCACCCACCAATCATATTGTCATGTGAGAAGGTTGATAATTTTTTCCATTTTTTCTTCATATGGTGTAAACATGTCACCAAATTCTGATGCATTACCTGGAGACTTCAAGGGATGTGACTCTGACACATCCCCTGAATCCTTTGTTGTGTTTAAGACAACATCAAGGATAATCTTGTTGATGTCAGCATCAAGGAACTAAACACTTGTTAGAATGTCATTAAAAAGGAAGAGAGAACAACCTTTTGGTAGAGAATATCAACTTCTTTATGTTGAAACAATGGTAACTTGACCTTTGGTGATACAGGCTCTGGTGATGTAGAATTATGAGGTGTAGGCATCTGGAATGGTTCTGTTGGACTTGGAGGCTCCGATTCTGAATGGCACAAATTATCCATAATCCATGTCTTAATATCCTCAACATCTGCTTTAAGTAGGAGAGCCCATGTTGATATCACTTTGTCAGCCACAGGATATTGCTGCCCTTGTGAAAGAACTTTGAGATGTTGTATTGAATCAGGGGTGAGTGATGGATAGACTTCGAGACAGATGAGTTAAGCAAACCTAAGACATGGCCTGGCAAAGGGACAACTTGAATGTGCACATACATATGTTAGTCTGCGTGGCTCTCCGCTTCCGGTAGAACCATGTGTTGAGTCTGTGCATGTCAAATAACTGACAGCCAGGCACTTCCTTTTAATAATCATTAGCTGCGTATGACAATGTGATGGCACATCAGGTCAACCTGCACTTGATGTAATAACTCCTTTGCCTCGGCATCATTTGGTTGTCTTTTGTGTAACGAGTAAAAAGCTAGTAACGTCATAAATCTGTCACTAAGTAAACACGAAGGTCCGGTACCTTCAAGTACTACAATGCCAGCCACTTTTATTCGTGGTTTCCTCTGTTTTCCTTCATGATTATCCCGTGAAAGGTTGGAGCTCATGGTGAGGGAAGGGAACGATATCGTAAACTGAACCAAATACTGACCAAGCCACATGATCGTGACGTAATACAATCGATAAGCTTCGATAAGATGTTATACTGAACTTTGGAAGATCATTTTATCAAACAAATTCTTCCTGCTTTCACAGTCACAATTCCGGCCCCCGACGGCTAGATATCAGATAAAACTGCATTCTGTGCACACTGGCATCCGTCACCATGTCACCCGGCACCAGGTTCTTCAGAGGTCACAAGTCCAGGTCGGTTGAAGGTTCTGCACACCTTCGGCACTCCGAGTTTGGCCGGCCTTATCACATTGAGGAGGAAAATCTGATTAGAGTTGCCCCGCAGCAACGGCTCTTGTCTTAGATCGGCATGCTTTTTGCCTCTGAGGGCCAATACGATTGGCGATCGATGATACCATGTCCCAAAGAGGCTTCCTACGAGCTTTTCGTCGTCTATGTTATGCCACGTAGGCAGGAGTACGGAATGAGAGGGCTCAGAGGGGCTCAGCCGCTCAGGTGGTACCGGCATTAGCCGAATCCCCGATCGTCGCTGGCTCTGGTTTACCTTAGTCACTCTCGTCCTTTTCCGCCATCTCAGATGAGAACAGTTCTTGCATTGCACGGGCAAGTTTCTTTGTCCCCGAACAGAACGCATGCTCAAGGGAGCACTGAAGATTTACCCAGAATGCAAATATCTTTAGCAAACGAGTTAATTCTTTTTACATATCTCCATGATGCGAAGCTGAGACATAAAGACTAGCTCGGCGCATTACGCAAAGAGTGCGGCAAAGATGTCGAACTAGGTTACCGTCTCATTCTGATGAAATGAACCTCGTGTAATTACGCCACTGCTCAGTTTTTGTCGATGCCCCTATGGTGCTACAACCAGCGGACCTCGACAGTTTGTCAGCTCAGCAACAGGTTCTGGAGGGGTTGGCGTCTGCTGAAGCTTCAACCGCGGCCGAGGACCCTGCGTTAATGCCACGAGCCTGGTGGAAGTCCAACAAGGAGCGCACTATCTTTACTGGAATCGAAGACTCCATTATGATGATTCGTGATGTGCTAAAGCAACGTAAATTCGATGTGTGTTCTTTTTTCCCCTTACGAATGTTTGATTTCTGGACATTACTTACGTTCGCAGGGCGTTCTTGGGTTCAGGTTAAATTGACAGTTTCTTCGACCTTTAGCTCCAGCTGACTTTTCATAGTCAGGGTGCTGCGTTCGCAGCTGTCATAGCAGCTCTGGTACAGCACGCATATCTCCACCGGAAGGTTTCATTGTTTGATGCAACGTGTACAGCTAGAGCGACCTCATTCATATCCTCCATTCCTCATTGATGGGGAACCTCCTCATCCACCACTGTGTGTTTCAATGATCGCCGCGCGGTACCGAATGCTTATCATATTCCACAGGAAGTTTTGTATTGCGATTTCTGGATATAAACCTGGTGGAGATATCTGTGAACAGATCTTCTCACCTTCATATTCCACTCCAACTCTCCATGTCCTTGGAAAGACTGATGTCGTGGTGGTGGAGGAACGGTCCAGGCAATTAATCGAGGTGTCCAGCGGCAAGCGTGTGGAAGAGCATGTTGGTGGTCAGTCAATCTATCAAATGCTTTGCGTTAATGTAATTGACATGAATCGCAGGTCATTTCGTCCCCTCCAACGGGAAGTGGAGGAAATTCCTATGCGCGTACATGAAAAACCCGGGAGTTGACGTGCCGTCTCCGGGTTTATCCGCTTCGGGTACAGCAACACCTATCGAGATTAACAGCGCGGGTCAGCGATGCTGAAACTCTGACGGTATTTGACAGCTTCTTAAGCTTCATCATAGATTGGACTGACCAGATACACGAAGCCCGCCGCCATCTTAGAATAAGTCCCATCAAGTCCTGTGCCGTTATGCACGTCCCACGCAAACCGAGTATCAGGAAGTTGTCCCTTTTCTAGTCTTTATATAGAACTAACTAGCTACGATTGTGTAAAGTGCTTATGTTAAACCGCGGAAGCGATATATCATCAGGATCCTGGATTCGCATGATGCTACGGCGACAAGCCTTCCTTTGACATGTCGAGCACAGACGACATGAATCAGACTGGGCATATGGTGATCTGCATGGTTCTGGGAAGCGGGGGAACTCATATAACGTACTCTAGAGTCTAGACGCCTATTAGATGAGATCTCTTGATGTAACATGCTCTGATGTGACAGCGTGACGGTCCAATCAACAGACGCATACAAAGAAATAGCCGTCGATATTGGGGTTGCTTGAGACGATACCTTTCTCTTGCCTTCTGCTCTTCATCTTCCACTCCTGTTCAACGGTCAAAGTAGAATATGGCTCCCTGGTCACCGCAACCTGCGGGGTTGCATGAAATTGTGCAGACAATTCATGACTCCACCGACATGACTGTCGTTGTGCAGCGAACCATCACCCAAGTCCGTGCGCCATCCCATTCGTCGTGTGCTTTCCATACTTACCTGGCCATGTGTGCATTTCTCTAGAAATTAAATCAATTCACGCGTGCGCCGGAGTACATCGCCTACCTAGCTTACATTCTCAGTCAAATGACGCAAGAGGAAGAACGCATCCGTACCATTGCGGGCTATCTTCTAAAGAACAATGCAAGACTTGCTATTTCTGCCCCTCCAGAGGTGGTGGAATATGTCAAAGTTGCTGTCCTCCAAGCATTCAATGATCCCTCAATTATGGTTCGAAACGCCTCCGGTCAAGATATTGTTGCCTTCCTCGGTGTTTTAGAACCCAGAAACTGGCCAGAGTGCCTACAGCAACTCGTGCACACACTTGATTCAACCGATCTAGATAGGCAAGAGGTATGCCCGAATTTCACGTTTCTGAAGCAGGCGCGACCTTGTAAATCAAAACTGAGGTTATTTTGGTCGTCTATTGGCTAGACATTGCGAGGATCCGTGATGGATGATAGCTAACTTGTTTTTTCTACTTTTCTGGCTCAATGCATCGTATGGGGTATTCTTTTGCTGATTTATTATTTTAGGCGGCATTTAACGTCTTGGAAAAGGCGTGCGAGGACTATCCTCGAAAGCTGGACGTTGAAATTAGTGGCATACGACCTCTCGATTACATGATCCCAAAATTTTTGTCCCTGTCCGAGCACCCTTCGGCCAAAATACGGTCACATGCTGTGGCTTGCCTTTCATTTTTCGTCCCTGCGAACTGCCAATCTTTGTTGGTCCATATTGACAGTTTTATTGCCTGCCTTTTCAAGCGAGCTTCCGACGAGGACCCCGCAGTTCGGCGTCATGTATGCCAAGCGCTTGTGCTACTCCTGGCGGCGAAACCTGAAAAGCTTATGCCGGAAATGGCTAATGTGGCGGAATACATGCTATATTCCACAAAGGACAAGAATGAAAATGTCGCGCTGGAAGCATGTGAATTCTGGCTGACGTTTGCCGAGGATGTTGATTTGGCACCATACTTGCATCCACTTTTGGGAAAGGTAGCGCCCGTGTTGTTGGATTGTATGATATATGGAGAAGATGATTTGCTATGGTTGGAGGGTGATGCAGAGGATGCAGATGTGCCTGATAAAGACTCGGACGTTAAGCCTCGACATTACGGTGGCAAAACACACGGATTGGAACGCGATATGAACGGTGATGCCTCGGCACAACCTAAAACTCGACTTGGCGCTTACGGAGAGGAAATCTATGACTCCGATGAGGAAGAGGATTACGATCTGGATGACGATGAATTTGCAGACGAAATGTCAACTGAGTGGAACTTGCGGAAATGTGCCGCTGCTGCGTTGGATGTTCTAGCCGTTCGTTTTGGCGGAGACTTGTTGAATGTGTTGCTCGAGCCGCTCAAGAATAAGCTCTGGAGTAGTGAATGGTTGGAAAGAGAAAGTGCTATTCTTGCATTGGGCGCTATGGCTGAAGGTATGTAGCCGTAGC
>Ga0137376_10001284_pt1 | contig 13697 bp, 15 predicted proteins | sample SagtaG_23_FD_104814 | JGI IMG/M metagenome (GOLD analysis project Ga0137376, IMG submission 104814) | Vadose zone soil microbial communities from Sagehorn Ranch, Mendocino, California, USA - Sage2_L_20_16 metaG | ecosystem: Environmental > Terrestrial > Soil > Vadose zone | place: USA...
ACGAGGGGTTAGCGGACGTCGAAGCCGCTAACCCCTTTCGTTTACCCAGACTTCACCCAGGAATTGGTTCGCCAGTTGGTTCAGCTCGAGGCGCAGCGCATCGCCGCCAAGCGTCGCGAGCTTCGGCGCCTCGAGTTCATCGCCGCGATCTCATCGGCCACGGCGTGCTGGCCCGGCGCTCTCCTGTAAACTGAGAAGGATGGGCTCGAGCCGGACAGGGAAGATCGAGGAGATCGCGGCTCGGTTTTGTGCCGCCCCCCTGACGGCGGAGACCGTGTTTCTGCGCCCGGCTTACCAGCGCGGGCAGTTCGAGCGGGAGGTGTGCGACCTGCTCGTCGCGTTCCGGCATCGGGGGATCGTCCTGTCACTCAAGAGCCAGGACGACCCGACGTCGCGGACGGGGCCCAAGCTGCGGCGGTGGTGCGCGAAGAGCGCCCACAAGGCGGCCCGGGAGATCTCGGGCGCACGCCGGACGATCGCCACCCATCCGTTCTGGTGCGAGCATTGGCGGCGAGGCCGGGTCGACTTTCCCGTCGGTGTCGTCACCCCCGTCCACGCCCTGGTGGTGATAGAAACCGCATTGTCCGAAGCCGGGACGGGGACCGCCCGGCTCCCTGACGATCTGCCGCAGAACGCAGGCGACATCCCGATCACCTACCTCGCGCTCAACGACGCGCTGAACCTCGTCGACCAGCTGCGCTCATTTCCCGACCTGGTCGCCTACCTTGACGCCAGGGCGAAGCTGCCGATCGCGTTTCGTCGGACGATCGGCAATGAGCATCTCCTCGCCCACTACTACATGATGCACAACGAGAGCTTCGACGGGTGCGTGCGGCCCGAGGAGTTCCTGACCTATCTGCTGGTCACCGAGGCCGATTTCAGGCGGCGTGTCGTGATAAAGCGCGAGGCCGACCGGGGCGCGCGCTTCATCGAGTACATCGCCGACACGCTGGCGACCCGGAACCCCAACTATGCGGATGGGCTCGATCCCGAGACGCTCGCCCACTTCGACACGATGGAGCAGCGGTCGAACTACCTCATGCTCCAGGAGCATTTCGGGGGTCTTCGGCTCGTGGAACGGCGTGCGCTCGGCACTGCATTTCTTGAGCTGATCGAGAAGGTTGGCTCTAGCTCCGGCTCCGGCCTGCGCCGGGCGTGGTGGACCGACTCGAAGCCCGACTTCCTCTATCTGCTCGCGGCCGTGCGAGGCATCGACCGCCCCAACCTCCTGCGTGATGGGTCGGTGATTCTACAGGCCTCGCTCGCCCATCACGGGAAGCAGCACGGGATGCTGGTCATCGACCGCGACGGAGAAAGCTTCGAGCTCTGCCTTGCCGAGTTGCCGGAAGCCAACCCCGCACTGGTCAAGGCCGCCGGCCGCGTGTTCGGCCACTTGAGGATCATCACCACCGAGCCGGACTCGCTGCTTCCCCATCTGTAGGCACTCTCCCGTCTCTATGCCCTTCGGCGCCGACGTGCCTCGTACAGTCGATACGCTCCGGTGATCTTGATTCGGTATGTCACGAGTTCCGTCGTGACGTCGTAAGTCTCGGCGAGTTCGTCGATTGCCGCACCGCGGTTTAGAGCGGGGAATAGTGTCTGCCAAGGCATCAACGCAGCCGCACCCACGCCGTAGGCTTGCTCCTCCTGCTTCGCAAGATACTCGCGGACCTGAACACCGTCGGCTGCGATGCTCAAACCCGACGGCGCGTGCTTGAGGTGGATGTGGCAGATCTCCTCCATGAGGGTGATCTTTCGCCGTCTGTAGCTGTGGTTCGAGTTCAGGAGGCAGACACGGCTTCCGTCGGGCAGCGTCCGCGGGTAAACGCCACCTGACCAGCTCGTTTGTGCCGTCCGTAGCAGGTGCAGCCGTTCCTCCCTACTGAGGTTCGCCAACACGCTCTCAAAGTCCATTACGCGCAGGCCAACCTTCGGGGCCAATTTCCATGGGTCCAGGCGTTCTCCGAGACTTACGCTCGCCAAGCGGCGGAGCGACATGCCGTCGATCTCCCACACCTTGCTCCGATCGCTGAAGGGCGTCAGCATCTCTACCGCTTCTCGCTCTTCTGTTTGTTCGTGAATTCGCGACAGGCCGTCTCATACGCCATTCGGAACATCTTTGCGAGCACCGTGGCTGTCGTCTCGTCCATCTTTCGATTCGCGCGAAGATGAAGTTCCACGATCTCCGGGAGGTCCTCCGGCACCTCTCTGCCCCGCACCATAGGCGGTGCTGTAGCGTCTCTGAATTTCTCGACGCTCGTGCCCATCCATTTCGCGAGCGCCAACAACGTGCCGCTCTCCACTTCCTTCGCGGCTCCCCGCTCGATTCTTGAGAGCGTCGGCACGCTGACACCTGTTGCCGCCTTGACCTCCTCCAACGTTTGGCGACGTTGACGGCGCGTTCGCCTCAGTCGTTCGCGGAACCGGGCGATGTCTATGCCTTCCGGCATCACGCCTCCTTTCGCCTTCCGGCACACGGATTTGAGCCTGTTATACTCCATGACTTCCCGTGGAGAAGAAAATCTTCTGGACAAGAATCTCGGCCCTTGCTAGGTTTCTTATTACAGAAGAGAAAGTCTCGTACGAGAGTCAGCAGCAAGAGAGGCCGCTTGGCCCGCAAAACATCGTGGGAGGTGCGGAAATGACGGTCAGCGAGAAGCAGGTTGGAATCGAGGAGCAGCCCACGCATGAGGTCGACGCTGTTGATGCTGTTGCGAAGACCGCCCAAAATCGACTCGTGACGATCACCAGCTTCGCTGAATCTGCAAAGGCCTCGGCTTCAGTCGCAGCAGATCATCAGGCGCAGATCGCTGCCGTGCTTGCCGACGCCCAGGCGAAGCTGGCTGAAATCACCGCTGCAGCGACTCAGACGGCAGCTGTGAAGACGCAAGTTACGAACGAGCAATCCGCGATCGTCGAGTCTGCGAAGGTGGCAGCGACGGCGATCACAGACGCCCAGACCCGCGCCGCTGCAGCCCTGGTCGATGCCCAGGCGAAGGTCACAGAAATGGCGACAGCCGTAACCCAAGCGGTGGCTGCTAGAACCGCGATTACTGATTACCAAGCCGTTATCGCAACTAAGTCTGCTCACATCCAGGATGCTCAAGAGCACGCCGATAGGGTGCGTGCCGACCTTGACCGTGCACTCACAGCCGCGACGCAGCAGGCGACGGACGCAGAAGGCGCGAAGGCGCGCGCGCAGTCAGCTGCCGATACCAGCACGACATTACTCACCGATGTTCGAACCGTGAAGGGAGCGGCGGAAACCGAAGCCGCTGCTGTCGCAACACTTCGGCAGACCGCAGAGGAATCGACTGCCGTAACGAAGGTTCTGTCTGACAAGGCCCTGGTGGTGGAATCGCGGGTAACGGACTACGAGAAGCAGCTCGCCGGACTCATCGCCCAATCTGCGGAGCAACTTAAGACGATCGAAAGCCTTCTTCCCGGGGCGACGGGGGCCGGGCTCGCTCATGCTTTCAACGAGCGCCGCAAGACCTTTCTGAAGCCGGGCGTTTGGTGGCAGTGGGTCTTCGTGGGGTCCGTGTTGGCGATAGTGGTGCTGGCGGGGACTGGCTTGTGGCACTACTACCAGCATATGGACACAGCGACATTCCAGGACTTGGGCCGGTTACTGCTGGCTCGGCTGCCGGTTGCTGCGCCTCTCCTGTGGTTGGCCCTGCACGCGGGCCGCGAGGCCGCTCTCGCGAAGCGTTTGGAGGAAGACTACGGGTACAAGGCGGCTATAGCATCTTCTTTTGAGGGTTTTCAGAGACAGATGGCTCAGTTTGGCAAGGGTGTCGAGCCCGATTCACCTCTCGCCAAGCTCCTCAACGATACGCTTGCGACGATTGCAGCTCCTCCGGGCCGGATCTACGATGGGCAACAGTTAGTGGTCTCTCCAATCGACGAGTTGAAAGACACTGCTAAGACGCTTGGCGAGGCTGCAAAATCGATTGCAGAAGCCGCCAAGGCCTTGAAGCCTCTAGGCTGATAACGGCGGGCCTTATCGCCTCGTCGGCAGCGTGTCTATATACATAGTTGTCTTCTGTGAGGCCATACGGAGATCATCCTTGCTGACGATGTTGTAGCGGTCGAACATGCTGCGAGTCACAGCCCCCGGTTTGGGCGCCGGGGCCCGAGAGGGACCCCTGTCCCGGTCGAAAATACCTTCCGCACCCTACCGGCGATCTGCTTGAGCGGATTGATCTGAAGATCTGAGCGAAGCCGCCGTCCCGGCGGCAGCGCGCAAGGCTTGATCGCCAGACCTCTCCGGCGGCACAGGACCGGAGAGAGACGTAGCGGCGGAGTGAGGACGATCCGCAGCTCGGAGGGCGTTCAGGCGGCGCGCTGGTAGCGGCGATGCAGTCCGGCCACCAACGGGATCGCCACGATGCGCCCCAGGGCCGGTGGGTGGACGGCGCGGGGAAGAGGGCTGTCGTTGTGCAAAGCCTGGTGTGGGCGCACGGTATTGTAGTACGTGACGTAAGCGTGCAACAGGCGACGGAGATGTCGCTCATTGAACACGATGAAGTTGTCGAGGCATTCTCGGCGGATGGAGCCGATGAAGCGCTCGGCGAAGGGATTCTGCCATGGGGCATGCGGGGCGATGAGGAGCTCACGCATCCCCAGCCCGGCGATTCGGCGAGTAAACCGGCCGCCATAGGTTGCATCCCGGTCGCGGAGTAGATACCTGGGACACGAGTCGTAAGGAAACGCGTCGACAATCTGATGGGCGGTCCACTCGGCTGTCGGGTGATCGGTGACATTGATGTGGACGAGTTCCCGGCGGTCATGACGAAGAACGATGAAGCCGAAGAGCAGACGGAAGGTCAGCGTGGGGACCACGAAGAAGTCGATGGCGGCGATCTCTTTGAGATGGGCCTCCAGGAATCTGCGCCAAGTGGGCGAGGGTAGCGGTGACCGCTGGCGGCGCATGTACTTGGAGACGGTGAGCTCGGCCACGTCGTAGCCGAGGAAGTGAAGCTCGGCCTTGATGCGGCGACGGCCCCACGTGGGATTGTCGCGAGCCATGCGACGGATCAACTCACGGAGGTCACGATCGATCGGCGGGCGCCCGGCGGCGCGAGGTCGTGATTTCCAGCGCCAGTAGAGCTGAAAACCCTGGCGGTGCCAGGCGAGGACGGTGGCGGGCTGGACGATCATCAAGCTGCACCGCCAGCTGCTCCAGACGCGTGAGAGGCACACCCAGAACGCACGATCCCATCGGTGGAGCGTTGGCCGTCGAGCGGGTCGCTGAAGGACGGCCAGTTGATGTCGCAGCGCCACGTTCTCGATGGTGACCGCCATCGACCCGCCGAGGAGCGCGCGGAGGAGCGTCCAGAGACCGATCATAAGAACCATCGTCATTTCCTGGCAGGGGATATCGTTAGAGCTAAGCGAGTCTATCCGATCAGCGCAGCCGGAAGTTTAGTCCAGGCAAGTACGACGGGCTTAGTAACCGGGACAGGCGTGGCCGGGGAGTTTCGTCGGGCACGACCCGTGTGAACTTCCTCGAGTTCTTGGACCCCGTGATCCGTGTCGGTGCGGGTCGGGCAAGACCTACCGCAACTGTTGCGCTGAGAGCGACACACTAGCCCGCGAACTTGGTTTTGGGTGGGCGCCGAGGAGCTGAGGAGGGCGCGAGATCTGGCCGACGCTGTCGCGCATGCCCGGCCCGCATGGCGGGCTGAACGCACCGAGTTGATGAACCCGTTGATCATCCGCGGAGAGCCATGTGTGGAAAGGCGTGACCGCTCGATTCCGCCAATTTCATAACAACCTGACTCTCACTCCGGACCAGATCGCGGATGGCACAACTAAGCATCGCGGCGTGCGCCAATGCCTGAACCACCACTATTACGACTCAGGTTCCGAAACAGCTAATAGCCTTCTGGTGGGCTCTTGGGGCAAGGAAACGCGGGTCCGGCCGCCACGCGATGTCGATGTTCTGTTTGTGCTTCCGTCGACCGTCTACCAGCGCTTCCAGAGCTATATCGGGAACAGGCAATCCGCTCTACTCCAAGAGGTTAACGGCGTCCTCGAGAACACCTATCTGTCGACTACCATGCGCGGCGACGGGCAGGTGGTCGTCGTAAAGTTCGACACCATCAACGTCGAGGTCGTCCCCGCGTTTGCGTTGGAGAATGGGCGGTACTGGATTTGCGATACAGCCGCTGGTGGCCGATACAAGACCACTGACCCAGGCGCCGAGCTTGATCACATCGACAAGATCCATGGCGCCAACAATTACAATCTTCGGCCAATCATCAAAATGATGAAAGCGTGGCAGACGCAGTGCTCGGTGCCGGTCAAATCGTTCCATATCGAACTGATCGCGGCCGAATTTCTGCCGCAATCTCGGTGGCGGATGCAAGACTGGTTCTACTACGACTGGTTCATGCGTGATTTCTTCGCGTTCCTCTACCACAAGGCGAACACATCCATCTATGTACCCGGGACCGGTGAGGCGATTTTTCTTGGCAATGCCTGGCAAAGTCGCGCCGAGACCGCTTACTATCGCGCTGTGAAAGCGTGCGACTATGAGCGTAACGATTATGTCAGCCTGGCCGGTGCAGAATGGCAGAAGATCTTCAGCACTCAGATTCCGCAGAGCGTATAAGAGAAGACCGGGTGCGCAAGCTGGTCGCCGAGTGCCGCCGCCAGGAGGAATCCTGTCTCTACACTTCCACCAGCCTCTATATGTGGCTCCGCAACAGCCGAGCCTTGCGACGGGTCTTCATCGTTGCTCCTATCGTGTTGGGCTCGCTGGCGACATGGTCCGTTCTCGACCAGCCTGACACTGTCTGGCTCAGGTGGCTCACCGCGATCTTCGCCCTCGTTGCTGGACTCATCCCGGCGATCTATCAAGCTCTCAAGCTCGACGTGGACATCGACGAAATCGCTCGCCACGCAGCCCAGTTCAAGAACTTGCAGGACCGCTTTCGTCAGGCCGCCAACGTTACAGCTCTTGGACCCTGGGAAGACTTCAAGGCTGAGTTTGACGCGTTGATGGACCGCATGGACACCGCCCGCAGGGCGAGCCTTACGCCTCCCGAGAGGTATTTCGAGGCGGCGAAAAAGAAGATCAAGAAGGGGCACTATGACTTCGACTCTGACGCAGGCAGCGCGCCGCCGGCAAAACCTTAGGCTCGTATCGGCTCTCGAAAACGGCTCACAGAGGTCGGCATCAACACCCGCCAATGAGCTCCAAACCTAGGGGAGGCCGTTAGGCGAGATGTTTCAAAGGTTTCGTCGCGGGGAATTTGCGGAGGTCACGGCTGAGATACCTCTCAAGCCAAAGAGTCGGTTGACGGCCTTCGCCAAGAATTGGCTGACTAGTCTTTCTGCGAGAAGCGCTCACTGCTGAAGGGCGCGCCTCTAGGGCAAGCACTCCTCGAGACAGGACGACGTTGACCCTCTGAACGGACCGATCCTCGAAACACTCACTGGGACCTCCCCTGAGAAACGCCAGCCACCGCAACTCCGTCATTTGCTAGCTCTCGGATCGGCACGATCCACATGGTACAACGGCGGGGTCGTGACCACGAGGCTACCAGTCTGAGTCAGGAGGCTCCGATGAACGTAGGTGTGTGGATTCCCAACTGCCGACACCTGGCGACTCCAGAGATCATCCGCAGCACAGCCGTTCGCGCCGAGCATCTGGGCTATGACTCCATCTGGGTTAGTGATCACGTCGTCGTGCCGCACGCCAACGTCGTCAATTTCGGCGAGACGGTATTCGACCCGCTCGTGACGCTCGCTGTCCTTGCCGGGGCGACCAGCCGAGTCCGCCTCGGGACGACAGTCCTCATCGTCCCGTACCGGAATCCGGTCGTTACGGCCAAGATGGTCTCGTCGCTCGACGCGCTGAGTGGCGGCCGCATCATTCTTGGGATCGGCGCGGGTTGGGTGGCCGCCGAGAGCGTCGCGCTAGGCGTGCCCTTTGCGGAGCGCGGCGCCATGACCGATGAATATCTGGAGACGATGCGTGAGCTTTGGACCAGTCGGGAGCCGTCGTTTACTGGTAAGTACACGCAATTCAGCGGACTCGTCTTCGAGCCCAAACCGCTGCAGAAGCCGTACCCACCGATCTGGGTCGGTGGGCACAGCAGGGCCGCGCTGCGCCGCACCGTCCAGTTCGGGGCCGCCTGGCACCCGATCAATCGCTCGCCAGAGGAGCTGCGGGCAGGCCGAGCCGAGCTGACACGCCTCTCCAAGGTCCGCGGCCGCACCGAGCCCCCGACCGTCACGCTTCGTAATGACGTGCGCGTCCTTCGGCCTGGCCAGAGTGTGCCGGCTTCGACCCACGGTGGACGGGTGCGCGCCGGCGAGCGACCTGCCCTGGTCGATCAGATCGTCGAGCTGGCGGACTGCGGCGTTGGACACCTGGTTCTCGAATTCCTCGCAGCCGATGGCCAGGAGCTCGTGGAGCAGATGACCACCTTCGCCGAGCAGGTGCGCCCGAGGCTTCCCTGAGCGGCTGGGGCATTCTCGGGAGAGATCGCGGTCACGCATGGGACAGGGCCGTGGCACCCGTCAGGGAAGTTGGCGAAATCACTACCCAGGGGCCGCTAATGTGAGTCGTTACGTGTTAGTATCGGGGCGATGAAACTTCGGGACGGGAAGATTGATTGGGGCTTCGTGGCGGTACTGATCATGGTGTGGGCGTACTTCTTCCCAACGCCCTCGGACGTACGCACGACCTTCTCTCCAAGTATTCAGCGACTCAACCGAGTCTCGGAGAAGGCGACCAACGAAGTTGTTGCGTTCCTCGCAGAGCCTCCCCGTATAGCGTTGGAGCCTGACCAAGTGGTGATACCTACGTTTCCGTTTGGCCAGATGGTTGTAAGCGCACCTGCTGGCTGGCACATCGCTGGTGCGTCGCAGACGAATAGCGCGCTGACGACAAAGTAACTCCGCCCTTCCTGGCAGTTGTCCTCAGGGAGATTGCTCCATGCGCGAGAAGAAACGCAGGAAGACCGCGCGGAAACGCGCCGCCTTCAAGAAGAAGCAGAAGAAGCGTCGCCTTCGCGCCGCCGGGCGTCTTCGTTAGAGGGCGGCATCCTCGAAGCAAATTGTGCCTCGAGTGGCACCGACTCGTGGCACCCGGCGTTCAAGTTGGTGAAATTACTACCCATGGGCTCGCCCTCTCGAGACCGAGACGCGGGTTCGAATCCCGCTGGGGCCACCACACACAACCCTGTCCGTCCGTCGGCATCCTCGCTCGCCGCTCCGTAGCCGTCGCCGTGGCGACTCGCTTCTAACTCCCCGCCGGCACAAGGCGAGGGCGCGCACGGGCCATGCGTCGCGAGCATGGCTTCCCTCAAGCCTGCCTGAAAGGATGAACGATCTAAGCGACGGGGTGATCCGCCCGTTCAACGCCACGAGGGAGGGGAGACGTGGGTCCATATCGGAAATCCCCGCTAATCTGGCTAACTGCCTAAGTTATCTTCGGAACCTATCGCTGGCTATCCTTTCTCAAGGAGAAGACATCGTTTCAGACAAGAAGATGCCAATGCGGGACTACCAGATCGCGCAGGTGGATGTGTTCACAGACCGGATCTTCAGCGGCAATCCCCTCGCTGTCGTCCTGGAGGCAACCGGCCTGTCCGACGCAGAAATGCAGGCGATCGCAGGAGAACTACCTCACGCCCCAGGGACGACGACTTTCGTCCTTTCGGCAACCGGTTCTGGATCGGACGCGCGGGTCCGAATCTTCACATCGGCTTGCGAGCTACCGTTTTCGGGCCACTCGATGATCGGCACGGCATACGTGCTTGCGGCCCGAAGGCCTCGCAACCGACGGCGGCTAGTTCTGGAAGTCGGCATCGGTCCGGTGGAGATCGAAGTCGAACGGGTCGCCGGTGCTCCCCAGACTCTTTGGTTGCGCCAGAGTGACCCTGCGCTCGGCGCAGAGTTCCCGGATCGACGGCGGATTGCGCAAGCGCTCGGTGTTGCCGAGGCCGACCTACTGCCCGGCCTGCCCATTCAAGCGGTGTCAGGTGGACTCCCATTCATGTACGTGGCCGTACGCCACCCGGATATCGTGGATCGCGCCGCCCTCGACCTGCCCGCACTTCTCAAAGCAGCCCCAGAGGCAGCATCCTTGGGCATCTTCGTGTTCGCGCCAGGCCCGGATCAGGGCGCCTACCGGGTCTACTCGCGAATGTTTGCCCCGCACACGGCCGGGATCCCCGAAGATCCGGCCACCGGCGCGGCGGGTGGGCCACTGGCAGCATATCTCGTACGCTACGGGATCGTGCAGGCCCCGGGTGAGGTTCAGATCGTGTGCGAACAGGGCACCAAGATGGGACGTCAGAGCTTCATCCATATCCGCCTCCGCGTTCAGGACGGCGAAGCTCGTGAAGTCCGGATTGGCGGACATGTGGTGCCTGTGCTCGACGGCGTGCTGCGACTCCCATGATTGACTGTCTCGTTTTTCTGTGGCCGTGTCCCGGATCCGACGTAAGGCATCTGCGGCGCCGTGATTCCCTCCATCACCGCCCTCCCTTGGATTGTCTCCGGGATCAGAGCCGAAAAATCAACCGCTTGCCCGCCGGGCGGAGTTCCGGCGAAGGACAGCTGAGGGCAACCTTATGATCATCGAACATCGTAGCCGCGCACCACGGATTGATCCATCGGCAACGATCGCGCCTGGTGCAGTCGTCTCAGGTGATGTGGAGATCGGTGCGCATACCGTTGTCCTCGCGGGCGCTATCGTGACAGCGCAAGGAGCCCCAGTTCGCATCGGCGAGTATTGCGTCCTGATGGAGCACGCGGTGATTCGAGGAGCTGGGCGACACCCGTGCCATATTGCAGATCACGTCCTTGTAGGTCCGCATAGCCACGTCACGGGAGCGGCGATAGGACGCCGGTGCTTATTGCTACAGGCGCCTCCGTCTTCAACGGTGCAATCCTCGAGGAATCCGTGGTCGTGGCGATCAACGGCATCGTTCACATCGCAACGCGGTGTCCCGCATCGACGTTCGTGCCGATGGCCCACATCGCGTTCGGCGACCCCGCAAAGATCTATCAACCGACCGAAGCTCCCAGCGTACACAAGTTGATCACCGGGCTCGGCTTCACCAAGACCGTCTTCGGCTTCGACTCGGCTGTCCTCGCCGATGGGAGCGCAATCGAGCAACTCTGTGATCGTTACGCTCGATCCTTGGCGCGTCACCGTGACGATAAAGTGGTCCGGAATCGGGAATAACCCCAAAATCCGAAAATGATCAGGCGGGTCGATGGCATCGAACAGCGCCATCGCCATACACTTGTCAGAGCTTTCCACGCCGCTCGCTGCGTCGCGTGCCACGGCGTGCGCTCCCACGCCGAGCCGGAGCAACTTCAGCGAGTCCCCGAGGCGCTCGTAGGGATCAGGTCTGCGAAGTCATCAGGACAGGTGGCCCGGGCTTTCTGAAAAAAGGACCGCGCCTCGTCATCGCGATGAGCGACGGTATGGTATTGACCGATATAGAAGTACGCCTCGCACTGCTGCTTCTGCTGGCTCTTCAGGTTACTGTCCGAAGCAGCCGCAAGCACTGCCTCTGGTGACCTTTTTCCGAGATAGAGATCGACGATCGCTTCGGGCCACACTCCTTGGCCCAGGCGGGTCGAGTTGCGGGCCAACTCCTCGCGGCCGTCGCTGCCGGCACGAGACTGTGCAAGATACAACCAAAGGATCAAGTAGGCGTTGGTCGGTAACAATTGGACGCCCTTGGCGAAGTCCGGGACGGCGCCGCTGAACTTGCCGCGCTTGAAATTGGCCACACCGCGGTTGAATAAGGCGTCGGTGTAATTTGGATACAATCGGAGCGCCTGGTCGTAGTCCTGCATGGCCCTCTCGTGCTCGCCTTTGCGCACGTAAGCGTTGCCGCGGTTGTTGAAGGCGGCGGGACTTCTTGGGCTCAATCGGACGGCCTGGTCGTAGTCCTGGATAGCCCGGTCGTACTCGCGTTTGTGCACGTAAGCGTTGCCGCGGTTGTCAAAGGCGGCGGCACTTCTTGGGTTCAATCGGAGCGCCTGGTCGTAATCCTGGATGGCCCGGTCGTACTCCCCTTTGTGCCGGTAGGCGATGCCGCGGTTGTTGAAGGCATCAGCATTATTGGGGTTCACGCGGAGCGCCTGGTCGTAATCCTGGATGGCCCGGTCGTACTCCCCTTTGCGTCGGTAGGCGATGGCCCGATTGTTGAGGGCACGGGCGTCCTTCGGGTTCAGTCGGAGCGCCTGGTCGTAATCCTGGATGGCCCGGTCGTACTCCCCTTTGCGCTGGTAGGCGATGCCGCGGTTGTTGAGGGCGTCAGAATTATTCGGGTTCACGTGAAGCGCCTGGTCGAAGTTCTGAATCGCCCGGTCGTACTCGCCTTTGTTCAGGTCGGCGACGCCGCGGTTGTAGGAAGTGACATCGAGGTTTTGCCCTGAGAGACAGCTACTCAAAAGGGGTATCGGGATAGCGCATGCTAGGAGAGAGAAAAGAAGTGTACGACGATTCATGTGCGGGAGTATGTGCGGGGCTGAATTTCCGGTCAAGCGTGTTGGGCGGAGATAGAGATGGATGATGGGAATTGGTGACTCAGAGGTCGCGATCTACAAGGAGGGCTATGAGCCGTCGCGGGCCGCCAGTTCCTTGGCGGGTGAAGACGTGCGGGTGTTGCTGAGGCGCCCCGAAAGCAACCAAGACTGGCAGCACGCCGAGAGAATGCTGGGCTTCGGGTTCTGTCCCAACCGGAGGTATCGGCCGCGCCCGGCCGGAGATCATTGAATGAGTAGACGGATTCGGAGCAATTCGCGGTCTCGCATGGCACCGGGCCGTGGCACCCGTCCGGGAAGTTGATGAAATCACTACCCATGGGCTCGCCCTCTCAAGGCTGAAACACGGGTTCGAGCGTTGTTCTTGGTTGCCTAGCAGATCAGGAGGAATTGGAAACTTAGAGCGGGTCGCTTCCACAATCCAAAGCGGGCCCTGGCAACCACGAACGACGAGGGGTTAGCGGACGTCGAAGCCGCTAACCCCTTTCGTTTACCCAGACTTCACCGAGGAAGCGGTTCTCCGTCGGCTTTGTGCACGGACTGCCGTCGATCTCGGAGCGCCGGGTTGGGTGGCCGTCGCCGGGATTACTACTGTGCGCCAAGAGGTCGGCGTTCGCTCCAACAGCTGTGCGACGCAAACAGCAGCGATTGGGGACGTCGCCGAGTGCAGTGAAAGTAACGCTGACGGGGGTACCCGGCGGCTCTCCGGGGTGGCCCCCTCGCGTTAGCACGCCTGCCCGGCGCGAGAGACAGAAATTTAGTAGGCCACCACCGCAATCGCGTAACATCCGCAGGGTTCGTTCTCGGCAGCACGGCACGTCGGGCTCACTAGAGCACGTCGGGCTGCTCAGAGGAGGAGCAGCAATGATTCTGATTGCCGGGCGCTCGGGATGGTGCGCAGCGAGCGCGTGGATCGTCTCAAGACTGGGCGCCTAGCTTCACAGTGCAGGGGGAGCGCTTCGCGCGCCGCTCACCGTGACTGTTAGAGCGCAAATCATTCTCCTCAATCGTATCAACACTATGCTCCCGACCAGAGCCATTGTTGCTGCTGCGCTATCCGTTGTCACGGTCGCGTGCGCCGAGCCACCTAAGAGAGTGAACCCTGTTGGCCTCGCCTTTGCCGCGTATGAAGACACTGCGCGCCGCAGTTGGACTGGGCCGCGGGACCG
>Ga0137376_10001285_pt1 | contig 13694 bp, 12 predicted proteins | sample SagtaG_23_FD_104814 | JGI IMG/M metagenome (GOLD analysis project Ga0137376, IMG submission 104814) | Vadose zone soil microbial communities from Sagehorn Ranch, Mendocino, California, USA - Sage2_L_20_16 metaG | ecosystem: Environmental > Terrestrial > Soil > Vadose zone | place: USA...
CTTCTGGGTGCCGCTAGCGAGGCTTCGCGATGATACGGGTTGGCGTGATACTATAGTAACGGCGGGCGGCCTTGAATTTACGCGACGCGCGTTCCACCACGGAGGATTCGTTGTGTGGGGAATGACCGAGCGGATTCTCTCGCATTTCCTGACTCTGTCGAGCTAAATGAGTTGCGGCAATGACATAAGTTCGTCCTTGCATTGTGAATTAGGATTGCCTAACATGACAGATAGCTCGACCATAATTGAGAATCAGTGGCCACTCCAGTAAGAAAGCTTCGGGAGGAAATAACCGCAAATCCAGACGCCGGATGGCGGCGCGCACGCGTCACTCCGACGCTGGCCGAGGTGTACCGGTCGGTGCCGGTGGTACGCGGGCGATGGTGGCGAAAAATCCTCGCGTTCGCAGGCCCCGGGTACCTCGTCGCCGTCGGATATATGGACCCGGGAAACTGGGCGACCGATCTCGCCGGCGGGTCACAGTTCGGATACACGCTGCTCAGCGTAGTTCTGATCTCGAACCTGATGGCGATTCTGCTCCAGGGACTCGCATCAAAACTCGGCATCGTCACCGGGCGTGATCTCGCCCAGGCATGTCGAGATCACTATCCGACACCCGTCGTCTGGTTCCTCTGGGTGATCTGCGAGCTTGCAATCGCAGCATGCGACCTCGCCGAAGTGATCGGCTCGGCGATCGCATTAAACCTCCTGTTCCGCATTCCGCTTCCAATAGGAATCGCGATCACGGCGTGCGACGTTCTGCTCGTTCTCTATTTACAGAACAAGGGATTCCGATTGCTCGAGGCGCTTGTCATCGCGTTGGTCGCGACGGTTGGCGTCTGCTTTCTCTTCGAGATCATTAAATCGAGCCCGCCATTCGGCGCCGTGATCCGCGGATTCATTCCGCGCACGGAGGTTATCAGCAATTCGTCGATGCTGTACATCGCGATTGGAATCCTCGGCGCGACAGTTATGCCGCACAATCTCTATCTGCATTCGTCAATCGTGCAGACGCGACAATACGAGGAAACACCGGAAGGAAGACACGAGGCGGTGCGCTTTGCATTCATCGATTCGACGATTGCTCTCAGCTTTGCACTCTTCATCAACGCTGCAATTCTGATTGTCGCTGCTGCAACGTTTCATACATCCGGGCACAGCGAAGTGGCCGAGATCCAGGATGCGTACAAGCTCCTCACTCCGCTCCTCGGCGCAGGGGCAAGCACTATGTTCGCTCTCGCGCTTCTAGCGTCGGGACAGAACTCGACGCTGACGGGAACACTCGCGGGTCAGATCGTGATGGAGGGTTTCCTCAACATTCGCATTCGCCCGTGGCTGAGGCGACTTATCACCCGTGGGATCGCGATCATTCCTGCCGCGATAGTTGCAGTTAGGTATGGAGCGAGCGGAACGGCCAAGCTGCTCGTGTTGAGCCAGGTGATACTCAGCATGCAGCTCTCCTTCGCCGTATTCCCGCTCGTGCGGTTCACGTCCGACAAAGTGAAGATGGGCGAGTTCGTGAATCGCGGCTGGCTCAGGTTGCTTGCCTATTCAGTTGCGGTGATAATCGCGGCGCTCAACATTTGGCTGCTGTTCCAGATCTTCCGCGGAGGATGACCCGATGTACAAACGCATACTGGTCCCCGTGGAGAATTCTTCTTACGACGAAGCGATACTCAAGCACGTCAAGTTGCTCGCGCGTGAGAATGGATCGTCAATCGTGTTGATTCACGTTGCCGACGGATGGGCAGCGCGCAACATCGGCCCTCTCCAGCTGCGCGAGAGCGAAGAGATGCACGGTGATCTCCAGTACATCGAGCAGATTGGAGCGTCTCTCGAACTCGCAGGCCTCGACGCCGAAGCAGTGCTTGCATCTGGCGATCCTGCGAATGAAATCGTTGCTGCCGCTGAGCGTGAGCGATGCGATCTGATTGCAATGGCTACGCATGGTCATCGGTTTCTGAGCGACCTGATCCGCGGCAGCGTCGCCAACACGGTCCGACACAAATCTCTCGTTCCTGTTTTGATGGTACGTGGTCGTGCGCCGGCGAAGGCGAAGGATGGCAAATGAAAAACGCCAAGCGCGCAGATCTTCATCTCATTGGCGCGTCGACAGGCGATGCCCTGACTGGACCTGTCGAGGATTATCTCAAGGCGATCTACGCGCTCGGTCGCGGAACGGGCGCCGTGGCGACAAACGATATCGCGCAGCGACTGCTGATCGCGCCAGCATCTGTGAGTGGAATGGTTCGCCGGCTCGCGGATCAGGGACTTCTTTCATACGAGCGCTATCGTGGCGTGAAGCTCACCGAGCGCGGTCGCCGCGCTGCGCTCCGCACTCTCCGGCGACATCGAATCATTGAATCGTACCTCTCGAAGGCACTCTCGTATCCGTGGGATCGCGTGCACGTTGAAGCCGAGCGTCTCGAGCACGCCGCATCCGATGAGCTCGTCGACCGAATGGCGTCGGCGATCGGTGAGCCCAATGTCGATCCGCACGGTGCGCCGATTCCGTCGCGCGAGGGACTCGTCGATGAGACCGAGTATTTTCCTCTTGCCGAACTTGGAGCTGGGCTGGGCGTTCGAGTCGTGAGGGTGAGCGATGAAGATCCGGAGATGCTCCGGTATCTCGCGGAGCTCGAGATTACTCCGGGCGCAGAGCTTCTCATTGTTTCGAAGGCGCCCTTCAGCGGGCCAATCACCATTCGCATCGGTGCTACGCTTCAGTCGATAGGTCCGTCACTCGCCGCACAGGTGCTCGTCGAGCCAATCATTGATCTGGAAGCACCAACGCACTAAGTGGTGCGGACTTCAGCGCTGCGCTGAACTGACAACTGATGCAAGCTCCTTCCGCCAATTGTACACTACGATCATACGCGCATTGGCACCCTGCGATTTGGGAAGAAGAAACTGCCTGCCGTCCGGAGAGATATCAAAGCTTGCGTGCGACGGGTTGAATTCAAAACTGCCGTCGAACAACGTCTGACGATCCACGACTTCGAATGATGGTGTGAACACAAGGCTCGCCGCGATTACCTGCTGTCCTTTTGCGTACATCAATCGGCGTCCGTCCGGTGACCACAGCGGCGAATAGCCGCCGTCAGTCGATACCTGATACCGCGCTTGTGGTCCATCGAGCGGCTTGACGTAAACCTGCAAACCGCCGGATGCATCCGATGCGTATGCAAGCCAGCGTCCGTCTGGAGAAATGCGGGGGCCGAGCGCGTCAGATCTGACCAGGACACGGGAAGTCGTGTCGCCCGTGAGCGGATGCGACCAGACAACCCGATCACCGCGCGAGTCAGTTACGCGGGTAACAAGCGTGCGGCCGTCCGGCGATAAGACTCCTTCGCTGACATCGGATCCGGGAGCACTGAAAAGAACATCTGCCGGGCTACTTCCATCCGCGGGCTGCCACCATATCGCCATTTTCTTATCCCGGCTGGACCGATTCGATCGAAAGAGAACCCGTCGGCTATCAGGCATCCATTCGGGCCTGTCATTCAAGGTCCCTTCAGTTGTCAGTCGCTGCAGCATACCAGACGCGAACGTGTAGATCCATATATCGGTGCGCGTAGAGCTCGGGTACGCCAGCGCTACGCGTTTTCCATCCGGAGAAAAGCGGGGGAAGCCAAAGTCCGCAGAATCCGCTATCAGCGGACGGAAGTTTCCCCGGGTGTCCGCCACCACGATCTGGGTTGGTGGTCTGCCATCGAGGTAGATGAGACTCCCGCTTCTCGATGCGGCCGCCTTCGCAGACCCGCCTCCCGGGCCCACGACGATTTCATCAACGACAGCCACCGGCGATCCGCTAACACGAAGTCCGTTTTCGTCAAATGGAATTGCAAGGAGCTGCCCGGCGGCGCTCGAATAAATGAGAAGTCCGTCCATCACGGCGACGGGACATGTGCCCGGGACGTCGAGGATCCGGGTTGCTCCAGTCTTGATCGAGGCGACGCCTATTCTGGCTCCGGGGCCTCCCGCCCGCGGAAAGCTTCCAAATAAAACGTGCTCACCGTCACTGAGCGCGAGCGGCCAACGCTGGGCTACTTCGCCGCGGGCGGAATCTACGCTTACAACAGTACGTGCCCTGCCACCACCCGTGGGTACAAGTAGAAGCTGGCTGCCAATCGATACAGCGATCTGACCATTCGGCATCCAGGTCGCGCCGTAGGTGGGGCCTGTAATCTCAGAGACGGTGACGGGAGCGCCTCCGGCGGTAGGAACTTTCTTGAGTTGTCCGCGCGATATGAAGCCGATCCATTCTCCGCCCGGCGAAAAGAATGGACTCGAGGCCTCTTCACTCCCTGGCACTTCCTTTCCGCGAAGGTCGCTAAGACCGCGGAGGACCAGCTTTCGAGCTCCTCCCGCCCGGGTCGCCAGATACGCGAAGCGATCGCCCGCGGGTGAGGCAGCAATGACAATCCCGCCGGGATCGACCACTCGCTCGTCGGGCGCCAGCGCGAGCTGAAAGCGAACCGTCGGGAGTGGGGTCGTGCGACGCTGCATCAGCCATCCGCCCACGGCGAAAGCGCCCACCAGCGTAACAGCTGCCGCGATCCATCGCAGCACACGCGTCCTCGGAACACGCGGGACACTCGGCTGCGAACCGCTGTCGCTCGGCGGCGGCCCGGCATCAGTCCGAGAGACTGTTGCCTCATCGGCTTCCTCATTCAGCTCTTCCGAGAATTCCTGCGCGCTGCTGAAGCGGTCTGCCGGCAGCTTCTCGAGGGCGCGCTCGACCACAGCTTCCACATGGGGCGGGACAGAGGGTCGAGTGGCGCGAACGCTCCGAGGTTTCACGGTGAGAACTTTTGCCATGATCTCCGGCGCAGAGGATCCGGTGTGAGGCGGATCGCCGGTGAGCATTTCGTAGAGCACCGCGCCAAGAGAATAGATGTCGGTCCGCTTATCGATCTGTTGGTCGCCGACTGCCTGCTCGGGTGACATGTAGCTCGGTGTGCCAAGGCTGAGCCCCGTTTGCGTGAGGCGGGCCTCGCCGGCATGTGAGGCCGCGAGCGCGATCCCGAAGTCGGCCACTAATGGCTGGCCTTCGTGCAGCAGGATGTTCTCAGGCTTGAGATCGCGATGGATCACGCCCTGTCGGTGCGCGTAGTCGAGTGCTGAGGCTACCGCCGACGCAATGCGAATCGCTTCGTCGATCGGTAGTTGCGTCTGACGCTTGAGCCGCGCGCGAAGGGACTCGCCCGCGATGTAAGGCATGACGTAGAAGAGACGACCGTCAGCTTCCCCTGAATCGAAGAGCGGAAGGAGATTGGGATGTTGGAGGTTGGCTGTGACTTTGATTTCGCCGAGGAATCGCTCGACACCGAGAACCGCCGACAGTTGTGGTTTGAGGACCTTGACCGCAACCGAGCGATGATGGCGTAGATCGCGGGCGAGATAGACGATCGCCATCCCGCCGGAGCCTATCTCGCGCTCGATGTGATAGCGTTCGGCGATAGTCCCTCGCAACAGATCCTGCCTCTCCACACAGCTCCTTTGCGGGTGAGTGCCTAAGCTATGGCGTCCCTCTGGAAGCAGCCAGCATCGAACTCCCCGCTAGGTTTCACGCGTGATCATTCCGTTTCTCGCGGCAGTCTTCCTTCTCCAGGCGCCACAGCGCGCAATAGCGATCGATGAGCGTCTCGCGGCCGATGCGAATCTCAAAGTCGGGGACCGCGTCACGCTATCGCCCATTCCCGAAACGCCCGGCGACACCGTTGTAATCTCCGCAATCGTAAGGCGCGGCACGGATCCAGCCGAGGTCGCGCGCAGCGAGTATCGCATTCGCATGCACCTGGATCACCTTCAAACGCTCGCACGGTATGGTGATCGCGTCGACCGTTTCGCGATTGCGACTCGAAGCGAAAGCTCGATCGATCGAACGATCGACCAAATCAATTCCGCGGCGTTCGGTTTCGAGGCGCACCGCTCGAAAGACATCGCCGTCGGAACTTCGAAGACTTTTCAGGTCGTGAGCCGATTTCACAAAGCAATCGGCGTCATCACGATCGTCGCGAGCGCGATCTTTCTCCTCTGCATCATGCTTCTCAAAGTGGAGGAGCGGCGCCGCGACGTTGCTGCACTGAGGTTGATGGGAATTTCACGGCGAACAGTGATGCGCTCGGTAATTATCGAAGCCGCATTGCTCGCGCTCGTCGGCAGCGCGCTCGGAATTGGAGTCGGATGGCTTGGCTCACTGTTCATCAACTGGTATTACCGCGGCGTCTATCGCACGCCCGTCGCGTTCTCGATCATCACGCCCTCGATCGTGACGCTGGCAGTAACGCTTTCACTCGTACTTGGAATTACCGCCGGCATTCTCGCGTCGCTCCGTCTCGTGCGAACGCCGCCACTCGTTCTTTTCGGCCGCTGATGCCGATTGCTCTCGCGTGGGCATCGCTCCGGCGCCACGGTACACGAACGATGTTGGCGATGCTGGGCGTTGCCGTCGCCGCGGCGATGCTGCTCGACATGGTGATGATGTCCACCGGCATGCGCGAGTCGTTCAGAAGCCTGCTTCTCTCTCGCGGATTCCAGCTTCGTTTATCTCCAAAAGGCACGCTTCCGTTCGATACCGAAGCATCGATGGGAAACACGCGCGAGCTGGTGCGCAAGCTTCGCACGAATCCAAACTTCGTTGCGGTGAGCCCGGTGCTCGGCGGGTCGATTCATTTTCCACGCGGAGACAGTGTTGTTACGAGCTCTGCGCTCGGACTGGAGCCAAGAGTTCAGGGGGATTATGAGCTCGTCTCAGGGCGCGATCCGCTTGCGCCGAACGAGATAGTCGTCAACGACGAGCTTTACCGCGCACTCGGTGCGCGCATCGGAGATACTCTCGCGGTGGCAAACGGCTATGACCCGCAAACGAGGGAGTATACGGGCGTTCGGCGACTCGTTCTCACAGGTCGAGTCCGCTTTCTCTATGGAGCTACTCGTCAGCGAGCTGCGGCGATGGAGCTTCGCACTCTTCAACAAATGGGCGGCTCAGAGAGAGACGACGCTTCATCGCTGGTGATGATTCGCGTTCGCGAAGGGGCCAGCATCGATTCGGCGATGGAATTCATCAAGGAGCAAGGCCCTCGAGCCAATCTGGTTTCGACTGAATCTGCGCTCGATCAAGTGGATATGCGTCTCCGCTATTTCCGGCAGCTCGCGGTGATACTCGGGAGCGTGAGTCTCTTCGTCGGATTTCTACTCGTGACGACTTTGATCACCGTCTCGGTCAACGAGCGAATTGGTGAGATTGCCGTCATGCGCGCACTTGGTGTATCGCGCGCGCATGTTGTGCAGCAGATCGTTCTCGAGGGGATGACGATCAGTCTCATCGGCGCTTTCGCAGGGCTGCTGCTCGGCTTGGCGACGGGACGGTATCTCAACGGAATTCTTTCATCGTTTCCGGGATTACCTGAGGCGATCGACTTTTTTCTGTTTCAGCCTAAGGCGGCGTGGACGGCACTCGGCCTACTCGCTTTGTCGGGAATCGCGGCCGGCGTGTATCCGGCATTCCGCGCGTCGTCGCTCCCGATTGCAACTACGCTTCGCGAGGAAGCAATCGCGTGACTGCACCCGCGGTTGTGCGGGCACGCGATCTCACGCGCGAGTATTCGTTTGGCAAGGAAATCGTGCACGCTCTTTCGGGCGTGACCTTCGATGTGCCGGAAGGCGATTACGTGGCGATCGTCGGCCCATCAGGATGCGGCAAGTCGACACTTCTCAATTTACTCGGCGCAATCGACCGGCCGACACGCGGGTCAGTCGTGATCAATGGCACCGACGTCGCTCGAATGAACGATCGCGATGCGACCTCATTTCGTCTTCGCAACATCGGTTTTGTATTTCAGAGATTCTATCTGATGCCGACGCTCTCGGCCCGCGAGAATGTCGAGCTGCCAATGGCCGAAGCGGGAGTTTCCAAATTGGATCGCATCGCGCGGGCGAAGGAGCTTCTCGCGTACGTTGGCCTGGCGCATCGCGAGCGACATCGTCCGTCGGAATTATCGGGTGGAGAGCAACAACGCGTTGCGATCGCGCGCGCATTGTCGAATCATCCCGCGATTCTTCTCGCGGATGAGCCGACAGGCGAGCTCGACGCGCGCACAGGTGCCGAGATAATCGGATTGTTCGGGAGACTCAATCGTGATGGGACGACACTGATTGTGGTCACGCACGATGAGGAGTTGGCGAGTGCAGCATCGCGCAAGATTCATATGCGCGACGGGCTCATCGTGGACGGCTGAACCATGATCTCACTTCTCGCGATTCGAAATATCGTCTATAGACCGTGGCGATCTGTGCTGCTGTTCTTCGGCTACGGAGTTGGAGTCTCGGTGATGATCGTTCTCCTCTCGGTGGGTGAAGCGCTACTCACGCAGGCGCGCGACGAGAAGCTCGTTGGAGGCGGATCGATCACAGTTCTTCCACAGGGCATCGATGTCGAAGTAATGAAGACTGGCGGCGTTGGCGGACTTTTCTTCTCGATCGATCACAGTCGATTCATCTATCGCCAGCTTCTTGCTTCACCGCGGCTGGCCTCGACGGTATCTACGGTCGCGCCTCAAATCGACGGAAGGATGTTGTACATGTACGTGCGCCCGGGTCAGGAATGGACTGTCCGCGCGTCGGGCGAGATTCCGTCGGCGAATCTCAAGGTGCGTGCCCCACGCGAATTGAAGGCGGGCACCTGGACAGACGACGACGGCGATCGAAAGTACATGGCTCCGACGCCTGCAGAGCTGCGTCATGAGATCGATCACTTTCACATTCCCCCCGACAGTGTGACGAAGGCGGACAGTTGGGCGGAATGGCACTACTTCAATGTTCTCTCCGCCGATCGGAAGCGATGGGCGTTCATCTCATTCATCGTCGGCGGGGATCCGAGAACTACGAAATGGAGCGGGAGTGTCACGATCACTCTTCGCGAAGAGGGCGGTGGGACGCGGAAATTCGTCTCGCTCATTCCGCGCGAGAACGTTCGATTCTCAACCACCAGCGCGAACCTCACGCTCGGCGAGTCTTCTGTCACGGTGAGCCCAGATGGCAACTATCTCGTGCACGGTGTGGCAAAAGAAGAGCATGGCGGAGCGCCATTGCGCGTCTCGCTCGTCGTGACGCCTGCGCCCGGTGCGTACTTTCCCGGAGCATCGCTCAGCTCAGATGGTTTCGTATCGGGCTACACTGTCCCGGCACTTCGCGCGTCGGCGACTGGTGAAATGTGCGTCGCGGGAAAATGTGAGGAGTTCGACCGCGCGCAATCGTATCACGATCACAACTGGGGAGTGTGGCGCGGCGTGACCTGGGATTGGGGTGCGGCGCGTGCGGGCAGCTATACCATATTGTATGGCCGCATCATCGGCCCAGACCGTGCCGGCCAGCGCACGCCGCTTCTTGTATATCTCGTCGACTCACTCGGATTTCGCGCGGTATTTCGCCCATCGCGCATTTTGTACGAGGACAATCGCGACATCGTGGTTGAAGGTCGATCCGTTCGAGTACCGTCGCGCGCGATGTTCGGGGATGCGCACGGCTCCGATACTCTGCGTGTCGAGCTGAACATCGAAGATACAATCGGCACCGACACTCGGCGCCGGAAAGAACGGGGCGATGATGCGAGCGCTTCGATCTTCGTTCAGATGAAGGGAAGCGCTCGAATCTCGGGACGAGTCGGCGGTTCTCCAATTAGTGGGACCGGCTCGGGATTTTTTGAGACTTATCGGTGAGTCCGCCGGTAGCGGGTAGCCATCTACCTGTTCTGACTCAGCTTATCCGAAAGATCCTCGTCGGTCCCGCGATTCAATTGCTCGCGCGACACAACCGACGAGTTCCGGTTGTATGCCTCCTCCGCATATGGTCGCACAGCCGACCAGTCGCCGTGTCGAGCACGGAGATCGTTACCCCAACCGTGTCGAAGATCGGGCTCGACTTCATCGAACGTCCGACCGTTGTAGTCGGGGTTCATGCTGGCGATGTGGCCCAGCTGATATGCGGGACGAACATCGTCGTAGTTCCGATCAGCTAGACGACCAGCTGTGGTTTCGAAACGCTCGCGATAGTACGAGTCGTCATCCTGAGTGAATTTGTGCGTCGCCTCGGCAACCGTGCGTCCTGCCCACCATCCGCCGACGGCTCCCGCGATTCCGCCGATCACTGTTCCGATCGGGCCCGCTGCGGATCCTATGGCCGCGCCTGCTACGACCCCTGAAACACCGCCAACTGCCTCACCGACCTCATCTCCGACTCCCGGTGTGTCGTTGTGGCGCAGAACTCCGCCTTCTCGCGGCTCGAGCTCGTCTTTGCGGTCCATGTGTCCCCCCTTGGAATCAATTTCGCGGCTGTATTTCAGCAGATCTAAAAGGGCAATTTCGAGACCAGCATTCTCCCTTGACATCATACTACGTTCAGAGCCGATTCCCGGCCGTGCGAGACAACATTCACGTGGGGACCCAGGGTTGGAACTACGACGACTGGGTCGGATCGTTCTATCCACTCAATACAAGACCGGCGGATTTTCTGCCGGTGTATTCGCGCGCGTTCGAAACGGTGGAAGTCGATTCGACATTCTACGGAATACCCGCTCCGACCACACTCGAGGGATGGGCGGCGCGAACACCTCCAGGATTCATCTTCGCACTCAAGATGCCGCAGGAGGTAACTCACGAGCAGCGGCTGCGTGATGTCACCGGAGCGTCAGGCCAATTCTTCGAAGCGGTTCGCGAGTTGGGTCCAAAGCTTGGTCCGATTTTGGTTCAGCTCGCGCCGGACTTCGAGCCAAATGAGCTGCCCGCTGTCGTTGATTTCATTGGAAAGTTGCCGCGCGATCTTCGATTCGCCATCGAGTTTCGTCATCGCGGATGGATTACCGACGGAGTTCTCGCGTTGCTTCGCGATCGAAACATTGCGCTCGCGATTGTCGAAGGCCGGTGGATTCCCCGAAGGACAATGCTGTCACTAGCTCGTCGTCCGACCTCTGATTTTCTCTACGTGAGATGGATGGGGCCTCATCGCGACCTCGTCGACTATTCTCGCGTGCAAATCGATCGCTCACGCGAGATCGAAGTCTGGACCGATACGATGCTGGAAATGGCGAATCAGGTGAAGGATGTGTTCTGCTATATCGCGAACACTTTCACGGGACACAGTCCGGCAACCGCGCGCGATTTACAGAGGCGAATCGGGCAAACACCCGTCGATCCCGAGAAACTGGGCGAGCAGTTATCCCTGTTCTAACGGTGCTCACGATCGATACGTAACCCGACGTATATCGTTAGTTGCAACGTCTGGCTAAGCTCTACGCAGGTCGCACGTGCACCACGACCGCTAACGCGGGAGACGAAGTGTCGCACAACGATCACCGCCTCCCATCGGCAGGTCATCGGTTCAGGAGTCTGCTGAAGTACATCCTCCCACTCGGATTACTTGCTTTCACCGGGTGCGCTAGCGCAGTCAAGTCGATCGTGCGGTCCGAGGCAGAAGGCTTGCCCAACGCACCGCCGCCGCCTCCACCCGCTCCGAGTCGCAAGGCGGAGGTATATGAATCTCCGATTCCTCGCTGGAACAGCGCTTACCAGGGTGCGACCAGCAATCAAACTCCGGCTGAGAAAAAGAGTCTTGCACGGGCGTATCACGTGATGGATGTAGCCGATGTGATCAGCGAGGTGATGTCCGGACTCCTTGTCGCCCCGAATAGCTCGGACAAGGTCACGCCACTTGCCATTTCCTTTTGCATGTCCGGAGGCGTGCCACATCGTCGCGAAAAGGACTGGTTTAACAACGTGTTTTCCCTGGAGCCCGGAGGTTTGGCGAAGTCGATCTTCGAGGGCCGACTGAGAGACCGATGTGAGATTACCTACCGGAGACTAACGGGCTCAACGATCCGCCCGAGAGGCTCGCTACATTGATGCATGAAAGTCGCAGAGCGTCCGCTCATTGTCGTCGCCGTCGTGCTGACGCTTGGATTCATACGATTGGGCGGCTGGCAGCTCGCCCGTTTGCATCAGCGTCATCGAATTAACGCCGAGCTTGCGAGTCGTGCCGTGGACGCTCCGGTACCGATCTCTCAGTTGCCCACCGATACAGCCAACGCGCACTATCGCCGAGTCGCGGTTAACGGCGCATATGATTACGCGAACGAAATCGTTCTAACGCTGAGATCTCGTGAGGGATCGCCCGGAGTCAACATCGTCACAGCGCTGAAAACTCCGACGAACGACACCGCGCTCCTTGTTGTCCGCGGATGGGTTTACTCGCCCGATGGAATGACGCTCGATCTCAACAAGTGGCGCGAAGGGCCGCAAGTGAGCGGGAGCGGATTCGTCGAGACATATCCACCGCCGAGAAATGGTGCAAATGCGTCCTCGACCCATCCGAATGCATTTCGCTGGCTGGACCGCACAAGGCTTGAAAAACGCTTCAATTATCCGCTTAAGCCTTACTACATCGTGCTCACTGCTCCACTCGGCGATACGACAAAGAACACGCCTCCGCGACTCACCGTCCCGCCGATGGACGAAGGACCGCACCGAAGCTACGCGATTCAGTGGTTTTCCTTTGCGGCCATCTCTATTATTGGAACGATCCTCTTCCTGAGACGGAAATGACCGAGAAGGCCGAAGCGCTCGCCACTGAAAAGGAAGCGCGCGACGTTGCCGAGTCGGCGCGCGAGACCGAGTGGGAGCACCCGAGCTTCGCTCGCGAGCTCTTCCTCGGCAGGTTTCGTCTCGATTTGATCCATCCACATCCTGAAGAAGATCCCGAGGAAGAGGCGAGAGCGAAGCCCTTCCTCGACAAGCTCGCTGACTTCATGGCGCGTGTGAATTCCGAGGAGATAGACCGCACAGGCGAAATACCGGAATCAGTGATTCAAGAGCTCCGCGACATTGGCGCATTCGGAATCAAGATTCCTCGCGAGTACGGAGGGCTCGGCCTTTCGCAGATGACGTACATTCGCGCGATCGAGATGGTGACGTCGAAAGACGGCTCGCTCGTCGCACTTCTTTCCGCGAGTCAATCGATCGGTGTTCCTCAGCCTCTGAAGCTTTTTGGCACCGACGAGCAGAAGCGAAAATTCTTTCCGCGGCTCGCAAAGGGCGCGATCTCGGCTTTTGCGCTGACGGAAGTCGATGCGGGTTCTGATCCCGCTAACATGCGCACCACCGCGACGCCCACAGAAGACAGACAGCACTTCATCATCAACGGCGAAAAACTCTGGTGCACGAATGGAACGCGGGCCGAGTTGTTCGTGGTGATGGCGCGGACGCCCGATCGCGAAATCAAAGGAAGGCAGGTGAAGCAGATCACTGCATTCATCATTGATTCGTCGATGCCTGGCGTCGAAGTGAAGCATCGCCTGCGATTCATGGGCCTCAAGGCGATCGAGAACGGCGTCATTCGATTCAACGACGTGAAGGTTCCGCGCGAGAATATTCTCTGGGGTGAAGGTAAGGGACTGAAGCTCGCGCTCGTGACTTTGAATACCGGCCGGCTTTCTCTTCCCGCAGGATGCACTGGAGCGGGGAAGGCGATGGTTCGAATCGCGCGCAAATGGGCGGTGGAGCGCGTGCAATGGGGACAGCCGATCGGAAAACACGAAGCGGTCGCGCAGAAAATCGCGCGCATGACCGCGAACACGTTCGCGATGGAATCGGTCGCGGAATTGTCGACTGCATTGTACGAGCAGGGCGGCTACGACATTC
>Ga0137376_10001290_pt1 | contig 13684 bp, 22 predicted proteins | sample SagtaG_23_FD_104814 | JGI IMG/M metagenome (GOLD analysis project Ga0137376, IMG submission 104814) | Vadose zone soil microbial communities from Sagehorn Ranch, Mendocino, California, USA - Sage2_L_20_16 metaG | ecosystem: Environmental > Terrestrial > Soil > Vadose zone | place: USA...
TAATACAGGCAGCAGAGACGGGATCAGCCAGAGGCTTGTTGCCGGGAAGCACTGAATACCGTTTTAACGCGAGCCATACAATATCAGTTCAAGAAGCTCGTCAAAGGCTAGACGAGGTTCATACGCTAGATTGGGTCTTCAGACTTGAGCAGGAGCGCCGTAAAATAGCCCAAGCCGAACGGACCTTTATTCAATCTCTACGATCCACCGTTGCTTCGGTGGCTGGTGGCACATCCATTCCCGATTCTCAGGTGGCGAATGATGCTGCTAACCAAGATATGCCACCCCTTGTCAGAGCTGTACTTTTTGATGTCGATCTGAGGTTATCTCCTCCCTCTTTTGCTTTTGATCATCTATCGAAGTTCTTATCCGATCAAGGCGGTCTTCCCAACGATACTCTATATACCTTGCTGGTACCCTTGCATATACATCTCAGACTTTCTGCCCTTCATACAACCCTTCGAGACTATCCACTTCCTCTGGTCAGCATTCCCGCACCACGAGATGGAACCAAAACCGCATTGGAATTCGACACGGACCTCGTCATCGCAGAAGAACTAGGGACCGATCAATCGATAGATTGGGTTGAATGTCCTCTTATTATGTCAAACCAAGGGGCTCAAGGCGTGATGCCATTTTCGCTTTCCGTGCCCAAAACGATCATGCCTGTCAAATCATATGCGAACCCCATAATCAAGGCAACGACTGACAGGGCAACTATATTTACTTGGGGAGTGAGCTATGGGCCCGCCATTCAAGACCTCATGCGTATAATTGATACGTTGACAAGTGCTTCTCAAGACGAGTCTCCTCCGATTGGATTCTGGGATAAGGTTGGTAGTTGCTGACTAGTGCATTTAGACGAACTAAGCGATAATGCGTAGTTGAAATTAATTTTCCATTGGACATTCAGAGTGTCGTTTGCAAGTGAGGTGCTTCTCCATCTAAAAGGCGAGTTTTCTTTCCGCGATCAAAATTATGGTGCTAAGTTGGAATAGGCTCTCGCGATCCACACGATGTCAATGACGCTGGAGCTGGTTTCGTCTTCTGTTGGCAAGGAAACACTAGCCTGTTAATTAATCGCGAAAATAGCGATAAAGAAATATTACAGGTCATCAGCGATTCCTTGATGTTTGCGATTCCAGAGTACGTAGATTACTTCAGCCTTGGTGCTCTACTAACTATCCATAGCCTGAATGAAGTGGCCTATAACCAGTCACAGTATTTGAATACTCGATATACGCCGACCGCATTCCGCAAAGTTTGTGCCAAGTTCCAATCCAGGGTCCGATTAGGTGTTGGCATCGTTCTAGAGCGGTCGTGTGGCATTACATGTCCTCATTGTAGTGGCCCAGCATTTGGAAGGAAATGTAGGATATTCGATTTCGCTCCTCATTACCATGTGCAACTCGAGAAGAAGAAGTCAATACCGTACATTAATGTGTGTCCTCTATCCTCCCTCTTGAAATGGCTTCTAATAAACTGCAGAGTCCGGATGACACTTACAACGGCTTCAGATCTGACTTCATTCATCTATCAGTTTCACTGGTTTCGTTGCTCGATCCCGCAGATTTCACATCGCAATGTTCCAATAGTTTCCACCTCAGCTCCAAGGTTTTCGCCCATTTCTGGTCTTGGTGGTCTTTGTTCGATAGCGCCCTGTCCCTACCTATCCGTCAGGGTACTTATTATCCTCGTCGGGTCGTTACGCCCAAATTAGGCCGCCATCTTGCAACATTGAAATACCGCCTTTTAGTCCCTCATTTATTCCTAATGCATGGCTATCTTGATGATACGGAAGAAAGTATGGCTATTTTTCTATCTTTTGTCTGTGAATTAATGACTACTTTAGCGTGGAGTGATGGTGTCTCTCCTTGGATAGGACTCAAGGGTATGATTGATCACCTCCAGGCAGATTTTCATCAGCGAGACGAAGAGGATGTTGTTTCGGGTACGGATGAGCAAGCACCCAAGATACTGCGACGGAAAGCATTTTATGCCGCAGAAGTCGTATTGAAAGGGATCGACTTACGAGCATTAGTCGCTACCTTCCCGGAACCTGAGAAACGAAATATCGCTATGTCAGAAAGTATACAAGGCAGCACGTACGGATCCAAGAAGGACTTGCCTGCCATGAACTTAGATCCCCCCTGGTACGACCCGATGGACTTCGTCGAAACAGACTGGTCATCAACGGAAGCACCCGAGCTGCGCATTTTACCTATTGCCACCTGCCCGTATTTTGCATACTTCAAACGTAACACGGCTTTTGCTGCCAAGGAGAAGCACCTAAGCAAATTCGGAGTTGAGAATTCGCATACTTGTCTCTTGGAAACTGAGCTCTGTGCGTATCTCAAATAGCCTGAACATTAGATTAGCCGCTGACCTTCTTCCAGCGTTATACCATGTGCAAATCAGCTTGGCGCAATCGCGAATAGCAGAATTGGAGAAGCGAATGCGTACACTCGACTACCGGAATGATGTGAGCAGTTGAAGCTTCCTGAACTATTGTCATTAACGCCACATGCAGCCAGAGGCATCAAGGTTAAGCAGAATGATAACGTTACTTCAAGAATATATCTCGCTGATTGAATCATCTTGTGTGGCACCGGAGGACCATCAAACACAGAATTATCTCATGCCATCCGAATCTGTGTCACCGGGTGAATGGGCTGACTTCGACAATGTATATCAAGTTCATAACCCAACCTTATATCTTGATGCTCCCATTAGAGATGTGGGTGACATTCGGTCCTGCTCCGCTCCGCTGACCCGTTGACCAGATTCTCATCCGTTATTATTACTGTTCACGAGCTAGAAGAGGCTTTGAGTATCATCTAGCAACACGGTATGCAATAATGCAGGTTGGTTGAAAGCAGGCTTTGACAGCAAATATAGCGCTGTTAGATTCATACGCGATCAAGCCAATGCGACAATTACAACAGTGGACGATGCGCATTTAAGACATTCTCTCAGCCCGACGCAAGCGGCCGCGTCCGCCTTGCGCAAGCTATGGAAGAACGATTCCACCAAGTCATCTGAAGACCTGTTCCCAGAACTAACCCTAGACTCTCTGAATTCCGTAGATCCTCTTGATGGATGGTCTGATGGAGTTTCTCTTCAGAAAAGTCACTACTGCCTCTTGTTGAAACCTCAGGTTGTCCTGCGTGGGGAATTCGACTCTGGCCCTTGCGTCGTTGCTGCAACTCAAACGAAGCTACAGTCATTTGGGATCATGGATGACTTGAACGCTGACGATCCGATCAGTGGTAAAGTCATGACGAGGTACGCTCATATATTGATGGGTTGAACAGTTATTCACTCCAACAACAAGGAATTACACTGCCTTGCTTGGTCTACAAGCCTTTTCCCCTTCGAATTCTGTTATTGGAAAAGGGCGCGTTCCGTTGGAAGTCCTTATTGACCTCAAGTGTGAAAGCGGCGAATTTGAGCGCCTGGTGCCGCAAACAGATGCTATGTTTCATTACGACAAGTTCAATCGCTTGCGCTTGCGCAGCACTGTCAACTCTGCCGTGACGAAAGCGTCTAAAGACAGCAGCCACACAGACCTATCAAAAACAAGCCATCTTAGAGATGAAACTGTAAATGGGCATATCTATAGGAGCGTTACAATCAGGCTTACGACTTTATTCACAGGATTTGATAAGAATCCATATACCCCGATTCACCGTCTTGGCGAGCGACACACATTTTCAATCCATAGCTCAGATCGTCTCGGAGCTCCTACTGTTCTCGGATGCTGCCCATAAAACTCGCTTGGAAAGGCTGGAGAGCCTTCTCATTAAGTACGATTTTACTGACCTTTACTCGGCGGCGACGGTTGTGGAAAATCTCCAGCATCGCCTGAGAGATGCTCTAGAAACCGAACGGCATACCCGACTTAATGCTGGTGAATCGGCTAGTAGCAACGCGGATCTTCTGAATATTCGCGCCCGTATTTTCGTATTAGCGGAAGAACTTCATCTGCTGTTCGACGCCATTAGGCTAGCTCAGGACCAGTCGGAGGGCAAGAATGACCGCAAGTCAGCCCTTCTGCTGCATGCATCATCGTCTGTGCTATCGTGGAATATGCTCGCTGGTGACAATGAACTCATTTCTAAGCTAGAAGTGCAGGATACGAACTTTTTCTGGCTGAGCAGGCAGGACGGTTCCACTGTCAACAATCTCAAAATCGGTAATCTGGAAGCATTTGATGGCTCTCAACATGCACAATGGGCTGAAATACTCTCAAAACACGACGAACCCCCGAATCATCCTCTGTTAAAGGTATTGTAGAGGCACATGCTTCATAAATAGTTTAACCAAAGAACCCCCAGAAAGGATTATTCCTCGTTGCGGATTGGATCATCCTTGCTCCCGTTGGCGGGATCGAAGTCTACGAGACATTCGAGCTATCGTTCCATCCCATTCGGCTTCAGATAGATGCGAAAGTGGGAAGGCGTATTATGGAATATCTCTGGCCGGCAAGGAAGGAAAGGAACGGTACTCATGATGATGAGAGCGAAAGTACCACGCCAGAGGAATCTGAAACATCAAAACAAACCGTGTCCCCGACCCGCACATCTCTGGATTCACCGCGAGCCCTATATACCCTGGACAAGCAAGGACAAAGCTCCTTGACTCTGCCCATGCGTAAGCTAGCCAGCTCCAGGTCCTTCACGGACCTGCGTTCTCCGACACAATCTGCCAACGGACAACTATTGACCGTACATTCCAACCGTTCGGTAGAGTCTTTAGCATCTCATCGAGCTGGACGTGGGTCAAAATCAAAATCCGTCAACGGGGAAAGCGACGCAGCGGACGAGATGAAAGCTCGTTTGGGTCAGAAAACATTTATACTTGTCAGGATACACAGGTCGGCACACATCCCTTGTCGCTTTTAAAGTGTATTTACCCCAAGTCCAGCCTTGACGTGCTATTAAGTGCTCTGAAGGAGGGTTCATTCGAGTGCCATGATGCCCGCATTAAGACACGTCAACTCGAGTACCATGATAAAACTTGGAGCGTAAGTTTATCTTCTCTTGCTGGAAATGCCTGATTCTAACGATATGAAGTTTGAGGAATTGGTAGACCAGTTTATTCCATCAAATATGACTTGGAGAGGATGGCTCAAGATGGCATTGCAACAGCCACTCGTCCCTGTCTTTCCTGTTGCTCGGGAACTGCTTATGAAAACAAAATTCTCAAGGAGTGGGTCGCACCCAGTAGTCGCTAAGAATGAGGATGGTGCATCAGTGGGAGAGAGTCAGACGTCGCGAAAATTACGAGGAAAACGTTCGGACACTCGTGAATCTGAACAGTTAATGGCGACATCCGAGCCAGAAGATAAAGGAGTTCCTCGGCGCCGCGTTCTCAGTATCTTCGGACGTAACAAAGGATAGGAAACGTGAAATTCCTGACAGCGATAATATTTATGTTATTTAACTGCGTCATACCTTACGCTAACGATGACTATTCAGCCTATCATATTGTTATGTATCAATTGGAAATCCATCATAGGGACTCTAGGAATTTGTAGGCTTTTCCGCAATCCTCTCTAAGTACGCCGCCCATCCGTCTGACATATATCGCTCCGCGCGAGCTGCGATGCTAGCTTGTTGGAGATCTGTTCCATAGATGCCACGACCTACGATGATGATATCACAACCGGACACAGCAATTACCTCGCGAGGCGTCCGGTACTGCTGGCCCATGCTGTCCCCTTTGACATCTAGTGCCACACCCGGCGATAGAATAAGGAAATCTTCACTATCCACATCATCCGAGTCCACCGCCCCTACACCTTCCATCCGGCGTTGAGCAATAAATCCGATAACGAAGTCCTTGTTGGCACGCGCCATACGCACAGCTTCTTCTGTATACTGTCCACTCGCCAATGAACCTTTCGTGCTCATCTCTGCGAGCAGAAGTAGGCCCCGTCCTAAAGGCTTTCCGACAGAAGAAAGGCCAGCAATGATCGATGGTCCAGGAACGACATGTGCATTTGTTATGTGCGACCAGCTGGCGATCTTATAGATGCCACTGGAATACTGCGATGCGACAGTGTTTCCTGCTTACTGTCAGTCGTTAAGTCGGCGCGATCAACACCAATTGTTACCGATGTCCGCGAATTTTCGGTCTTCGAAAATGACAAAACCATGTTTGGCGCTAAGATGCTGCAGCTTCTCGATCAGGGATCCATCGAAATCTTCCAGTATATCAATATGTGTCTTGAGTGACAGAGACTATCAGGATGCATATACAACGTGCAAAGAGAAGGGGTATTGCCTTGATGAGACAGACGTAAGGGCCCACAGCGTCGATGATATTCAAAAAATCCGATGACTTGGTGACGTCAACGCTGACGGCCAGATTAGATTTCTTCCGTTCTATCGTCTCCAACAACAGCCGTGCGGCAGGGTTAGATTGGCGGAGGGCGCGATCCGCGTAGGTTCGGTACTGAGGAGCAACCATTTTGATGTATATTCGAGGGAAAAAATATTTGGAATAGTAATGTCTTCTGAGTCCACCCTTATTCATGCTCTAGAGCATGACGACGATATCGTTGCTCCTTCTCCAAAACGCGTCAAACTTGACTTGTCTCTTCAAACAGAGAGTGTTCTGCCACCAAGCCACTCTCTTCTCGGCATACCTCTACCAGCTGCGCCTCCAGGCCAACCTATCAACTTCACAGAGGCAGATGTCGGGATTTCCGAGTACGTGGCCAGGGACATTCCCAAGGTAGAAGCTATCATCAAGCAGAGGTATGTACGATTTTTACAAAATAAATTCTACTGAATGATGCCAGGTTTACCGATTTTCTGGTCTACGAAGTTGATTTGGACAGTAATGTCATACACTTGAATGACATCGGGAAGCCAAAATCTTCTCCAAATGTTGCAGAGAGCGACACGTCACGGGAAGCTGACACAATGGAAGACGTGGATTCTGAAGAGCCATGGCCAGAACATTTTACGACGGAATTGTCGACTTTCCTGTCACCAGAGAAGGTATTGGAGGTGAAGCAGATCTACCTCGAGGGTCTTGCTAACGCGTCGATGGATCCATCCGAGGCATCCAGAAACAAGGGTCGACATCAAAAGGGTTCGGGGGAAGACAAGAGACAGGTCATATCAGATGTAAGTTTACTTCTTCTACTTAATTTCATAGCATTTGTTGAAACGCTGCCAGCCCATCGCCTCCAAAGAAACGCGAACAGCGCTGCACCATACCGTTCGGCGCCTTTTCAAGGGTAAGATGGATAGTGAGACAGGCGAGGGTTCTTGCATTGTGATCAGGTGGGCAAGGCAAGGTAGAGGAGGAAGAGGTACATTAATTCTAAAGATTATCGTGCTAGCATTGACTAGGTTCAAATTCAGGCGCGTCGCGGGGTACATATCCAGCCTACATTCATTTCTCCCTTCAAAAAACGAATCGGGATACGCAAGATGCGCTGGGGCAACTTTCTCGTCTCTTACATGTCAACGTGAAAGATCTTTCTGTCGCCGGTACCAAGGACAAGCGGGGGGTGACAGTTCAGCGGGTATCTTTCAAACGAGGAAACAAGACGGTCGAGGACGTGTGGACTAATGTTAATGGTATCAGCCGCCGAAAATCGGCAGAGACTGCGTCGAAGCAAAGGGGAGAACGTGGAATTAGGATTGCTGACCTCAAGTACCGCAAAGCAAGCCTCGAGCTAGGAATGTTGAAAGGCAACGCTTTCCTCATCACACTCCGGTATGTCCAATTTACCGAATCTAGGGCCGCGCTAATCAATAATGCAGAAACGTTAAGGCACAGTCTATAGAAGCATTGGAACAGGCAATGAATAGCATAAAAACAAAAGGATTTATCAACTACTACGGTTTGTACTTCATTACGAAATGATTGAAGCCGACCTCCCTCATACCATCACGCTTAGGTATGCAACGGTTTGGCACGGCTTCCATTCCAACACACTCTATCGGTCTGGCTCTACTCAAGTCAGAATGGCAAAAAACAGTATCGCTTATTCTGTCTGTGAGACCAGGGGAACACCCCGACGTTACTGCAGCTCGGGAAGCATGGCTGAAGGATGGTGATATCGATCGTGCATTAGAGCTTTTGCCAAGGCGAGTCGTTGCAGAGCGCTGTATTCTAGAGAGTTTCAAGAAGCAAAAGGGCGATACTCGCAATGCCATGGGAGCTCTTTCCACCGTGAGTTCGGCGGACTACACTTCACAGCAAATTAATCCTATATATCTCGAAGATCCCTCGTAACCTCAGGTTGATGTACGTCCACGCATATCAGTCATACGTATGGAACGCCATCGTATCGGAGCGGATACGCATGTATGGTGCCGAAAAGCCTGTTGTTGGTGATCTGGTTTTCGATAGCGAGTCTGGCGATGAGGATTTGGATGCTGAGTGTGAACCAGAAGAATTAGAACCAGGTGCAGTGCCCTTTACCTCATTCCCAATCAATGCATGAACGAATATCTCCAGAATCTACGACCTCTTCTGAGAAAAGGTCTAGAAAGCCATGGTCCCCTCCGCGTATAAAGACATTGACAGAAGAAGATCTGGAAAAATATTCAATATTCGATGTGATAATGCCATTGCCAGGAACTGATGTTGCGTATCCTGGCGGAATGCTTGGGGAAAAGTATCGCGAATTCTTACGCGCGGACGGTTTGGATCCGGATAATTTTACTCGAAAACAAAGGTCAGGCGCTTACAATGTACACCGAGTCTTGCTGAACTGGAAATTGCAGAGAATACACACTCCGTGGATCATATAGAGCTATTCTTCACCTCCCTAAAGAAATGGCATGGTCTGTCTTAAGGTATACTGATCCCGACGTTGCTCTTGCCCAGGCCGATGAAGACAAGTTACTCGGTTTTGACCCTCCTGTCACGGTTGATGATGGGGTTTTTCTGGCATTGCAGATTAGTCTCAGACTCGGCACGGCAGCGTATGCCACGATGGCACTGCGTGAAGTAACGAAGACAGACACAGGTTCGCACCACCAAATGGCTCTAACGCAAGCCTCTGAAGACCAGAAATACCGGGGGTACGAGGAAGAAGCGAATAATTAGAATTTCTTAGGGCAGGGGGAGAAAGCGGACAGGCGTATTGATATATTGAGATCGATATCATACCACACTCGTTCTCGATGTCCAGATTGTCACTCAATGTAACTTGCATAATGGAGTACATGGGACGACACATATGGGGACCAGGGTGGTCGTCAGACCCGTGAGCGGGAGCACAGCACCAGACACTGCGTCTACTTTTACCGTGGTTCCTGAGTCCTTTATAGCGATTGTGAAACCGCGAGTCCGAAAAAAACAACCTACCCAGGACGACGATGGCCAAAGTAGAGACGATTGTATTCCTGTCTCTCGTACTCGATCTTTTCGCTTTCACTATCCCGCTACCACTCTTTCCACGTATCATTGAATGGTACACGATAGTGAGTGATCTATCAAAGCTAATATATAGCAACAATCAAACAATGACGCATCTTCTCAGCGCGAAAGCTCATTTCCCGACGGGTTTCTCTCAAGAACCCTCAAATTCGTATCGCTCGTTAGAGGACTCGTATACAAGTCAGCAAAGCACTCTCAAAGATGGGATATCGTTCTACTCGGTCAGTAAGATGGTAATAATTCGTGGTCGACCACGTTATTAAACAAGAGCGACAGGTGGCCTTATGGGATCGGTATTCTCGTGAGTTGAAAATTTCGGAATTCTGTCGCCTTCAAATGATACGAGGAACATCGCAGTACTTTACAATTTCTCGTTTCCCCGAAGATAGGGTCGCTATCTGACAAGTATGGTCGGAAGCGTATCCTACTACTCACTATGATTGGGAACATACTATCGGCAGTCGTGTAAGTTTTGCGTCTTTGGTTTATAAATTTACTAATAGGATCGTGCAGATGGGTCCAGTCTACGAGCTTCGCCTCTTACATGTTATCCCGCGTCATCGGCGGTTTGAGCGAGGGGAACGTACAACTTGCCATGTTCGCCTCTTGTTCTACTATTCTGCAGTCCAAGTCCTAACAAGCGACTCTACAGCGCCATTCTCTCCGACGTCACCACACCAGAAAACCGCTCCAAGACGCTCGCTTATGTTGGCATCGCATTTGCAATCTGTTTTTGCATTGGCCCTCCCATCGGCGCCATGTTTGCCTCACAACCCCTCCCATCGTCGATCAATACATGGGGCGTTGAACTTAATGTCTATGCTACACCCGCCATCATTACCCTCGTACTTTTGGTGCTGGAAACCATATTCCTGATTGCGTTCCTGCCAGAGACAAGAGGAAAAGTACACCACGCGACCGCAAAAGAACAAAATCAGTCAGAGAAAATCAACGGTGCTCACGCCAACGGGAACGGATCTGTTTCCAACGCAAAGTCGCCGAAAGCAAGCGCTGACGAAAGAATCCGGCGTCTTGCCTCCCTCAGACGTCTGCACTTTTTATTCCTCGGCATCTTTTCCGGTGTGGAATTCACGCTGACTTTCCTGACCTTTGACTGTAAGTTTTAATGTTGGGGAGTATGTGACATGAGTACTTATGAGGACTGGGGCAGTACTCGACTGGAATAACACGCAAAATGGGAAGCTAATTGCTGGCATCGGCATCCTTAGCGCCTTGCTGCAAGGCGGCTACGTAAGGCGGTCCATGTCAAAAGTTGGCGAAATGATCGTTGCGCGACAGGGAGTCACAAGTTGCGCCGTTGCTCTCGTGCTCCTCACGCTTCTCCCGCACCACGTACAAACTAATCATTGGTTGACCGGGAAACTCTTATATGGCGCGGCGGCTTGTATGGCCTTCACTAGCGCAACGGTCGTCAATGCTTTGACGGCATACGCATCGCTCCAGTGCGACGAAGCGGGTTATGACAAAGTGACTGGGAAACCACTTGAACACCCGCAACTGGCAAAAGGCAAGGCACTCGGCAAGTTCAGATCTTCTGGTCAACTTGGCAGAGCTATTGGTCCCATCTTAGGTCAGCCTCTCATTCGCTATTGTGATCCTTCTTGCTGAACCTTGTATCTAGCATGCGCATCTTATTGGACATTTGGTCCAAGTTACACTTACGCGGCATTAGCATCATCAATGTTGGTGTTGTCGGCAAGGATGAGACACGTAGAGAAAAAATCTCGGAAACTTTAGATCTTTCGAGGGGGATATTTATCAGATTCACTACCTATGGAAACTAATAACGTAGATATAGTAATAATCGACCGGCGTAAGAATACGAAGTTGCTCAGACGGTGTATACGAGAATCTAATCTTCTGCTTGAGTGAATAAGGACACGGTCGTGATGTGGTTCTTGGTTTATTATGTACAAGATGGGTATGAAGTTTATGTTATGAGCCATCCTGCATCCTGTGCTATCGTGGAGAGTGTGATCTTGGTGGTAGATTATCGACAACGGTCACATCTGAAAGTGAATCTGAGGCTCCATTGGTCCTGGAGCGCTCGGACCGTTCCACTAATCTTTGTTTTTCGGTTTGCATTGATGGAGAGGGTGTTGATGACCGTGAAGAAACGCGTAGGAGTGCAGCACCAGAGGGTAAAACATCGTCATCAACTGATTCAAGTTCCATGTCTGGCGGCGTGGTAAAAATAGCAGGGAGGAAGAATAGAACGCCGTGGCGAGGGCGATGACGTCGCCCGCGGCTCGGAGTGCGCGCCATCTCGTCCCATCCGCCTACGACGGATGCGATCCGGTTACGAAGGCCACTGAATGCCCCCGTGAAGACATCGCGGCGCCCGTTAGCAAAGTCCGAGTGCATTGGGAGATCATGTAGAGGTGGCGAGTCGGATCCAAAGGGCAGGCGCACTAGAGGAACACCTTCGATAGGCGAGTCGCCTTCAATCGGACTGGACACATCTGAATGTATGCCGGGTGGTGACGCAGTAAAGTGCCACCGGCCCGTCCGGTGAGACCAACGAGGAAGAAGAATGTCATATCCGCTTATTCTTCTGAAGTTATACCTGCGCTGACGTGATGGCAATGTGAGGAGACCGGCGATAAGGATTATTAAGCCCAGCCACATTAAGGTCTTGCCCCAAGTTCCGAGGAAACCGATAAACGCCGCATCATCGGCATGCCAGCTGCTACCGTAGTAATGGGCGAAAAATGAATGCGGTGCTTCTCCTGGTTTTGCGTTTTTCCCATAGAGCGCCTTGGGTAAGATACGGACTTCAGAATCCGCAGTGGTTGGATGTTTAGATACGTATAGACCATACTGCATGGACAGGAACATGGGACCTGTGGAAAACATAACCGTAGGATAGTTGAGGATCCAATTATAGTCAAATGCAGTCAGGCTGTGGATGGTCTGCTCCAAGAAGGGATGACGTTCTGCGGAGAACATGAGGTCATTTGAGAGCCCAACAGGTATGGTTTTGGGCAAAACGACCGGATGGACGAGGAGTGGGTCCAGTGGACGATTACAACCAATATCCAAATCCATGTATATCCCGCCGTAATGGTACAGGACAAAATAGCGGATAGCGTCTGCGCGCTGGATGTTGTATGGGTAGCGGTCAAAGGTATCGAGGAACCAAGGGTAATTTTCAGCGATGAAGTCGCGGGAGGCAGCGTCCGTCCATAACATATATTCACTAGGACGAGTTCAATTCGAAGTTGATATGGTGGGACAAAAGTGCGTACTAATCGGGCATCATGTCTCGACATGCCTGCGAGACGTCTCTCCAGCGCTCAGGTAGAGTCTCTGACTTCCATGTCTGGTGAATTATCCTTGGTATGCGTTGGACAAGGCCATGTTCCGAGGCATTCCAGCGGGTAGAATTGTCGAGAATGGGAACCTGTTGTTCGGTAAGAAAGGCGGCAGAACTAATGCTAAGGTAGTATGCAAAAGAAGAGAGGACAAGGACTGTTCCGGCGAGGAAAAGAGCGAGGAGAGAGAGGAATATGAAGAGGGTGCGACGACGGGACATGAGGGTATGAAAGAGGAATAACGTCAGCCGTGATTGCCTAATTCAGAATCAGATGCCGGTGGGCCGCAGTTGCAGAGCGAATACGGCAGCGAGATGTGGCTGCAGGACCTGCACCGACTCTCTGATCGCCTGTTCGTCCCAAACTCGCCCGATTGAATCCAAACTTTTCACTGCAACCTCCCAGTCTCGCCGCGACCAGTCCTGTCCTCGCCGTGCTCCTCGTCTCCTGTATGGGAGGCTCAGGAACACCTCCAACCGCGGACTCGTCTCCGTTACCCGTCGCTTGTCATTCAGGTACTCCAGGCACTCTCCCGCGTCCCACTCCGTATACACTCGACTCCCCAGCTTCCACGCAGGTGCATGCACAGATGCATTTTCTCCCCGGCACAACTCCGCCGCACCGGCTTTTCCTGCAAGATCGGTCAGTAACCGACTGAAGTGTTCCACGACCTGCTCGTGCAGTAGATCCAGCGCATGGCTCGGTCGAAGAATTTCAGGCATATAATAGTCATCATCAATCATCATACTATCGTCGCCCATTTCCTGGTCTGCTTCTTCGCTCACTATCTTAATCGACCCGCTCGCAGGATCTTTATAACTTGCGCGATATCCCCCAAACCTGCGAAGGTTGACTGGGGCTGTTCCGTAGATTTCAGAAGCAATCGCGCGGCTATCCCATTGCCGTGTGGCGACGATGGTGGGGATACCTATGCCGAA
>Ga0137376_10001295_pt1 | contig 13671 bp, 8 predicted proteins | sample SagtaG_23_FD_104814 | JGI IMG/M metagenome (GOLD analysis project Ga0137376, IMG submission 104814) | Vadose zone soil microbial communities from Sagehorn Ranch, Mendocino, California, USA - Sage2_L_20_16 metaG | ecosystem: Environmental > Terrestrial > Soil > Vadose zone | place: USA...
CCGGAAAATCACATCATGCAGCAAGCAGAGACAATTGTCTTCTTGTTTGCGCTGGTCGCCGCGTTGGTACTTATCGCGCGGAAGCTGGCCGTCCCGTATCCCGTCCTCCTCGTCCTTGGCGGACTGGCATTGAGTTTTATTCCGCGGCTACCGGAGGTCAAACTCAACCCCAACATTGTTTTCTACTTCTTTCTGCCGCCGCTCATCTATCCGGCGGCGCTCTTTACTTCCTGGCGCGATTTTCGCCGGAATTTACGTCCCATTCTCTGGCTCGCTATCGGTTTGGTTCTCTTCACGGTGGTCGCGATCGCTTACGTGGCACATTCGTTAAATCCGGCTTTGCCCTGGGCTGCGGCTTTTGCCTTGGGCGCAATTGTTTCGCCACCGGATGCCATCGCGGCAACGAGCGTCATCCGCAGGCTTCCCGTACCACATCGCATTGAAGCCATTCTAGAGGGGGAAAGCCTGGTGAATGACGCGACCGCACTGGTTGCTCTGCAATTCGCCGTCGCAGCGTCAATGACCGGCGGTTTTTCTCTGACAAATGCCGCATTGCGTTTTGTTTGGGCAGCGATCGGAGGAGTCCTTTTTGGATTGCTGGTTGGGTGGGTAATGCGGTGGGTCCAACGACATTTGGACGACCCGCCTGTCCAGATTACAATTTCGTTGCTGACGCCATTTCTCGCTTATTTGCCCGCGGAACGTCTGCATGTCTCGGGTGTTTTGGCCACGGTCGTAGCTGGGATTTATCTCGGCTGGTATTCGCCGCTCACGATTAGGGCGCGAACCCGTATTCCCCTCTACGCCTTTTGGGAAATCGTCTCTTTTCTTCTCAACGGATTGGTCTTCATCACAATTGGTTTGCAGTTGCCGGGAATCGTAAACGGACTCCGAGGCGAATCTCTCGAGTCACTCATCAGGGATGCCCTGCTCGTCAGCGGTGCTGTCATCCTGGTGCGCATTGTTTGGGTGGTTTGCGCGACCTATTTGCCGCGTTTGCTGAGCAAAAAACTTCGCGCCCGAGATCCCTTTCCTCCTTGGAAAGAGGTGGCGCTGGTGGCATGGACCGGCATGCGCGGCGTTATCTCGCTCGCGGCTGCTTTCGCGTTGCCCTTCGCCCTGCCGGACGGGAGTCCTTTTCCTGGTCGCAATTACATCTTGTTCCTGACCTTTTGCGTAATTCTGACCACGCTCGTGTTTCAAGGCCTCACTCTTCCTTTGATCATCCAAAGGCTGGGAATCGAGGGCGACCGTTCCACTGACGAAGAGGAAAGGTCCGCTCGGCTCGAGGCGAACAAAGCCGCCATCAAACTAATCGAGGAGCTCACGAAGAAAGGCGATTTCTCTTCGGACACGGTGGATCGTCTGCGGGCCGAATATGATGATCGACTCCAGCAATTGCAGCTTTGTGCCGATAGCCCGGACGATTGCAGCGGCCAAATTGCAAGTCCGCAATTTGAGCGACTTCAACAAGAAGCCTTGAATGCAGAACGAAGAACGATTATCGACCTGCGCAATCAACACGTCATAAACGACACCGCTCTTCGGCGTATTCAACGTGATCTGGACCTGGCGGAGGCGCGCTTGACCGGGGGTGATACGCGGGGGGGGTGAGCCACGGAGCTCTTTCACCATGCTGTGGGGGCGCCTCGACCGAGCGAGGCGGCTACATATGGGAACGCGCGTGTCGGCCATTCTCACTTGCAGCGCGATCAGGCACTCACAAATTGAACCTTGTGACTTGCGAACTAAACCAGCGCGTCTTTTTGCTCTCGCCGGCCTATGCCGGCGGCGAACGTGCGCGGATGGTGATGAGCGAAGGAGCCCAGTTCGATCTCGCGCGCCGCCTGCGCAGCAAGCGCGGCGCGACCATTGCCGAAGTCTTTACCTTTCTCAGCGGCCTTTATTTCCGAGGCAAAATCGCCTACGCGAACGCCTTCGCCCGGCCTTTCGCCAGATCGTCTGGTGTGTTTGTCATTACTCCGACGCGCGGCCTGCTTGAAGCACGGACAAGGATTAGTCTCGGGGCTTTGCGCGAATTTGCCAAAGTGGACATTGATGAAGGCGATCCCCGGTATCGAAAACCCCTCGAACGAGACATGCAGTCTCTGGCGAGAAAATTGTCAGAGCAATCCGAGGTGGTGTTGCTCGGCAGCATTGCCACCGGAAAATACGTCGATGTTCTCCTCGCGAATTTTGGCGAGCGGCTGAGGTTCCCAGCCGACTTCGTTGGACGCGGTGATATGAGTCGCGGCGGATTACTGTTGCGTTGCGCGGCTGATCACGACGAGCTTCGGTATATTTCCGTGGCCGGCGCGGTCTTAAATGGTAAACGCCCGCCCAAGCTGACGCCCCGGCGTTATCCAAAAAGCGCCGATTCTATGACAGCCTCCCTAGGAATGGCGGTTTAGAAACCGCCGCTCCTTGTGCCCGATGTTTTAAAGGATGCCGCTTCCCATCAAGCCGCCGCTCCCGCCAATGGAGGCGAAATCTGTTGATGAAATACCGACAGCCGACGCGTGGCAGTATGAACCGAAATGGGATGGCTTTCGCTGTATCGCATTTCGGGATTCCGAGAAAATTTATTTACAATCGAAAGCTGGTCAGCCATTGGCCCGTTATTTTCCCGATATCGTCGATGCGCTGGCCAAGGTGCCGGCACGAAGCTTTGTCGTCGACGGCGAACTGGCCGTTCCAATCCAGGGCCGCCTTTCGTTCGACGAACTGCAACTTCGTTTGCATCCGGCGGCCAGCCGAGTTCAAAAACTCGCCAAGGCGCATCCGGCGATTTTCATTGTTTTCGATCTAGTCGGCGAAGATCGAGACTCGTATTTGAATCGGCCCCTACGCGAGCGTCGGAAAAGTCTGGAAAAATTTGCGCGCGCCCATCTGAAATCCAAAGGTGCAATTCGCCTCTCACCGGCGACAACCGATCTGGCCGTGGCAAAGAAGTGGTTCGACAAAGTCGGCGGCAATCTCGACGGCGTAATCGCGAAACGACTCGACGCGCCCTACGCATCGGGAGAACGCACCGGCATGGTGAAGATCAAAAGCATCCGTAGCGCCGATTGTGTCGTTGGCGGATTTCGTTACGCGAGTGGCGAGAAAGTTTTGGGATCGCTTCTGTTAGGGTTGTACGATGACGATGGATTGCTTCATCACGTTGGATTTACGTCTGCATTTAAGGCGAGCGAGCGCCGCGCACTAACGAAGAAGTTCGAAGCACTAAGAAAACCTCCCGGATTCACCGGCAACGCGCCGGGCGGACCGAGCCGCTGGAGCACGGAGCGAAGCGGCAAATGGGAACCGGTCGATCCCAAAGTTGTCGTTGAAGTTGCCTACGATCATTTCACCGGTGAACGTTTTCGGCACGGGACAAAGATTATTCGCTGGCGCTCGGACAAAGCGCCTCGTCAATGCACCATGGACCAGGTGAAACATCGCGAAGGCAAATCGCTCGCGCTCTTATAGGTACCGCAGGCCTCCCCGGTTCAGGCCGGCCGCAACTATCCTTCATTCCGGGGTTCGTCTTCTGTCATTCGACCACCTGACCCTGCAAACTGCCACCGGCTCGCGCTGCCCCGTGCCGTGTAAGCCGCATTCCCGCTCAGCGCAAAGTAACCGGAGAGCGTCAGATCGTAAGAAACGGCGCGCGCCTTGACAGAATCTGACGTCTGACTTCTGACCTCTGACTTCTGATTCATTGTTCGGAATTCAACTCGAAATTGATTTTCACATTGTAATGGTCGCCGTTGCCGAGCCCGTCTGGCAGAGGGTCAACCTGAGTTACCCGTTTCGAAATCGCGGCCACAGATTCGTCGATCGCGGTATTGCCCGATGGCTTGATCGTTTCAAAGCTCGAAACGCGTCCATCTTTTTCGATCCGGATTTTCACGAGTACGGACACTTTTGCTCCTGACGAAGCAACCGCCGTTGGCTGAACCCACTCACTATAAAAGCGATCGTGCAACATGCTCCCATACCAACCAAATTGTGATTCGCCTCCCGCCCCACCGGCATGGCCGGGAGCGCCAGCTGAACCTCCCTTGCCGCTGCCGGTTTGAGCGGCAATCGCTTTCTTGGGCGTTGAATCGTTGTCGCTGCCGTCGTTCCTAGCTAGTGCGGCTTTCGCGATATTCTTTTTTTCTGCTTCCGCTTCCGTCTCTTGATCATTGTCGGCGGATTCTTCCGGACTAGGCTTCGGTTTTGGCGACGGCGTAGGCGAAGCCTTTGCCAGTATAATTTTCTTCGGAGTCGGCCTTGGCTTCGGCTTGATTGTTGGTTTAGGCGTCGGTTTAGCCGTCGGTTTTGGCGCAGGCTTCGGTGTCGGTTTGGGTGTCACTTTCACCATCGGCGTCGGCGTTGCCTTAGGTGTTGATGTCGCACTCGGTTTCGGAGTTGGCAGTTGGATATCACTTTTAGCTGAGGTCAACACCGGTCGGTCATCCTCGGTCTCTTCCGTTCGCGCGGGACTGGGTTCGGGTGTGGAGGTAACAGCCTTGAAGGGTTTCGGAGCTGACCCGCCGCGCGGCGCGCTTGAGGCTCCCTCACCCGCGCCGCCGTTCATCCAGACAATGCTCTGGGTGTTTGCGCTCTTACTTTCCCGATTCCACCGAATCAATCCATAAATGACTGCGACATGGGCGAGCCCGATGAGCGTTACATTTCGCCAAAAGCGGACGTCCTTCGACATCGTCTACTTTTCGTCAGCTTTGGTCGCGATTCCCACCTTGGTAATCTCAGCGCGCTGCAACGCGTCCATTAGAGTGACCAATTTTTGCACAGGCAGTTCGCGATCCGGCCGGATCACGATCGCCACATCGGGATGGGCACGCTTCAGTTCAATCAGCTGGGCACTAAGCGCAGCCGTGTCCACTACCTGGTTGTTGAGTCTGATCGTTTCAGTTCGGTCGATTGAGATCGTTTGCACTTGCGAGGAGTTGATCGGCAAATTGGTTGCGCCACTCGAAGGGATGACCAGACTCATGCTGTTCTCGAGCAGCGGCGTCGTGATCATAAAAATGATGAGCAAGACGAAGGCCAGATCCAGCAGTGGCGTAATGTTGATTTCGCTCAACGACGAAAGGCTCTGGCGCTGCGAATAACGTCTCATTACAACTGCGTTGGACGTTGAACGTTGGGCGTTGAGCAGCCTGCCCTGAGCGATAGTCGAACGGGTTGAGCGTTGCTTGTCCAAAAACATCCGACGCTCAACACCGAATACCCAACGTTCAATGACTGAAACATTGCCCTATCTTCGAAAGGCTGATTCCCGCACCGTGTGGTCGACAAACTTGTGCTCGAAATCGGAAGCGAGCTCCGCCGCGAAGTTGTCCATTTCGACGATCATCGCGCGAATGCTAGTGACGAGAAAATTATACCCAAACATCGCCGGAATTGCGACGCAGAGTGCCGTAACCGTCGTGATCAGAGCGCCGGAAACGCCCGGCGCCATCGAGGCGAGACTGGGCGAACCGGCTTCGGCCACTCCGGTAAACGCATCCATGACGCCCCAAACCGTTCCGAGTAACCCGAGGAACGGCGATCCGCTCACCGCGGTCGCGAGTAAAATCATCTGTGACTCGAGATCGAGCGCCGTCTCACCGACAGCACGCTCCATCGCAGCATTGACCGCACCCATCTGCGCCGGCGAAATCTTATCAGCAATCTCAAGTCGCGCCCGAAAAGTTTCATCGACTTCGGCCGAACCGAGAAGGTGAAACGTCATCTCGCGGCAGCCGGCGCGATAAACGTTAAATACGGGCGAACCGAGAAACCGCGCATTCTTCTCAAACAAGCGCAATGGTTGCCGGTCCTGGCGAAAAGCGGCCAGAAAACGCGCGTTCTGCTTTCGAGCAAACTGGATGACACGCAACTTCGTGATCATGATCGACCAGCTGAAGATCGAGGCGACGGCAAGAAGAAGCAGGACGAGTTTGCCGGCGACGGTGGCGTGCTCGAACGCGAAGAGCAAGCCGCCCGCTGCAATCAAGTTCGAAACGAGCATTTCAGCTTCACCCGTCTAAGTAATAACGTCGTTTCACAGAAACGAAAGTGAGTTTCTTTGAAATGACGAAGCACGAGTGTCGAATGTCGAATGAAACTCGAATGCTCAAATGACCAAAGGGCAATCGGACTTCGTCATTCTTTCGTCATTAGGCATTCGTGCTTCGTCCATTTATCGACATCCGCTTCGGATAGGTCGGACGCATTTTCGCGCCAATGATGAATGCAATGCCGATCGCAATCAGGAAAAACGAGAAGAATTGCCCGCGCGTCACTCCGGCGATCAGAGAGGCATCCGGTTCGCGGAAATTTTCCACCACGATTCGGAAGATTGCGTAACAGATGAAAAAGAGGCCGGTCAACACGCCATTTGGCTGGCGCATGCGCGTTCGCACAAACCACAAAATGCCAAACAGGACAATCCCCTCGAAGAACGCTTCGTAGAGTTGCGACGGGTGCCGCGGTGTCAGGATCGACCGAAGAGCTTCTCTGACGGCAGGTTCGTGATGAACGGCAGCGATGACGGCCTCGGGCGTCTTCAGCGCAGGATCAATCTGGCTGCAGACGGAGACCGCGCGTTCGGCCTTCTCGGGATGGTCGAGCAACTCCTTCGGAAACTGCACCGCCCAGGGCACGGTCGCGGCCCGACCGTACAGCTCGCCGTTAATGAAATTAGCGCAGCGACCAAAGAATAAACCGATCGGCGCGGTGACGACAAGGTTATCACCCAGATTCATCCATGGGAGCTCGTGACGGCGCGCGTAATAAAAGGTGAACAACAAGATACCAATCATTCCGCCATGGCTGGACATTCCACCTTCCCAAACGCGCAGAATTGAAACCGGATAGCGCAGCATTTCCGGCTTGTAGAAAAAGACGTATCCGAGCCGGCCGCCGAGAATCACACCAAAAAGCGCGCAGCCGGTGATGAAATCACCGACTCGGTCCGGAGCAAGATCAGCGTAACCTCGTTTGGCCAACACCCGCAGCAGCGCATAGCTGGAGCCGAAGGCGAGTACATACGCCAGACCATACCAGCGTGGTCCGATGTTTTCCGAAAAATGGAAAACGAATGGATCAAGGTTGTGCAGGTAGTAGCCGATCATTGCCGCGGATTGTTAGCGATGATTCCGAGACGGGCAATACAAACGCTGTCCTTGCGGTGACAGCTTAGGGCTCGAATCACGCGGGTCCGACAAAGTTTGTTAAGCCACAGATTGACACAGATGAAACACAGATGACCTACGGGCAAGCTAACTTTAGCTTGTCTTTGCCAGATCTGTGAAGATCTGTGTCCATCTGTGGCTGCGCTGCTGAAGTTCCTCAGTGGTTCTGTCATCCCGAACGGAGTGGGGGGATCTCACACAGGGTGGTGGATCACGCTTGTTATTCAGCGTGATTCAAGCTTCGTGGGTGAGATCCTTCGCTCCGCTCAGGATGACACCTCTCGCAAGTGCGGATCAGGATGACGCCCTTTTTTTTCTCGCGCAGCTGTCCTGAGCACCTCCCGCAAGAACGGCGCGGTGCGACTCCTGCGACTTTTTGCCACTTCCTCAGGCGTTCCGGTGGCGACGACTTTTCCCCCTTCCGGGCCTGCTTCCGGACCGAGATCAACAATGTAGTCTGCCTCGGCGATGACACTGACATTGTGTTCAATAACAACCACCGTGTTTCCTTCGTCGACGAGGCGATGGAGGACGTTGAGCAGCAGTTCCACGTCGGCCATGTGCAATCCAATGGTTGGCTCTTCCAGCAGATACAATGTTGAACCGGGCTTGCGCATTTTTCTGAGCCGCTCGTTTTCCGCGCGCCCAACGCCACGCTTTAACTCGGTCACGAGCTTAAGCCGTTGCGCTTCGCCGCCGCTCAAGGTCGGACTCGGTTGGCCAAGTTTGAGATAACCGAGTCCGGTGTCGACGAGCAGCGACAGCGGACGCGCAATCTTGGCGTGAACGGAGAAAAATTCCGCCGCCTGCTCGATTGTCATTTCCATCACATCACCGATCGACTTGTGATTATAGAGGACTTCGAGCGTCTGCGGGTTATAACGGCGCCCGCCACAGTCTTCGCAGAGCACATAACTGCTCGGCAGAAAATTCATCTCCAGCTTGATTACGCCTTGCCCTTTGCACGTTTCGCACCGCCCGCCCTCGGCGTTGAAAGAAAATCGACTCGCAGAGTAACCGCGCACTCGCGAAACCGGCAATTGCGCATAAAGATTTCTGATTTCGTCGAATACTTTCACGTAGGTCGCCGGAGTGGAGCGTGAGGTTTTCCCAATCGGCGATTGATCCACTTCGTAGACCGCTTCCATTTCGGCTGCGCCGCTAACGAGCTTGAACAAGTCGCCGTTTCCGCGGCGCTTCTTTTCGTCCAGTTGCTCGCGCACGGCCGGCAGCAAGACATCATGCATCAAAGTCGATTTTCCAGATCCGGAAATTCCAGTGATGACCGACAATCGTGCAATCGGAAAACGGACATCGATGTCCTTCAAGTTGTTAGCACGGGCGGCTCGGATCTCGATCCAATCTGCCACATCGCGCAATGATCTCCTCGACTTCCGCAGGGGATGCCGAAGGGGGGATTGCAAACAACGTCCCGTCTCGGAGTTTTTCGCCCGTTCGATGTCGTGAAGCGTTCCTTGCGCGACCACTTCTCCTCCATGGACGCCTGCACGCGGCCCGAGGTCGACGATATGGTCTGCTCGGCGCATCGTTTCCTCATCGTGCTCGACAATGACGAGCGAGTTTCCCTTCTTTCGCAGCGCGGCCAGAGTATCGAGCAAACGTAAATTATCACGCGGATGCAGGCCGATGGTCGGCTCATCGAGCACGTAAAGCACACCACGCAAGTTGGAACCAAGTTGAGCCGCCAAACGAATTCGTTGCGATTCACCACCGCTCAAGGTTTTGGCGGAGCGGCCGAGAGCGAGATAACCGAGACCGACGTTTTCCATGAAACGCAACCGCTGTTGAATTTCCGGCAGCAATTCCGCAGCAATGGTCTTTGCCATACCCTGAAAACGAAGTTTGCTTATTTGCTCGAGCGCTTGAGTGGCCGAAAGCGCGCTAAACTTGTCAATCGCGAATCCCTGGACACGCACATGCCGCGCGATGGCGTTCAAGCGCGAACCATGGCAACTCGGACATTGGTGCGCTTCTTCCTCATCAATCCACTCAAATTCACGATCGGCGGCGAGCTCATTTTCCAAAACTGAATCGCCATTCTCCTCCCGACCGGTTTGCAATGAAGGATTCCAGATTTCGCCGAAGCCGCCACATTCTTCACAGGCACCGTGCGGCGAATTGAACGAGAACAATCGTGGATCGAGTTCCTCAAAAGCACGGCCACATCCTGGACAGCTCATTTCGGAACTCATGACCGTAAGGCGGTTTTTCGAATCGAGCAGATGCGCCGTCCCCCGGCCGATCCCCAGGGCGCGCTGGGTCAGATTGCGCGCTTTCAAGATCCGCTTCGCGTCGATGATGCCGACAACGACATCAATTGTATGTTCCTTGAATCGCTCCAGTTTTCGAAAATGCGAAACGGGAACAAGAGCTCCGTCGACATAAAGTGTGTCGAAGCCCTGGCGCTCGGCCCAGCGCGATACGTCGGTATGGAAACCTTTGCGCGCCTTGACCAGAGGCGCGAGCACTTTGAGCGGTCCACGTTTCGCCGCCGCTTCGACTTCTTTCACGATCGCTGCGACACTTTGTTTCTCGACCGCCAAATCGCAGTCCGGACAAAACTGGGTGCCGGTTTTGGCGAATAGCAGTCGAAAAAAATGATAGACCTCAGTCACGGTGGCGACCGTAGATTTCCCGCCGCCGCGCGTAACTCGCTGCTCGATGGCAACACTGGGCGGCAAACCTTCGACCAGATCGACGTCGGGCTTCTCGAGCTGCTCGACAAATTGCCGCGCGTAGGGCGACATGCTGTCGAGAAAACGGCGTTGTCCTTCGGCAAAAAGAATATCGAACGCCAGGGTCGATTTGCCTGACCCGCTCAAGCCGGTGATTACCACCATCTCGTCTCGCGGAATCTTTACGGAAATATTCTTCAAATTGTGTTCGCGCGCACCGTGGACGGCGATGGCGCCATTGCCGCTTTTTGAACAAAACCGCGGCGGGTTTTCTGCTGCTCGCGCGATTTCTTCATCGTCATCCTGAGCGAAGCCGAAGGATCCCGCTGCGTTAGCTTTACGGTCTGGCCACGGGATTCCTCGACTCCGCTCTGCTTCGCTCGGAATGACGGCCGGACGTCCCGATGCTCGCGTCAACACACGTTTGAGAAATCTTCCCGTGTGCGAGTCACCAACTTTCGCGATTTGCTCCGGCGTGCCGACTGCAACCACTTCTCCACCTTCATCGCCAGCTTCAGGGCCGAGATCAATGATCCAGTCGCCGCACTTGATCACCTCCAGATTGTGCTCGATGACGAGGACGGAATGCCCGCCGTCGATCAACCTTTGTAACATTTGCAGCAACGTGGCGACATCATCAAAATGCAATCCGGTGGTCGGTTCATCGAAAATGAACAGATTGCCAATAGGGGATTGCGGGCTGCCGATTGCCGACTCTCCATTTGTTGAACCCATTCGGCTTCGCTGCGCTCCACTCAGGGCAGGCACTTGAGCGTTTTGCGTTTCGGCTAGATGCCTAACGAGCTTCAACCTTTGCGATTCACCACCCGAGAGCGTGTTAAGCGGCTGCCCGAGGCGCAAATAACCGAGGCCAACTTCTTCCAGAACATCGAGAGGATCGGATAACGTTTTTTGCTCGCCGATTTGGGCAAAGAACTGAATCGCTTGGTTGACGGTGAGCCCGAGCACATCGTGGATCGATTTGCCGTGCACCTGCACCTTCAAAACATGCGGCTGGAAGCGACGGCCTTCGCATTCGGCGCAACGCACGTAAAGGTCACTCAAGAACTGCATCTCGATCTTTTCGAAGCCAGTGCCGCAGCAACGCTCACAACGACCGGAACCGGAATTGAATGAAAACGCACTTGCAGTAAGCCCTTGCGACATGGCCTCGGCCTGGGCCGCGAACAACTCACGGACGCGATCGTAAAGGCCGAGATACAGAATCGGCGTCGAACGCGGAGTCCGGGCAAGAGGTGATTGATCGACCATCACTACTTCCCCGAATCGATGCGCGCCGGTCACGGACTTGCATGCGCCTGGTTCTTGATCGGACGACTGCCCTTTCGCACGGAGCAGGTTTCGATAAAGGACATCATGGATGAGCGTCGATTTCCCGGACCCGGAAACCCCGGTCACGCAAGTAAAAATGCCCAGGGGCAAATCAACATCGATACTTTTGAGATTATGCTGACTGGCCCCGGTGATCTTGACGCAGGCAGTAGATTTTCGCCGTGATTTTGGGACGGCAATTGATTTACGGCCGCTGAGATAATCGCGCGTGAGTGACTGGGGAGCACACGCGCCCTCGCGTGTCGTTTTCGGCGCTTCGCCGAAAACATTCTTATTCCGAATCGTCTCGCGCGAGGCGCGCGACACAGCAGGCGAGGCGCCTGCGCTCCCTAAAAATTCATCAAGCGTTCCACTATATACCAGCTCACCACCGAGCTCACCACGGCCGGGCCCGATGTCGATCAGATTATCGGCCGCGCGAATGATCGTTTCCTCGTGCTCTACCACGAGAAGCGTGTTGCCTTTGTCGCGCAGGTTATGCATCACCTGCACGAGCCGCCCGACATCGCGAGGATGCAACCCGATGCTCGGCTCGTCCATCACGAAAAGCGTGTTGACCAGCGAAGCGCCAAGACAGGTGGTGAGATTCACGCGCTGCACTTCGCCGCCGCTCAGGGTGCGCGTCGAGCGATCGAGGGTGAGATAGCCAACCCCAACTTCGCACAGATAGTTCAGGCGGTTGCAGATTTCATCACAAAGCATTTGCGCGGTGGAATCTCCGGGTAAGATGTCGATCTTCCCCAGAAATGCGCGCGCGTTGGATATGGAGAGCGCGTCGAATTCGGGCAGGGTCAACTGTAGCGGCGCTCTATGAGCGTCGCTCGAATTAGTCCGGCGGTCATAGACCGCCGCTACAATCTTATAATTTAGCGTTTCCGGTTGAAATCGTCCGCCGGCGCAACTCGGGCACGTCGTGTAAGCGCGATAACGACTGAGAAGCACCCGCACATGCATCTTGTAGGTCTTGCTCTCAAGCCACCGAAAAAATCCGCGGACCCCGTACCAACGGTCATCGTCGTAATCATCGTCCGTTTCGCCGGCACGTTTCTCGCCTTGGATAACAAACTCCTGATCGGCTTTCGGCAGTTCCTCGAACGGCACATTGATATCGACGTCTTCTCGCGCGCAGGCGCGCAGCAAATCCTTTTGTGATTCTCCAAATTCTTCGCCCCGAAAAACGCGGACCACCCCCTCTTTGATACTAAGGCTGCGGTCTGGAATCGCTTTGTTCAGATCAATGGCAATGGTGCGGCCAAATCCGCGGCATTCTGGGCATGCACCGAGAGGATTATTGAAACTGAAAAGGCCGGGGGTTGGCGGACGAATAACGACATCGCAGTGCGCGCAGTGCCAGCCAGTTGAGAAAGGTTGATGGTTGATGGTTGATGGTTGATGGCCGCTTGCCGCGTTTTTAGTTGAGCGTTGGGCGTTGGGCCCATTCGGCTTGCGCTCAGGGCAGGCTGTTGGGCGCTCGCCGCGGCGGAGCCCGTCAAGGGCAGAGGCGGGTTGGGCGTTTTCCTTTTCCATCATCGGGACAACATTGATTTGTCCCTTGCCAAACCGCAGTGCTGTTTCGATCGCTTCGGTTAGCCGAGCTCGGTTTTCGTCATTAATCGCGATCCGATCTTGAATGACCTGCACGCGTGCGCCGAAGCGCTTCACCTTGGTGTCGGAATCGACACGAATTACTTTTCCATCAATCCAGACGCGCAGATAACCTTGCTGCTGCAGGAAATCGAAAAACTCTCGCGGCTGGGTCTTGGCAGGAACCGAAACCCAAAATGTGATAAGGACGGTATTGCCAGCAGATGCGCGCAAGACTTCGTCGGAGATAGACTTTGCTGTCTCCGGTCGAATTTCTCGACCACAGCTGGGGCAAAATGCTCCCGCGATACGCGGCCAAAGCAACTTCAGATAATCATTGATCTCCGTCATTGTGCCGACGGTCGATCTTGAGCTTTTCACCGGGTTTGATTGCTCGATCGCAATGGCCGGCGGAATGCCGCGGATATCCTCGACTCGCGGCTTATCCATACGGTCGAGGAATTGCCGCATGTACGGACTGAAAGTCTCGACATAGCGCCGCTGTCCTTCAGCGTAAATTGTGTCGAAAGCCAGACTCGACTTTCCGCTACCACTCGGGCCAGTGACGACAGTTAGCTGACCGAGTGGAAGATCAACGTCGAGACCTTTGAGATTATTCTGGCGCGCCCCGCGAACCTCGACGCAACCCGCCGAAGCAGGCGCGGTGACGCATTCTTTTTCAGCAACCTTCGAACCCACCGGAGATTATCCGAGCGGGCGGCTAAGTTGGCAAATTCCGCGGGGGCGTTCGCCAAGTACGCGGAGGGACGGGCTCTGTCCCGTCCCTAATATTTGGGACGAAACAGGGGTCGTCCCTTCCATTTTGGTAGCGGCGGTTCACCGAACCGCCATGGCGATTGAGGTCA
>Ga0137376_10001297_pt1 | contig 13669 bp, 17 predicted proteins | sample SagtaG_23_FD_104814 | JGI IMG/M metagenome (GOLD analysis project Ga0137376, IMG submission 104814) | Vadose zone soil microbial communities from Sagehorn Ranch, Mendocino, California, USA - Sage2_L_20_16 metaG | ecosystem: Environmental > Terrestrial > Soil > Vadose zone | place: USA...
ATGCAAAAGGATAAGGGGGCATGGCTTTTTCTGCTTTTGCAACATTTTGCAGACCTTTTTCCACTTTTTTCAAGATTAAGGACAAAAAAAGCAATAAAAAGAGATAAAAGCAGAAAAATGCGGAATAATGCGGAATAATGCGGAAAAAGCCATGTCGCAAAAGGACACAAAATGAGCTGCACCTTTTCCTGATGCACTCGGACCGTTCCGTAGCTAAACGTCTGGGCACGAGACTAGCAGGCGGAGCTTCACGAGTCATGACGCGTGACGCGTGACGCCACCTCTGATTAGGGGAATCGGCATTGTACAAACAAATGCCAATACCTGTTCGGTCATCTTCACTTGGATTCATTCATCATGACATTCCCCTCACTCCGAACGCGTACCCACGCTTACCCTCAGGTTGAGATCGATGCAATGATAAATTTTTATGGCGGCAAAAAATGTGTTGTCTCGTTGATGACGGGTAGCGTGGAATGGTTTCACACCCTGGACGCAGCCCTAGAGCCCTGCAATGACCGCGTGAGTCAACCTCTCATTTTATCCTGTGCTGTGACGCTGAAGATGTACCTATTAGCTTTCACAAATGCTTATGCGCAATCTGCGTCAGGATCGGCATCCCCGACATGCCGCTGACGTGCAGGAAAACGTTGTGCCGCGTACATCCTTATTTCTTTTCAGATAGGTTGATTTCTGACTGGGCCAAGTTTCTCCCCACCAACACAAAGCTGTGGATACGCGGCCGCCGCGCGCGACGCTCTTCCTTCACGAAGATGTCTTAGCACGCACCCTTGCCTACGAGCAGGACCTACGTCAGTGGAGGATTGCAGAGCTGGAAGCTGGGCGGGGTGATCCTGGCAGACCAACATACGAAGAGGCGAGTGGTCGTCTTCATTCATTCGGTGTCATGTCTCATCAGTCCTTCAGGTATTCGATGGTGCACGACCCACACAACATCGCTGGCACGCCGCATACAACTTTGAGCCTTTCGTCAGGATGGAGGGTGGCCCAGTCAGACCAGTGTATGACCCTCAGGATTGTCCTGGCATCTACCCAACCAGTCAGAACACATTCCCCATTGTGGATACCCTTCTTTCTATACCATTTTCCCTTCTCCACAACCTTCCTCGCTTGGTTGGAATTGTACCGCTCAGTGTCTACCAACAGCAACTTGTTACAATGGGCCTCGAAATTGTCAATTTGTGGTGGTGGGATCCGCCGCTCGAACTGATCAAAAAGTCGGAGGGAATCCGTCTTCAGAAAAATGCCCAAAACCAGTATAACGGCACTCGAAGTGCCAAACCCTATCCTATACATCATGAATCCCGCAATAATACCAGATTCGTAACTAAGCAATTCATTATTACATACAATCGCAAACAGGATGAGCGCACCTTTGAGCTTCCCTCAGGCCAGATTTTACTTGGAACGATCCCAAGTTCCCTCTCCTGGGATGGAGACGGGCCGCTCCTCACACCCGGGCACGAAGGGTTCGTAGAGACGAAGGATGTGCAGCGCGCAGACAAGGGAATCGTCACTGGTGCCGTGAGCTTACCAGTGACATTCGAGGCTTGGGATGTTCAGACCATCGAGGGCACAGAGACTTCCGATGACATCGATGCCATGGAGGACGTCGAGGAAAAACCTCCAACTGGCCTCTCATCTTCAGATGTCTTATCATGGTATGAACAAGTTGCCGAATCTGCGCCAGAGCCCCTCCCTCTAATCCCTGGTTCCTTCGAGAGAGGTGTCATCGGTGGCATGAGCACCAATGACGTCTTAATGATCAAAGGACTCATAGATCCACCTGTGTACATTCAGTTCCTTGATCTAAGCTCGTTCTCTTGTCTTTAACTTTCTTTGATCGTGATTCCACACGTACTTTGTAGGCTACATTACCATTTCTTGCGCACACACCCCATCGTAGATTGTTTTACCTATAAGTTCTTCGTCGAGATCGCTTCGAGGCTGATGTTTGAGTTAGTACGCGTCATGGTAAAGAACTCTGGGAGTCTGCAAGCGCCTGTCGAGATGGCTCAGTACCCCCGTTAGTGCATTTGGCAACTCTTACCCGTCGTCGATATGATCAAAGAAGACACCATCTCAGAGCCCAAGACTGAACACGACCAACCTGCTCAAGTGATTCAGCTGCTGCGCTATGATGACCCAACAACCTGGGATCTTCCATGGTGTGGACATCTCCCAAGTCCGGCTTCATTATTTGTGACCAACGCATTACAGGAAGTCAAATGTGACGCCATGGAATAGGGTGTCGTCTCATCCTACGCTGCGCGAAGCGGTGGAAGAGTCTGGAATTGCTTTTCCGAAGGGCAGAGATAAGAGGGCGTTGGTTCCAGGTTGTGGCCAAGTGAGTCACTCACACGGTTCATCAGATCGTTTCTTACCTTGCAGGGTCGTGATGTAATATACCTTGCCTCCACTCTTGGGATACGCGCGACTGGCTTGGATATATCCCCAACGGCCATTGAGCGAGCTACCAGGTAGGTCAACAGCTAATATAAACATGGCGCTTTTTGTCGCTGAGTTTTGCATTCAGCCTCGCTGCCTCCAACCCAGACGCTCCGAAGGAACTGATCTCGTACAACGTGGAGAATTTTTTTGATTTAAAGCCTCAAACGGACGCGGATAGATATGATCTGATCTACGATTATACGTGCGTAAGCTATACACTTTTGCGAACGTTTAAAGGTTAAATGTTGAAAAATAGTTTCTTCGTTGCGATCCATCCTTCGCAGCGCTCTGAATGGGGGACACAAATGGCTGCTCTAGTTAAGCAGGGTGGATATCTCATCACCCTCGTCTTCCCGATGGAACCCAAGAAGGACTACGGGCCTCCTTGGTACGTTCGTCCGGATCACTACGATGAGCCGCTAGCAGGGAATTTCGAGAAAGTATTAGACAAGGTGCCCGAGAAGCTGCTGGAAGGATGGCCCGACGGGGGACAGCATTTGTTAGTCTGGAAAAGATCATGAACTTGAAGGGTGCTTCCATAAACCATATCATACTTCGTGGTCTACATATATGCTTGTCCATGCCCAAGTTTGGGGCCTCGATGCGCCAGGCGATGCTGTTTTGAGCCGCATTGAGGCGTGATCACCGTCGGAGACGACGCCCAGTTCACCCAAGAGTCTCTCGTCGCATTTGTGAATGACATTCGGTGCACAAGGAGTTACAGAGTGGCAGCTAGACCGGTTAACATAGTTGATGGCTATTCTAAAAGGTATGATTTCGAACCATGATGGCCGTACCGGGACTAACTAATTGCAGGTGTACTAACGTACCCCAATTCGCCTGACTATAGACCTGACATCGATGCGTTGTCCCCATTGCAGGTATGTTCAATGCATAGTTGTCACCGGCAAAATCGCTCACAGTGAGGATAGTCAGTGATCATGGACACTGTTCTTGATATCGACCTCTCCAGTCCCGGTATACCATCACTCGTCATCCGGGATATATCGGAATACGCAACCTTTCCATTTCTCGCATCATTTGATTTACGAGGTCAAAACTCGAAAACGGCCCCGAGTAAGGTCACTTATGTTGCTTTGTCAAAAAAGGCGATGCCACTGCTCGTCGATTTGTACCTGAGGTTCAAGGACAACATAGATCTATACATGGACGGGACGATGGAGACATTACTGTCGGCATACTCGATACCCATCAAGATGAAGCATGATTGCCCTCCGTCATCTAAGTTTGGCGACGATCCGCCACTTTGGAAGACGGCTACAGAACGTTTCCTTCGTATTGTGAAGGATTGCGCGGTCCAGATGAAGCAATTAGACGAAAGTTAGTATATATCCTATGTGCTCATCAGTGTTGGATTGACGTTGATCTTGCGCAGAGCTTACTAATGAGCGAATAGAAGTCATCTGGAGACAGATACTAGACGTCTTTCGTGGCGGAATTCTCGTGGATCGGTATGTACATACGTATATGCAACATCTACCGCTCCTCACGCCATCCTAGGTCACAAGCAGAGTCATTCCCGCTCGAAGAACAAGAGGAGGAAGAGACCTTTGACCTATCTCTCATCAGCGCACTGGAAATTGACGTTGTTCCTTACCTCGGAGATACTCGAATCCCGGATTATCTTGTTTCGCAACTGGGTTCCATTCTGTACCAAGGAAGTCAGCTACGCAAGACCATTGAGCGACCGAATGGAAATGTACTACAAGTGAATGGTTATCCAGCCATAGAAAAGATCGAAATGGACAAATATAACGAAAAGGGGACGACAGAAATGGGCACGGCATTACCTCGCGAACGATTCTCTTACTGGTGCTTTGATCTTTTGTTTCTTGTATGTTCAAACACTACCAATGGTATGTCAAGAGTCTCTTCATTAAACCCCTACTGAGAAATTGTCATGTAGAGAATGAACTGTCTCGACGACGCCTGGCGACGCTCAGCCTTCCATCTTTACTCAATCGTTGTCGTGCGGCATTAGTGGATTACGTTGCAGACGAATGTTTGCGAGGAAATGTTCCATTCCCGCGGGTTGTGGAAGAAGAGCTGCTTTACGTGCTGCGCAAGCTGTTGGAGCTGCGGCTTTGGCCTGGAACGCTCTGGGCTGCTCAGTCGCATAACCCTACACAAAATGCAATTCAACAGCCGGGTGTGGCGGAAGTCGTGGCTTCTGCGGATGCGACACCATCGCTACTCGTAGCAGATGCCGTAAAACGCTCTTCTGTTGCGCACTTGTTCCATTTCTACTCAGTGTTGGTTGAAATCGCTTCTAAACCTCGGCGGACGCCAGCCGTGCCCGTTATTGTGAAGAATGGCAGAGCATCCTTGTCGCTTACCAAATCGCGACAGAAGACACCTGAGCAACGAAGCACAGTGGAGATGGATGCTCGAGATCTAGCGCGCAATTGCCTCAAGGAGATTGGAAGAGAAATGGGTATTCCGTACTGATGGATTGACTTACATTCGATAAATAGGGTACGATATATTTATATAATTACTGTACGAGGGCTTTGTAAGAGAGGGTGGGAGAGAATGCCCAAAGGCCGTAGGTCCTGTCTGCCTAAAGCGGTAGGTCAATTGAAACTCAGTTAGGTCCTAACCGCGCTACACCTATAGTTAGACAGCCTACGAAGCACTAGTGCATCGGCCCGCTGATCCGCTTAGATAATAGATCGATCATGTTCCGTCCTTCTCACGGTTGCCAGCGAAACTTGTCGCAAGCATCGGGTTGCTGAGGAATCGCCGCCGATTTTTGAAGGCACCTCCTGAGCAGGCAACGGCTAAACTTGCTTTTGGTGCGTTCGTGGCTGATTTTGGACTTAGTATGAACTACTAAACATCACTGTTGGCGCAGATGGACCCCACCTGTTACGGCGATATCCTTGAGCTCATTCAAGCAGCGCTTGATGACACTCGAAGCCGTGCCTCGTTCCGCTGTCCCGCTTATTATCAACACGATGAGGGATGCAACATTACAAGGCATCGATATCCAACTACGTATACTGAAGACCCTCGTATCCCTGATCACAAACTTCACTACGATTTTCACTACGATTCATGACGAGTTGTTGGGCGAGGTGAGAAATCTTCCACTACCACAGCATATGCCGCTGACGTTCAGACCAGGCGCTTCCTCTCTGCTTCAAATTGCAAAGAATCAAAGATCGCGGTTGCGTCTTCCACGGCTGCCGCCACATTGAGACAGCTCGTGATGTTTCTGGTGGACAAGATGGAGATTGAAGACAAGCAACCCGATCTCAAAGTCGAAGATTTAACAGAAGTGACGCTCCCGGACGAAACCAAGAGAAAGACTCGTATTCTGTATTGGAGGACCTTTGTTTGCTCGCCAACTCCGAGTCGGATAAACCTCATTTTTTGAAGCTTGATTCTCTTCACAAGACATTTTATTTGTGCTAGAGTTGATTGAGAGCTTGTTGACAAATGATCATAAGCCGTTTCAAAAGGCGAGTCACACTACCGTTATATCGACTTACAGTCTAACTTTGTCCATGTGCATAGCCGTTCCAGCCAAACACGAAGTCACTGCCTATGTGCTGGTTAACTCGACGAGAGGGTCTTTTGAATGTCAGATTAGGGCATTGTCGTATCGTTCGATGCCCTGCCATAATGGTCTGAAAGGAAGTTCAATTGAACGAACCCGACGGCCGAATCAGAATTTGAATAGCTCACGTAGAAAATGGGTCGTAGGTCTCAAGGGCAGTGCATCTCTGGCAAGGTAGTCTGTAGATTATGTATTTATGTAACGTGAGGTATACTCAGGCTATCATTCGCTGCCAACATTTGGTTGTGTTAGTACCAAATGGAGCAGTCAAGGATCGGATGGAAGTCGGAGATTCGGCGCAAACTCGGACGCCGCGGCCTTCTGATTCACAAGGCATTCCTTCCACGCACTCATCATCTCTCGAGCCTGACGCAGCACACACACTCTTGCCTCGCACGTCCATCTGGACCATCTCTATCCATCCCTTGGGGGTAAATTCTGCATTACAACAAGCTCACCTGGCCATGCTTATAAAATGTATACTACTTGCATCCTCAGATACTCTATACAAAATAAACACCATCCATCTGACACCTTTGCCTCTGTACTAGCAAAGATATTAGTAATGGCAGACATTGCTAATGCTCATATTTCTGGTATGTCAAAGACATGACTCAAATTGTCAAAATAAGTTGATGCTTATGTGACAGATGTAGATGTTGAAGACATTGCTGTGCGCAGGGAGCAATTCAGATGCCCCTGTTTTCGTATTCTTGTCATAGGAAGGGCTAATGCTGGCAAGACTACTATCCTTGAGAAGGTTTGTGGAGTAGCAAAAGGAACAAAGCCAATCATTGTGTACAATAAGAAGAGTAAGTTTGACATCAAAACCCAATGTACTTAAAGCCTCAGGATTTTTCAGATACAAAACTAACACCTGATGAGACCCATGCAACCCCATCAATTGAGGTGAGCCAGATCATACAGCAAAGATGTACTCACCATGCCAATCCATGTAACAAGAGAGGCATTCATGATATTGAACATCAGATTACATATGAAGGGAGCAACTTTATCTTCCATGACTCCCAAGGTTTTGAGTCTGGTGCAAGGGAGGAATTAGATGTTGTTTGGGATTTCATTAGAAAGAGGTCTGCTGTGGCTGAGCTCAAAGATCAGTTACATGCAATTTGGTATTCATGTCTTTATTTTGATGAATGACTAACCTAGATTCCAATAGGTATTGTATACCTATGGACAGTGCTCGCCCTATGTTGCCTTCAGAACTGGAATTTTTTGATAAAGGGACAGGAAAAGGTAAATGACTCAGAATCAAATCAATATTTTGGATGCACTGGAAATTGACTGTTATCTCCATAGTTCCTTTGGTTGTTGTGTTCACCAAATTTGATGGTCAAATCATCCAAGAATCTGGAAAATTGAATGACATTGAGGATGATGGAGCTAAGTGGGAAATGGCCAGGAAGAATGCTGAGATCACTTTTCAGAAAACTTATCTTCTTAAGGTCATGAATGCTCAATATCCACCAAAAGCCTATGTGAGATTGGAAGGTGAGAATGAAGCTATTCCCGGCTTTAACAGATATATCATATTTTACTACTATGTAGATATGGATATGCCAGAAAATGATTGTCCTGAATTGAGTGAGAAGACAGCTTATGCAATTGATGATGCCAGTCTACAAGAACTGTTTGTCTCAACACAAATGAACAATCTTGACCTTTGTGTTAAATCTGGACTTCAGTGAGGATCATACTAAATTGTTTTGCTTTTAATGAAATTATGTGTCCAGACATGTCTTGAAACGAGAGGAAACCTCATTGGAAGATGCCTTTCTCATATTACTCAGCAAATTTCCACATTACTGGGTACTTACAGAAAAGGCTTGCATGGGTATAAAAAAACTGAGTTAAAATCAGATTGCCAGAGAAGTAAGCATGTTTCACAAAGATGCCAATAATTGTGTATTATTGGGAAACTCAAGGTCAATGTGAGTATCATAGTTCATTTTTCTTTCATGATTGCATTGACTGAATAAATAAGGATGATGTATGTTGACATTAATCCAAATGTGTAATTCATTAATGTTATATTAAGAAACACAATGACATTGATGTGAGTAATGTGGAAGTGTTTTGTCATACATCTGATGCCTTTGACAACAGTGGGCAAGTGATTTCAGATGGAAAACTTATCTTTAATCAGTATTGATCTGGTGACAAACAGTTTGTGAGTGATGCTACTCAAATATCCAGGAAATATTACAATGGGCAATAGCATGTAAGTGATAATGCACATTCCTGTGATAATTTCATTATATGCAAATGCAATCTAATAAACAGGAAGTAATATAAACTTATCTCTGAGGCAATTAAGTTGTATCTCATCCCATAATAAACAGGCAGTGAGTGATAATTCTATTTGGCCAGGAAGTCACATGTCATGCATCTCCTGTGATACAGGATGTAAGTGATGGAATATTCCCCAATTACAAGAAGTGTCATGTCCTATGACTAATAGAAAGTATGTGATACTGTGCTTTTGCATCTCAAATCATCAGATGGCTTTCAGGTTGTGAGCAACAATGCAGTCACTGTGCCAAGGAGTCTCATTTGTCTTAACCTGTGGCCAACAGGCTGTAAGTTGCACTATATCACTTTTTGTGAAGTAGCATCTCTCAATATACACAGGGAGTGAGTGAAATTGCATAGAAATCTCCAATGGCTGACTCAGTATTGCATGTCTGGCAGATGGTAAGTGGAAGTGCTTATGCCTCAATTACAGTTCATCAATGACCAACAGGAAGTGAGTGAAATTGCACCTTGTTTTCTGACTGATGTCCCTATATATACATATATACAAAACAACAAAAAGAGTGAGCAATTTCAATATTGTATGTATTGGACTATAGCAAATGTTGTCATCTTAACAGGAAGTTTGTGTTGCTGCCCTTTGGCTAATTAAACTGATTAATGCATTTCTGGTCAAACAGTGAGTGCATGGTGAAACACTTGGTGCAGCACAACAAATTGATTACATCTCATACAGGTGGTGAGCCCACTGCATTGTTTTCTTTATGTCATTGTGTTTCATCCCATGACCAACAGTATGTGAGTGATACTGCATTTCTTTCTTCATCATACAGTCTCATTGCATTTCATCCCATGACCAACAGTATGTGAGTGAAACTGCATCTTTCTTTACCATGCAGTCTCATTGCATTTCATGATCCATGATCAACAGGAAGTGAGTGACACTGTATTTCTTTCTTTACCATGCAGCCTCATTGCATGTCATCCCATGGCAAACAGGGAGTGAGCACACTGCATGTCTTTTTTTGCCATGCAGTCTCATTGCATTTCCTGTGACCAACAGAAGGTGAGTGATGCTGCATTATTTCCTTTATCTCATTGCATTTTATCCCATGACCAATAGCAAGTGAGTGAAACTGCCTCTTTTTTCTCAACCATGTAGTCTCATTGCATTTCACCCCATGGCCAACAGGGAGTGAGCACACTGCAATTTCTTTCTTTGCAATACAGTCTCATTGCATTTCCAATGACCAACAGAAAGTGAGTGACAATGCATTGTTTTCCCTATCTCAAGTTGCATTTCATCCCATGACCAACAGGAAGTAAGTGACACTGCATTTTTCTCTTAATGATGCAGTCTCATTGTATTTCATCCCATGCCAACAGGGAGTAAGCACACTGGATTTCTTTCTTCATCATGCAGTCTCATTGCATTTCATCCCATGACCAACAGATTGTGAGTGACACTGCATTTTTTGCTTTACCATGCATTTTCATTGCATTTCACTCCATGGCAAACAGGGAGTGAGTGACACTGCATTTTTTCTTCATCATGCATTCTCATTGCATTTCATCTCATGACCAACAGGCAGTGAGCACACTGCATTGTTTTCTTATGCAATGTCATTGCATTTCATCCCATGACCAACAGATAGTGAGTGACTGCATTTTTTCTTAACCATGTAATCTCATTGCATTTCATCCCATGGCCAACAGGGAGTGAGTGACACTGCTTTTTTTCTTTATTATGCAGTCTCATTGCATTTTATGCCATGACAAATAGGCAGTGAGTGACACTACTTTTTTTCCAGTCTCATTGGAATTCATCCCATGACCAACAGTATGTAAGTGACAGATAGTGCATTTATTTCTTCACCATGCAGTTCTCATTGCATTTCATCCCATGACCAACAGGAAGTGAGTGACACTGCTTTTTTTCTTACTATACACTCTCATTGCACTTCATCCCATGGGCAACAGGGGGTGAGCACACTGCATTTCTTTCTTCAGCCATGCAGTCTCATTGCTGTCCATCCCCTGACCAACAGATTGTGAGTGGAAATGCATTTCTTTCTTTACCATGTAGTCTTATTGCATTTCATCCCCTGGACAACAGGGAGTGAGCAACAACACATTTGTTTTTACCATGCATTCTCATTGCATTTCATCCCATGACAAACAGCTAGTGAGTGATACTTTGTTTCTCTTTATCATGCCATTTCATTGCATTTTATTCCATGGCTAACAGAAAGTGAATGATGCTATTCCTGTTTCTACTCAGACATCTAAGCAATCCCAATGCTTGATGATCAACAGGAAGTAAGACTTGTGTCCAAAGCCAAACTATCATAATCAAAACTACCCTTAATCAACAGAGAGTGAGCCTTTACATTCTCTTTGTGAACACTTTGTCACATCTGACATCATGTGTTACAGGATGTAAGTGATTTAGTAATTTATTGCAATAGAAAGTTGGAACAAATGTTATCTTATATGTACATACCTCATTATAACAAATAGAAAGTGAGTGGAATCTTATATTATTTAACAATGAAGAATATCAATCATATTGATAACTAACAGAGAGTGAGTGTCACCATTTCATTGGGTGGCCATATCTTAATGCATCCAATAGCAAGTGAGTTAACTACTACTGCCTTTATGGTTAGCAACTTTATCTCATCACATTTCATGAGCAACAGCAAGTGAGTAACACCATCATTGGCCATCTGTCCACCTGTCAACATGTCTCATGCTACTTCTTATGGTCAATAGTTTGTAAGTGATGACACTTCTTCTGGGTCTATCTCATTATTGTAATTAGGCTGTGTGTCACACCAAACATTCACACTTGACACTCTTAGCATTCATTTCTTTGTGAACAACAGAAAGTGAGTGGCAGTGCTCTTTTCTTTTGCATGGACAAGTTCTCACTCATGAATGCAGAGAGTAAGTGAAATTGAAATTTCATCCAGAATTTTGCATTTGATATATTTGACAGAAAGTAAATGAACATCTATTTCACTGCTACATTGACAATCATCCTTGCATTCATAGATTGTAAGATTATATGTATACTTTCAATTTTCCCATACCTTCCTCTCATAGTTCATTCTTGCTAGGTGAGAAATACCACAAAACATCAATAACCATGCTAACCTATCATTAGATTGTATGTGCACCACCATACTGTGGTACTTGAGGTTTCATTCTTCTTATGATCAGCCTGAACTCCTTTCATTGTTTGGAGCCTCAGCAACTGTAGGACATTATTGCATCTGTGATGCATGGCTAATATATTACTCTTCATTTAGTTTGTAGGTCCACTACCAAGTCAAATTTGGTAGTTTCATGGTTCCATCATCAGCCTCAACTTCACTATTTGTTTGGAAAATCACAAAAATTCTCAGAAGATGTAAGATCTCTCCCTCCTGATGTGATATTGCAATTGTCAATTGATGCTCTTGAAACTAGGCTACTTCTTTTCAAATTTTAGCTGGTAGTGCATACCTTTTCATTTGAATTTCAAAGAGACCAATATTTTTAAGCAATGAATGTCATTGCAAAACTGTCATTCTGGAAATTGAAGCCAGCTGGGACATCACCAGCTAAGACATCAATCATTTCCAAGCTGCTGTTTCGGAAGGTTCAGCCATTTGATCAGTTAATTTTGGATGCTTTGGATCAGTTCAAAAGGGAAGGTTATGTGGAGAAACTGAAAGCTTGCATTACTTCAGTGTCTTTGGCTTCAAATCATCGAGATCTATATGGATTCCTTTATGATCTGATAGCACAAATCTGATAGTGGTATGTGGTTGAGGATCAACTTATTTCATGTCTATGTTCCACAAAGCTCAAAGTCCTGTAGGAAGGATCATACTACATAATATTCATTTCTGGTAGCACATGTCAGCATATACCATGGTCCTTTTCTGTATGCCTTCTCCCAGTGTACATGTAACACTACTCAAGCTCCTTCTGTCCAATCTGTCTCATTTTTACTTACATTCCCATGCAGGGCTATTCCTACTTATGAAAGTCCCATTAATTATAAACTTTGTAATAGAAGTCACTACCCAAGTCCAAAATGTGTGTTGTGTTTGTGCACGATGTAACAAGGTGAGGTTGGACAAGGCTACTGCTAACCAAGGTTGTGGCAATTGTTGAGAGTGATCAGACTGAACATGGATAAGCAAGGGATTTATTACCCAAGATTTTGGATGTGTCTTGAGCAGACAAACTGCAAGTCCCTATTATTAACAACATTTTACACCAATATAATCTATTATCTACAAGGACATACATATAATGTATATATATATCATACACATCCATCAAATCCTTATTTGTCCTCATCCAACATCTTTGTAAGTGCATCATCAATGTTTCCATCACCTGTTGGAACCTTCCACACCAATCACTCTTGCCACTTCCTCCTCCTCTGAGATCTCATGCTTGCCCAGGATAGCAGTCATGACCATCACAATTGCACACTTGCTCAGGGGCATTCATCCATCTCTTTGTCACTCAATAATCTCCTGCCATGGGGGAGGGACAACCTTGATCTTGTCTGTTTCAAGTTTGAGCAGTGCAGCTGCCATCTCAGCTGAGTTAGTAATACAGCCCACTGCTGCCATGCACAGCAGATCCAAGGCCATTTAAAAATTAAAATTGCTAATTATATTAGGTGCATGTAATGCATATACATATACATATCATATTGCTGCTTGTGTTTTTGGTGAGAAAACATGGGGAGATGATGAAGGTCTATTTCTTATGTGGCAAACACCAATTCTTTCCTTTTTCCATTTGCTTATAGACCTGCATCAGTTGATGTCACAGAGGTGAAAGCAGATACAGCTCACAATTTCTGGCTTGAAGATGGAGAAGATTCCCTGTCAAATCCATTGTTGAATCCATCATTATCATTAAAAATTATGCAAGTGAAGAAATGGGGAGAAATGCTTAGCAAAAACCCAAACTCACTATATTGTCCCATCTGCACCACATTGAACCAACCCCTTTATTGTGAATCAGCTGCATTGACATTGGATTCTTTTCTGGTACCACCAGACCCTGGAACTTCTTTGGCAAGGTGCCCAACAAGCCCTTCACCTTGGTCAGTGTCAAACAACCATCCTCAGAGTCAGGTCCTATCAGTGCAGACCAAGCTCCCACAAGAGCCTGTGTTACATTCATGTCAATGTCAACAAGGCAGTCCATCGACAACACGATCATTACCAGCCATCTTGTCCCAAACCCTCTGTCAGCTTCGGAGGCTCAAAACTGCTTATCCTCATTTGTCGACACGAAAATCTGACAATACTCCACAACACCCTG
>Ga0137376_10001298_pt1 | contig 13669 bp, 10 predicted proteins | sample SagtaG_23_FD_104814 | JGI IMG/M metagenome (GOLD analysis project Ga0137376, IMG submission 104814) | Vadose zone soil microbial communities from Sagehorn Ranch, Mendocino, California, USA - Sage2_L_20_16 metaG | ecosystem: Environmental > Terrestrial > Soil > Vadose zone | place: USA...
CACGCCCGTCTAAGCCTAATGTAGCCCCAGAGAATATCAGCGATGTAGTCGAGAACATCGCACGTATTTTGGAGTCGCAAGCAAAAGAAAAGAACGTGGAGATTACAAGAGAATTCGACTTGAATTTACCTAAGGTCTGGATTGACAAGGAACAGATGAAGCAGGTATTTATGAACCTCATTTTGAATGCGATTCAGGCCATGCAAGATAGCGGCTCGATTGTAATCTCAACCCGGATCTCCGCAAGGAATAATGACGAACTCATCAAAGAATGCGTACAAGTTGAAATCCGCGACACGGGTGTCGGCATTCCAGAAGAAAATTTGGAACATATTTTTGATCCGTTCTTTACCAGTAAAGATGAGGGTAGCGGACTGGGGTTGGCGGTGTCGCATCAAATCGTACAAGAGCACGGCGGTTTTCTCACCGTTGAAAGCATGGTCGGAAAGGGAACCGCATTTTTCGTCCACGTACCGGTTGGCAAGCCGGTGCGCCCGGCAGCCAATGGCCGCGCTCAGGTGAATGAAGCGAATCTTAGTCATTGATGAATCGGAAGTCGTCCGTGAGACATTGGCTCTCATTCTCGGGCGTGAATTTGCGGTATCGAAGCGATCGCTTGGTGGTCAAGGGTTTTCCTTCACCGATCCACACGATGCGGTAGATTTACTCATCCTCGGTATCTCTCCGGAGTATGGATTGGAAGCTGCGGGCCTGACCCGGTTCGCTGCTCAGTTGCCTTTCGCAGTTCTCTTTTTAGTCGATTCGAAGTCCACGGCGCGCACGATTCAACCCGAATCCGAGTTTGACTGTCTAACCAAACCTTTCAATCCTTACGAGCTCCATGACAAAGTCGGACGGCTACTGGCGCGGCGGGCGGCATTTCCAAAGGCGCGAGTCATTGCGAGCGAGACGAGCGACCTCTCGCGGTATTTGGAGTTTCCCTATTTAAGCCGCAGCGCGGCGACGTTAGTAAAACGCTTTGCCTTGGCTCGATTGCCTCTGTTGATCGCCGGGGAAATCGGCTGCGGGCAGGACCGAGTCGCCTTGGCCATGCAACGACTTCAGAGAACGTCGGGTTTGCAGGTGCCCATCAATGCCGCCGAAGTCAGTGTGGAATATCTGGCTCAGAAAAATTTTCAGCTGTCGTTCCAGGTCGGAATGATCGCGGCGCCGATGACATTGGTCATTCAGAATCTGGACAAGAGTACGCCGTCCACCCAAGCATTGCTGCTGAGCTTTTTGCAAGAGGCAGAGAAAAAATCGGACGAAGTCCGATATTTGACGACGGCGCAGAGCGATTTATTGGAGAAGGTTTACCGGGGCGAGTTTCTCGAAGCGCTTTATTATAAACTGGCGACTCTCACTTTGAAGCTGCTACCATTGCGAGAACGGCGGGATGATATTCCGATCCTGGCGGCATGGTTCGCCCGCAATTACGCGGTTACGATGGGGCTAGGCGAACCGACTCTTGCCTCGGAGGCGAGCAGCCGTCTGAGCAACTACCTGTGGTTTAGCAATCTTAGTGAATTGGAAACCGTGATCGCCCGCACGCTGGCATTGCACCGCAAATCGCGGATTGAAGCATCTGATCTTATTTTTGACTTCGGTGACGATGCGACCCACATCTCCGAGCTCGGTGACCTTAGCGAGTTCGTGCCCGGGGAATCGCGCGCGGATGTCAAACCCGCGCACCCGCAACTTCAGCCCTACGGTGGGCCGACGACGGCGAATGGCGCGGCCAACGGCCAGGGCAAATCAGTAGAATTGAATATGGTCATTCATGAGCTTGCCCACGAGCTCAAAAATCCCATGGTCACGATCAAAACCTTCGCGCAGCTGCTCGGTGACCGGTATCAGGACGAGAACTTTCGCACCCGCTTCCGGGAAGTCGTCGGCGGCGACATCGAACGGATGGACGACCTGTTAGAGGTGCTGATCGAGTTCGCTGACTTTGCCCAGCCGCGCCGAAGCGATGTTGCCTTGAACGAAAAGCTTCGCACCGCACTGAGCGAAATCCATGGCGAATGCGCCAAGCGGCAGACACGATTCGAATGGAAGGACAACGCCGCCGCGCACACCGTGCGCGCGGATGAATCGCACCTGGCCTATATTCTGAAGCATGTGTTGCTGGCGGTTTTGTCGCAGGCGAGAATGGGCAGCGAAATCGAGATCGACGCATCACACCAGGGCGCCTTAACGCTTAGCTACCGGCGTGAAGCAGCGCGCGTGGCATCGATCACCCATTATTTAGACGCAAGCTCGCGACCGAACGAAAGTATCCTTCCCCTTCGTGTCTTGCTTGCCAAGCATCTGTTGGAAAGAAACGGCGGGCAATTCGGCATCGATCAATCCGACGGCGATACAGAAATAGTGAGAATGGAGTTTCCGATTGCAGAGCACCGATAAAAAAGCCGACATGAGCCAACCGTTGATATTGGTCGTTGATGATGAAGCGGGGGTGCGTCAATCCTTGCAATTGGTTTTTAACAAGTCTTACCGCGTTATCGAGGCTCCGACTGCCGACGATGCGATCCAAAAAGTAGCCGACGAGGCGCCTGATGTCGTGCTGCTGGACATCATGATGCCGGGCACGGACGGGCTCGCCGTCTTAAAGCAAATTAAATCGCTCTCTGCCGATTGCCAGGTCATTATGCTGACCGGCCTTAATACAGCGCGCACCGCTTTCGCGGCCAAAGGCACGGGCGCCTTCGACTATGTGACGAAACCGTTCGACGTTGAAGAGCTCCGTTTGCGTGTCGAACATGCCATGGAAAAAGTGCAACTGTCGCGCGAGTTGGAGCGGCTCAAGGAAGAAGTCGGGCGCAAATATGGTGTTGACCATGTTATCGGCAAGTCGAAACAGATCATCGATGTGTTTAAGGCGGTGAGCATGGTGGCCGCCAAAAAGAGCACGGTTTTAATTACCGGCGAGAGCGGTACCGGCAAGGAGCTTATCGCCCGCGCGATTCACTATAATAGCGATCGGCGTTCGAAGCCGTTCGTCGTGGTCAATTGCGCTGCGCTGCCGGACACGCTCATCGAAAGTGAGTTGTTCGGGTACGAGCGGGGTGCGTTTACTAACGCTTCGCAGAAGAAGTTGGGACGATTCGAATTGGCGCACGGTGGCACGCTCTTTCTCGATGAGATCGGCGAGCTGAATCTCGGAACCCAAGCGAAGTTTTTGCGGGCCATCGAACAAGAAACCTTTACCCGTCTCGGCGGAACGGACGAGATCAAAGTCGACGTCCGCGTGATCGCCGCGAGCAATCGAGACCTAGAACAGATGGCCAAGGCTGCAGAGTTTCGCCCTGACTTGTTTTATCGGCTCAACGTAGTGTCTCTCTTTCTACCGCCGCTGAGGGAACGGCGCGAAGATATCGCTCTGCTGCTTGATCACTTCGTGCGGCTCAAAGCGCAGGAGCATTCTATCGCGGTGAAGAACCTCTCGCCGGAAGTCGTGGATTTTTTTACCTCCTACGCTTGGCCCGGGAATATTCGCGAACTGGAAAATCTGGTCGAGCGACTAACCATCCTGACACCGCACGAAACGATTTTGCTGCGTGATCTGCCCCTCGGCATGCGATCCACGGATCAGACCGCCACTCTTAAGGAGGATGTGCTGAACGGGTCTCGTCCTCTCAGCGATGCCGTCGATGAGTTTGAGCGGGAATTGATCGTGAAAGCCCTGCAGCGTACCGGTTTTAATCAAACGAAGGCAGCGTCGCTTTTGGGCACTAGCCGGCGGATCTTGAAATACCGGATCGAAAAACTAAAGATCAATGATCCGAATGATTCCGAAGCGGAAGTGAAATTATCGACATAAAAGCACAAATTTGTTCCCACAACTCTCTTCGCTAGCCCTCATTTCGTAGAAATACCTTTCTAAATTAGCCGTTTGCCACTATCGAAACGATGGCATGTTACTTGCTCGATGTCTTTGGTCATGGACATCAGCAAACCCAGTATCCTAGTGGTTGACGACGAGATGGGTCCACGAGAGTCATTAAAGATGATTCTCAACCCCTACTACAATGTTCATACTGCGGACCGTGGCACCCAGGCGGTTGAAATGCTCAAACAGGTGCCGGTTGATCTCATCACCGTAGATCTCAAGATGCCGGGCTTTAGCGGCATCAACGTGCTGGAGAAGGTCAAACAGCATGATCCCGACATCGAGGCGATCATTATCACCGGATACGGGTCGCTGGATACCGCGATCGAGGGACTTCGTCTCGGCGCCTTCGACTACATTTCAAAACCCTTCGACGTCAATCACATTCTCTCGCTGGTCCGGCGGGGATTGGAGCGGCGCACGGCAAAGGCGCGTCTCCGACAAGTCAAATCGGATTTTCTGTCCAACATCTCGCACGAATTGAGAACGCCGCTGAGTGTCGTCGTCGGATTCGTTTACCTATTGCTCAACCAGGTGATCGGCAAGCTTTCCGACGAACAGCAAAAGGTTCTCGAAACGGTGTACCGCAACTCCGAGGAACTGCTCGAGCTGATCGATAACGTGTTATGGATGACTTCGCTCAATGCCGGAGACGCCAATGCGACCTTGGAAAAATTTGACGCCCGCGAGGTGGTCAACGAGACGCTGAAACGCCACGAGAAGATGATTCTTGCGAAAGGGCTACAAGTCAACGTTCATGGGACGGATCGTGATCTCGCGTTGGTCAGCGACCGAGCAAAGATCGAACGGGTTTTTCAGAATGTCTTCAATAACGCCGTCAAATTTACCGCCCATGGTGAGATCAACGTCAAGGTGCAAGCAACGGCCGACAAGAGCGGCGTCGAATTTGAAATTATCGACACGGGAGTCGGTATCGAAGAAAGTAAGATTGATTCGATCTTTGAGCCTTTCCACCAGGCCGATACGTCGGTGCAACGGGCTTATTCAGGTCTTGGCCTCGGTCTGACCGTAGCTCGGCGCATGGCAGAGCTCGTCGGCGGGAAATTGTCCGTAAGCAGCAAGGCTGGATCAGGCACCCGGGTGACGATGACGTTTCCGTCTCAAGCCAATGCCACCACGCCTTTGGTTGCGGACCAGCGCAAATACGGCTGATGGCTGATGCATGCGGCGCCGCGCTACGATGCGATTTATAGGTACGCGTTTTGATGGTGCGGCTAAATTACCGGCTTTGCGGCTGCTTTCAAACCAGCTGCATTTCACATAACCGCATTATTGGAATACGACTTCGTCGGTTTTGTCGATTTCTTTAAGCCTCACCTGGATGTTGCCCGAGGCGGCCAAGCTGATCTTCTTGCCGACATAGTTCGCGGCGATAGGCAATTCCCGCCCGCCCCGGTCGATCATGACTGCGAGATGGATCATGCGCGGCCGGCCGAGGTCGATCAAATGATCGACCGCTGCGCGCACCGTCCGTCCTGTATTGAGCACGTCGTCGAAAAGCACGACGATTTTGTTGGCAATGTCGAAAGGGATGCGCGTGTGATCGATGGTGCCCCCAGGCAACAGCGCGTTTAAATCGTCTCGATACAATGTGATATCCATCTCGCCGACGGGGATTTCTTTGCCATGACGTTTCTTGATAAATTCGGCGAGCCGTTTCGCAACGTAGGGTCCGCGAGTGCGGATGCCGATAAAAACGATTTGATCCAGGTTGCCGTAGGCTTTCGTCATTTCTCTCGCGAAGCGTTCGAGGATGGCCTTGATCTGGGCGGCGTTGAGTAGGCGCTTGTTCGCAGTTTTAAAGGTTCTCATTAGCGACTCGTATCATGGTTTCCATAAGCAGTTGGGCACCGAGAGCGATATCGCCGGGATCGGTCCATTCGAGCGGGTTATGGCTGATGCCGCGACGGCTCGGTATGAAAATCATGCCGGCAGGTGTAATCTTCGCCATCTGCATGGCGTCGTGCCCCGCGCCGGACGGCATAATTTCGTAATCGATTCTCTTGTCATCGCAGAGCGTGCGAGTTACGCGCAGCAACCGCCTATCGAGCGGTACGGGATTCTCTGCCCGGATGTTCAGAACTTTAACGCCGATGTCGCGCTTGAGCGCAATCTGTTCGGCGCGCTCCTTAACCATCTTCGCAACTTTGTCCTTCGATTGAGCGGACGTGCTGCGGATATCGATCGAGAGCTCGGCTCTTCCCGGCACGGCGTTGATCACGCCGGGTTCGATCTTCATGGCGCCGACAGTGCCCACGACTCGGCCTCTGGCCATAGAGGAAAATTTCCGGCAAACAGTTTCCACATATTCGATCAGCTGAGCCGACGCAACCAATGCGTCTTTGCGCATGTCCATCGGTGTGGTGCCTGAGTGATCGGCTCGCCCCTTGAAGATCACTTTGAAGCGGCTCGGCGCGGCAATTGAAGTCACGAGCCCAATTTTCTTCGCTTTTGCCTCGAGGATCGGACCCTGCTCGATATGAAGTTCCATGTAAGCCTTAAGGCTTTTCGACGGGCGCTGCAGTTGATGGAGATTTCGCGGTGAGATGCCCAAGCTGGAAAGCACATCCGCCAGTTTCGTTCCTTGAGGGTCCACGGCATGGGTCAAATCTTTCGGATGCACTTCGCCGGCGACGAGGCTGCTGCCGAGCGTCGAGAAACCAAATCGGCTCGACTCTTCACCGACGAAACAGACGACTTCGAGGGGCGAGCGCACGGATACTTTGTTTTCTCTTATGGTTCGAATCGCTTCGAGCGCGCCGAGCACACCGACGGGACCGTCGTATTTGCCGCCGTGAATGACCGTGTCGAGATGCGAGCCGGCCAAAACCGCGGGCGCCTTCGGATCACTGCCCTCCAACCGGCCAAAGATGTTACCTATGCCGTCGATATGTATTTGAAGCTCCGCCTGGCGCATCAGGTGAATCAGCACCTGACGGCTTCGCAATTCTTTGATCGAGAAAACCAAGCGCGTCACCCCACCGCGGTCGCCGATGCCGATGCGGCCGATGGCGTTTAGATCGCGCATGAGGCGCCGTTTATTGACGGTCGGAACAATGACTGGAGCCGAGCTCGCGGCAGCTGGACGTCGCTTCATTCGCGAGCATACTACCAGCTTCCGCTGCGGCTGAAAATCTGTTTTCAAGCCGCCAGCTTTATTGGAAACAACGTACCGCTATGTTATAGCCAGCCTATCCCGCGCATTTGAAAGGTAACTCTATGAGCGAAGTTTCCAAGAAAGTCGCCGAGATGCTGTTAGCCACCGAGTCGATCGCGGTCTATAAAGACAAACCCTTCGTGTTTGTCTCGGGCCGCATCTCGCCGGTCTATATCGACTGCCGAAAGCTTTTGTCGTTTGCGCCACAGCGCGAATACATCGTTACCGCGTTGGCAAAAAAAGCGGAAACGGACATCGGATTGGACCATATCGATGTCGTCGCCGGCGGCGAAACGGCCGGGATTCCCTACGCGTCTTTTGTTTCGCACCTGATTCGAAAGCCGATGATTTATATTCGCAAACAGCCGAAAGGTTATGGCGGCACCAAGCAAATCGAAGGGATTCTGGAGCCGGGCAAACGCGTGATGCTGGTCGAAGATCTGATTACGGACGGCCTGAGCAAGCTGCGTTTCAATATCGGGATTCGTGGCGCGGGAGCCAAAATGACCAGCTGCCTCTGTGTCTTCGATTACGCCTCGGATCGCTTGAACCTGCATGAAGGCAAAATCAATCTTGCAAAGAATGATATCGCGCTACACGTGCTCGCCAATTGGGACGATGTCTTGGATACCGGTTTAAGCAAGAGTTATTTCAGCGCAGAGTCGAGCAAGCAAATCATTGACTTCCTCAAGGATCCCGAGAACTGGGGCCGCAAAATGGGATTTGTGTAAGCATATTGGGTCAGTTTCGGGTCTCGCATTCAATGCCGCAAGTTCAATTTAAAACGTTCAAATCGTTCAAGCCGTCAGGATTAGGGGACCGGCTACTTTTCAATATTTTTGAAAAGTAGCCGGTCCCCGCTTCTCCGTTGAGTATGAGGCCGCTGTGAAAATACTGGTTCGTAATCCGCTCATCGTCACGATGAATGAAAACAACGATGTCATTGAGAAGGGTGCTATCGCCATTGACGGGAATCGGATCAACTACGTCGGCCCGATGGAGTGGACACCGGCGGGTCCGTTCGACCGGACGATCGAGGCCGACCGAACGATCGCCATGCCCGGCATGATCAACGGCCATTGCCATTCTCCTGCCAATCTCGTGCGCGGCATGATGCCGAGCAAGCCGCTGGAGATCTGGCGCGCCTACTACCGGGCATCCCTGCGCGACATGCGCGAGGGGGACTTTTACGCCAGTGCGCTTCTCGGCGGCATGGAGATGCTCAAGAACGGCGCGACGACGGTGCTCGATCACTTCTTCGGTAATCAGGCTTGCCGCTTTATGGGCGCCGGCGCGGCGATTCAAGCGATGCGTGATCTCGGTCTACGCCACATAGTCGCGCTCACCCTATCGGACAAAAATTATGAAGAGACGATTCCCCTCGGCGACTCAGCCAAGCAATTCAGCGACGAGATCAGACGCATGAGCGCGAGCGAAGCCAAGCCGACGCAAGCCTGGCTCGAAGACTGCGAAGCGTTTATCGATACTTTTCACGCTCCCGAGAAACTAACGACCGCGTGTCCCGGCCCATCCGCGGTCCAGCGCTGCACGGACGAACTGCTCAGGAAATCCGCAGAGATGGCTCGGCGGAGAAATTTGCCTATGCACATCCATCTCGCCGAAACCAAGACTCAGGCCGTGATGGGGCGGGAGATATACGGCACGTCGTTGCTTAAGCACTTAGATGCAGTAGGTGTCCTGGATTCAAATCTGTCCCTGGCTCATTCGATTTGGATCGATGACGATGACGTCGAATTGTTCGCGCGGCGTGACGCGACGGCGGTGCACAATCCGGCGAGCAATCTGCGCATCGGCAGCGGCCTGGCGAAAGTGAAAGAATTCCTCGCCGCGGGCATTAACGTTGGATTAGGCACCGACGGCTCGGCGTCAAACGACGGACAGAACATGTTCGATGCCGTTCGGCTCGCGGCACTTATTCATAATCAAGCAGGGACTGACTTCAATCAGTGGGTAAAGCCGGTGCAGGCGCTTGCCATGGCGACGCGCAACGGCGCGCGTGCCTTCGCCATCGACGCCGGAGCGCTGGCACCAGGAAAACTCGCTGATATTGTTTTGCTCAGGCGAGATACGGCGGCATTCACGCCTCTGAACGACGCCATGAGTCAGCTCGTATTTTGCGAGAACGGCAGTTCGGTGGATACGGTGATCGTGAATGGCGAAATCGTCGTTCATGACGGCCGGCTGACGAAAGTCGACGAAATGGCCGTGCTCCAGTTGGCTGAGCAATCGCGTTCCAGACTCGATTCCCCGATTCAAAGGGAACTGGCGGCGGCTCGAACCACGGAACCAAGTTTGACGAAAATGTATTTTCGAGTGTTCGAGAAGCGGGACACCTAGCCTCGCGAAGGCAGAGGTCGCGGCAATGTCTGATCAACCTGACTAGAAGCGATCCTCGTCCGGCAACGCGCCGCGCCGCGCAAGCGCATCCTCTCGGCAGAGTTCCGGACTGTCATAGCCGCGCACAGTTAGCTCCCACCGAATTGAGTCAAGGCTGTTTGCGTCGTAGGAAAAATTGACGGGTTTGAGGTCCGGTGATTTACCCGGCTTACGCGACTTTCTGACGGCGTTTCGGAGGATCAACGTAATTAACGCGAAACCGAAGAACGAAGCGACGATCGTTCCGGTCCGCAAAACCAATTCCAGCATCGAACACTTCCTGGATAACTTACGCAAGTCTATATCGCGGTCATCAAGCGACCGTCAAGTGCCTCGGTGGAGATTTTTGCGAGTCGAAGTTGGATTGCAACGGCTTGCCGAAGCTGGCACGCGCGGCGTTTTCATTCCAGCACGGGTCTTTGGTCATGCCAGTTAGTCGCCTGTTCGTACGAGTGTGCGACGCGCAGGACTGTGGATTCCTCGAACGGCTTAGCGGCGATTTGCAATCCTACCGGTAGATTCCCCTGGGTAAAGCCGCAAGGCACGGAAATGGCAGGTAAGCCTGTAAGATTAAACGGGTTGGTGAAACTCGGACGGAGATTCTGCTCGTTGGGATCCATGGTCGAGAATGCTTCGGGCGGGCGCGGCGCGCTCGGAGCGGCAAAAATATCGACCTGGGAAAAATTAGCGCGGATCCGTTCATTCAGCATCGATCGCGCACGTTGCGCCGTGAGGTAATCCGCGGCGCTGAGAAATGCTCCTTCAAGCATGCGCCGGCGCACCGAACTGCCAAATTTCATCGGCGTCTCTTGCAACGTTTTTTCGTGATAGGCGTAGGCCTCGCAGACTAAGATTGTCTGATTCGCCTTGCGCGCGAGGGAAAAGGGTCTGCCGTCAATATCGATGATCGTTGCGCCGAGGCTTTTTAAGACTTCAAGCGCTTGATTGAAGACTGTTTCGGTTTCCTCATCGACTCCCAGGTTTTCATCGAACCAAGCAGCGCGCGGCACGCCGATGCGGAGGTTCGCGATTCCATCTTTAAGCCCGCAAAGAAAGTCCGGCACCGCGACCATTGCCGACGCCGGATCCTTTGCGTCAAATCCCGCAATGGCCTGAAGCAAGAGTGCGCAGTCTTCAATGCAGCGTGCCATGGGGCCGGCGTGATCGAGCGACCAGCTCAATGGAATGATACCGTAACGGCTGACCCGGCCGTAGGTCGGCTTGATGCCGACAACGCCACAGTGAGCTGAGGGCGTACGAATGGAGCCGCCCGTGTCTGAGCCGAGCGCGCCAAAACATAGTCCTGCGGCTAGCGCCGCTCCGCAGCCACTGCTCGACCCGCCCGTGACGTGTTCCGTGTTCCACGGATTTCGCACTGCAGGAAATGGCGCGTCGACCGATGGTCCGCCGAAGGCGAACTCGTGCATGCCGAGCTTGCCCAGCAAGATTGCACCGGCTTCTTTGAGCTTCGTGACCGTGGTGGCGTCGTAATCAGGAACCCAGTTCTCCAACACAGCTGAATGACAAGTCGTGCGGATACCCTTTGTCATGTAGAGATCTTTAAGCGCGATGGGGATGCCGTGCAGCGGTCCGCGATCTTTGCCGGCTGAAAGCTCCTGCTCCGCTTGGCGCGCCTGTTGTAGCGCGAGATCGGCGGTCACCGTGATGAAAGCATGCAGGTTGCTATCGATGGCTTGGATGCGTTTTAGTGTGGCCTCGGTGAGGTCGACGGGAGAAACATCATTTTTGCGCAACGCTGCGGCGGCTTCAATAATTGTCAGATAGCAAAGCTGATTGTTTTGCATAGAAATTTTACTTTAGGTCTATTTTGAAGGTGGTGAAGATCGTCGCCGGCTCGGCGGCGTTGGTAAATAGCTCTCGCAACGACGCCGCCTGACTTTGTGCTCGTTTAACCCCAGGCAGCAATCGTAGGAGCTCGTCGTCGGGAAGCGGCAGTCCGGCTCGTCGCGCCATGGTTCGTAACTCTTCGATTGTGATTTCTTTCGCCATTCTTGTCCTCATTGTGGTGCAGTTGTCGTCAAATTACTCGCGGCTGTTGATACGGTTTTATCGACGGTGACGGGTCCCTGTCAATTGATGCCTCCGTTAACCTGCACCGGGCTGCCGATTTAGCAATAGGTTGGCACGCGTCTCGCGTAGACTTGCTTACGATCGAATCACGCACCACTCAGTTTTGAAACTTCGCGCGAGGACACGAGATTGCTACTCTTCTATTCGCTGACGCTGTTCGTTAACGCAGCGCTTCTGTTCATTATTGAACCCATGGTTGCCAAAATGATCCTGCCGTTTCTTGGCGGCAGTCCGGCGGTGTGGAACACAAGTCTGGTCTTTTATCAGGCTTGCCTTTTGCTTGGGTATGCCTACGCACACTTCGGAAGTCACTGGTTTGGTTCCCGCCGGCACGCTCTCCTGCATCTCATTTTGGTCCTGGCGGCGCTGCTGCTTTTGCCCATCGTGCTTCCGGTCGGTTGGTTCGACGTTCCGGGTCGTAATCCGGTGGGCCTGGTTTTAAGCGGTTTAACCGTATCGATCGGCTTTCCATTTTTGGTCTTGTCCGCTGGCGCACCGCTGTTGCAAAAGTGGTTCGCGCATTGCGAGCACCGTGCAGCTCGCGATCCGTACTTTCTCTACGCTGCAAGCAACTGCGGCAGCATCGCCGGCTTGCTCGCCTATCCGTTGCTATTGGAGCCGCGACTCACGTTGAGCCAGCAAAACCATTTGTGGTTTTTCGGTTACCTCGTTTTGCTTATTTTAACTGCTGTGTGTGTGCTGTACTTCTTGCGGCCGCTATCGCGCAACGGCGAGGAAGTTGTAATGCGTGATGAGTCCATCAATTGTACTGAAGCGGACACCCGTCCGGTAACCTTTGCTCGCCGTCTCCGCTGGGTTTTTTGGTCCGTTGTTCCATCTAGTCTTCTTTTGGGAGTAACATCGTACATTACGACGGATGTCGCGTCGGCGCCGCTTCTTTGGGTACTGCCGCTAACGGCTTATCTTTTGTCGTTCGTTCTCGCTTTTGCCCGTAGCTCTTGGGCCAGCGGCGCCTTTGTCGCCCGCCGACAGGCATTTTTGCTTCTCACCGCCGCCATAACTGTCTTTTTACACGCGACCGAGCCGGACTGGCTCATTTTGTCGTTGCATTTGCTCGCGTTTTTTTTCACGGCGTTGGTTTGTCACGGGCGGCTGGCCCAAGATAGACCCAGCGCAAAGCACGTGACTGATTTTTATTTTTGGATTTCGCTGGGCGGCGTCCTCGGAGGAATTTTCAATGCACTGATTGCACCGCTTATCTTTAGGGGCATCCTCGAATATCCGCTGGTCATCGCGGCCGCGGCATTCATCCGCCCTTACATTGGGGAAAAGAACAATTCGAACTGGAGTCGCTGCTTGGACTGGCTGTTGCCTCCAGCATTGGTGGCGCTGATCGTTTTCGTTACTTTGACGCTCAAACACGGTCAGATTCTACCGCCAGCGAACGACCGAATGCTGATCAGCGGGGCGTGCGGGGTCATCTTTTTGGCTTTTGCCTACCGGCCCGTTCGTTTTGGCATTGGTCTCGTCGCACTGACTTTGGTTTCGCTCTGGTATCCGAGCCCGTTTGGGAAGATTTTGTATGCCGATCGCAGTTTTTTCGGCGCGTATCGCGCGACGGTGGACTTCGAGGGTAGAAAGCATCTGCTCTTTCAAGGCACAACCATTCACGGCGCACAAAGCGCAGATGAAGCGACACGCTTGCGACCGCTGACGTATTACTATCCAACCGGTCCGGCGGGACAGATTTTCGCGATCAATTCTAAGGCCCGCGCCAACGGAAAAGTCGCTGTCGTCGGACTGGGTACCGGCGCCTTAGCGTGTCACGGTGCGCCTACTCAGAAATTTACCTTTTACGAAATCGATCCAATGGTTGAAAAGATCGCCCGGGATGAGAAATTATTCACCTACTTGCGGGATTGCCCGCCGAAGATCGAAGTGGTGATCGGCGATGCTCGCACTTCGTTAAAAAAATCGCCGACTGGAAATTATGATCTATTCGTCTTGGACGCTTTTAGCTCTGATGTCGTTCCAACGCACTTGCTAACGCGCGAAGCGTTGGAGCTCTATCTACACAATGTTACCGCTGACGGCCTATTGTTGGTGCACATCTCCAATCGGTACATGGACCTTGCGCCGGTCCTTGATCG
>Ga0137376_10001299_pt1 | contig 13664 bp, 10 predicted proteins | sample SagtaG_23_FD_104814 | JGI IMG/M metagenome (GOLD analysis project Ga0137376, IMG submission 104814) | Vadose zone soil microbial communities from Sagehorn Ranch, Mendocino, California, USA - Sage2_L_20_16 metaG | ecosystem: Environmental > Terrestrial > Soil > Vadose zone | place: USA...
GCGGCGTAAGTCCGCGTCAGGCTATATAATCCCCCAACATTTCGCCCCCGGAGGACATCCCATGAAGCTCGTACGCTTCTCACAGAACGGTCAGTCGCCGAAACTCGGCGCCCTTCAGGGTGATCGGATCGCCGACCTTCAGGCGAGTCTGGCCGCCACGCTCGCCAAGCGAGGCGTGGCCCGGGCGCAGGCCATCGCCGGGGCCCTCGTGCCGGACTCAACGCGTGAGTTCCTCGAAGGTGGCTCCGCCAGCCAGGACGCGGTCGCTTCCATCACGGAATGGGTGACCGTACCGCGCAGCGCGACCAGGCTGCACGCGCCCATCGCGGACCCGAGCAAGTTCATCTGCATCGGTCTCAACTACCGCGACCACGCCGAGGAGGCCGGCCAGCCGATCCCCAAGGAGCCGCCCATCTTCCCGAAGTGGAACACCGCCATTCTCGATCCGGGCGAGCCGATTCTGCGTCCGCGCGGATCGAAGCAGCTCGACTGGGAAGTGGAGCTCGGCGTCGTCATCGGCCGGACTGCGCGCTTCGTGCCGCGCGAGCGCGCGCTCGACTACGTCGCGGGCTACACGAACGTCAACGACGTGAGCGCCCGCGACTTCCAGTTCATCACCAGCCAGTGGGCCGCGGGCAAGATCGGCGACACGATGGCGCCGGTGGGGCCGTACATCGCGGACCGGACGGAGATTCCCGATCCCCACGTCCTCGAGCTGAAGCTGTGGGTGAACGGCGCGCAGATGCAGAACGGCAACACCAAGACGTTCATCTTCGACGTCCGCTACCTCGTGAGCTATCTCTCGAACCTCATCACCCTGTCGCCCGGCGATCTCATTGCCACGGGCACGCCGCCCGGTGTCGGGTTCGCTCGCAAGCCACCGGTCTTCCTGCAGCCGGGGGACTCGTGCCGCCTCGAGATCACCGGCCTGGGCACGCTGGAGAATCCCGTCAAAGACGCGTGAGCGGACCGGGACGTCGATAAGGGTGACTGGTTGACCGCCGGGGACGCGCGTCCCCGGCATCAACAATGCTTCAGAGGTACACTGCGACCATGCTAGACCTGCTCGCCGGGCTCGTCGTCTCCAACACGACGAAGATCGTCCTGCTTTCCCTCGACGGCCTGGCCGGGCTGCCCCACCTGAAGACCGGCCGGTCGGAGATGGAAACGGCGAGCCTGCCGAACCTCGACGCGCTCGCCACCGAGGCCGCCTGCGGATTGCTCCGCCACGTGGCACCGGGCATCACACCGGGCAGTGGCCCCGGGCACCTCGGGCTCTTCGGTTATGACCCGCTGCGCTACCCGGTGGGCCGCGGTGTGCTCGAAGCGCTGGGCATCGAGTTCGACCTCCGAGCCGGCGACGTGGCCGCTCGCGGGAACTTCTGCACCGTCGACGCGGCGGGCCGCATCACCGACCGGCGGGCCGGGCGCATCTCGACCGAGGTGAACATCGGGTTGACCGAGCGGCTGCGCGACATCAGGCTTCCCGGCGTCGAGGTGCTGGTGGAGCCCGTCAAGGAACACCGGTTCGTGCTCGTCCTGCGCGGCGCCGGCCTCGGCGGCCGCCTGAGTGAGACCGATCCGCAGACTCTGGGGACCCCCCTTCCCGTGCGAGCCCTCGAGCCCAGCTCCGAGCGCACCGCCGAACTGGTCAACCGCTTCGTCGCCGAGGCACGCCAGCGACTCACGGACGCCGCTCCGGCCAACATGGTGCTGCTGCGCGGCTTCGACCAGCTGCCGGCCCTGCCCCGCTTTCCCGAGATTTTCGGCCTGCGCGCCGCGGCCATCGCGGCGTACCCGATGTATCGCGGTCTTGCCAAGCTCGTCGGGATGGAAGTGCTCAAGACCGGCTCCGGATTCGCCGACGAGGTGGCGACGCTCCGCCAGCACTGGGAGGGTTACGACTACTTCTTCGTCCATTACAAGGACACCGACAAGGCCGGCGAGGACGGCGACTTCGACGCGAAGGTGTCGGCGCTCGAGCGCTTCGACGCGTTCGTCCCCGAGATTCGCGCGCTCAGCCCCGACGTGATCGTCGTCAGTGGCGATCACGCGAGCCCCTCCGTGCTGGCCAGTCACGGCTGGCAGCCGGTACCCGTCCTGCTCTGGTCCCGCTACTGCGGCGCCGATCCGGTCAAGGCCTTCAGCGAGCGGGCGTGCGCCGCCGGAACGCTCGGCGTGATGCCGGCACAGCACCTGATGCCTCTCGTCATGGCCAATGCGCTACGCCTGACGAAGTACGGGGCGTGACGCCGGAGTAGCGAGAGCGCGCTGAACCATGCGCCTGCTCCTTCGGTTGCTGGCCGGCATCTGGCTGGCGACGCTGGTCGTCACCGGTAGCTTCGCCTACCTGGAGATCCGCGAAGAGCGGACACGTCTGGAAGACGATCTCGTGCGGCGCGCCGTGCTCACCGCCGACGCCGTGCGGGAAGCCACCGAGCGCGTGGCGGGCCGCGGACCGGCAGCCAAGCCCGCCCTCGATCGCATCGCCAAGCGCTTCAACCTCACCGACCGCACGGTGGCGATCTACGACGAGCTGGGCGGCGTGCTCAATGCCGCACCCGAGATCCGCGGAGCTCTGGGACCGGTCGCTCCGCTCGTCTCCGAGGCCATTCGCACGGCAGCGCCCGTGCGCCAGCTCGTGCGCGTCGGCATGCGGCCGACGCTCGTCCAGGTGATGCCGCTCGAGCGCGACGAGCGCGTCGTGGGCGCCATCGCGGTCTTGCTCGACGCCGAAGGCGTCGAGACGCACGAGCTCGCGCTCTGGCAACGGACCGCCGTCCGCCTCGGCGTCCTGATCCTCCTGCTCACCGGCATCACGTGGGTGCTCGTGCGATGGACCGTCACGCGGCCCATCGCCCGCATGGCCGAGTGGACGAAGCAGCTCAAGACGGGACAGCCGGTGGCGCCGCCGTCCGACGCCGACGCCAGCCTCTTCGGTCCGCTGGCCGGCGAGGTCACCGGGCTCGCCCGCACGCTGACCCGCGTGCGCGCGGCCGCCGAGCGCGAGGCGCGGCTGCGCTTGCGTGGTGAGAGCGTCTGGACCGAGGAACGCCTCAAGCAGTTCGTCCAGATGCGCTTCGGCGCCAGCCCGATCTTCGTGCTCTCGAACCGCGAGCCGGTGAGCCACGTGCGCGACGGCGCGGCCATCCGCGAACTGCAGCCCGCCAGCGGCCTCGTCACCGCGATGGCGCCGATCATGTTCGCGTGTGGCGGCGTCTGGGTGGCCCACGGCAGCGGCGATGCCGATCGGATCGTCGGCGAGCGCATCGGCCTGCCCGCGGACGATCCGGCCTACACGTTGCGCCGCGTCTGGCTCGAGCCCGACGAGGAGGCCGGCTACTACTACGGCTTCGCCAACGAGGGCCTGTGGCCGCTCTGCCACATCGTGCACGAGCGCCCGCAGTTCCGGGCCGCCGACTGGGCGCACTACCGGGCCGTCAACGAGAAGTTCGCCGCGACGGTCCTGGAGGAGATGGAGCGGGTCGAGTCGCCCGTCGTGCTCGTGCAGGACTATCACTTCGCGCTGGCGTCGCGGTACATCAAGCGCGAGCGGCCGGATGCTCGCGTTGCGCTCTTCTGGCACATCCCGTGGCCGAACTTCGAGGCGTTCGGCATTTGCCCGTGGCAGGAGGAGATCCTGCTCGGGATGCTCGGCGCCGATCTCATCGGGTTCCACACGCAGTTCCACTGCAACAATTTCCTGGAGACGGTCGAGCGCACCATCGAGGGCCGGGTGGAGTGGGACGACTTCGCGGTCGTGCGCGGGCACCACACCACGCACGTCCTGCCGTTTCCGATCAGCGTCGCGACCGAGCCGGAGGAGCGTGCGCCGGCCGTCGATGATCCCCCGGCCATGCTCGAGACTCCCGTGGAGTTCCTCGGCATCGGCGTCGAGCGCATCGACTACACGAAGGGACTGCCCGAGCGCTTCCGCGCCCTCCGCCGCTTCTTCGAGCGCTGGCCGGAGTACCGGCGGCGCGTGGTCTTCGTGCAGCTCGCGTCGCCGAGCCGGAGCCGCATCCCGCGCTACCAGCAACTCCAGGAGGAGATCCACGAGATCGTCCGGCGCATCAACGACGAGATCGGCGAGTGGGGCTGGCAACCGATCGTCTACCACGAACGCCACCACGAGCATCGGGAGATCCGCGCCTGGTACCGGGCCGCCCAGTTCTGCGTGGTGAGCTCGCTGCACGACGGCATGAACCTGGTGGCCAAGGAGTTCATCGCCGCGCGCGACGACGACGATGCCGTCCTGATCCTGAGCCGCTTCACCGGCGCCTCGCGCGAGCTTCGCGACGCCCTGCTCGTGAATCCCTACGACATCGAGGGCACCGCGGAGGCCATTCACCGGGCGATCGAGATGGCGCCGGCTGAGCGCCGCGACCGCATGTCGCACATGCGCGCCCACGTGCGCGAACAGAACATCTTCCGGTGGGCGGGCATGCTGATGAGCGAGCTCACGCGGATCCCGCGCGGCGACCGCCCGGGCGTCACGGCAGCACCTGGCCCAAGCTGATGTAAGGCTTGCGCAGGTAAAAACTTCACGCGCTCGCCCGAGGTCGGCCAAATCGTTGAAATTCAACGGACTCGAACGTGGCATCGCGCTTGCCTTCTCGTTCCTCAACTGCGATCGGGGCGATGGTCCCCGGCCGGGAAGGGATCGAAGGAGCCATGGACGAGCAGAACGTGATCGACATCGACATGAAGGGTGCGCCGGCATGCGGCCGGTGCTTCATGCTGGTCGCCCGCTTTGCCCCGCAGGTGGTCGCGTCGAGTGGGACGTATCACCGCGAGTGTTTCGAGGCGTGGTACTTCGGCCGATACCGCAAGCGCCCGCGCTTGATCGCCGGGGCTCCCGACCGGCATCGCTTCCAGGTCCGCGACACCGAAGACCTCGCGGCGTAGCGTCCACGGCCTCCGATGCGCCGAGAGCGTGACAGCCTCGGCGCGAAGGCCGTTCCCTCGCGCGCGCTCTACGGGAGCTTCACGCAGCGGGCGCGCGAGACCTTCCAGCTCACCGGCCGCCCGCCGCATCCGGCGCTGATCCGCGCGTACGCCCTCGTCAAGAAGGCGGCCGCGCGCGCCAACGCCGCGCTCGGCGTCCTGCCGCGTCGATCGGCGCGGGCCATCGAGGCCGCCGCCGATCGCGTCGCCGCCGGCCGCATTCCCGACGTCGCCGTCCTCGACAGCCTCCACGCCGGCGCGGGCACGCCGATCCATATGAACGTCAACGAGGTCATCGCCAATCTCGCCAACGAGCGACTCGGTGGCCGCCGCGGGCGCTACTCGCCCATCCATCCGAACAATCACGTGAACCTCGGTCAATCCTCCAACGATGTGACGCCGACCGCCATTCGCCTCATGGCGCTCGAGCTCACGGCTTCTCTGGTCGCCGAGTTGCGACGGCTCGAAGCCGCGCTGCGGCGCCTGGCTGTCCGCGAGCGTCGCGTCGTGAAGCCGGGACGCACGCATCTTCAAGATGCGGTGCCGATCACATACGGTCAGGTCTTCACCGGATGGGCCCAGGCCGTCCGCGAGGCGGCCGAGGCGGTCGACGTCGCGACGCGGGCTCTCCGCGTCGTCGGGATCGGCGGCACGGCCGTCGGCACCGGGCTCACCGCGCATCCGCGCTTTCGGTCGCGGGTGGTGCGCGAGCTCTCGCGTCTGGTCGGGCAGCGCCTCACTCCCGCGACAAGCACCGTGACGACGACGTGGAGTCTCCGTCCCCTGCTCGCCTGCTCGGCAGCGCTGCGCGGCGTCGCGGTCGACGTCGCCAAGATCTGCGCGGACCTGCGGCTCCTCGCCTCCGGGCCTCACACCGGCTTCGGCGAGCTGAGTCTCCCCGAGGTCGAGCCCGGGTCGTCGATCATGCCGGGAAAGGTCAATCCCTCGGTGCCCGAGGCCGTGCAGATGGCGTGCTACCAGGTGTGCGGCTACGATCACGCCATCGCACTCGCCGCCGCCGCGGGCGAGCTCGAGCTCAACGTCATGACGCCGCTCGTGGCCGACGACCTGGCCCTGGCCCTCGAGCTCCTGACGCGAGCCCTTCGATTACTCCGCACGAAGTGCGTGGAAGGCGTGCGGGTGAACCGCGCGCGGGTCGCCGCCCTCGTGCAGGGCAGCCTGATCGAAGCGACGGCGCTGTCGCCCTACCTCGGATACGAGGTGACCGCCGAGCTCGTCAAAGAAGCGCTGGCGTCGGGACGTTCCTTCCGCGACGTCGTCGCCGCTCGCGGCCTCGTCGATCGCGCAGCGCTCGGCCGCTTGCTCGATCCGCACGCGATCACCGGCCCGCAACGCGTCGACGTGGCGTTGCGCCGGCGGCTGCAGGCCACGCCCGCCTACCGGCGGGCACGGGCGGCGATGTGATAAAACCGTTGCCCATCGTGGACGGCGGTCCATACTTCAGGTGACGATGCGATACGTGCTGGTGGCCGACGATGACCTCCTGTGGCGCATGCTCGGGCCGACGCCCCTGGGCGGCGAGCGTCCGGTCTACGTCGTGCCGCGCCCCGCGCTGGCGGCCCGGATCTCGCGAGGCGGGGGCGTGGCCGTGGCCGGTGATCCGTCGGCCGAGCGCGTCTATCGCCGGGCGTTCGTCTCGGGCCAGGAAGCCGCGGTGGTGGCGGTGCCGAGGGCCCGCCGGGGGCGTGTCCTGGCCGCGCTTCGTCGCGCGGCGCCGGGCGCGCCCGTGGTCGTCGTCGCCGACGAGGACGATCCCACGCCCGGCGACGTGACGTTGCTCTCCCCCGCTGCGCTGGCCGAGCTGGTCGTCGAACCGGTACTCGCGCGCGCGCTCACACGTGCTCGCGTGGAGCGAGTGCGCGCACACTTCGAGCGCGCGGAGCGGGTCCTCATCATGATCCAGGACGATCCCGACCCCGACGCCATCGCCTCGGCGCTCGCCCTGAAGATCGTGCTCGGCCGCACCCGCGGTGGCGCCACCATCGGCACCTTCGGCACCGTCGGCCGGCCCGAGAACCGGGCCATGACGCGCATCCTCGACATCGACGTCGACCGACTCACGGTGAGCGCGGTGCGCGAGTACGACCGCGTCGCCATGGTCGACGCCCAGCCGGCCTTCTTCGAAGAGCCGCTCGGCGAGATCGACCTCGTGATCGACCATCACCCGACGGAAGCGCCCGTGCGAGCGCGACTCAGGGACGTGCGCCCCTCGTATGGCGCGACCTCGACGATCCTGACCGAGTACCTGCGCGCGGTCGACGTCAAGGTCAGCCCGCGACTGGCCACGGCGCTGCTCTACGGCATCAAGGCCGACACGCTGGCCCTCGAGCGCGGCGCCACGCGCGCCGACATGGACGCCTTCGCGTTCCTGCACGGGCTCGCCAATCACGGCGCGCTGCGACGCATCGAGCGGCCGGAGCTGCCACCAGCCGTGCTCGATCTCCTGGCCGAGGCCATCACGCGGCGCCGCCTCGTGGATGGCGTCATGTTCACCCACGTCGGCCCGATGCCCTACCGCGAGCTGGCCGCTCAGTTCGCCGATCTGCTGCTGCAGGTCGAAGGCGCGGAATGGACGGTGGTCTCGGGAGAGATCGAGGGCGAGCTTCACATCTCGGTGCGCAACTCCGGCCACGAGCGCACGGCCGGTGACGTCGTGCGCCAGGCCTTCGCCGATCTGGGCCGGGCCGGCGGCCACCGCGCCATGGCCAAGGCGGTCATTCAGCAGCGTGACTGGCCCGCCGGTGACGTGGCGGCGACCGTGAGCGCGCGGTTCCTGCGCGCGCTGCGCGGCGGACGAGGCCGGGCAGGCGCGTGAGCGAGACCGAGCGCCTGACCGAGTCGGTCAAGGAGCTGCTCGGCGGCGGGCGCGACGAGCGCCTGGCCGGGCTCCTCGAGAATGCCCACGCTGCCGACATCTCGTCGGTCCTGCGCGAGCTCCCGCTGCCCGATCAGGTCCGCCTCTTCAGATTGCTGTCGTCGCAGCACGCGGGCGAGGTCCTCTCCGAGCTCGACGATCCCACCCAGCGCGAGCTGCTGCGCGCCCTCGACGAGCAAGAAGTCTCGCGCGTCCTCGACCAGATGCCGGCCGACGACGTCGTCGAGGTCGTGGAGGAGCTTCCCAAGGAAGAGGCGGAAAAGATCCTCGACCTCATGGCCGAGGAGAAGTCCGAGGAGGTGCAGGAGCTCCTCGAGTACCGCGAGGGCACCGCCGGTCGCCTGATGTCGCCGAACGTCGTGGCGGTCCACGAAGCCGCCACCGTGGCCCAGGCCATCGAGCACATCCGCAAGTCGAAGTCGGGCGACGACGCGTTCTACGTCTACGTCGTCGACGACCACGATCACCTGGTGGGTTTCGTGCCGCTCCACCGATTGCTCACCGCCGATCCACGGACGCCCATTCACGCCATCCGCAACGCGGACGTGGAGAGCGTGGCCGTCGACACGGATCAGGAGGAAGTGGCCCGGCTGGTGGAGCGCTATGACCTCGTCCAGGTGCCGGTCGTCGACGCCAGCCGCCGGCTACTCGGCGCCATCGGCGTCGACGACGTCATCGACATCATCCACGAGGAGGCGACCGAGGACATCCAGCGCCTGGGTGGTGTCGCCGGTGACGAGACCGTCCTCGATCCCCCCGAAGCCGTCTTCACGAAGCGGCTCGTGTGGCGGCTGATCAACCTCGGCACGGCCGTGCTCGCGGCGTCGGTCATCGGGCTGTTCGAATCGTCCATCAGGTCGCTGGCGCTCCTCGCGGTCTTCATGCCGATCGTGGCCTCGATGGGCGGCATCGGCACGACGCAGACGGCCACCGTCGTCGTCCGCGGCATCGCGCTCGGCGAGGTCTCGCGGCCCGTGCTGGGCCGCGTGCTCTGGAAGGAGCTGTGGCTGGGCCTGACTACCGGCGCGGCCAACGGCCTCGTGATTGCAGCGATCGCCTACCTGTGGAAGGGCCAGATCCTCCTCTCGCTCATCCTCGGCGTCGCGCTGCTCTTCAACATGCTGGTCGCCGCCGTCGTGGGAACGCTGGTCCCGATCGCGCTCAAGGCGTTCCGAATCGACCCGGCGATCGCGTCCAGCGTGATCATCACCACGTTCACTGATGTCTTTGGATTCTTTTCATTCCTGGGCCTGGCCACGGTCCTCATCCGCTTCCTGCTGTAGCGGTCGAGGTGCTTTGCAAACGCGACCACGGGCGGTTAAGATAGCGGCGCATTTCGGGGATTCGTGCGGTCAGCATCAGGACCGCCTCCCGTCCATAGCGCTGGAGGGCACCGCGTGGACGTAGTCCTGGAGAAGAGGCAGGTCCAGCGCGCGTACGAGTTGTACGCGCCCATCTACGATTTCATCTTCGACTGGATCTTCGCTCCCGGCCGCGCGGCCGCCATCGCTCGTCTCGCTCTGCAGCCGACCGACCGCGTGCTCGAGGTCGGTATCGGGACCGGTCTCAACCTCCCGCTGTATCCGCCCGCGGTGCACCTCACCGGCATCGACCTCTCGCAGGAGATGCTCGACAAGGCGGTCGAGCGCGTGCAGACGCTGACGATGCCCAGCGTGACGCTCAAGGTGATGGATGCCACCTCGATGGACTTCGGCGACAACGAGTTCGACAAGGCGGTGGCGACCTACGTGATCTCCGCCGTCCCCGATCCCGTCTCCGTGCTGCGCGAAGTGCGGCGCGTGGTACGCCCGGGCGGCACGATCGTGATCCTCAATCACTTCAGGAGCGAGCGACGCGTGTTCGGTCACGTCGAGGACTTCGTCGCGCCGGTGTGTACGCGGCTCGGCTGGAAGTCGAATCTCGCGATGACGCCGCTGCTCACGCGCGTGGGCCTCACGCCCGAGCTCATCGTGAAGGTGAATCTCTTCAACGGCTGGCGTCTCGTCCAGTGCATCAACCGGAAGTAAGCCTGCTCGTTCGTTCGTAGCGTCGTTCCTCCAGCCGCCCAGATTCTGGGATGTTCCCTGGGTGACGTGTCAGCGTGGCGGGACCTCGACGCGCTTTGTCAGCTGAGCCGCTTTGGCAACCGCGCAAATGTGCGCCGGACCGGGAAGTCTCTCGGGGGCCGGCGCTGGCACCCCTGTTGCTCCTCCTGGCTGCCCGGGAGGGCCCCATGAGCACCGGACGCGTGGTGGGTCTGCTTGCGCTTGCCGTGATGACGTTGCTCACCGTCGGAGCCGACGCACAACTCGCGCGCGTCGGCGTCGTGACGACGTTGCAGGGCTCGGCCACGCTGACGCGCGTGTCCGTCCCGCAGGGGATGCCGCTCAAGCAGCGGGACGACGTGTTCGTGGCCGACCGCATCGTCACCGGAGACAACGCGCTCGCCCGCATCCTGCTCGGGGGCAAGGCCGTCGTCACCGTGCGCGAGCGCTCGGCGTTGACCATCAGCGAGTCGGCGCACACCGCCACTCTCGACGTGACCGGAGGCAAGATCGCCCTGGCCGTGGTGAAGGAACGAATGAAGCCGGGCGAGCAGATCGAGATCCGCACGCCGAACGCCGTCGCCGGAATCCGCGGCACTGTCGTCATCACGGAAGTGTCCCAGGCGACGTCCCAGGTGGGTGAGTCGGCCAAGGGCTTCACGACCACGATCACGGTCTTGACCGGTGCGATCGAGGTGCGTCAGATCGATGGCTTGACGCGCCAGCCGTTCGGCGCCGGCGTGCTCGTGACGGCATCGCAAGCCATTCGCATCACCGGAGCCGCGGCCCCGCGCCCCGTCCAGCCCGTCACCCCCGACGTCCGACAGCGCCTGAGCGACGAGTTCAAGCTGGGGCTGAAGGACGCGCCGGCGCCGTCCTCCAGTGAGTTGCTGCAGCAGACGACGAACGCGCTGCGCGGCTCGTCGGGAACGGCGTCCACCACGACGAACGGACAAACGTCGACGACGTCGTCGTCGAATTCCACCGGCTCATCGTCCTCCGGCGGCTCATCGTCTTCGAGCGGGTCCTCGAGCGGAGCCTCGCCGTCGAGCGGGCCGTCGGCAAGCCCGTCGACGACGCCCACCACGTCCTCGTCCGTCTCCGCCCCTCCGGTGACGACACCGGCGCCCTCACTCGTTCCCTCGTCGTCGCTGACCGGTTCGGGATCGAGCGCAACGGCAGGGAACTCGGGCTCGGATAACGTGGGCAACGACGACAACAAGTCGGGCTCCAACCGGAAAGCGAACCAGGAGAGCCTGCTGCAGAAGGAGCTCAAGTCGCTCCGCAGGCGCAGATAGCTTCGGGGGATATATCCCCAGTTCTATACCGTTATAGTTCCTTTTCTTCATTGACGCGCTTCCACCGCGCCGGCGAAGATCGTCGGATCGGAGGAGGCGGTCAATGCAGGCATTCACATCTCGGCTGTCGCTCGTCCTCGTCGCGCTCGCCCTCATTTCGCCGGCATCTGCGTTCGCTCAGCTGACCAAGGCGGGCGTGGTCACCACGCTGCAGGGGACGGCGACCGTGACCCGCGCATCGCTCTCCCAGCCCCAGCCCCTGAAGTTCAGGGACGACGTGTTCGTGCAAGATCGTGTCGTGACCGGTGACGACTCCGTCGCCCGCATCCTGCTCGGCGGCGAGGCCATCGTCACGGTTCGCGAGCGCTCGTCGCTCACGATCTCGGAATCGCCGGGTGTCTCGACCGTGAACGTCGGCGAGGGCCGGGCCGCGATCGCCGTCGTCAAGGAGCGGATGAAGCCCGGCGAGACGGTCGAAATTCGAACGCCCAACGCCATCGCCGGAATCCGAGGCACGATCGTAGTCGTGGAGGTCGATCGGGTGAGCGCACAGGCAGGCTCGAGCTCCAACGCCGCCTACACGACCCGCTTCACCGTGATCACCGGCGAGGTGCTGGTGCGCCAGCTCCGTGGGGGCCAGCCGTTCGGCGCCGGCGTGACGCTGGGCAAGAACGACCAGGCGCGGTTCACGGGCCTGACGGCTCCCGTCACCCGATCGCTGACACCGGCGGAGGCCGGCGCGCTCTCGAACAGTTTCAAGGCGGCGAAGTCGGAGCCGCCGGCGGCCGCGAACGCATCCATCGTCACCCAGTCACAAGCCCTGGCCATCAAGGTGATGGACGACGGAATTCCGAAGCCAGGGCCGTCGGCTTCGGGGAACGGTAACCTCAAGAGGTCGATTCAAACGTCGATCATCCCCGGTTACTACGACCGGCGCCGCGATGAGGCCATCCAGGAAGTGACGCGAACCCAGAGCGGCCGGGAGGCGTTGCAGGATGCCCAGACCTCGGCGCAAGTGCTGAACAGCCTCTCGCCATCCGACCGGCAGCAACTCAACATTTTGATCCAGCAGTTCAGGCTCTCGAACAGTGGGCCCGGCAGTCTCAACAGCGGGTCGGGCGGCGGCTCCAGCAACAGCGGACCCGGTAACGGCACGATCACGCTGCCAAGCGGCCTCCAGGTCATCATTGAAAACGGCAAGCCGAAGAGCATTAACAGTGGATCTGGGAGCACCAGCAGCGGCTCGAGCGGCCACCATTGAGCGTTGCCCGCGACCTTGAGGGGCCGTGCTCGTCTCAGTGGCTCCGGCTCAGCAGCGGCTCAGTACGTATAGGACACCGACAGTGTGTAGATGCTTCGGGTGTACGTGTACGGGGCGAGATTCGATCGCTGGTTGGTGCCCTGGTAGTCAGCGCCCACTGTGAACCCGGCTCCGACCGGGACTTCCACCCGGAGCAGGTGCGTGTACTCGTCGTCCTGACGCTTGCGCGTTCCCGGGTCGTCCTCGGGAAAGAGCGTGTTCTTGTTCAGGTAGTTGCGCCGGTGGAGACTGAAGTCGTAGATCAGCCGCACGTTGTACCAGGGCAGTGTGTACTGCGCTCCCACGATGAAGCGATTGCCGAGATAGGCGAAGTTGGAGCCCTGGGCAGATTCGTAGTCGAACTGATGCCCGAGCTTGAGCAGGTGACGGTCCTGGGCGAACCGAAAGACGTGGAGCAGGCCCAGCATGTAGTTGTTGCCGTCCTGGAACTGCTCGGAGTCGACCTGGCCTTTCTCGACGAAATTCCTCACTTCCGCCTTGAAGATGACGTTGGTCAGGTTGTGGGGGCCCTCGACGAGCGTCGAGTAGATCGAGGCCGCGTGGCGCTGGAGCAGCTCCGTCCCGCCGAGCATCAGGTATTCGTACGCGTACTGCACGCTGGAGATGAGCGGCATCGATCCGAGCAGGTCCTGACGGCTGACCGTCACCGTGCCCAGGTGGTCGATGATGTTGAACGACGGCAGGCGGTTGTTGTAGGTGGTGAAGAACGAGTATCCGACCGTCGACGTCCACGGTCCCGTCTTCAGCCAGTCGTACTCCAGCCGCAGTGAGGCGAGCTCGCCCCAGCTCTGGTTCTCGGGGCGGCGAAGCGCGTTGACGGTGTCGCTGCTCGGGTGTGCGCTCGGCCGCGCGTTCACGTTGTCGTCGAAGTACCCGCCCAGGCGAAGGCTGGCGTGCAATCTCCATTCGGCATCGCGCGACTCGGCGAACGACTGGCGCAGACGCTCGGCCGGCCCGGCGAGCGGCGAGGCCGGCTGCAGCCGGAGCGCCTGCTCCACCTCGGCCGCCGCCTGCCGGGACATGCCCATGGCATTGAGGGCGAGGCCCGTATAGAAGCGCGTGAGCTGCGCGATGTTGGGATCGGTCGTGCGGCCGGCGCGGAACGCCTGGAGGGCACCCTGGTGGTCGCCCTTCCGGTAGCGAAGGTAACCGACGTA
>Ga0137376_10001302_pt1 | contig 13655 bp, 9 predicted proteins | sample SagtaG_23_FD_104814 | JGI IMG/M metagenome (GOLD analysis project Ga0137376, IMG submission 104814) | Vadose zone soil microbial communities from Sagehorn Ranch, Mendocino, California, USA - Sage2_L_20_16 metaG | ecosystem: Environmental > Terrestrial > Soil > Vadose zone | place: USA...
CGCGTACCCCGCATGCCGCGCTGGCTTCGCCAGCCGCGGCACGGCAGTCGCGCGTGGTACTGTCCCTTCACGCTCGCGTCTGGCTCCGACCCGAGACATGAGTCTCGGGTCGCGCTCCTAGTGGTGGCCGCCCTACTGCTCGCGGGGACGCCCGTGTGCGGCGATCCGCCGCCGATCCTGCGCCTCGACGACGCCATCGAGGAGGCGCAGGCGACGAACCCCGAGATCAAGGCCGCGCGGGCACGTGCCGCGGCAGCGGCCTACGTGCCGCGGCAGGCATCGGCCTACGACGACCCGGTCTTCAGCTACGAGGCCTGGAACGCGCCCGAGTCCTTCGACGTCACGCGCGCCGACAACAACATCCTGAAGCTCTCCCAGAAGGTGCCGTTTCCGGGGAAGCGCTCGCTCGCGGGCACGGCCGCCGAGCGCGACGCCGACGTCGCGCGGCGCGAGGCGGACATGGTGCAGCTCGAGGTCGTCGCCGCCGTGAAGCGCGCCTACTGGGACCTCTGGCTCGTCCACGAGAATCTGCTCGTCTACTCGCGCGACAAGGTGCTCGTCGAGAACCTCGCCCGCATCGCCGAGCGACGTTACGCCGTCGGGCAGGTGTCGCAGCCCGACGTGCTGCGGGCGCAGGTCGAGCTCACGCGTCTCGTCAACCGCGTCACGACGGAGACGCTCGGCGTCGACGCGGCGCGGGCGGAGCTCGCCGCGCTCCTCAGCCGGGACGATCCGCAATCGATCGGGCTGCCGGAAGAGCCGGTGCGGAGGCGGCTCGAGCAGGACGTCGCATCGCTCACCGAAGCGGCGCTGCGCCAGCGCCCGGAGCTCGCGGCGCAACAGGCGTCGATCGCGCGGTTCGAGGCGAACCGCCGATCCGCCCGCCTGGGATACCTGCCCGACTTCGAATTCACGGCGGAACGTTTCTACAACGCCGATCGCCGCGACGGCCTCGGCGCGATGGTGTCGATGTCGATCCCCCTCGTCTACAAGTACAAGTACGACGCCGCCGCGGGCGAGGCGAACGCCCGGATGACGACGGCGCAGGCCGAGCTCCGGCGGCTGCAGGACCGGATCCGGCGAGACGTCCAGCAGGCGTTCCTGCGCGCGAGGATCGCGCTCGCGCAGCGCGACCTGTTCGTGTCGACGCACATCCCGCAGGCCGAGCAGGCGCTCCGTGCCTCGCAGGTGAGCTACGAGACCGGCAAGGTCGACTTCCTGTCGCTCGTCGACAGCGTGCGCGCCGTCGAGGCCATCCACGTCGAGCACTACCAGGCGGAGGCCGACTTCGAGAAGGCGTACGCCGATCTCGAGCACGCCGTCGGGGGCGACCTGCCACGGAGCGCCGGGCGATGAGGCGTTCCCGGTTGCGCTTCCTCGTGATCGGGCTCGCGCTGCTCGGGCCCGCGTCCCGCGCCCTGAGCGAGGAGGGCTTCGCCCGCGCACCGATCCGCCTGGACCGCGGTCAGCAGCAGGCGATCGGCGTCACGTACGGCGACGTCGCGCGCCGTCCCGTCGAGCAGGTCATCCGGACGGGCGCTCGCCTCGACTACGACGAGCGGAAGCTCGCCGAAGTGACGCTCAAGGTGGACGGCTACATCGGCGACGTGTTCGCCGACTACACGGGCAAGGCGGTCCGCAAAGGCGACCCGCTGTTCACGATCTACAGCCCCGAGCTGGTCACGGCGCAGGAGGAGTATCTCCTCGCGCGCGAGACTGTCGGCCGGCTTCGCACGAGCAACGTCCCTGGTGCGCTCGACGGCGCGCGGTCTCTTCTCCGCGCCAGCCGCGAGCGCCTCCGGCTCTGGGACCTCACCGACCAGCAGGTCCGTGCGCTCGAGGAGGGCCGGAAGCGGGCGCTCTATCAGACGATCCAGTCGCCGATCTCGGGCGTCGTGATCGAGAAGATGGCCTTCAAGGGGCACCGGGTCGAGCCGGGAATGCCGCTCTACAAGATCGCCGATCTCTCCACGATCTGGGTCTACGCGGACGTGTACGAGTACGAGCTCCCCTTCGTCGGGGTCGGGCAGGAGGCGCGCATCACGCTGCCGTACTACCCCGCGGAAGCGTGGACGGCGCGGGTGATCTACATCCACCCCGCCATCGATCCGAAGACGCGCACCGCGAAGGTGCGCTTCGAGCTCGCGAACGCCGGCAAGCAGCAGCTCCTGCCCGAGATGTACGGCAGCGTCGAGCTCCACGTCCCCGCCGGCGAGCGCCTGACGGTTCCTGCGAGCGCCGTGCTCGACTCCGGGCGACGGCAGGTGGTGTTCGTCGCGCAGGGGGACGGGCAGCTCGTGCCGCGCGACGTGAAGCTCGGCAGCCGCTTCGCCGACGACGTCGAGGTGCTGGACGGCCTCGCGGCGGGGGAGCGCGTCGTCACCAGCGCCAACTTCCTCGTCGACTCCGAGAGCAAGCTCCAGGCGGCGGAGAGCATGATGGGAATGATGGGCGCCATCGGCATGGGCGACTGGAAGATGGAGAGCGCGCGACCCATGGAGATGGGCGGGCAGGGCGGTGCCGGCGAGGAGAAGCGGGTCGGCGACCTCATCGTCGGCGTCGCGGTGGCCGCCGAGCCGGCGACGGTGGGAACGAACGCCATCCGCGTGCGCGTCCGTGACGCGAGCGGCGCGGCAGTGAGCGGTGCGGCCGTGAGCTTCTCGTACACGATGGACATGCCCGGCATGACGATCGAGCAGGCGCGCGCGGAGGAGCGCGGCGGCGGGATCTACGAGGCGAGCGCCCGCTTCACGATGGCGGGCCCGTGGGGACTCGTCGTCGAGATCGATCGCCCGGGGAAGCCAGCGCTGCGCGAGAAGTTCACGGTGCGGGTGAGCGGCTAGATGATCGACCGCATCATCGAGTACAGCGCGCGGAACCGCTTCCTCGTCCTCCTGCTCGTGGCCGGTGCGACCGCCGCGGGCATCTGGTCGCTGCGGGCGAGCCCCCTCGACGCGATTCCCGATCTCTCGGACGTGCAGGTGATCGTCTTCACGGACTGGCCCGGCCGGAGCCCGGACATCGTCGAGGACCAGGTCACGTATCCGATCATCACGACGATGATCGCGGCGCCGCGCGTGAAGTACGTGCGCGGCGAGTCGATGTTCGGCTACTCCTTCGTGAACGTCGTTTTCGAGGACGGGACCGACCTCTACTGGGCCCGGAGCCGCGTCCTCGAATACATGCAGGGCATCAGTGGCCGCCTGCCCGCGGGCGTGAGCCCTCGACTCGGGCCCGACGCGACGGGCGTCGGCTGGGTCTACGAGTACGCCCTCGTCGACCGGAGCGGGACGCACACGCTCGGCGACCTGCGCTCGTTTCAGGACTGGTACCTCCGGTACTGGCTCGCGAGCGTCGACGGCGTGGCCGAGGTCGCCTCGGTCGGCGGCTTCGTGAAGCAGTACCAGGTGGAGGTCGACCCGGCGACGCTCGTCGGGTACCGGCTGCCGCTCCGCCAGGTGATAGACGCGATCCGGCGCTCGAACGACGAGGTGGGCGGCCGTCTGGTCGAGTTCAACGGCACCGAATACCTCGTCCGCGGCCGCGGCTACGTGCGCTCGGTCGAGGACATCGAGCAGATCGCGGTCGGCACGAACGGCAGCGGCACTCCGGTCCTCGTCCGCGACGTCGGCCGCGTCCACCTCGGCCCCGACCTCCGGCGCGGCCTCGTCGAGCTCGACGGCGAGGGCGAGTCCGTCGGCGGCGTCGTCGTGATGCGGCACGGCCAGAACGCGCTCGCCGTCATCGAGGGCGTCAAGCGGAAGCTCGACGAGGTGAAGGGGTCGCTACCGCGGGGCGTGGAGCTCGTCACCACGTACGATCGCTCCGATCTCATCCACCGGGCGATCGACACGCTCCGCCACACGCTCCTCGAGGAGCTCGCGATCGTAAGCCTCGTCATCCTGATCTTCCTCTGGCACATCCCGAGCGCGCTCATCCCGATCTTCACGATCCCGATCGCGGTCCTCCTGGCGTTCATCCCGATGCGCGCGATGGGGGTCACGGCCAACATCATGTCGCTCGGCGGGATCGCGGTCGCGATCGGCGCGATGGTGGACGCGGCGATCGTCGTCGTCGAGCAGACCCACAAGAAGCTCGAGCACTGGCAGGCCGCCGGACGTCCCGGCGACTTCCGCGCGGTGGTCATCGGGGCCGTCAAGGAGGTGGGCGGGCCGAGCTTCTTCTCGCTGCTGGTGATCGCGGTCTCGTTCCTCCCCATCTTCGCGCTCGAGGCGCAGGAGGGACGGCTCTTCCGGCCGCTCGCCTTCACCAAGAACTTCTCGATGGCGATCGCGGCCGTCCTGGCGATCACCCTCGATCCGGCGATGCGGCTTCTGTTCACCCGGCTCGAGCCGTTCGCGTTCCGGCCGGGCTGGCTCCGCCGCGTGGCCAACGCGGTTCTGGTCGGCACGATCCACAGCGAGGAACGCCACCCGATCAGCCGCCCGCTCATGCGCCTCTACCACCCCGTCGTGAAGGTCGTCCTCCGCTTCCGCTGGCTGACGGTCGCCGCGGCCATGCTGATCGTCGCCCTCACGGTCCCGATCTGGTTCCGGCTCGGGTCCGAGTTCATGCCGCCGCTGAACGAGGGCACGATCCTCTACATGCCGACGGCGTTGCCTGGCATGTCGATCACCCAGGCGCGCGCCGCGATCCAGACGCAGGACCGGATGCTCAAACAGTTCCCCGAGGTCGACCACGTCTTCGGCAAGGCCGGGCGCGCCGAGACGCCGACGGATCCCGCGCCGCTCAGCATGTTCGAGACCGTGGTGACGCTGAAACCCGAGCAGGAGTGGCGCCCGGGCATGACGTGGGACCGGCTGCTCGGGGAAATGGATCGCACGATCCGCTTTCCCGGCATGCCGAACATCTGGTGGATGCCGATCCAGACGCGCACCGAGATGCTCGCGACCGGCATCCGCAGCGTCCTCGGCGTCAAAGTGTACGGTCCCGAGCTCGCGGAGATCGGGCGCATCGCACGCGAGATCGAGGGCGCACTCGCGACCGTGCCCGGGACGCGGAGCGCCTTCGCCGAGCGCACGACGAGCGGCTACTACCTCGACGTCACGGTGAAGCGCGATGCGGTCGCGCGCTACGGCCTCACGGTGGGCGACGTGCAGGACGTCGTCGAGTCGGCGATCGGCGGCACGAGCATCTCCCAGACGGTGGAGGGGCGCGAGCGCTACAGCATCAACGTCCGCTACGTCCGCGACGAGCGCAGCGATCCGGCGAGCCTCGCGCGGGTGCTGGTGGCGACTCCGGACGGGGCGCAGATTCCGCTCGCCCAGCTCGCCGACATCGGCTTCTCGACCGCGCCGCCGTCCGTGCGCGACGAGGACGGCCAGCTCGTCGGCTACGTCTTCGTCGACGTCGCAGGTCGCGACCTCGGCGGCTATGTCGACGAGGCGAAGCGAGTCGTCGCCGACCGCGTGGTGGTGTCCCCTGGATATCGCCTCGGTTGGGCCGGGCAGTTCGAGTACCTCGAGCGCGCCGGCGCCCGGCTGCGGCTCGTCGTGCCGTTCACCCTCCTTCTCGTGTTCGTCCTGCTGTACGTGAACACGACCTCGGTCACGAAGACCTGCATCATCCTCCTCGCGATCCCGTTCTCGGCCGTGGGCGCGGTCTGGCTCCTCTGGTTCCTCGGCTACAACACGAGCATCGCGGTGTGGGTGGGGCTGATCGCGCTGCTCGGCGTCGACGCCGAGACGGGGGTCTTCATGCTGCTCTACCTGGATCTCGCGTACGCCGACCGGCAGCGCCGTGGCCGTATGCAGTCGTGGGGCGACCTCGAGGACGCGAGCATCGACGGCGCCGTCAACCGTCTCCGGCCGAAGATGATGACGGTTGCGGTGATGGTCATGGGACTGCTGCCGATCATGTGGTCGCACGGCACGGGAGCCGACGTGATGAAGCGGATCGCGGCGCCGATGATCGGTGGCATCTTCACGTCGTTCCTGATGGAGCTGCTCGTGTACCCGGCGATCTACGCGATCTGGCGGCGGCGCGAGCTGCCGTCGCTGGAGGTGTGACAACCGCCTCCTGCGGCGTTCGACGAGACCGTGCTAAGACGAGCCCCGGCGAGCGACGCGTGCGAGTGCACCTGCAGTATGGGCGCGGCGGTGCTGCCGGAAGGACCGATGACGATCCCGTACGTTGCGTGATTCGGCCGATGTCGGGTCTGGCGCCGAGCCGCGCGCGGCACACTGCCGTCGGCTTCACGCTCGCCCTCGCGGCGATCGCCTACCTCGACCGGATCTGTATCTCCACGGCCGCGCCGGCCATTCGTGCGGAGCTCGGCCTCGGCGACGCCGAGATGGGATTCGTCTTCAGCGCGTTCACGCTGGCCTACGCGCTGTTCGAGGTCCCGAGCGGCTGGTTCGCCGACCGCTTCGGAGCCCGGGTGACGCTGGCGCGCATCGTGATCTGGTGGTCGGTCATGACCGCTGCCACGGGACTCGCCACCGGCTTCGTGTCGCTGCTCGCGGTGCGGCTCCTCTTCGGTGTGGGTGAGGCCGGAATGTTCCCGGCGACCGCGCGCGCGTTTGCGCGCTGGCTGCCTGCCGGCGAGCGCGGCCGTGCGTTCGGCCTGCTGATCATGACCGCCGCGCTCGGCGGCGCCGCGAGCCAGCCACTCGTGGTCGGTCTCCTCCAGCACATGAGCTGGCGGCTGGTGTTCCCGCTCTTCGGCAGCCTCGGGGTCCTCTGGGCGGTCGCCTGGTGGCGCTGGTTCCGCGACGACCCGGCCGAGCATCCTGGAGTGAACCCGGCCGAGCTCGCGGTGATCGTCGCCGAACGCGGCACGCTGCCGCATCACGAGCCCGTGCCCTGGGCCCTCGTCGCCCGCAACCGCACGTTGCTCGCGCTCTGCCTGATGTACGGCGCCGGGATCTACGGCTGGTACTTCTACCTCACGTGGTTGCCGACATACCTCCTGCGCGCGCGGGGGTTCGACCTCTCGCACGTGGGCTGGCTCGCCGCGCTGCCGCTGGTTGCGATTGCGGGCGGGGTCTTCACCGGTGGCTGGCTGAGCGACGTGCTCGCACGTCGCTGGGGCGCTCGTGCCGGCCGGCGAGCGCCGGGCGTCGTCGGCTTCCCGCTCGCCGCGCTCGCCGTGGCGACGGCGGTGTCGACGTCGAACGCGCTCCTCTCGGCCTGGCTGCTGGCCGCGGGCGCCGGTCTCGCCGCGCTCGGCGTAGCGCCCGCCTGGGCCGTCTGCCTGGAGATCGGAGGGCCGCACGCCGGGGTGGTGAGCGGCGCCATGAACACGTTCGGAAACCTCGGCGGGACGCTGAGCCCCGCGGTCGTTGGTCTCTCGCTGGGCGCCTGGCGCTCGTGGGACGCGCCCCTCGCGAGCGTTGCGGTGCTCTATCTCGTCGCCGCCGGAGCCTGGCTGGCGATCGACCCGGCCAGGCGCGTCGCGCTGGACGGGGACGCTGTCCGCCAATGACTCGCTGTCAGTACGAGAAGTTCGCCCAGGGATGGTTGGCGCCGGCGACCTGACGTCAGGTGCAATGAAAGACAGTTCAGCGCCCTGCATGGCAGCCGCTTGTGGCTGCCGCACGCCGGCGGCCATGTGGGTCTCATGCGCATCCCGCTGGGCTGATGCCAGGGCGCGCAGGTCGCGAATCGTACGATGGCGTGCTGCCTGAGGGCGAGGTAGAGAACGCGCGATGGAGCGCCGTGACGTCGTCATCGTCGGCTCGGGGCCTGCCGGCGCCGCGACGGCGCTCGGCCTCGTCGCGCGCGCGCCCGCGCTGGCCGCACGGTCCGTGATGCTCGAGAAAGCGCGGCATCCGCGCGACAAGACGTGTGCCGGCGGCGTCATCCCGAAGGCGGTCCGTCTCCTCGAGAGCCTCGACGTGTCGCTCGCGGTGCCCGAGGCGCGCGTGGACCACGCCGGCGTGACGCTTCCCGGCGGGCGAGAGCTCGCGGTCGACGGCGACGATCTCTGCCGCGTGATCCGACGGCGCGAGCTCGACGCGCTCCTCGCGTGGACGGCGCGCGACCGGGGCGTCGAGCTCCGCGAGGAGGAGCACGTGACCCACGTCGCGCGGGACGGCGACGGGGTACGCGTCGACACCTCGCGACGGACGTACTGGACGCCGGTCGTCGTCGGTGCCGACGGCAGCGGCAGTATCGTCCGGCGCGCGCTGGTCGGGCCGAGCGGCGTCACGGCGCGAGCGGTCATGTGCGATGTACCGGTCGCCCGCACGTCGTGGACGGGTCATGCGGGGCGGCGCTACGACTTCGATTTCGCCCCATGCGCGACCGGCTTGCGCGGTTACCGGTGGGCGTTCCCGTGCGTCATCGACGGGGCGGCACACGCCAACGTGGGTGTCTACGCGTTGCCGCCGGCGGATGGAACGCGTCTCCGCACCGAGCTCGCCGCGATGCTCGAGCGCGTGGGCGCCGCGGCCGCGGCGTGGAAGGCCTTCCCGATTCATGCGCACGCGGGTCGCGCGCGTCTCGCGGCGTCGCACGCGCTCCTCGTGGGCGACGCGGCGGGCGTCGACCCGCTCATGGGCGAGGGCATCTCGTTCGCGCTCGAGTACGGTCTGCTGGCCGCCGAGGCGATCTGGCGGGCACACGAGACGCGCGACTGGAGCTTCCACTCGTACGTGGCGGCCGTCGAGCGGGGTCCGCTCGGGCGGAAGCTTCGCCGTTTGGACCTCGGGTCGCGGCTGTTCTACGGTCCGCGCGGTCGATGGTGGTTTCGCCTCGCCGCGACAAGTCGTCGCGCGCAGCGGATCGGCCTTGCCTGGTACAACGGCGTGGACGATTTCGTTCCGTCGCTTTGACAGCCCCACCGGCCGTTTGCTACCCGGGCGCCATGGCGACTCCACGCCGCCGCCGGCGCCGGAAGGTCGCGACGGCTGGGCCGCATCTCGAGACGCTGCTCTGGCGCGTCGGGATTCGGCTCGTGGCGGGCGTCGACGAAGTGGGGATGGGGCCACTCGCCGGGCCGGTGGTCGCCGCGGCGGTCGTCCTGGCGCCGGGCACGACGCTCGACGGCGTGGCGGACTCGAAGACGCTTCAAGCCGCGGTGCGCGAGCGGCTCGCGGCCGAGATCCGCCGGCGCGCGCTCGCCGTCGGGCTCGGCTTCGTCGAGCCCGAGGAGATCGACCGGTTGAACATCTACCGGGCGGGGCTGGCGGCCTGCCGGCGTGCGATCGAGGCCTTGCGCCCGGTGGTGCCGGGCTACGTGCTCGTCGACGGGCGAGAGATTCCCGATCTCGCGATGCCGCAGAGCGCGTATCCCAAGGGCGACGTGTTCGTGTGCTCGATCGCCGCGGCCTCGATCGTCGCCAAGGTGACGCGCGACGCCATCATGTGCGAGCTCGATGAACGGTATCCTGGCTATGGCTTCGGGCGTCACATGGGGTACGCGACCCGACGCCACTTCGCCGCCATCCGGGAGCACGGCCCCTCGCCCGTGCACCGCCGCTCCTTCGCGCCGGTGCGAGCGGCGGCGCGCGGCGAGCTGGACAGCCAGCTAGCGCTGCCGGCCCTCGTCGCGCTCGACTGAACGCCGCGCTTTCCCGTGCGCGTGAATCCCCTATAATCGAGGTGTCGCTTCTTATGGATGCCGGCCTCCTGCTCGACCTCTATCGGAGCATGGCGCTCTGCCGCCGTTTCGAGGAGGCCGCGGCGAAAGCCTACTCGCAGGGGAAGATCAGCGGCTTTCTCCACCTCTACATCGGCCAGGAGGCGGTCGCCGTCGGGGCCATCTCGGGCGCGGAGCCGACCGACTACATCGTCGCGACGTACCGCGAGCATGCCCACTACCTGGCTCGCACGGGCGACGCCCGGGCGGCGATGGCCGAGCTCTACGGCCGCTCGACCGGAGCGAGCGGGGGACGGGGCGGGTCGATGCACATCTTCGACGCGTCCAAGCGGTTCCTCGGCGGGTGGGCCATCGTCGGCGGCCACGTGCCGATCGCCGCCGGGGTGGCCTTCGCGAGCAAGTACCGCGAGGAACGCGACGTCACGCTCTGCTTCTTCGGCGACGGCACCGCGAACATGGGGTCGTTCCACGAGGGGCTCGCGCTGGCGGGGCTCTGGAAGCTGCCCGTCGTCTTCATCTGCGAGAACAACCAGTACGCCATGGGCACGCCGCTCTACCGCACCATGTCCGTCCCCGACGTCGCGGTCCGGGCGCGCGGCTACCCGATGGAGTTCGAGATCGTCAACGGCGACGACGTGCTCGAGATGCGCGACGCCACGAGCCGCGCCGTGGAGCGGGCGCGCAAGACGAGCCAGCCGTTCTTCATCGAGGCCAAGACGTACCGCTTCCGCGGCCACTCGGTGGCCGATCCCGGCAAGTACCGCACCAAGGAGGAGGTGCAGAAGTGGATGGAGAGGGACCCGATCAACGTCCTCGGCCACCGCATCCAGACGCTCGGCATCGCGAGCGCGGAGCAGCTCCGGGGGCTCGACGACGAGGCGAAGGCGCAGGTGGCCGACGCGGTCGAGTTCGCCGAGCAGTCGCCGCTCCCGGAGCCGCAGTCCGTCGGCGAGTACGTCTATGCCTGAGCCGCGGGTGATCACCTTCCGCGAGGCGCTCCGCGAGGCCATGGCCGAGGAGATGGAGCGCGACCCGTCGATCTTCCTGATGGGCGAGGAGGTCGGGCACTACCAGGGCGCGTACAAGGTCTCGGAGGGGCTGCTCGAGCGCTTCGGAGAAAAGCGGGTGATCGACACGCCGATCGCGGAGACCGGTTTTGCCGGCGTCGGCATCGGCGCGGCGATGGTCGGTCTCCGGCCGATCATCGAGTTCATGACCTGGAACTTCTCGTTGACCGCCTACGACCAGCTCGTGAACAACGCCGCCAAGCTGCGGTACATGTCCAACGGCCAGTTCACGCTCCCGATCGTGTTCCGCGGGCCTGGGGGCGCGGCGCACGCGCTCGCCGCCCAGCACTCGCAGGCGCTCGAATCGCTCTACGCCCACGTGCCGGGCTTGAAGGTCGTCATGCCGGCGACCCCCGCGGACGCCAAGGGCCTCTTGAAGGCAGCGATCCGTGACGACGACCCCGTCGTCTTCATCGAGAGCGAGGTCATGTACGCCCTCAAGGGGGAGGTGCCGGCCGGCGAGCACCTCGTCCCCCTCGGAGTCGCGGACGTGAAGCGGCGCGGCCGCGACGTGACGATCGTCACGTGGGCCAAGATGCTGCACACGTCGCTCAAGGCCGCCGAGGAGCTTGCGCAGGCCGGCATCGAAGCGGAGGTCGTCGACCTCCGCACCATTCGACCGCTCGACACCGAGGCAATCTTCGCGTCGGTGCGGCGCACCGGGCGCTGCCTCGTCGTGCAAGAGGGGTGGCCATTTGCCGGCGTCGCCTCGGAGATCATCACGCTCGTCGTCCGCGAGGCGTTCGACGACCTCGACGCCCCGCCCGAGCGCGTGACGAGCCTCGACGTACCGATGCCGTACGCGACCAACCTGGAAGCGCTGGTGCTGCCGTCGCCGGATCGGGTGGTCGCGGCGGTGCGCCGACTCCTTGGGCGCGAGCAGTCGCCCGCACGTCCGGCCGCGGCCGGGGGTGCCCGCTAGCTCGCGCGACGCCGACTCTTCCTCGCGGAGGCATCGATGCCCGACGTCAACATGCCGAAGCTCTCCGACACGATGGAGGAAGGGAAGATCCTTCGCTGGCTGAAGAAGCCGGGCGAGCGAGTCGCGATCGGCGACATCCTGGCCGAGGTCGAGACCGACAAGGCCAACATGGAGCTCGAGGCGTACGACGAGGGCGTCCTGTCCGAGGTGCGCGTGAAGGAGGGCGAGAGCGCCCCGGTCGGCGCGGTCATCGCGGTGCTCGCGGGAGCGGACGACGCGAAGCCGGCCGCCCGACCGGCGTCCCGGCCGGAGCCTGCGCCGGCACCGGCGCGGGCGGAGCCGCGGCCGGAAAGCGGTCGCGAGCCGTGGAGACCGACGGTCGTCCGACGGCCGGAGGCAGCGGCGGAGCCCGAGGGCGGCGAGGCGATCAAGGCCTCGCCCCGTGCGCGGCGCATCGCCCGCGAGCACGAGATCGACCTTCGCTCCCTCCGCGGGACCGGACCGGGTGGACGGATCGTCGAGAAGGACGTGGAGGGCGCGATCGCGGCCGGCGGCGCCGCTCCGAAGAAGGAAGCGGAGACCGTTTCCGCTCCCGAGGCGCCGCTGCGCGGGGAGCGCCGCATGGAGCTCTCCCGCGTGCGCCGGACGACCGCCAAGCGGATGAGCGAATCGAAGCGCGAGATCCCGCACTTCTACGCCTCGAGCGACATCCGCATGGACGAGGCCGTCCGGTTGAAGGCGACGCTCGCCGACCTCGGCGGCGAGTTCGAGGGCATCACGTTCACCCATCTCGTGCTGAAGGCCGTCGGCATCGCGCTCACGCGCGTGCCGGAGGTGAACGCGTCCTACGACGGCGACGCGATCGTGCTCCACGACACGGTCCACGTCGGTATCGCGACCGCCGTGGAAACGGGCCTCATCGTGCCGGTCGTCCACGACTGCGACCGCCAGCCCCTCGGCGCGCTCGTCCGGCAGGCGCGGGCGCTCGTCGAGCGCGCGCGGGCCGGGCGCTTCGAGTCCGCCGATCTGATCGGCGGAACCTTCACCCTGTCGAACCTCGGGATGTACCCGGTCTCGACGTTCGCGGCGGTCATCAACCCGCCGCAAGCGGCGATCCTCGCCGTCGGTGCGATCCGCGACGTGCCGGTGGTCGAAGGTTCGCACGTCGTGCCGGGCCGTCTCATGACCGTGACGTTGTCGTGCGATCACCGGATCATCGATGGGGTGATCGCCGGACGCTTTCTGGCCGAGCTGAGCGGGCTCCTGACGCGTCCGCTCGCCCTCGTAGTGTGACGATGACGCGCGTGCTCGAGGTCGGCCTGGCGGGTCGCGTCGGATACGACGTCGCGCTCGCCTGGCAGGAGCGTCTGGTGGCGCGTCGACTCGCGGGCGGCGCGGACGTCCTGCTGCTTCTCGAGCACGATCCCGTGTACACGCTCGGGCGGAGCGCCGATGCGCGCCACCTGGGCGCCGCGGTCCTGGGCGACGTTCCCGTCCGCCGGGTCGGGCGGGGCGGGCAGGTGACCTACCACGGCCCCGGGCAGCTGATCGGGTATCCGGTCGTCGCGCTCGCCGCCCAGGGCCGCGACGTGCACCGCTACCTGCGCTCGCTCGAGGACGTGCTGATCGCGGCGCTCCGCACTTTCGACATCCGGAGCGAGCGTCGTCCCGGCTTCACGGGTGTGTGGGTCGGGTCGCGGAAGATCGCCTCGATCGGCGTCGCCGTCCGACGCTGGGTCGCGTGGCACGGCTTTGCCTTGAATGTCGGCCGTGACCTCGATGGCTTTCTGCCGATCACGCCGTGCGGCATATCGGGCGTCGCGATGACGTCGGTCGGACGCGAGGGAGGGCCGGAGGACGTGGCGCGCGTCATTCCAGCCGTCGTCTCCTGCTTCGTCGAGGTGTTCAGCTACGAGACGACGCGACCGCTCGATGCCGATGTGCGGATGGAGCCATGGCCGGCGCCGTCGTGAGCCGTCACCCGCCGTGGCTGAAGGTCCGCGCGCCGGGAGGACCGCGTTTCGCGGAGACGCGTGCGGCGGTGAAGGAGCTCGGTCTGCACACGGTGTGCGAGGAAGCGCGCTGCCCGAACATCGGCGAG
>Ga0137376_10001305_pt1 | contig 13636 bp, 11 predicted proteins | sample SagtaG_23_FD_104814 | JGI IMG/M metagenome (GOLD analysis project Ga0137376, IMG submission 104814) | Vadose zone soil microbial communities from Sagehorn Ranch, Mendocino, California, USA - Sage2_L_20_16 metaG | ecosystem: Environmental > Terrestrial > Soil > Vadose zone | place: USA...
AGCGTATATATGCAACCCTCTGAAAGCGGCGCAGTTCTCGGGGCTTTATCTAGCGACGGACGATAATGGGCGGTTGTCTAGCCCCCGGCGAGTGCGCATCGTCGATAACGTCAACCAAGCCGCGAAAGTCTGAATAGATGGATATAGTGGCAGGGTCACGGCAACAGAACCTGAATGACGTTAGGTATTAAACGCATGGCGAACCTGAAGGAAGAAACGACACTAGCCAAATTTCGCCCCGAGCAGACGAAGTCCACGGTTCCGACTGCGTGTGCCTCGTATTCTCCGGACTACAACGCATCCAGTTGGTTGAGTTGGTCTACCTCAATAATCCGCCGCATCGTTGTTTGGTTCGCTCTGTTTGCATCGACTCAAGTCCCCAAAAACAAGCCTCGGTAAACAAACGCAACTTAGCCGGTCTTCCATTTTATCAAGATTTGAATTATCCGGTATGAGTTGAAACCGCACCATGCCACCATACATCAGCAATTTCAAGAATTAGCCGACGATGCGGTGCTAGGTTCTACTGGTGCCAAACTCCGAACCCTGATCATGCCGCACGCTTGCGACGTGGAATTACTGCTACCGTTTCTTGCCAAAACGGGCCATCATTGAGCTAACGGTCCGGGCAGTCTTACGTACCAAGACCCTACAATGGAAAGAAAAGTCTATGGTGAGGGCGTCTTCACGGAACTCCATATTGATGATGACCTGGTTCATGAAATCCGTTCTTCGCGGCTCATTCGGGCCAGGTAGTTCGTAAGCGAGACAGAGCCCAGACGTCAATGTGAAAAGAGTCAAGGTTGTGCGTCTATGTTCGGCCTTTTGTCGCATCCGTTTGATATGAGCGGGCACCCGTTACTGTCATCAAGTTTGAGGAGGTTGAACCTGACTGCGTTTATCTAAACCGATCTAGATGATGAACCATCACAATGGCTCCTCTTCTTGACGCTCACCTTTTCCAGAAAGATAGTTACATCACCTTAGACCTTTGCGACCGGAGCGCAAGGTATCCGCTGACCAGCAAGTTGTCCACCACATGGTCCCGTACATGTATGGTTCTCCCAAAGGGGTATGTCTGCAAGTGTTTCAGTCCCCACTTCCGTTTTGGCCAGAGAACTGGTTATTGACCGAACAGGCCACATCGTAAGCATCTTGTGGTAATTTGTAATCTCTGCATATGCTCATCGGGCGCACGCGTTCGAGATGGTACTTAAGTCCCATGCTCTGTCTTCGAACTCTACAGCTCCTCGATCCAGAAAACGCCTCGAACTCTATGTCTAGCACAACACCAAGCTCTTCAAGTGCTCCCAACGCTGTGAATGGTCGTGTTCAGTTAGAAGTGCAGCGTTGTGTACCAGAAGAAAATGTACGCCTATCCTCTGTTTCCCAATAACGTCGCTAAATCCAGGCTTCCAGCGTCCCGTGTGGGGAGTGTCATTTGGGCAGAGAGGGTCGTATCTCACTGCGAATGGACACTCTGAATTTGGGTTAATTTCCTATGCGGAAGATGGAGAGGGCACCTATCAGGTTGAGCCACCCCCTGGCTCCAGTCGCCCTTCCACGCCATTGCCTCTTGCACCACGTCCTGTATCAACCGCAACAACGGCCGGTTCCGAACAATCGACTCCCATACCAGCCACTGAATTTCACGAGCGGTCTTTGCCTCTGCTCGCTACAGATATTTCTGCAGCTGGCGCTTATCACTTCTCACCCAACTATGCCCTCCAGGTCATGGATCCGAGGCATCAGTACACGGAACATATGGTTACCTTTCCCTATTTTCAGAACGCGTGGCAAGGTCCCTCATACCCCCCCCCTGGAGGTCTCATCCCTCGGGACTTCGACGTTCACAGTCATCAGATTGCCCAGCTTGGTTCGGTCCTGGGGGACGCAAGCCCTTCCGCCAATTCATGGGCCAGTCTTCCAGTCACTGGCCATGCGTTGTCTGACGGCGGTTCCACAGCACCCTCGGACGTGGACGGTCATCAGAGCCCCCTCGGCTCGGTCCTGAGCTCCGACGCTAACTCATGGGGCAATTCTCCGTTTACTGGCCATGATTCGCCTCCCCATGTGTATAATAGCGCTAGCCCCGGTAGTCGGTCGGGCTCCTCATCTTCCGCACCATTCCATGGTGTACAGGAGGACTTCATTCATGCGACACACGGGGAATACTTAGAACCTCGGGCTATGACATCGACCCGGCCCAACGGAGGTACCTGATCAGATTATATGTCCGTGATTCCATGCGCACTTGCTAACCTGTCCATATGCTTTGTCACTGCTACTCATACGTGTATTTCGTTTTACGGTACTAAATTTACCCCTGTTCCAAATCCAGTACTATTAGTATTACTTCAGCTCCGATGACCTTCTTCCCTTCGGTTGAATGGTGATAGACCGATGTCTACCAGATTTATCACAACAGCAGAAGGGCCGAACCTTTCAGGCAGAGCTAGTTGGACGTCCACATGTGCAAACTCAGCTCTTATCTTACCTTTCAAAGGATTCAAGTTGTCTAATTGATTTTGTATCTGTTTAATGATCGGTGTCTCGTCATGTATAGCCTGGCGCCGCCGTGGTAATCGGCTGGAGCCTCTACACGAGTGCATGGCAACATCAGAGCATTAACCTATCACGGAGGGACTCTGTGGATAGAAACGGAAATAATCCAACCAAGAGCGAAGAGGGGGATTGCGTGCTTCGAAATACGTTCTTTTCATCACATTCGGCTCGATTCAGTATGAGCATTGCTGAGATTAAGAGAAAGGCTGTGGTGCTTGCGGTGCTGCAGAGTACTACCAAGTGACATAGTCCAAAAAAGGCAAGGGTCTTTTTTTACCGTATCAGATTCAATATCATGATTAAAACAAGAGCCCGGCGGAATTCCAGGAGTTGAAACGCTCGGGCGGCATGTTTACTGGGACATTTTAGGTAACCATTGTCATTGAAAACTGGTAAAACCCAAAGCGGTGAATTCATATTCAGGGAGTCGATGCAGGGCATGCACAATCCTCGTGGATTTCCCAAGACTGCGTTCGTAATGACCGGAGCTTCTCAGATAACGGCTACGGTAGAGGTTATGGGTTTCCTGCATGGATGTTTTGCATGGAACGCGCGAGGTCATGACCACGCACCAGAACCCAACCCGGGATCTAAACAATCTGGAGGCCTAGATTAGTTTGCCTTTTGCATCGGTTGTTCGGCCATCTTCTGGTGATACACATGAATACTTCACTGTAAACCTCCAACGCTGATTCCATGAAGCCCAGCGAATTCGAGAAGTGCTACAGTGAAAGCTTGAGGCTGATGATTGTACGTGACCGACTTGCACAGCGTGGTCCATGTGGATGACTCAGCAAGTTCCTATATAAGGGATCGGAATCTAAAATGATAAGGCCATATCAGGGGCAGTTGCTCCGTGCCATGTGCCCGTTTTGTTTCCAGCCAAAACAAGCATGTTGCATGGTATGCGTTTCAATCGCACTGAACCTTGCTGAGTTTCACGATCAACTGGGGGCTTTGTTCAAGTGACGTTCGAGCCGTTCTATAAACTCCGAACAAATCGGAGTTTCATGTCACTGCGTGTTTATAATTTATATAACCGCTGGCACTGACGTCGACATTGTGAACAAGAATCCATGGTTCATTAATTCATTACGTCTGAGAAGTTAAACTTGGCCAAACACGGTCCGTTGTACCGTTATGGGCGCAGACTCCTACCCAGTCCGCTCTACGTGAGACTGGGTAGGAGTCTGTTATGGGCGGGCATTCACATGCGCCCGGCTCACTCCGAAGTGTCTTCTTGCAGATGATAGCCTAATTGTTGATTGTAAGAACGACGTTCTTTTCTGTCTCGTTAGCAGTCGCGTTCTTGCGCTGTGTTTATTCCTTGCGACACCACGCGTCTCTGAGCTAATATGCCATGACCCATTTGTGTTATGCAGATTTGTGCAGCTACGCAGAACAATTTGGCAATTCTGGGTCGCTGAAGGTGTGACCCAATGAATCAATGCTAAAAGTTCCGTTTCACAAAGCGATGCAACATCACGGATCAGTACATAGTTTAACAGCTATGTACGGCGCTGTAAGTGATAGATAATAGACTCGGGAATAATCAGCAACCTTCCGTTATCATTCCGACGGCTCTCTGATGGAACACATGCAAGTCTGATCGTGGTGAATGACGATCTATGCCACTGAGAGCAAAAAAGCGTGATATTACGTATTACGTCGATGCCTAGGAGACAGACTGATATGATCGCAGATGAAGTCATAGACACGGTGTTTTTAGCTTTTAGGCGATCTGCCGCGTTTTGTGATTTGTACTATCTGTTTCTGGCTTGTGGATCAACATCTGCGTCGGAATGCATGGCGATAAGTGATAGTATCTAGGGTTCCGGGGTCACGAGGAGAATGGTCGATAGCCTCAATGTTCGGATCTTCAACTGTTTTAGTTCCGTGGATGCTAGAATATCATTAGATCCAGCCGTTCATAGCCTCCCTTGGCGTGCCACAGCGGTGAGTTTGCTTCCGTTTTCCAGTATCGTAATAACCGGGAACTGATCAACACCATAAGGGAGTCTCACCAAATGACATGTTCATTTGCCAACGCTTGAAGAAGGGGCCATCCTCTGCCACGGGAATGGCGGAGGGGAGTCCCCAATGTCGAGCCGCATGTCATTATAAATAGCTTCAAAAGCCAATGGCATTGGTGTTTTGTAAACCTGATCTATAAATTATTTCTGTCATTTCCAGGCGGAGATTCGGGGAAAGCCCTGTGACCTCGTCGTATTTCAAACCAACACGATCCTGGATGATATCGCATGTGGATGGCATGATGCATAATTGATCCAGATTGTGGAGATGCCTCGTGTTATTTCAAATGTTTTTATTGCACGGTGACATGCACCCAGATCATGGATCTAATTTTCATCGGGCTAACTGCGGGGTGAAGAGGCGATCCTTTAAAAGGCACGAACATCCTCGACGATCTTGGTAACTAAGAACCCTAATTAGCTTTAATGGCGATCACCTAGTACATTCCACATTTAGAATATCTTTAAGCATCGATGCTCGATTCGACGATGGGCCCGTTGGCAGGTATAGCCTTTGGCCAAGGTAAAAAAGAACTGACTGAAAGCGAGTTCGATAAGGATGGCGATAAGCCTGGGAGCCTAAATACTTGTGCAGCGTGTTTGCCTGTTTCCTTCGCGCACGCATATAGCACAACACAGGACCTTGTTGATACAACCATAGACACTATAATGAGGTATAAAGAAAACAGGTCTTACCAGGTCACAAGTTACCCGCTTCTCCGTTCCCCTCGAGCTCGCGTTGATTGACTCGCGTAGTCCGCCTTTCCCGTGCTACCCCTTTCCGGCACTCTCGCTCCTTTTTCCTTCGTCCGTTGAGTAAGAGTTTAACGGTGCCGAGTTCTTTATACACTCATCGTTGAGCGCATTTTTACGTCATGTCAGAAAAGCAGGAGTGTTGATCAGATTGAACGTAGCTGGCCTCGAGTTCGAGCCACCTGAATGGCTGTTCTCGCGCCACTCCTCCTGGATTGCACGATGGTGTGTGTTGCTGTGAGTCACTATAGTCCTCGCTTACTATCCTTGAGCGAGTCGAAAGCCGTGTCACTACCCCATTGGCACCCTCGCCGCGGTCCATGGCTTCAGAAGATGGTTGTTGAACCATTATCGCTGTTCATTGAGCCGTTAGAAGTTGGGTGAATAAAAGGCTTTCCAGAAAGGCCAGTGAATCGTTGTCGTTGTCGCGTCGCGCGATGGTCAGTTGTCTGCAAAAAACATAGAAGCGGAAAAATGTAACTCATCTTCCCTTGATTACCGTGACTCCCACGCTTGTCTAACGCCCCGCAAGCTTATCATATTCTCTATCCTCGCTCCGGCTTCTTTTTCTCGTGGGAACTGTACGTAATTGATGGACTACACGAAGCCTTCGATGCTCGCATGCGCAAGTCCGGCTACCCACCCAGAATCACGCCGGTGCATTGTCCTAGTTGTTTTTGTGCGATATTGTAAGTCATACCGCACGGTATTAATTTTCTCTACTAGTGAGTCTAGTGACGACCCACCGGTACGATCTTCGGGCGGGTTCCAACAGACGCCGAGCGGACATCTTTGACGCGAAGGGTCGACTATGCTACGGCAACGACAGGGTAGCGACAGAACCTGAAGGGTAGACTCTCGACCCCGATCCTGAACAGAGTGACGACATTCACCGAGAACCGAGCACACGAAATGCAACCGATATTTTATGCGTCGCGCTACAGTCTACAGAATGAAGCGCATCCAGTTGGGAGTTCAGCACTACTCAATTCATCAACAATTTTGTGACGTGTCGTCGTCGTCACACATCACTGCATAGCCTCTTACGGCCAAAGGCTTCAAATATATCGTCGCTATTCACGCGCTCCACGCACAGCAAATTAAACTCTGGCGCTCGGAAGTTATCCTGGTTGCCTACATCATCGCACGGTGGATGGTTATCATTCACTAGCAGGTAATCCTATTTCCCATTTTCAACTCTGTCAATCCAACAAGTTGCCGTAGATTCGTACGGCCTGCCCAAACGGAGACAACGGAAAAGTGCTCAAGCTTTCCGCTTTATGTCCGATCCTTTGACGTGATTCACGACGTGTTTTAGGAACGCCCAGGGTGTGAAGACGGACATCGGTTCCTCCTTTCTCCGTTGCGATAACCGGACAGCCATTGAGATTAAGTCAATCGTCCCTACTCCAGGAGCTTCAGAACGCGTGTTTCTGGAAATGGTAATCACACGTGGAAACAGATGGCGGTGACTATTCGTTGCCCGGCGTTAGCGAAGAAATCGTATCATCCGGAATGTTATGAGATACCCAAAGAAGGTTGGAATTCTCACAAGACCGGCCACGCTACTGAACTGCGTACGACCAAAGCTTTGGCGACACGATGCGCTTAACGCTGTGTTTCTTCACCTTTGTCAATTGTGAATACCACGAGCTTGAATGATACTAAAAGCATTATGTTCCTGCCCCAACTTCATACTTCTCCGATCCACCGATTCTACCATGTCTCTAAGTACAACGTCCGGATCTCGCCCTTCGCGTACTCGGAATACTCAGAACACAGAGACTCGCGCAAGGCGTATCCAAAGAGAAGTCCTACGTTGTATCCCACGACGTTTTGTAAGTGCACACTTTACCCGCCAATGGCGCGCCTATTCATCACGTTCTATAGTTATACAGGTGGGGAGAGCGCATCACGGGAAGGGGGAATTATCTTACCCCGAACGGACCCACTGAATTAGGCATAATGTCGATGGAGAACGGAAGATGCTCATACAGACGCCTCAGTTCATGCTCAAGCTCGGGGTTTCCTTCTGCCTCGTCTTCCCCCGCCCTACAACCAATGCCCTCACCCCCGGCCACAGCCACAGCGCTCGATGAGCCAAACAATTCTTTTGCGCCCACCTTGCACGGGCATTTGTTGCCTCCATCTCTTGCGGATGCTTCGACCATTGCGCACAACGGCAGCACCGGTTCCTTTGTTCCGCAGATCGAGGTTAGCCCTCCCATGGATGGTGTCCAGCATCCGCATCCTGCAATTTCGTACCATGATTTGCAGAATTTTTGGGAACAGCATTTGTCTTCCCAGCCCGGAGGGGTTCACCAAAGTTTACCCTACTTTTACACCTACAACTATTCAACCACCAGCAGCCATGGTTCGCTCGTAGGTGCCCTAAGCCCGGCCGCAATGGATCAACCGTGGGCTAGTTCTCCGGATTCCACGTTTGGTGGGTCTTATGATGGTGGTTTTACTTCGCCATCCTACGCGAGCGCCAGCCCTGGAGGTTGGTCCCCTACCCCGTCGCACAGTACACATGAGGGGGCCTATGATGATTATTTAGTGCCAGCCTCCCACCTCGAAGGACCATCAACCCAGCGCCGCTGAATTACCCATTCTCTGGAAATACGAGATACCCATTTTCTTTCCGTCGCTCCTCATCCATTTTTTAACTTGTCTACGTTTTTCTACCTGTACGATACCGCGCATTCCTCATATTTAACAGCTTCTCTAGCACATGTAGTACTATGCTGTGTTACGCCTTGACTTCTGGAAGTTATCAAATCCTTCGGGATTACGACGGACTGAACCCGTCATTCGACTCAAATGGAAGGTAGTACGGGCCTTTTCTTACCGGATTCCAATGCGCACGTGCGATGCAACCGCAAGAAGTTTGTTGCCTCAACTTGTTCTTTATTGGTGTGGCGTGGGTGATCGGTGTCTCGCTGAGTGCACCTGACGACATTGCTGTAAGCGACCATGGCCTTATGAGCGTGAGACGTAAGGAGCTTAACCAAAGGGTTTAAAGCACGAGGGAACTCACATTCCACTGAGGACGGACAGAACACATATTGCCATATGAGCAGCATTATACGCCGCGTGTCCGTATCAGCCAGATGCGAGGCTCGCTTAGACCTGGGCTTGTCGGAGATTAAGATCAAGCACGCAGAACGCGTTGGTGCTGGCCAGCGCTGCAGAGATGGAAAGGTTATTCATTAGGAACTATTTTGGAGGATCACAGGGAGCAACGCATCACGCTCACGCATCACGCCGTGCAAGACCGCATCTTGATGAGCTGATAAGCGTATGGGCGACACTTTTTGGTTCTTTTGAGCGCCAGTCTTATCATTCATTTAAATGAGCCAAGAAAAACTATAATACATGCGCCAGTACGAGCCGGAATAACATCGTTAGTTTGCATCATGGACTGCTCGTGGGTTGCTATCGCTTACCTAGTATGTTTGCAAGGTCCGGACCTCAAAGATAAGGACAGGAGGTGTTCTTCTTGCAGGAAATGTTTGAGGTCCAGACAACAGGCAGAAGCCACCTGGATCTAGAGAACGATTTGGAAAGAGACAATGCGTTCGCCGTCCCCTGGTTCAACGCCACTCGCGAGCCATTCGGACATGTGCCTGCGATTTGAACACAGCAGTGCCTCACTGTAAAGTAAGCATTAATACCGAAAGCTGAGCACTTCGACAAGGTGACCCGCTGATATTTTCAATATCATAGTATTTGAATGTGTCGTAGATGTAGTAGATGGACGATGTCGGAGTTTGAAATCAGACACGCAGCATCCCCTCAACTCGAATGGCCAAAAAAATGTATGTTACAATTATACGACGATCCTATCCCATACAATTACAAAAAACTAATGTTATTATACACCCGTAAAGTATTTCTGGTAAATATCAGTGCACCGTCTTACAATGTCTTCCTTCTTGGAGATTAGGACATATTTTATGTAAGAACGGCATTCTTCTTTCACATCTGCCTCCTTCGCAGTCGCGTTATGCGCCATGCTGGTAACTTTGCTATCAATCTTCATGTCATCGCATCCCTGAGTCTGGACATTGATAACACCGCTGAAGAATTTCAGCTCCCTCGCCTTAACGCGGATCCGCGCGGCCTCATCACGGTCGCATGCAGAGTAAACTGTCAACTCTGGCTCACCGAGAGCCTGGCGTAATGAATCAAATGAAGTCTCTGGTTCATGAAGCTGCGATGCAGGGTAGTGTAGCGGCATGTGGTCAGATGCGATGCTATCACTGGGCGCGCTGGATGAGGGACTGGAAGAATGATGGGAGAACCGTCTATGAGACGGTTTTCTATCATTCTCAGAGTCCTGCTGGAGGCTCCATGACGGATTATAAGCAATAGGCCTAATTTGTGTGAATGATGATCTATGCTCCGACAGGGCAAAGGAGGTTGGCGTGATATTACGCCGATGCCTGCGGGAGGCAGAGTCTGTGATATGATTTGCAGATGAATTCATTGATACAGGCCTGTTAGGCGATCTGCCGCGTTTTGTGACCTGGACCCGCTTCGGAGGCGTAGAAAATTCTGGATCAACCTCTACGGAACGCGTGGCAAGAAGGGTGGTGTCCACGGAGGACGTTTCAGAGGCCAATTGGGGAGGGGGAGTCGGCGTTGGAGGATCAGTGTTTAGACGCTTAGGTTTTTGGGGCGTAGGCGCTGCACTGGCATTATCGAAAGAACCAGAGCTGGAAGGGCATTGTAAAATGCCATTTGGACGTTTATGACCCTTCATTGGAAAACCACATTTTCGGCACTGAGGTTGTTTCCGTTTCCCTCCAATGGAGACGGTCGAGCACGTAGTAGAGATAGATGGAGTGCTCCCCTCTACAGGCCATTCAGACTTGGCGGATGCCTTTGCTGATGTACTTCGTTCATTCTCAGGTGGTGATGTGTACAAGGATCTGCCTTCATCGGATACCGCGATAGGACACTGGTCACCCTTGTGGCCTTTTCTCGGGGTTTTACACTTCCGGCAAATGGGTTTTCGTCTGGTGCTGATGGTGGAACTGATTGACACATCGCATGACGCACTTTCGTCAAATGACGCGGTCATTTGACTGGGGTTGACGCCTGCGGAAGATGGAGTTGTCGTCCGCAGAAGCGGCGGAGGAGAATCGCCCACTAATGTAGGCGACCTTTCCACCAGTGAATTGCGAAACTGAGGAGCCTTGTGAGATACGGTCCTTGGGATGCGAATTGGTGTCTTTGGCCCGGGGCTGCTGTTCATACTCGGAAGCGCGCGTTGGTTGATGCCAGAAACGCGCTTCCCCTAAATACGTAAATCAACTTGGCGATAAATACAAACAGCGGGAGAATACTCATCGATTTTCCAGACATTCTGCATCGTCGCTCTCTTGCTCGATGGTGGTTGTATTGCGTTGTAGGTCCATTCTTACATATTACATACCACATCTAATTCCCATGTCTCCAATCAATGACTCGAACTCGATGTCTCACGGCCTTGTTTATATCTCCAAAATGGGTGAAACGCTCCGAAAAAAACTGGATAGATTCAAAGGAGATTGCCATTGCCATATTCCTTTACAAATTGCGTTCATCTCTCAGATAAGGTTACCGAGTCGGGTACGCGATTTTCTGTACACGTGGACCAGCAGAGAACAACTTTGGACATGGGCTATACAGAAATAGATATTACTTAAGGCGGAGATGAATCGATTGCCGAAACGTAGCACGTTGGGACTGCTCAGCGCGCTTAACCATGTCTCGACTCTCACGTGTAGCAGCGAGGGAATCAGTTTTTGGTGCTGGGCCTGAACTCTATCGTGGAGAGATACAGGCAATATGTCCGCCAAATCTCACGGAATGCGTCTTGGCCCTGGAGAGTTGTTGCAAAGAAGCGCGTGTTCTATTTCCTGTGATCCAATGTGCCGGCTGAAAGTAACATATTCAGGCTCATGAAGCTCAGCATCTCCTCAGAAATGGTACGCATGACCTTCCACGAATAACGAAAGTGTTGGAGAATCAACGGGTAAGTAAGGATCATGATCCCGGCGACCACGGTACATATCGATTCAGGTGTTTCTCCTTGTTGACGAGGGTACTGTCAAACGATATAAAGGAGATCTCGCCGATGAGGTGGAGCCGCAAATTACTGAGCTTATGAAAAGGGCTGAACAAGGGTTGGAAGCTCTGATGAAGAAAGAGAGTCTATTGCAAACCAAGGTTCCAAGAGAATAACTAGACCCTTTCTTCATAGTAACTCATTCACGTCCGCAGCTTGAAAGCGCCAAGTTGCGCCCACCACGACCAACAGCAGGTACAACAGCTGCCCAGAAGCTGGAGGCACGACGCCACCAGATTGTAGTGAAACAAAGGGAACGACTGGAAGAAGAAATGAAAACTCTACAAGCCGAAGTCGAGGCCTTGGTATTTCGGTCGGTCCTCTTCTCCGTTACCCCGTTTGACTTGTACTTTCAGGAACGACAAGTCGTTGAAGAGCGATGAGTGACTATTCAGGTACTAATACAAATCGCCTTTACTATACACGTTAATAGTGCATCTTGTAATCTTACACGCCGAAAACTCCATTCAACTATTCACCTCGATCTCTCCGATGAGTACGGCGTCCGCCACTGTGCCTGCAGCAAGGCTTCCAGGTGATTCGGGCGTCCTCGGTGGCAAAACCACAAATGCATTTGCTCCACTTAGACTAGCTACGCGACTGGATCTTTGGCCGCCAGTGCTACATGCTTTCAAACCTTCTCCATCCGCACCGACCGTTACGCGGTGGAACTCCATTCGGGGATCGAGGCTCATGTCCTCCATGAGCTATCGAATTTGAAAATCAGTTCCAAGCATCGATAAATAGTAAGGTTTTCACCTTGACAGGGACGCGTGGCAGCTGACATAGACGTTCAGGGTAACCAGAGAGCTTCCTCAGCGCAGGGAGAACAAAAATATGGAAGGTAACGAGCGCGGAGGCCGGATTTCCGGGCAGCGCAAATATTGGCTTCTCAATGCCACCATCCGAAGGTATCGTAGCAAAGGTGGTTGGCTTTCCCGGCTTGATCGCTACACGTCCAAAGTGTATCGTTCCGTCAAAGTGTTGTTCTATGACCGGCTTAAGTAAGTCAGTTGAACCCATAGATGTGCCGCCCGTGGTCAGTAGTAGGTCCGCAGACTGTAAACCCCGTGTGATTGCATCTACGTGTGCATTCACCCTGTTATCCGTTGAATTTGAGATCATATCTAAAAATGGAAAGCCAACTCAACTTGTCGGGAACGATTCCCAAATCGATGACTTCGTAACCCAACCCCTCTAGTGCCGCCTGCAACGAAGGCCGATTCGTATCAAAAATCCCACCCCAGTCATTGCCAGAGAGTGGCGCCGGGTTTTGAATGTCGACAATCTCATTTCCCGTACTAAGGATGGCGACCACTGGTTTCTTGTACACGTTGACCTGCAAAATCTTGGTAAGAATACCAGAAATCCAGAAAAGAACCTCACTGACCTCCTTTTTCCCTACGAAAGCCAATGTACCGATATCTCCGCCGCCGCTGATAATTCTTTTCCCGGCCCGAAGCACAAGATCACCCTTGCGCACGTCAGAGCCAGGTTTTCGTACGTTCTCGCCCGAAAGAATTTGCGTCAGTGTTTCCACTTCTTTTTCTTCATCATCTGCCCCGTTCTCGTCCGTGTGTGATGAGATAAGGCGAGTGTCCTCTACCATGATGACCGCGTCCGCTTCAGGCGGCAAAGGACCGCCAGTGTTGACCCTGTAGATGCATCCAGGAGCCAGTGGGTCCGTGATGAGGTGAGTTTGGGATGTAACGACGTTGTAGATTCCTGGTACGTCAGAAGCTGCGGAAATTAGATACAACCTATAAAAGACCTGCCCAGGCGGCTTACATCGTAATGCGTAACCATCCACGTTGGTTGTCAATGTCGACGGGACGTCTTGAGCAGCGTACACGTCCTCTGCAAGGACATGACTCCTGAGAGCGGGCGTGACCTTGAGCAGGACATAAAGAATATTAAAAAAAGAAAGAAAAAAAAACTTAAGCGCTTACCGGAAGGATCTCCTTGGCCAGGGGACTTATTTTCCCCAGGATAAGTTCCATGGCCTGGTCAAAACTCAAGATAGGGAAAGGCGATTGACGCTGTCTGGCAGATACTGCATAATGATAACATTGGTGATGAAGGACGATAAGGCATAAGAGCTTACCGGGTGCTGTGGTATCTTGTGTAAGCACTGTCCTTGGCCGCGGAATTTCATGATCATGGCTAT
>Ga0137376_10001312_pt1 | contig 13610 bp, 15 predicted proteins | sample SagtaG_23_FD_104814 | JGI IMG/M metagenome (GOLD analysis project Ga0137376, IMG submission 104814) | Vadose zone soil microbial communities from Sagehorn Ranch, Mendocino, California, USA - Sage2_L_20_16 metaG | ecosystem: Environmental > Terrestrial > Soil > Vadose zone | place: USA...
AGCATCACAGACGGATACACTTTTCTGTGCCAGTCGTGCTGACATCCCGGATACAGTTCCTTGCGCTGGACAAATTTCTCTCAAGTCGTTCCCCAGAATTGAAAGCACGACAAGTTCATATATGAGAGCTTTAGGAAGCGCGGCTCAGCCGTCATGGCAATAAAAAGGTATTGTGGGTGACTTACTGGGGTAGCATTGGTATTTGGCGGTGGGCGTTGTTATCCAAGATGATCATATCCGCTGAATAATTCCGATCAACATTTCCCACTCCGCCCCTTGTATAGTGTCAGTATGGCTTGTCGCACAAAGAAGTATTACAGTAAAGAATGCTACCCAGTGGACAACGTTCTATCAAAATTTCAAGTAAGAATAAATTGTTTTGCCTCAAGCGAATGAGAAAAGTTGATCAGAGAGGACTCCCATGAAAGTGCGGTGTGGCATGATCAGTGAATTACAGTCGAAGTGAAGTAACAAATATCCATCTTCATCTTCATATACCAGTATCAGATTCAAGAAATGCCATACAAAATACAACATGACGTCATATGCCCGAGGTTGACGCTCCAATCTTGAAGTGAACCAATGCTTTTTTTAGGCTTACAATTCTTCAAGTTGGCACAAAGTCAACACTCAAGACCACCCTAGCCTCATCTCCTGGAAAGGGCAATATAAATAAGCCTTTAACCCCACTAAACAACATTTACATACCTCCCATAAATATCCCTTCTCCATCGATGAACGCCTCACCATTCATCATACCTATACAGCATATCCTTTTCAGTGCCATTTCCCAATGGATTCAGGGACTTACGGCGAGGCACCAAGGGTTCTTCCAACCCTTTCCAAAACACGTCTTCCTGATCGTCGTAAATTTCCGTCCGATGAAGTCCTGAAGGCGATGGAAAGTTGCTGGTCAACGGGCACCTTGGAGACCAGGTGACGTATAGCCCAGTCTCCGTCACTTGTAGGCAACTGACGCTTTCAAGCGTGAAGGGGTCGTTGAGAGCGTGCACGCGTAGAATAGAGGGCGGTGTGGAGGACGAAGAGAGAGGCTCGGAAGAAAAGAAAGAGGGATGGGGGACGACAATGAAGACCCCGTTTCGCTGATAACAAAGTTTAAGTAAGGAAGGTGACAAGGGGGAACAACTTACAGTAGCCACCCCTACTCGTCCATTTTCGAATGAATGATACCTCGAGAACCTTGACGCCCTTCCCAATTGGACTTCAATTGTACTGTCAAAGAGCGATACTTCGCCTTTGAAAAGACGCTCCAAGTCGCGTATAATGAGTATGCGCGACGTTTCAAACATTATAGTGAGATATTTCCCACAAGATGAGACGTGGGCTGTCAGGGATGTTATTGTCTGTAAAACGGGACAAGATCATGGAGCGCACCAGCAACAATCTGGTCTGCATATGGCTCAGATCTATCATTGTCTCTGACAACTTCGTGCCAGTAAAGCGCTGTCTCAGCCTTATCAAACGCTTTGAACGGGTCGGGGTCAACATATGCGCCCATGCAATTTAAAGACCTGCTCCTTTCATTTCTCTCTCCCCCAATTTTCCATCGCGAACATCCATAGTTACCAAAAGTAGAGGAGATTTCATAAACACATTGACCGGTCTGGCGAGAGAATACACGGAGTGAGCCTTCACCGCAGATGAAAACGTGTTGAGGGGAGTGGTCTACGTAGTTGAGGTGGCCAAGGAAGGTGGGCGCCCCAGTCAACGACACTATTCGTGGAACTGGTTAACGCAGCTAACAATTGGTAGAGGAGAACGAACCGCTCAGATTTGGCTGCGCACTTTGTACGTCGTTAATTTCTTGAACCAGCTTTCCCGTACGCACATCGTACAGGTATGCCCTCCCCAATGATACGACCAGAAGTATCGGGTAAATGAACCGAAAAGCCCGCGTAGGTGTTGGCGGGTGTAGCAGGGCCCAAGGGGTGAATTGCCCATGTGTAGGTGACCTTTGTTGTTCACCGACATATCCCATAGCATCGGGATTTTGCCACGGCTCATAGGCACGCCTTTGGTCGTCGTCTGGTCTAGCATCAGCGATGACCGTTGGTGGAGACGGGGATGTCTCATGGCCAGAAGATTGAGAAGGGTAATATATGTCGTATTCTGTGAGCCTCCAGACCTCCTTACTTCCTCCGAAGCGATCAAATATGAGATACCCGTGGTCATATTCGCAGTGGGCACTTGGACGAACGAAATCCTAAGCCGGCCGTACAATGAGAATCAAAGTTATGTGCATACGTGGCAGGGACACATACATCTGGTAACTGCCATAGAATTGCAAAGTCCTCATTGATGGGAGAAGCCGGGTCGTGGACCCTACCGTGGTACCATTTGGACGCGTTCAGATCTGTCACGTATAGCCCGCCGTGTGAAGTAGTGGCGATGATTATTTCCGCCTGCTCGTCGATTTTGAACCGATGGACCCCGAAATCGCCTGTCCAACGGTGGGATGTGATAGTGGATTGTGCCTTTCCTCTCCAGGACTTCTTGATCTGAATTAGCCGGACACCTGCAGTGGCGGTGATCAGGATGAGCCTGGTATCAGAGATGGTACCGACAGAGCTCTTTCCACGTAGACACGCCGACTAGAATACGAGGAGAATACAATCCTCGCAGTTCTTGAACAAGTTTTGCCGACGGAGGCACATTGAGACCAAAAATTGCCGCGCTGCGAAATACGGCGAACTCGTTTTCATTGATGAAATTGTCCCAGGATTTGCACACAAGTCTGAGGTTGAGAATGTCTGAAACTCCAAGATTGCTCAGAATGGCGAGCAAAAGCTCTTGCGGAATGTCACCCAGCATTGGATGACGCTGATAAAGAGCAAGTGGGAGTTCGCTTCCCCATTTGTCGTCCTCGTGGCCATCCCCTCGGCTGCCCGGCTGCGTCCTTTGACGATGAGCAACTCGACGGCGACAGAGCTCACGACGCTCCTGGCATCATCGACGGCCACCCTTGTCTACGCCATTCCCTTACTCATCGTCTCCGTTGTGCTATTGTTCGCAGGCACATTTCTGACGCTCGACAGAACCAGATCGTTTCCTCCAAACCACGACAAGACCGACAAATTCATTTACTCTTCCTACGAGAGTTTCGAGAAGCGCAGGAAGCGAGGATGGTTTTGGTGGTGGCGATTGGAAGGCGGTGTGGGTGGACTGGCCGTAGGATTTGCGTTCGGCGGTGAGTTCTTTTACTACCTCGATGATCTTTGAAACGACGGCGAACCCCCAATTAGTTCATCTCGCTACTTTCCTGGCACTTATGGTCCCTAACATATCAATATCGGCACCTCTTTCGCCTACCGCCTTCCTAGTCGTGTGCATCTTATCAGCTGTTCTCAGTTGCGCTCTCTGCGGAAGGTACAGGATTGCCACTATCGTGTTCGCAAGCATCTCAGGAGGGTTAGTCCTCCTGGTTTTTCTACCGTATACGGTCTTACGATGCCACCAGCGCTTTGACGTCTTTGGCACTATCGGTCATGCTTCATCCGCCGTTGACGGGTCGCAGGGTTTTACTGGTAATCTTGACTATCCTCATCGCTATCCCAACGATATTCGTATGCATTGTTTCTCCGCACATCCCCATGACGCAGAACAATGCTTTTCTGGTTCACTTGCCATACCTGGTCCATCCTCTCCTTCGCTTCTGCACCGCATCTGCAGGGTCATTTGGTCTCGTGCTTTCCATTGCCTTGCTTCTGAAACCCCCAGCGGCATCGTGGGCGAACGTATGGGACCGCCTTTGGGTAAGCAACGGCGTAGGCTGGGGAACCTCTCAAGAAAAAGGATTAACGGCTGCTTGGACCTTTTTCACCTGCCTCGGAATCGTTGAGGATTGGGCACTAAGAAGGTGGCTTGGTGAAGATCCAGATGAGGCGAGGCAACTTCTCTTGTTTTTGTTGCCGTTGACCTGACTATATGCGTTTGCAGAAGTGGAACAACTACCTATGGTCCTACGTTGAATCCCTCCCTTTCTCTAAAGACAGAGCAGGGACCTTCAGACCCTTGCCGTCACTCTGGGACCGCTTATTCCATCGACAAACTCTTGCCAACCCCGGGTTTCCTCATTCATTTGAAGAAGACCCGAGTCAAGAGGACCTCGATCTCAAGTCGAAACCACTCTTTACAGAAGACATGTCATCCCTCCCTTCTCCACTGCTAAATTCAGCCATCCCAACTCCCTTCTACGCGGACATGGCCCCTCCTCTTTCCCACCTTGCCAAGTTTAAACACAAATCGGCGAATGCTGATTCCCAACCTCGAGCAAAGCCTTCTGACCCGCTAATGGATCCTGAAGATGATGGCGCCTCTGATAGCTCTGACGACTACGATCTCCCTCCTTTTGTTAAAAAGAGGCGGAAGAATGGCCCCTTTGCGAAGTTTCGTCTACGTCTACACAATCCAGACAGCACAAAGTCCCGCGTTGCCGACTCAGTGGGATTCAGGCCATTGGCTAAAAGGAACGTCGACAGCGATAGCGACGAGGATAAAGAAAGAGGACCTTCGGATGACGGTGTCACTACAGTCTCCTCTGCTACTCTCATCGGTAGTGGTGGGAATGGACAAACCTCAAGCCAGAGTTCAGACGTTCGCACGCCTGAAAATGCGAGGCACCCTGTTGACAGGGCCGAGCAAACAAGGAGGGTAGCAAATGGTGACGGTGAATTAAGACCCGCTGCTCCTGAACCAACGCCCGATTACGAGGTTGATTTGACGAGTATGATGCCCTCGCCTCTAGACCTGCGTAGAGAGCGAGCGCGGGCGGAAGCTGAGAGAGTCCCAAAGTTCATGGAACGCCATACCTCCTCCAAGCCCCAAACGCCTGTATCTGAAACTCCTCCTACAGCTCCAGCGACTCCAGAAGCTGACCGGACGAACTTTTCAGGTCCAAGTGCCACTGACCGCGCAAGAGCGAGGGTGAGAGCGATAGTCTCTGGCGTTCCAGGACGTCACTCCAGACGTGGGAGCCTTGCTCAGATGCCCCAGGTCCCAATGTCGCCTCCACCTCTGCATCATGCATCGCCTTCACCTCAAAACCAGGCTACTGCGCCTCCGTCGCCCATTGCGTTTCCTGCCCCAGTCCCGGCTACTCCTTCTCTCATCAACGCGCTTCACAGGGTTGCAGTTGCGCAACAGCAAGCGTATGGGACTCACGGCGTCTCCCATTATGGTGTAGACGGGTTGCCAGCACCTTCTGTTGGAGATGCAAATAGTTCCAAGCAGGGCGGTCTTCCGGGCAACGCCTCTAATCCGAAGGGGGCAGGTCCGAGAGAACCAAAACGAGCCGGTGTCGGAATAGGTGCGGATGGGGTTGGCGGATGGGACGAGTTTTGGAGAGACGTAAAAACTCAAGCACGGGTGCCGATTCGGTGACACGATTCTATACGGCATCCCCAAGTCTTCGACCCTTGCGCCTTCTCCCGAATCGGACCCCGACCCAAATGTTGTCAGACCCCCGTCTCGGGAGCGTACAGCGAAACACTTACGAGGATTGGATGACTCCATAATTGACGACCCCATGACTTTTTTTTTCGTTCACGACAGGTTACGAGCACGGTGTTAGTTTGTATCCTTACGCCTTAAGTTGTAGTACACTCGACGTGTAGCATGCAATACCCTACGTTCGTTTTTGGATCTTGTAGCGGTTGTAGGAATGGAATCTTCCTCCTTTTCTCACGTTAAGTTCCACGTTCCCCGACACAGGCAGGCACGTTTAATCTATACTCCGCTGCCCGCCCTGGCAAATAAGCAACACCTCTTACGACATTGCACCAGGCTCAATCATAGCCCCCGACTCGGACGCGCTATGATTTTTGCGGAAGTCAGGGGTTCTACAACAAATTGAAATACAGGGTTCAATAAGTAGATTTCTGCATTTGGGGAAACGGATCTTCGGCCTCTCCAAGGAACGCTTAAAACTCGTTATCTTATCTGTTATCTAGGTGGTACGGCAGCAGTTGAACCCGATTCAAATGGAAGGCTCTTTCATTGTTCCCGGTTATAACTCCGTATGAGCGCTCTTGAGTCTTGAAGAACGCAGGTACTCATAGACGACTGGAACATGTTTCAGCAACAACAGGACCATTGACCAACATCATTAATCATTGGTCCTCGGATTACGTCACGTACCACACAACCGGACCAGATGCTATATTCCGATGCGTTCGTTCTATTGCATTTCCGCCGGGTTATTTAAGTTCAGCCTTTGTATTCTGATAAACCACTTCCTTGCGCTATGCGACTAATAAGACACACCATATCTATCGAGCTGCTCGCTTCTTTCTATTTATAGATTCAACGAGGTAACGCGCATAGCAACAAATTACAGACAAGATGCAACAACCGGGCGGGAGCGAAAACCGGGAAGCCAGCGTAGCGGCCAAGGCAAGAGTAAGAGTAAGACTCACGCGGTTGGTGGTAGGTCATCAATCAGTTGCAAGACCACCCGGTAAGCGAAAGTGATTTAGAGAGCCGATCATAATTTTAATCTTCACTATCAGCGAAACCGAACGGTTCGGTAACTTCGGGTGGTCTGGTGATCGTCAGAGGTCTATGCGTACGCTAATTCATCCCAAAAGCGTACCATGCGTAAATCCCGACTCGGAGGGAAAAGAAGACGCAATAGAGTCATTGACAATAATCGTTTATCTAATGCGATCTTTACGGCTTGGCTTGTGGCGTATTTCCTACTTGTTCTGGTACTTGTTTGTCAACTTTTTAACTCCATTGTGCGTGCGACGCTGAACAGCTTGAGTATCAGAAGTTCTGTTGGGGCTCCAAAGTTCTCTTGGACAATGACAAATTTTACTTACTTCGACCCTAGGTTCACCTAAGTGAATTATCTTATCCATTATGCAATCCCGTGCGACGTAAATCATCTGGTGCGGTGAGAACGTGTTCGAAGGTTCTAAAATTACGGTTCAGGCGTGTCAATGCAACGAGCAAGGGACCCCGTGAACAAACAGCCTGTTTTTGAATGCTACACGCGCGTGATCCTCGTTGCAAAATTGGCGCATTGCTGCGGACCCCACAGAAGATGCGAATATGTTCGTATACCTCTGAGTCCCTTTTATGATTCATTATCCGAATACCAAGAAAGGAAAATAAAATTATTTCCCGTTGGATCGGAGGTCATCCAGACAGGATGCCGTTAATTTCATGGACTTCAGTGCGTGGAGGGAAGATGAATGTTTACGTGTTTCGACGGATGCCAGCTGATTGACATGTGGGTTTCACAAGCGAAGAACCTTTAACAGGTGTGAGCAAATTAAAGTCGGCCGAAAATCAGCGACTATCATACATGGTAGACAAAATGATACGTTGAGTCCCAAGGTTAAAGTTTTCGATGCCAGTAGCAACACTATGCACGTAACTAGACCTTGTCGCGAAAGAAGCCCAGAGCTTGGTTTAGAACTAGTCTAAGCATATTAAGCATATTATTCCGATAAAGATAGCCTCACTCTGTCTCTCGGTATACATTCGCCCTGCCAATCGATCACTGTCATCGTCAATTATGCTCCGTTCGACGTAAGAAAGAAACCGACCTGAAGTAATATGGGGTTGCGGGCGTGCTTATTTGGGAAGCCCAATCAAGCTTCTCACCCACCGGTCACTGAATGGTCCACCGACCCCCGACTCGGACTTGGAATATTACCAAATCGCGTTAAACACTGGCCCAGACCCCCGAGTTTCATAAAGTGGTCTGAGCCCATAACCGTTTTAACGTTCGCTGTCCATTCTAACCCTGCCGCAGGAGCGCCATGGTCTGAGTTGCATATTAAAACCTGCGCTGTCGGTTTGCTTGGGTCAGATGCCTTACTCGTGTCGCTGTAGCCAGCCGAATTGCTCTTCACCGTTGCGCAACGAGAAGGCCTACAACAGGCAAACAAGTGACACGATCTGTAGTCTGTAAATTGGCAAACACTCAATATGAAAGCCTACCTAAACTCAGGGTGCCTGCATCCCTGAGAGATCTTGTGCCTTGTCAGCCGAGTTCACAGACGGATCACCGTCTGTCTGCCGCCAATAAATGCCAAGGCATTTGAACATGTCCATACTAAATGCCGCTTCCGAGACCGGACTTACGTTTGGGGGTTAGTAGGATAGTTTGATCATGGAGCACGAAACGAGATTTTTTGGGCGTGGGTGATGATGAGTTTGAATTTTGATGGAATTCGTATCCGACCGCACGACCGAATCGCACTTTCCGAACGGAGCGATGGCTGTCATATAAGGATCTTCTCGCCCAGCCACGTTAACGTCTGTCCCATCGTCCTGCATCTAAAATGGCTTCGTTCCCTGGCCAACTACAAGCGATCGCTGTCGTCTCCCTTTGTCTGATTGGTATCGTCATCATCCACAAACGACGCAACTCTCTATGTCTTCTTCCCCCTCCTGGGCCGCATAAGCACTTCCTCTCATATAATATCCTCCCAGAAAATTGGTAAGTGACAACCCTCCCTACATGGGACACCTCACGATTATCGGCGACCATCGCAGTTCGTATATTCAACTGGAGGAATGGGCACGGCAGTACGGCCCCGTGTTCTCATTGAGACAAGGCTATCAGACGGTTATCGTCATTAACCGCCTTCAAGCCGCGATTGATATCATGGAAAAGGAAGGGGCTGCATTATCCGACAGACCGCGGAATATACCTGGCGAGATTCTCTCAGGTGGTATGCGCCTGCTGTTCGTGCCGGCTGGGGAGCGCTTGAGAAAAATGAGACGGTTAGCATCAATCGAATCGAGATGAACATCTCACCTACGTCTTTTGCAGTGCGCTCCATGTATATCTGCAGCCGAAAGTAGTTGCAACATATGGCCCTATTCTCATGGAACGGGCAAAGCACCACATCCTGGGTATATTAGACAATCCGTCAAGCCATCAAGTCCACGCCAAACAGTGCGTCATCTCTCCACAGGCTAACTAGTCGCTAAGCGTCCATCGCCTAGTTTTTCAGCTTCTGTGGTAATGATTCTAGCTTATGGAGTCACGGCAGAGCGTTACGATGATCCCGATATCGTCGCCATCGGGAGGTGCCTGCAGCGACTAGGTGAAAGCCAGCTACCTGGGAAATGGAAAGTTAATACCTTTCCGTTACTGAAGTGAGTGTTCTAGCCATTGACAATCGCTCATAGAGGCTGATTCACGCTGGACGCTGGCTTAAGGTACATCCCTGGTTACTTCAAAGAATTGCACAAGGCCCACGCTGAGGAACTCGCGCTTTTTGGAGGTAAATTGCGCCAAGTCCGAGAGAAAATGGTAAGCAGCCGTCATGATCCTATGATCTCTGCAGTAAAACGTCCCATAGGTGCGCGGTGAGGAGGCACCTGACTGTTTTGTCCGATATTTGTTGGAGAGACGAGAAGAACTGGAGCTGTCTGACGATGAGGCAGCCTATCTTGCTGGAAGTATGTTCGGTGCTGGCACAGAGACGACGTCAGCCACCATAAGTGCCAGCATTTTGGCTGCAGCATGTCACCCAGCAGCACAGCGTCGAGTTCAGGAAGAGCTTAGTAGTGTCATTGGGGAGCGAGGTACGTTGTGTTGACTTATGTTACAACGCGCTTGTAGTCATGTCCAATCTGCAGCTCCGACGTCGACCGATCTTGACATGTTACCTCAACTGCATGCCTTCGTCTTGGAAGTTCTCCGATGGAGACCTGCAAGTGCAGATGGTAAGCCGAATCTCGCAGATCCCAAATGAAACCGACAATTCTTCGATAGGCTTTGGATTTGCACACAAGACGACGAAAGAAATTATCTGGGTTAGTGTGGATTTGATTCCATTAGTTCTCGATCCTCGATTCAGCAAATTCAATAGAAAACGTACTGCATTCCGAAAGATACTACGGTCGTTGGCAATGTCTGGTGTGTTTCACCAATTGTCAACACTATTTTTACCTGATCCATCGACGTACATCAGGTCAATCGGAAGAGACCCTCAATATTTCTCTGATCCAGAAAAATTCGATCCGCAGCGTTGGATAAGCGAGGATAGACAGGTGAGGGAAGAACTCAAATTCTTCCCGTTTGGATTTGGGAGACGGTGAGTTTTATTGGTGGATATTACGACAGGGAGATCAATGCGTTTGCCACTAGCGTGTGCCCTGGTCAGCATATCGCCAACGTGTATGTTCCGCTCCCACGCCCGAGGAACCCATGCTAACTCTCACCTGGAAAACAGCTCCGTCCTCCTCAATAATGCTCTTCTTCTGTGGGCATTCAATATCAAGGAAGATCCTTCGTCTCCTATAGACCCGACAGCTTTCAGATCATCCATAATAACGAGGCCTCTTCCATTCTCTGTCATTTTTGAACCACGAGCTGCCGAGACAGCCGGCGGAATTCGGGAACTGTTGAATGACTATGGACTGTAACATATCCTTCATCCTTTATTGTATATGCCCTTGTATCGATAGCGCGGCCTGTCTGAGGATTGCATGTTTGTGCAAATAAAACAAGTTGAAGATCATCGCGTACCTATAGATGGTCACGGAGCGTGTCAAGTTAGGAACAACTCCCAAAAGGCGAAGCCCAGAGTTACAATGGCCATCATCTCCGACCGCACGGGATTGGCAGGGTAGCGGTCTCATGGAAATGATCTCAATTGACGCATGATTAGCGTTCTGAGATCAGCTTCCACCAACAAAGTGCGCACGCGCGTCGTCAATTGTACACTCCGGTCCCGCTGTCAAACCATAGCTGCGCTGTCTTCGCCGAGCATCATATCCGGCTGCCTGATCTGCTCATTCTCACCTGCGCTTTTCGTTCCTCCAGTCTCGCATCGGAAGTCGGATTCCTCGGCCCATCTTGGACTGGGTGGCAACAGCCTCATAGTATCCGACATTGAACGCGCCATCCTTTCCTCTGCAGCTATCATTAGACTTCATGACATTTGCGCACGGAAGGTTAATAGGACTGACAACAGAGCATGACTTGAACACTTTAAAGGGTGCGCACTACCGTACTTTTGTTAAAAGCTGGAATGTGACCTTATATGACCCGGCCCCGCAAGATCTTGCAACTTTAAGTGGCCGGGAATTGGCAACGTAAATTAAATATGTACAAACAACATGCGCGCCGTGGTCACCCGTATGCGTCTCGAATCACAATATCCTCTTTGAATTGCTGCTTGACCTGAGCGTCAATGTCAGAACCTTTTCATCAGGAAACAGCTGTTTCCCCTACCCGACTTCGCCTTCAGAGATGAACTTGTCGCAAGTCCCTGGTTCTTCAGAATGAAGAGATACGATCCATTTTCACAGTAGGACGCATCTGATGATGGAGAAATCAAACAATAGCTTGCGCACCAGATCCAGCAAGGTGCAGAGATGAGGAGTCTATTGTAACGGCTCACAATCGTGCTTGTCCAAACAAAAGACAGCCAAACCTTGTTCGTGTCTCTCCCGGCCATGGTGGCCCCCTCAGTAATTTTGCCCCGTACCGGACGGCCCCTCGGTCCACTTCAGGCACGTGCCAAGTGAAGAACTGGAGAAGGTTATGGGTGTCCTCCAAAACAATAAGAGCGACGTGGCGTTCTCCATGTCCTTCACATCACTGTCATTTCCCCGTTTCTCGGGAGTCGGTACCTACGAGCGAACGGTGCAAGATTTATTTGAGTGTCTCGTCGATCACCGATCTGCTTGTTCATTGGCCATGTCGGAGCTCCTCGGTCGCAGCCTAAAAACATAATTACATTTACGCGGTCAACAATGAGCGTCACTGGTGTTTACCTGGCTTAGGCATACCCTACACTGTTTCAGCATGAGTCAACTTCCTTCTCATGAGTGAGCCTGGGACAGGTGTCTTTTCTTCGGGAAGAAAAACGGTGTGCTAGATAAATGCAGTCAAGGTCGTCATTGCGTTAAATTTCTCGGATGAGAACGACTAACCCAAATGGAGAATGGCCGAGTAGATGTAACGCGTAACGCATAACATCCAGTTAAAAATAGAAACTGCGCCGGTCGACGTACTGTGACTGAATGGTCGGGGGAGCGACAGGCATTGTTGGTTGCAAATTGCAATACAGAAGCGCCCGAGAGATTGAGCACAGATCGGTCAGCTCGATTGATGCTTATGGAAAAGAGCGTAGTCATGGCGACCTAGCCAGTTTTTTGATTGAGATTCACGCGAATCAGCCTTCCAAGTTCCTACTTTCTCAAACCGAATCTTGAGATGACCTGCATAGGACCTCGGATCGTGCCGGGTATTGTGCCATATTTGTCCAAGCGGGTGACACCGGTCAACAGACATCATCAACTTGCTCCGAGCATCATGCTCAGCGCCTTGCCAGGAAGAGTCTGTTTTCGCCATCTAGGCAGGCTTCCTGCATCATATCGTCACATTACAGTCGGAAGAGCGCCCAGAATACCACCTTCCTTCGGGAGCAGGGCCTACCACAACCCATCTTTCTCCGCGCGACCTGATAATTCGCTCGCGGCCAAGATTTGGTACGGGAAGGACGGTGTTCCAAGGTCCAAATGGAAGGGCGCGCTATTCGGTGACTACAATATTCACATAATATGGACCTTACTTACGACTCCCGGCAGTATTTCTTGCTTTGTGGGCCTATGCTTCATTTAAAGGCCTGGACGCACATCTCGACATGCAGCTTGCTATGATCTACCTTCTTCGTCTGGTACTATCCGATATCGACTTCTCTGCGAATCTTTCGACGCCCCGGGGCGCACTCACGCAATATCGTGAACTCCTCTATGCTGACGTGATGGTCGAGAAGACGTTTGATGATTTCTTAAAGAAAGTGGATTCTGGGCAGTTCAGTTCAGACCACATGCAATTGTTTCACCTCATAGCCAAGCAGACATGCTTTGCGACGTATAGCACCGTGAACTATCTCAAGCAATCTCCGGCGGAAGATGCTTTGAAGTACGCTTTAGTCCTTCGACAGAACATGCTCGGATCGCTGGAGGTCATTATGAAGGCAGCGAAAATGAAACAAGTGAAGGACATTTTAAAAGTCTATGAAAAAACGTCCGAGAAGATAAACTAGGACATTGTTGATGAGTGCGTTGCCCTTTGAAATTTTTCAACGTCACTCACGCAGAGCAGGCGTATACATACCTGGAGATACCACCGTTATTTCCGTTATTGCTCGGGTCAAATGTTATTCCGAGTCCATCACGGCCGTGATGAAAACGATCCTTACTTCCGGCCGATACACTTCTTGAACGACTACTAGAATCCCGTGCCTCGAGTCACTGTCACGAATTATGGAAATTATCGTACCCCATCCTGTTGCATCCACGTCCTGTTTTTACCTTTACTCAGGCAATACGGCACTTGCGAAAGAAAGAAATCCGACCAACGTGAACGTATGGCCCGGATACGGGATACAGTCCATCTTATTTTTCCCCGATAGGGACCGGCCCAGGTGTCCGTTGGCCCGGGCAAGGGCACGCTTTGTGTTCTATAGGTAGAGGCTCAGGCCGACTCGAGACTACTACGACTAGCACGTACTACCTACTTCTGATCCAACAATGTCGACTTGAACCTGAGATGTCACACTAACCTCATCGTCTGGGATGCTTTCCTAACGAGAAAAAAAGTACCTTTGACG
>Ga0137376_10001318_pt1 | contig 13577 bp, 14 predicted proteins | sample SagtaG_23_FD_104814 | JGI IMG/M metagenome (GOLD analysis project Ga0137376, IMG submission 104814) | Vadose zone soil microbial communities from Sagehorn Ranch, Mendocino, California, USA - Sage2_L_20_16 metaG | ecosystem: Environmental > Terrestrial > Soil > Vadose zone | place: USA...
GCGCGAACCCTCATCCGCCACTTGTTGAACAACTCGGAGTGTCCGCCTGATGACGCAGCCGAGCTGGATGATGGAAACGAGCGACCGCATCAGGATGGTCGAGCGAATGAGAACGCCAGAGACCAACGGCAAGCCGCTGGTCTCCGTGCGTAATCTCACGAAAAGTTTTCCAATCAAACGCGGAATTCTCGGTCGTACGAAAGGTCAGATACGCGCCGTCAACGACGTCTCGTTCGACATCGCGCGGGGAGAAACGCTCAGTCTTGTCGGCGAATCGGGATGCGGCAAGACAACAACTGGTCGATCGATTCTTCGACTCATCGAGCCGACGTCGGGCGAGATCGACTTCGATGGACGCGACGTTTGTCATCTTGGAGTTTCAGAATTACGCGAGACGCGTCGGGAAATGCAGATCATCTTCCAGGATCCGGTTTCGTCGTTGAATCCACGAATGACTGTAGGCGCTGCAATCCGTGAGGGAATCATCATTCATCGGCTGGCAGCGGGCGAGGCGGCGGACGCGATCGTGAAGCGATTGCTCGAGGAAGTTGGCCTTCGCGGCGAATATGCGACGCGATATCCTCACGAATTCTCCGGCGGACAGCGCCAACGAATCGGTATTGCACGAGCGCTCGCAGTCGAGCCGCGCTTCATCGTTTGCGATGAGCCTGTGTCGGCGCTCGATGTGTCCGTTCAGGCGCAGGTGATCAATCTTCTTCGGGATTTGCAGCGAGACCGGCAGCTCACATACCTCTTCATCGCGCACGACCTGTCCGTCGTCAGGCACATGTCCGATCGCGTTGCGGTGATGTACCTCGGAAAAATCGTGGAGCTCGCGCCCGCGGAGGATCTTTATCGCGAGCCGATGATGCCGTACACTCAAGCTCTCTTGTCGGCAGTGCCGGTTGCCGATCCGAAAGTCGAGAAGACGCGAATTCTCTTGCAGGGAGACGTTCCTTCTCCTGCATCGCCGCCGGCCGGGTGTGTATTTCATCCGCGCTGTTTTCATCCAGCAAAGGACGCGGCGTGCACGAAGATCGTTCCTCCCCTCGAGGAAAAGGCGCGCGGACACTACGCGGCGTGTATCAAACAGCCACCGACTCAGGTTACCTGGGAACAGCAGCAGGAAGCTGGAGGCATGAATGCTCCGGTGCGGTATCTTCCCGTCGTGGAGCAGCTCTCGCGATCAGTCAACTAGATCCCTCTATCGGCAGGCAATCATGACCGACAAGTCAGTGTTCGAGCAGCCGCAGAGTACAGTCGTCGCAACCGACGCCCCACCGCCGGGAATAGAGCAATGGACCGGAGACCGTGGATTCTTCGGACATCCACGCGGATTGTCGACGCTCTTCTTCACCGAAATGTGGGAGCGTTTCTCCTACTACGGACTCCGGCCGCTGCTAGTGTTGTTCATGTCGGCCACCGTCATGAACGGAGGCTACGGCTTCGACAGGACGGAGGCATCGGCGATCGTCGGCATCTACGGCGCGTTCGTCTACCTCATGTCTCTCCCAGGTGGCTGGATCGCGGACCGTCTTCTCGGGCTGCGCCGCGCGATCTTCATCGGCGCGGTTCTCATCTCGTCGGGACACATCTGCATTGGCCTTTCCGGCCTCCTCAGTCAGAGTGCCGGCAAGATTCCATTCTTCCTCGGTCTCATTCTCATCGTCTGCGGAACCGGACTCCTCAAGCCGAACATTTCCGCCGTCGTCGGGGACCTGTACCCGGAAGGTGGCGCACGTCGAGACGCCGGATTCTCGATCTTCTACATGGGAATCAATGTCGGCGCCTTCCTCGGTCAGCTCGTCACGGGCTACCTGGGAGAACAGGTAGACTGGCACATCGGCATGGGCGCTGCCGGCGTCGCGATGTTGCTCGGTCTGACGAACTACGCTCTCCGCGCAAAGAAAACGCTCGGTCCGATCGGAGTGACTCCTTCGCGGAATCCTGATCCGGCGCTTCAGACGCGACAGGAGCGTACCGTGAAGATTTTCATTGCCGCATTTGTTGGGATCGTGATTCTGCTGTTCGTGCTCGCCGCAACGGGCGCAATCACACTCAATGCGCCGGGCATCGCCAAATACATGACCTATGCGATGGTCACGATGGCCGCTGTATTCTTTGCTTTTGTTTTTGTCCTCGGGAAATTGTCCGGCGAGGAGAAGAAACGAGTCGCAGTGATAGTCGTGTTGTTCGCTTTCGCCGCGATCTTCTGGTCAGCATTCGAGCAGGCTCCGACCGCGCTCAACTTGTTCGCTCGCGATTTCACCCGACGAACTGTAGGCGGATTCGAGATTCCCGCGACCTGGTTTCAGTCGGTCAATCCGCTGTTGATCATCGTGTTCGCGCCTGTGTTGGCAGCGTTGTGGGTGAGTTTGGCAAAGCGCCGAGGCGATCTGTCCGCGCCGGCGAAATTCTCCCTCGGACTGTTTCTTTCCGGCATTGGGTTTCTGATCATGATCTTCGCGGCCAACCGGATAGTCGCGAGCGGAGGACATCTTCTCGTTTCCCCGTGGTGGTTGGTGGGAAGCTATTTCTTCCAATCGGTGGGTGAGCTCTGCCTCAGTCCAGTCGGACTTTCATCAATGACCAAGCTTTCACCGCGGAAATACGTCGGGCAGATGATGGGTATCTGGTTCCTTGCTTCAGCTTTGGGAAATGTGATTGCCGGCAGAGTCGGAGGTCATATCGATCCCGCGAAGCTCGACCAGATGCCGAAGCTCTTTACGACAACGACTTTGTCTCTGATGATAGCGGCCGGCGTTATCGCTCTGCTGATAGTGCCCATCCGTCGCATGATGCGAGACGACACAAACCCGTTGCGCTAGCGCTACGGCCAGTTGAAAATGCTGGACGGAATTGCCCGCTCACGATTCCGATCAACATCATTCGGCTCTTTCCAGAACATTCGCGTGAAGTTGTGACTCGTGAGGCGGATCGTCCACTTCGCTCCATTGTCTGGATGAATCGGAAACGCGAGATCGAGGCGCCAGAGACGCTGTGACCGCGGCGGCACTGACGCGAGCAGACTGATTCCCGCCGAATACTTCACGCCAGTATTCGATCCGAAGGGAACGTCTCCCGCCCAAAGCTCTCCAGTATTCACGAATGGAGCGACGCCGAGTGACGCGAACTGTTTGAGGTGCCCAAGGAAAATTCGATCCTCCCACCGCGTAACTACTCGCCGCGCGCCCGCGAAATTCGACCTGCGATAGCCGAGTGGTCCGCCTTCTTTGTCCGCAAGGTACAGCTGGAAAGGAATCCGCTGACGCCATCCGGCACTCCACTCCGCGTCGGCGACGATTGTGTTTCGCGAAATGAGCTTGAGGTAAGTAACGGTGCGCCCGCTTGCCAACAGTCCATCCCACTCGCCGCCCCCCTCCGGCCTTCGACCTTCCGCCATGACTTCAGCAGCGGCAAACGCCAGCGGCGATCCGAATCCCGTGTACACGTCGCCGGACACGAACATGTCGTGCTCCGCCGATCCAAGTGCTTCTATTCCGGTTCCGACAAGCGTCGCGATTTCAATTCCCTTTCGCATGTCCTGAAATCCGTCGAGCGATTCGAAACCCGACGCCTGCATGAAGTGCACGCTCCTCACGCCGAACAAAGCATTGAGGCGCGTCGTTCGGTGAGAGTTGTAGCGACCATCGAGTAGAGTTCCCGGCTCCGGCTCGAGCCGCCGGTCCGGCAACCGGAACAACGAAGGAATATTCCCGGGACTCTCACGCTCGTAGGAGACCGAACCTCCGATCAGCGCAATCCGACCGGGATGGCCAACGCGCACAACGCCGCCCACGTCGCCGTAAGCTCGGCTGAACGGGAGAAAGAGCGACGTTCCGTCGAGGCGGCGAAATCGTGTGTAGCCATCGTTCGAGCCGGCCGTGGTTCGCCACGAGATGTGTTGTAGATCAGTAAGAAAGGGATGACTGGTCTCGATGTCCCAATCCTGTCCACGCTCGCGCCGCGCGAGCTCGATGTGCATTTGATAAGGCTTCCCGAAAAGCTGGTAGTCGGTCAACCGGATCGCGAGTAGGTCGCGAAAGTCGGAGTTGTAACGCCACCGTCCGTCGAGACTGATCGCTTCTCCCATGAGATTCGCTTCGCCCAGCTTCAATCCCCTGATGTATGGCGATTTGCCCGACCCGCCCCCGCCGAGGATCAGCGAAATTTCGTCGACGGTAAGAACGGAGATCGCGACCGTTCCATTCTCATCCGGAAATGCAAGTACTGTCGCGTCGGCGAGATAAGGCTGCGCGCGAAGAATACGTTCCGATTCCGAGCGCTTGATCTCTGTGCACGTCTCGCCCGGCCGAAGCCTGAGAAAGCGCTGGATGATTCCCGGATTGGTCGTTGCATGCAGTGCTGTGACCTGCCGCGCGATGCGCTGTTGCACCTTCGAGCCGCCGAGCTCGAACGGCGGCCGCGTGTGGACTTCTATGCGGCTCACGATCTGACCCTTGCAGGCGACCGGCAGCGGTTCCAGACTTTGAGCCGTAAGCACAATTGGGCGAGCGATCGCCAACCCAACCATCAGACCGATTAGAGATCTCAACGTGTCATCCACCCTCTCGCGCACGAGCTCAGACTCCCGGCCCGATGTCACGGTGAAGAATGCGACCCACACGGTTGCCGTGTCTGCAACGTCCGACACAAAGTTTGGCGTTCACCGCGTCCGCCTCAACACCGCTTATGTCAATGCTCTTGAGTTAGCAGGGCTCATACCAATCATTATTCCCCCACTCTTGGACGCACGTGCTGCAGCGAGCGTAATCGCCGCGACCGACGGTTTGGTTTTGACCGGTGGTGAGGACGTCGATCCCGCGCTTTATGGACAAACCCCACACGAGCGGCTCAGCACAGTAAATCGCCGCCGCGACGAGACTGAAATAGCGCTTGTACATGCCGCGCGCGAGGCCCGGAAACCCGTTCTCGCAATCTGTCGCGGACCTCAGTTGTTGAATGTCGCCTTAGGGGGCACACTCATTCAGGACATTGGCGCCTGTGTGCCCGGCGCGCTCGATCATGACGCAGACGGCGTTCACGATGTCAGGGACGTTCGCGTACACGAGGTGTACATCGAGCCCAATTCTCGAGTCGCCGCTGCTGTCGGACAGACTCGCATCTCCGTCAACTCATTGCATCATCAGAGCATTCTCGAGCCCGCACCCGGACTCAAGGTCACCGCGCGCGCTCCCGATGGAATCATCGAAGCAGTCGAGAGTGATGACACAGATTGGTGGGCGCTCGCTGTCCAATGGCATCCGGAGGAAATGACTGATTCTGCGGAGCCATGGGATCGGGGCATCTTTCGCGCGTTCGCAAATCGGTTGGACGAGGGTTGAGGCAGCTCCGAGTTCTCCATATCGACGCCGGCCGGGAGTGGCGCGGAGGTCAACGTCAGGTGCTCTTGCTCGCGGACGGGCTTCGACGGCGCTCGCATGATCCAGTCATTCTCGCGCCGCCCGAATCACCTCTTCTTCAACGCGCGCGCGATATTGGAATCAAAACCGAGCCTCTTGTAATGAGGTACGATTGGGATTTGCGTGCCGCGCTAAGCGTTCGCGAACGCGTGCAGGAATCGAGCGTCGACATCGTACATGCGCACGATGCGCGCGCGCACGCGATCGCTCGCGTCTCGTTGATCGGTCTCTCGAGCCCGCCTCTCGTCGTCACACGTCGCGTGCCATTTGTGCCGAAGGCGGCACGCCTCAAATATGGCAACCGCGTAACTCGCTTCATTGCAGTATCGCGCGCGGTGAGAGATGCGATGATCGCTGCGGGCATCGAGCGACGGAGAATTCTTGTCGTCCACTCGGGCGTCGAGAATCCACCAGCCGATTTGATTCCGCGCGATTGGCGCGCGGAGCTTCACTGGCCGGCGAGCAGCGTCATCTGCGGAGTTGTCGGCGCGATGACCGCTGAAAAAGGTGTAGCCGAGCTAGCCGCGATTGCCGAATCGCTCGACACTGAATCACGCGCACGCGCGCGGATCCTTCTTCTCGGAGGTGAACGACGAGGAATGCTGACAATTGGCGGCGTACCGGCGTACTCCGCCGGATTTGTCGAGGCCATAATGCCCGCAATGGCCGGACTGGATGTGCTGTGGCATCCGGCCCGCGCCGAAGGGCTGGGCACAGCTGTGATCGACGCGATGGCAGTAGGAGTTCCGCCGGTGGCTTTTGCGGTTGGCGGAATCGCCGAAGTCGTAGAAGATGAAACAAATGGCCTGCTCGTCGAGCCAGAAAACATCAGCGCATTTGCAAAAGCAGCAAGCCGATTGATTACGGATGAGGAGCTTCGCGCGTCACTCGCTTGCGCGTCTCGCGAACGCGCCGCGGTGTTTAGCGCGGGGGCGATGACCGAGCAGACGGAGGAAGTGTACTACGAGCTGCTCTCCGGTAGCGAGAATCATTCGTCACCGCCTATTTTGCGGAGTACGTCCGCTTAGTCAAGTCATAGAGGCTTCTTGCTTTACATCTGTATACCATCCTACAACGAAGGCCCCACAATCGGGGTTCTCCTCTGGCGCATTCGAAAGGTCTTTCAAGCGTATTCGCGTGAATACGAGATCATCGTCTACGATGACGGAAGCACCGACGAGACGCGTGAGCGTCTGGACCCGTATGCCGAGATCGCGCCTCTGACAGTATTGCGCAGCGATACAAGGCAGGGTTATGCGCACGCGGTCGACCGCCTCTGCCGCGAAGTGTCACGCCGCACAAAATATCCTCGGCGCGATGCGATGATCCTGATGCAGGGAGATTTCACGGATCAGCCCGAGCACTTGCCGGAGCTGGTAAAGCGGTTCGAGGGTGGCGCAGACATCGTCATCGCCGAACGGGAGATGAACAAAGCGCCGGCAGCTGTTCGGAGACTGAGAGCGCTCGCTCCATGGTCCCTGAGATTCTTTATGGACATTCAGGGCGTAACCGATCCCTTCAATGGCTATCGTCTCTATCGTATTTCGCTTTTGCGCGAGCTCATCAAATCCTTTGGCGAGAAGCCTCTGGTGACGAGCGAGGGATGGGGCGCGAACGTCGAGCTGCTAATGAACACCGCACCGCTCGCTCGACGCATCGAACGCGTGACGCTTGCGCCACGCTACGATGTCAGAGTTCGTGACAGCAGAATTCATCCGATCGCCGACGGAATCACACTGTACCGCTTTGGATGGAACGCGCGAGGACGAAGGATTGCTGCGGCTCAAGCAGCGCCTCCCGCGCAATCGAACGGATCTTCCGGCAAGATAGCAGCGGAGGCAGCTCGGACTGGCAAGGCGGGATCTTGATTCACTCGCGCATTGCGCTCGGCGTAATCGGTCTCGTTCTTTCGGCGGCGACGCCCCTCGTTGCCGCGGCCCCGTTTCAGGTGCCCGCCCAGGCTTTGGTGCAGCCACAGGCCGCGCCGTCGCAGCGGCAGATGCGCGTGCCTTTCGGCATCGGCGAAAAATTCGCGTACGATGTTCGGCTGGGCTCGCTCAAAGTCGGCAGCAGCGCGATGGAAGTGCGCAGCATCGAAAGTATCCGGGGCCGCGACGCATGGCACACGACGTTCTGGCTCAAGGGCGGGACTTTTTTCTATCGAGTCAATGACGTTTTCGAAAGCTGGATCGACGTCGAGACTTTTTCATCGCTTCGTTTCGTGAAACAGCTGGAAGAGGGGACGGAAGATCGTGCGCAACAATACGAGATCTATCCCGAGCGAGGACTGTACGTGAATCAAAGGAACGACAAACCGACGAGAACGCTTCCAACCGTTCGGCAGCCGCTGGATGACGGATCGTTCCTGTATTTCATTCGAACGATCCCGCTGGTGGTCGGCGAAAGTTACGATTTCAGCCGTTACTTCATTCCCGATCGGAACCCCGTGAGAATCAAAGTCCTTCGCCGCGAGCGTATAACCGTGCCGGCCGGGACATTCAACGCGATCGTCGTGCAGCCGGTGATCAAGACAAAAGGTATCTTTTCCGAGGATGGACACGCCGAGGTCTGGCTGTCCGACGATTCGGCGCGCATGGTATTGCAGCTGAAATCGCGGCTGGTGTTCGGCTCACTCAATCTCTACCTGACATCGTACTCTCTGGCGGCGGTCCCAGCAGAGAAGGCCCCGGGAAATTGAACGCTTCGGACGACCCTCAGTCCGGCGCGCTCCCACCTATTCCCGAAGTCGATCTCTCGACCGTCCGCACAGTTCCTGTTGAGCTGAGGCCGAACAAGGTCCGCACCGAAGAGTTCGCGAGTCCTCCGCGTAACGACCGTTCGTTCAGTGGATTTCTCGCGAGCCTTCCCGATGTTCTGGTTTCGGCAGATTTCCGCGCGGTCGTAGCCGCGATTGTGAACGCGGCTCGGAAAAAACGCGCGGTGGTTGTGATGGTCGGTGGACACGTCGTAAAAACCGGCGTCGCTCCGTTGCTCATCGATCTCATGGAGCGAGGCGTGATCACGCATCTCGCGATGAATGGATCCGCGCCGATTCATGATTACGAGATCGCGCGGTTCGGTGCGACGTCAGAGGATGTCGCGCGCGGACTCGTAGATGGAACGTTCGGGATGGCGGAAGAAACCGGACGAGGGATGAACGAGGCTTTCATCGCCGGAATGAAGAACGGTTGGGGAATGGGCGAATCGGTCGCGAGAGCGTTGAAAGAGATCCCGCTTGCTCATCCGGAGATGTCGCTATTGCTGGCTGCCCACCGACTCGGCATTCCCTGCACCGTTCACGCAGCAATCGGGGCCGAGATAATCCATCAGCATCCCGCAGCGAACGGAGCCGCGATCGGCGACACGAGCCATCGCGACTTCCGTCGCCTGGCTGCGTCTCTCCCCGCGCTCGACGAAGGCGGCGTGGTGATCAATTTGGGAAGCGCGGTGATCATGCCCGAGGTTTTCTTGAAAGCGCTGACGATTGCGCGCAATCTGAATGCGCCGAAGCCCCGCAATTTCACGACGTGCGACATGGACATGATCCGCCACTATCGTCCGCGCGTAAACGTCGTGATTCGTCCAACCAATGCGGGCGGCAAAGGCTACGAGATCACGGGGCACCACGAACTAATGGTGCCGTTGCTTGTCTGGGCTGTCGTGACAGAAATGGATTACGGATTGACGGATTGACGGACATCGGAATCCGTCTATCTGTCCATCCCTCTATCTGTCAATCCGATGCCGGGCTCGTATCGACGGAGAGACAATCGAAGTGATCCGAACGTGACGTGCGATTTGATTTGGACGACCATGCGCGCGCTGTCGTCGGTGATCCACACTTCCGCGTGCTCTTTTTTCGAGAAAAGTCCAGGCGCCGCGATCTGGGGCTCTACCACGATCGTATTGAACATGCCTGCCGGAACTTTGATTCGCTCCTTCCGCACAACGTTGATTACAACTGGATTGCCTTCGGGCTGAAAGTACCGCGCGAAGACGTAGCTCTTGCCGATCTCGAGGGGAATCGTCCGCAGGAAAAACAGAAATGAAGCTTCGTCGAGTGGCTCGGCGACGGACGGACTCTCCGGCTTGCCGTTTCTCGAGTACGTCGACCGCTCGGGGTAGATCTCGAAATGGCGGTCAGCGCGATAGCCGCCTTCGCGCAAATGCTGCACGTAACGAAGCGACGAAAGCGTGCGGACATCGAACCAGCTCACCGTGCTGTCGCGAACTTTGTAAAGTGGCGGCCCGCCACTCACGGTGAGAGTTGCCCGCCATGCAAGCCGGGATCTCACAGTATCGAACCCGCTCAGCTCGATCGTTCCCTGACCAACGTGAATAAATCCGAACGACGCTTCGTAGGTGAACTTCTCACCGGCGCGAAACGGCATCGACACTGGAGCCGGGTTCGTTGTCGGCGAAGTCTCGAATGACAATGCACAGACCAAAACAAAAGCGATTACTCGGACCATTAGACTCGACGCAAAAAACCGATTGGCCCGCTTTGAGCGAGCCAAGAGGTTGGTTCAAAAGATTGGTCGAAGTTGACCGGCTACCGGTCTTCCTACACGCGAGCGTAGAAAACGGATCAAATCGATTAAACGGATAAGTAACAGTATAGAAATGGATCAAAGCGAGCAATCGGACCTGGGGCAGCAGGATTTTTTCAGCCCCTGATCGGTTCAAATCCGGATAATCCGTTTTCTTTAATAGCGATCTATGCTCGTGCCCGACCACTTCTCGCGCAGCCTCCGCGCGGTATCGGGAGCGAAAATTCGAAGTGCGAGGTATGCGATTGCACCAACGATGAGCGCCTTGATTGCGAACGACAGAAGGAAGATCGTGATGCCGATCAGCGCACCGAAGATTCCGAACACGAGGTTCAGCGCGATGAAGGCGCATATCACCAGCAGGCCGGTCATCAGGATTGTGCGAAGCATCGAAACTTTCTCCATTACGGGAATGTTGAATAATACGTTACGCGTCGCGGTCATGTTTCAACTCGAAGTCCGCAGTTCGCAGTGGTAGTTGACGTCACGATTGTCGGTGCCGGCATCATCGGCCTCGCCACCGCCGCGGCTGCGGCGCGGAAGGGATTGAGCGTCACTCTCGTCGGCGATCAACGGCCGGGCGAAGCGTCCGCCGCCGCCGCGGGGATGCTCGCGCCTTCCATCGAGCGCGCCCCAGGTCCCGCTCACGACTTCGCTCTTGCGGCGCGCGATCGCTATCCGTCCTACGTTGAAGATCTCGCCGAGCAAACCGGCATTCGCGTGCCTTTGAATCGTTTGGGGATCTTACAGGTCGCACTCTCTTCGGCCGGCGTGAAGGGCCTTCGAAAGACCGCTCCTTCGACGGCCGAATGGATCGACCGAAAGGAGCTCGCGGAAGCGGAGCCGACCCTCGGGCACGGTCTTGGGGCGATGCTCAATCCCGATGACGGAGCCGTCGACAATGTGACGTTGATGCGTGCCCTTACCGCGCTTGCCGACCAGGAGCCGGCAATCACGATTCAATCCGACACCGTCATTCGCGTGGACCGCAGCGCACCGAATCCGCGCGTCGAGCTTTCATCAGGACGCAGCATTGAATCGAAGCACGTCGTCATTGCGGGTGGAGCTTGGTCTTCTCTGATCGAAGGAGTTCAGCTTGCCGGCGTTACACCAGTGCGAGGTCAGCTCATCGCATACGGCGGCATTGGATTGAGACATGCCGTTTATGGTCCTCATGGGTATCTGGTTCCGCGAGCGAATCTCCAAACCATCGCCGGAAGCACGATGGAGAATGTCGGATTCGATTCGACCACGACTGAGGAAGGCCTGGGCCGAATTCGCGCCGCGTCTGAAGAGATCGCTCCGGCACTGAGCGTTATGCCGGTGCAAAGGTCGTGGGCGGGATTGCGCCCGGTCACGACGGATCTACTTCCGATACTTGGGCCGGATCCCGAACGTCCGGACATCATCTATGCGTGCGGTCACTCCAGGAACGGAATACTTCTCGCTCCCCTCACTGGCGACGTCGTGGCCGCGATGCTGGTCGGCGAAGCGGTTCTGCACGACCTGTCACAATTTCGCCCCGAACGCTTTCAAGGTAGATTCTAGGGGACCATGAGCGAAGTGCTATACCAGATCATGGGCCGCCACCGGTCGGAGCCCCTGCCCGAGCGCAAGCCGCCGTGGCTCAAGGTGAAAGCGCCGGGCGGACCCAACTACATACGGCTCAAGCATTTGATGCGAGAGCTGGACCTCCATTCGGTGTGCGAAGAGGCCCGCTGTCCGAACGTCGGTGAGTGCTGGGAACACGGCACTGCGACGTTCATGATTCTGGGTGACGTCTGCACCAGAAACTGTGCGTATTGCGCGGTCGCTCACGGTCGTCCGCCGAAGTACGACGTCACTGAGCCTGAGCGTGTCGCGCAGGCGATTGCCGAGATGGAGCTGCAGCACGCGGTGATCACGTCGGTCGATCGCGATGATCTTCCGGATTTTGGCGCCTGGATTTTTGCTGAAACGATTCGGCAAATCCACGAGCGAGTTCCCGGATGCTCGGTTGAAGTTCTGGTTCCTGATTTTCAAGGCAACGAAGCGAGCATCCGCCAGGTGCTCGAGGCCGGCCCGGAGATTTACAATCACAACACCGAGACCGTGCCGCGACTATATAAGAAGGCGCGTCCCGGTGGACGCTATCCGCGTGTGATGGAAATCTTCCGTTTTGCAAAACGCATCGCGCCGGAAATTCCAACGAAGACCGGAATGATTCTTGGGATGGGCGAGACTACAGAAGAAGTCGTCGCGGTGATGCGCGATCTGCGCGAAGTCGACGTCGACATTCTCACGCTCGGTCAATATCTGCGGCCCTCGGAGAACCACATCGCGCTCGATCGCTATTACACCCCTGAGGAATTTCGCGAATTGCGCGACATCGGAATGGAGATGGGCTTCCGTCACGTAGAGTCTGGCCCGCTCGTGCGCTCGAGCTATCACGCGTGGGAGCAGGTGCAGGCGGCGGGCGTATGACAGAGACCGCTACCAGCCGCCCGCTTCCCGCTACCAGCGAGAAAGACGTCACCACTTCGACGGAGCAAACAGCGGGTGGGCCCGAGAGCAACGGCGCATCAGCTGAAGATCAAAAGACGCTTCGCATCGATCTCCTCAAGTCGATGCTCATGCAGCGAAGATTCGAGGAGCGGTGCGCTGAAGCATATGCTCTCGGAAAAATCGGCGGATTCTGTCACCTCTACATCGGACAGGAAGCAGTTTCGACGGGAACTATGTCGCTGCTTCGTCCCGATGATTACGTCGTGACTTCGTACCGTGATCATGGTCAAGCTCTCGCGCGTGGAGTTCCTCCGCGTAAAGTGATGGCCGAGCTTTTCGGGCGGGCAGATGGATGCTCGGGAGGAAAGGGCGGCTCGATGCACATCTTCGACAAGAGCGTCAACTTCCTCGGCGGTCATGGCATTGTGGGCGCGCATGTTCCACTCGCTGCGGGGGTCGGCTGGGCGATCAAGTATCGCGAAGGCGATCAGGTTTGCGTGTGTTTCTTCGGAGAAGCAGCGGTGAACATCGGCGCGTTTCACGAAGCGTTGAATATCGCGTCGCTGTGGAAGCTCCCCGTCGTGTTCATCATCGAGAACAATCGTTACGGAATGGGCACCGCGATTTCGCGCGCGACTGCGAATGAAGATGTTATCGCGCGCGCAGCTGCGTACCGAATGAAAGGTGAATCAGTCGACGGTCAGGACGTATTCGCCGTTCGCGATGCAGTCGCTCGCGCGATCGATCTCGCTCGGAAAGACAAGCAGCCGACGCTTCTCGAGACGCGCACCTTCCGATTCATGGGGCACTCGATGTCCGACGCGGCGAGCGGCACGTATCGCTCGCGCGAAGAGCTCGAGGAAAGCATGAAGCGCGATCCGATTCTCATTCTGCGGGAGAAGATGCACGGCGACAACGAGCTTTCCGACGGCGACCTGTCGAAGCTCGACGACGAAGCAAAAGCGATCGCGCAGGACGCGTGGGATTTTGCCGACGCCTCCCCCGAGCCGCCGTTTGAAAAACTCTACGAGGACGTACTCGTGGACACGACGAGCTGACGATGGCCGTTATGACTTATCGCGACGCACTGACGCAGGCACTCCGTGAGGAGCTCCAGCGC
>Ga0137376_10001320_pt1 | contig 13568 bp, 11 predicted proteins | sample SagtaG_23_FD_104814 | JGI IMG/M metagenome (GOLD analysis project Ga0137376, IMG submission 104814) | Vadose zone soil microbial communities from Sagehorn Ranch, Mendocino, California, USA - Sage2_L_20_16 metaG | ecosystem: Environmental > Terrestrial > Soil > Vadose zone | place: USA...
TGGACGAGCCGGCGCGCTGCCCGGACCCGCCACGCACGCAGGCGATGCCGGATGATGTCGAACGAGCGTTGAACGTCCTCAGGGAGGCGGAGCGGCCGCTCGTCATCATCGGCAAGGGCATGGCCTACTCGCGCGCCGAGGACGAGGTCCGTGCCTTCATCGAGCGCACCAAGCTGCCGTTCCTCGCCTCGCCGATGGGCAAGGGTGTGATGCCCGATAACCATCCGCTGTCGGTCGGTGCGGCGCGCAGCCACGCGCTGCAGAATGCCGACGTCGTCCTTCTGATGGGCGCGCGGCTCAACTGGATCATGCATTTCGGCCTGCCGCCGCGCTTCAACAAGGACGTGCGCATCATCCAGCTCGACATCGCGCCGGAGACGATCGGCCAGAACGCGCCAACGGAGGTCGCGCTGGTCGGCGACGGCAAGGCGATCGTCGGGCAGCTCAACCAGGCGCTCGGCACACGCGAGTGGGTCTATCCCAAGGACGCGCCCTGGCACGCCGCGCTCGCCCAAAAGGCGGCGGCGAATGCGGCGCAGATTGCGCCCCAGCTCGCCGACGACGCAGCGCCGGCCAACTATTACCGCGCGCTGAAGGACGTTGCCGCCTGGGTGCCGGAAGACGCGATCATCATCGGCGAGGGCGCCAGCACGATGGACATCGGCCGCACCCAGTTGTTCAATTCGAAGCCGCGGCACCGGCTCGATGCCGGCAGCTACGGCACGATGGGCATCGGCATGGGCTTCGTCATCGCCGCCGCGGTGGTGCACCCCGACAAGCCGATCATCTCGGTCTCGGGCGACTCGGCCATCGGCTTCTCCGGCATGGAGATGGAGACGGTCTGCCGCTATCAGCTGCCGGTCAAGATCGTCGTCTTCAACAACGGCGGCATGGGCCCGGGCCACGCGAAAATGCCGGACAACCCGCTCCAGAACCTGAAGCCGAACGCGCTAATCTATGGCGCCCGCTACGACAAGATGATGGAGGCTTTCGGCGGCAAGGGCTTCTTTATCGAGGAGCCGAAGGACCTGAAGAGTGCCCTGCAAGCGGCGCTGGACTTCCGCGGCCCGGCCCTCGTCAACGTGCGGATCTCCCAAGAGTCCGCCCGCAAGCCGCAACAGTTCCGCTGGCACAACTGATCCGCTCAGGCCTTACGGCCGGGGGCCGCTCCGCAACGGGCGGCCTCTTTTCCCCCATCACAGCCTGAGAAGCTCTCGGTCAATTGCTGGCGTTTCTGACCAACCACCTCACCTTCGACCAAACCCGTCCCAAATCCTGGGAAATAACCGTTCCCGCGGATCCGAGCTAATTCGGACTGCAGTGCCGCAGGGTATACGAAGAGCGCTGCGGCAAGAGCCCCCGCGGTATGATCCCCCAGGGGAGGAAGACCATGAGCACAGCGCTGAGCGGCATCCGCATCCTGGACCTCACCCAGTTCGAGGCCGGCACGTCGTGCACACAGATGCTGGCGTGGCTCGGCGCCGACGTCATCAAGATCGAGGAGCCCGGCAAGGGAGAGCCCGGGCGGTACGCTCGCGCCGAGAAGCCCGGCGTCGACTCGAGCTACTTCCTCTTGCTCAACTCCAACAAGAAGAGCATCACGCTCAACCTCAAGCACCCCCAGGGCAAGGTCATGTTCCTCGACATGGTCAAGCGGGCCGACGTGGTGGCCGAGAACCAGGCGCCAGGCGGAATGGAGAAGATGGGCCTCGGCTACGATACCCTCTCGGCCCTGAACCCGCGCCTGGTCTATCTCTCCGTGAAGGGCTTTGGCAGCTACGGGCCCTACAGCGAGTACAAGAGCTTCGACATGATCGCGCAGGCCACGGGCGGCGCGATGGCGCTGACCGGCTTCCCCGGCTCGCCCCCGCTCAAGCCCGGCCCCACCATCGGCGACTCGGGCACCGGCATACACGCGGCGCTCGGCGTGATGGCCGCTCTGTGGCAGCGGCAAGCGACGGGTCAGGGCCAGCGCGTCGAGCTCTCGATGCAGGACGCCGTCGTCAATCTCTCCCGCATCGCCATGCGGCTCGCTTACGCGGGCGGCGACTTCGAGCCGCGACGCGGCAACGAGATCGCGAACACGTCGCCCTCGGGCATCTATCGCTGCAAGCCCGGTGGCAGCGACGATTACGCCTACATTTACTGCCAGCCTGTGCGCCCGCACATGTGGGACGCCTTGCTCAAGACGATCGGACGCGCGGACCTGATCGGCCACCCGGAGTGGTCGGATCCCAAGTGGCGCGGCGCCCACAAAGACCAGGTCAACGCGCTCGTCGAGTCCTGGACGATGACGCGCACGAAGCACGAGGTCATGGCCGAGCTAGGCAAGGCCGGCGTGCCCACCGGCGCCGTGCTGGTACCGCAGGAGATCCTGACCGACCCGCACCTGATCGCGCGCGGCATGGTCACCACCATCGAGCATCCGGGCTGGGGCTCGTTCACCATGCCGGCGAACCCCGTGCAGCTCTCGGAGTCGTCGACCCAGGTACGGCCCGCGTCGCTGCTGGGCCAGCACAACGGCGAGATCTACAGGAGTGGTTGTCGCTTGGCCCCGCGGACCTGGAGCGGCTCAAGGCGGACAGGGTCATCTGACGCTACGTACTTACCACGCGCCGGCCACACCGGCGCTTGGTCGCCGAGCGGTATCCCCTCCCTCTTCGCCCAGGTGTGACTCCGCGACTCCCTAGACGCGGCAGCACTACTTTGAGGCACTAGAGTGATCGCGGGCTAGCTCGACCCCAGGTAGCCCGTCAGCGGCCACGCACCGAAATCAGCGAGCAATAAAATCGCGCACTTGAATTATGCAAGTTCGATCGCGTCCTGTTGGGGCCACCATCCACAACTTCTCATCTCGGCTAGAGGACGCAAAATCAGTCGAAGTGGAATGATGCCTGGCGACCAGTGGCGCCCTCATCGCCGATAGTAGTCGTGCTTCATGAGGGGGGCGCGCCTCGCACCTGGCGACCTCCTTCCCCGAGGCTCATCCAGAGGTACGCACTCGAATGGTGCTGTCTGGTGCACGATGGTGTAACATGGTGATATGGCTGAAGCAGAGAGGTCTGTTCGTCAAAGCGTGTCGATTCCGACTGGTATCGCCAGGCGTGTGCGCGCGTTGGCCAAGTCTAGAAAGACGAGCGCCAACCGCGTGCTTGTCGATTTGATTGAGGCCGGTCTTCAATCGAAGGAGAGCGATAAGGAACGGTTCTTTTCGCTCGTGAATCGACTGACGAAATCTCACGACGCTGCCGAACGGCAGCGATTGAAGGAAGACCTTGCGCGGATGACATTCGGTGATTGATGCCGAAGATTCGGTGGACCGATCTTCCACCGAGTCTGCGACAGCACTTATTCGATCGGGTCGCGGAGCGGCAGATACCGGCGGAAGATCTCTATAAGTTGAAACTGTGGCGCCAATCTGAGCCGGAGGCGCCTGACAGCCCATGGTACAAGGACTTCGGATCGTTCAAGATCTGTGGTGAAGGCGAGCTTGCAAAGACCTTCCTCTTGAAGGCGCAAGCTGCAAAAGGGAAGTCACTGTAGGCCGCCCCGCTGTCCCGGTGTAGATCACTCCACCAAGACCGCGCGCGACTCGCTCGGGGGTGCGTGCCCTCACGGTTATCGACGATCAGAATCCTTCTGGACACTGTGGCCGTATACTGGAGGGCCGCCGAGGCAGAGGCGTGCGTCAGGCTGAGTCCTGCGAGGGAGTTCGGCTATCGCCGGATCGCCGCAGCGACGGCACGCCCAAGATACTCAAAGTCCAACGGCTTCGCGACATAGTCGACCGCGCCGATTTTCAGCGTTTCCCGGGCCATCGCGATATCTTCATTTCCGGTCACCATGATGACGGCGAGCACCGGGTCGATGGCACAGGACGTGAGATTCAACATAGAGCTCGGCCGAGTTCGTGACCGCGACCCCGAGAGACTCGCTCAACTAATTCTCCACCGGGACGCGGTTGCCCGTTCCCTAGCGACCGGCATCTTCCAGTACTGGCACCACGCCGTAGATGGCGACCCTGACCAGTCGGACTGGCTTTTCACGTTCTATCGGGCCATTGGCTTCTGGGTTCGTCTGACCCCGAGGCAGCGTTGATCACGATTCAAGCCATCCCAGTGGTCCACCCAGGCCTCGGATCGATTGGCTCGGCACCGCGACTGCGGTTGAATCTGATCCAGCGTGCTTTGATCGCGTCACGAAGCCCGAGACGCTCTGATGCCGAAGCCACGCCGAACACGGGTCTAACACGGGTCTAAGGGAGAGCGACACGATTCGAACAGACGTTCGATTCGTGGGGCTAGCTTCTCGAGTGTCATCGTGGCTTTCCATGCTTTGCCGGATCCGTCATGAGAGTGGGTCAGCCGGGTGGAACCCATTGATCCTTAGGATGTCGCACCTCAGGTTCGACGATCCCGGCGTACGCCTCCGCTGGCTGAGGACGATCACCGCCTGCGGCTTCATCGCGGGCCTGCTCCTCTCCCCCAGGCTCTGGCTCTCCTCGCGCTCGTTTCCGCCTGCGCCCGTTTCCGACCGACTTTCGCTCGTTCCATTTCCGCTCGACTACGCGTGGTTCGGCCTGCTCCTGGCCCTCCTCGGCGCGAGCATCTTCGTCCGTCGCCCGCGACCATACCTCGTGGGCTTCGTCGTTCTCGTTGCTGTCTACACGCTGTGGGACCAGGCCCGCTGGACCCCATGGGTCTACCAGTACGCGGCCATCCTCGCCGTCCTGAGCTTTCACTGCCCAGGATCGGCCGACGCCCGGCGCGACGCCGTGCTGAACACCTGCCGCGTGATCTCGGCGACCACCTATTTCTGGGCCGGGCTACAGAAGGTCAACGTCAGCTTTATCCGGCGAGGATTCCCCTGGCTGATCAGCCCCCTCATCGGCCCGCTGCCGGATAGCGTCAGAGGCTGGTCCGACCCGCTCGGTCTGGGGGTCGCCCTCCTCGAAGCGAGCCTCGGCGTCGCCCTACTGACTCGGCCGCTCCGCCAGGTGGCGGTCCGGGCGGCCATGGGCATGCATGTCTTGCTCTTGCTCTTGATCGGGCCCTTCGGTCACCGCTGGGACAGCCTCGTGTGGCCGTGGAACGTTGTGATGGCGGCGTCCGTCGGCCTCCTGTTCTGGAGAGTCAACGACAGCCCGCTCCGCGCCATGCTGTATCAGCGGAGCTTCGTCCCCCACTACGCGGTGCTCCTGTTGTTCGCCGTCATGCCGGCCCTCAATTTTTTCGACGCGTGGGACGCGAACTTCTCGGCGGCCCTCTACTCGGCGAGCACCAAACACGCCCTCGTGCATGTGGACGAACGCGTGAAGGTGCAGCTGCCCGCCGAAGCGCAAAGGCACCTGCGCCGTCTCGGCGGCGGGCAGCTGGTTCTGGACGTGTTCCGCTGGTCGATCAGCGAACGGAATGTGGAGCCGTATCCTGAGGAGCGGACCTACAAAAGTGTGGCGCGGCGGCTCTGTGAGCTCACGCGCGGATCAGGGCTCACCCTCGTGATCTACGGAACGCCCGACTGGCGAAGCGGGCAGCGGAGCGAGGTGCGCTACCGCTGTGAGGATCTCTGATGTTCGCCGGCGAGCTTCACCATGACCGACAGACAGTGGCCGGTGAGGTCGATGCGCGTGTAGGGCTCGAAGAGCCCGGCGAGGAAGGCGCCGGAGAAGTCGCGGAGCCTCGGCAAGGACCGGTACGCGCCATCGGCGAGCTGAAGGCGGGTCTGATCCGGCTGGATTTGCAGGGCACGATTCTTCGTCATCTCTGCGTCGATCCGCTCATGGATCCGCCTCCGCAGCGCGATCTCGGCGTCGTCCCGCCCGCGAAGGACCGCGGCTGCCGTGGCTAACCCCTCCAGCGGAGCGCACGTGTTCTCGAAGCGAGCACGCGTCCACGCGGGTTGATCTAGGGCGACCTGCGCCTGCGCTCGGATGAACTGTACGAACCTCTCGTCGGAGGTGCGCTTCCACCGGAGGGCCGCCGCCATCGTGCCCCAGTGGTAGAACTGGAACGAGAATTCTCGCCCGTAACGCGTCATCAGATTGCCGTCCAGTTCCGTGAGCAATGCCGCGAGGCTTTCATCCAGCGAGAACGCACTCGCGTAAAACGCCAGGGCGAGCCATCCTTGCCCATCGACATAGGGTGAACCCTCGAGCGAGTACGGGAAGGCCCGGAAGCCGCGGTTGGGGACATGCAGCGCGCGCAGGCCTTTCAGCCAGGCCGCGCGCTGGCCGGCGAAGCGTCCGTCGGAGGAAGCCCGGTGGTACTGGAGCTCTGCCAGCAACGCGATCGGCGTCGCTCCCGCCCAGGCGTTGGCGTAACGACGGTCTGCCGAGACGACCCTGGCGTCCGTGCCCGGCCGATAGAGGAAGTCGAGTCGTTCGAGAGCGACTCTGAGCTTGGAGCGGCCGACCGGCAGCGAGAGCAGACCGATGCGGTCCAGCAACGACCGGAGCGGGCTCCTGCCAATCGGAAGGGACTGAGCGTCGAGCGCCGTCAGCGCCGCCTCGATGGCCCCGCCTACGCGTTCGTCGCGAGCGTGCACGTAGTACTCGGCGAGGACGTAGGCGCCCGCGGCCTGTCGAACGATGTTCTCGGACTCTTTGGGCTTGCCCTCGAGGAAATCGAAGTCGTAGGCGAAAAGACCGGACGGCCGTTGCGCCCCGAGCAGGTAGTCTACGGCCAGCCGCATCCCTTTCTGGTCCGCCGTGTCCGATGCGGAGGCCGGGGTAACGGCGAGGAGCGCGATCCCGATGGTGACGGCGAGGGCGGGACGTGGCGCTGCCAACACTGGCGCAAAGGCTATCACACACCGGCAAGGGCGGTTAGCCGCCCCCCGTTTCGATTGCTTCACGGGAGGTCTCAAGGGCGAGCATCCGCGAACGCGGACGGCAAGCGTGTGTTCCAGCACGGAGTTCAAGCGAGCAACGGTCCAGCGCATTCTGAGCGGGGAGCAGCCCCTGGCCGAGCTCAGTCGTGAGCTCGACATCTCGCCCGGCGTGATCCGCAGCTGGACGCGGTTCGCGGAAGCGGGCGCGACGACGGCCGTCCAGGCCAGTGAGGATGTCGTCCCGGCCAGCCAGTTGCGCGAGGTCTACGCCCGGATTCGGGAACTCGAGCGCGCCGGGCTCAAGACCATGGAGGTCGGGATCCTGCGCGCCCAGGAGGTCGTTTAAAAAACGCCGTTATTGCGCAGAGAGTCCGCGGGGGCACGCGATGACGACGATCTGCGCGGCGCTCGGCCTCGCCTGGCGCACCGCCTACTACGTGCTCCTGGTTCGGACGCGCCACCGGCGCCGGGCGCCGGAAAATCGGCGCCGCCGTGTTGGGAGGGCCCGGACAGGCGGAACTCTCCTGTCGGAGACCGCGGGCGGACAGGAACCCGGCTACTTACGGCGCCGAAGCCAGCCTAACCCGGCCAGAGCAGCGGCACTGGTCGTGAGCAGGACGAGTGTCCCCGGCTCAGGCACGGTGATGACGTCGTCGACGAGATCGGGAAACGTGCTGGCAGCCGCGGGAGCCGCGGCAAAGACAGTCGCTAATATGCTCAAGAGAACTGACAGCAGCCGCTCCGTTAGGCGATCTCTCATATCTCAGCCCTCCTCTGTGCACCTCGTGAGCGCAAGAACTTCCTGCTTACGCCGCCGAAACCACCTTAACCTGGCCAGCGCAAGCCCGGTGCCAACCAATGGCCTACTGAAGTGAGTATCTTTCCAATTACTTATCAGCACGGAGCGCCTCGGACCTGTGCAGTGCGGCGGGAGCTCCTGTGAACGGCGATGGACCATATCTGCAAAGTCCTTCAGACCGGTCGCCGACCTCGTCTGGGACGCCACGGGCAACAACACCGCGGCCGTGATCTTCCTGAATGCAGTGGAAGGTGATCACTTCAAGGAGATCGCCGAGGTGTCTCGGGAGGATGTCACCAGGTAAATCTCCACTTGTTCGCGTTTGAACGCCGCGACGGATTCCTACTCGCTGCAGGCCGCGTTGCCATGGTTGTTCGATGATTGTGTATCGGGGGAGGTCTCCGATTCACTCTTGCGTTGTGATCTCCGCGTACACAGCCACGTGATCGTCGCTAGCGGGAGCTGGAACTGGGTGTCGCTTCAAGAGCGGACGATGCACTCGGCCGTGCTTTCGCGCACCGACATCGAGACGGCGAGTGCAAGCATCTGATCGCGGAAGAGATAGGGCGCCGTCCTTATCACTCGGACATGAGGCCGTGGTGAGGCACTTCTAGTCCCAAAGCGTCCCGTAATGTGACGGTGAGCACGCGCCTCTCCGCATCGCTCAGGCGGCGGAGGGGCGGGCGCGGCGGACCGACGGAGTGTCCGAGCACGTCGAGCGCGGCCTTGGTGTAGCTCACGAACAGCGGACGTCCAGCGCGCAGGTCGGGCTCGAACAGGCGCCGGTACCGCCGGAGTCGCCGGTAGAGGTCAACCGTGGTCGCGGCGTCAGCCGCGGCCGCCGCCGCCCACAGGGCCCGCATGAAACCAGGCGCGAAGTTCGGCGAAGCGGTCATGAAACCCGAGGCCCCCAGAAGTAGGGTAAAGCCCAAAACGTCCTCGGAGCCCGCGATGATCGGGATGTGAGCGCCGTAACGCTGCACCAGCATGTCGAAGCGATCGAGATCGAGGCCGGGTTCCTCGATCCCGACGATCTCTGGATGCCCGGCCAGCTGGTCGATCAGCTGAATGGGGATGTCTGTTCCGCTCGTCTCGAGCAGGAAGGGTAGCCCTGAACCCGGTCCCACCGCGTTCACGTACTCGTCGAGCGCCTCGTGCCCGCCGGGATCGGCCGGCAGCGGAACCTTGACGGCGTCCACGCCGACCGAGGCCGCCTCGCGCGCCAGCCGGGACGCGGCCGGCAGGGATGGCTCCGAGATCTTGGCGAGCACGATCGCCCGTCCGCGGGCGAGCCGCACTGTCCGCTCGAAGAGCCGCACCTTCTCGTCGAACTCCAAAGCCCACGCTTCGCCGACGAGGTCCGCCGGAATGAGCACCTCGATGCCTGATGCGAGCAACCGCGATACATGGTCGTCAAAGGCCGGCCAGTCGATTGTCAAAGAGGCGGTGAACGGCGTGACGAGCGGAACCATCACGCCGCGAAGCCGTTCCCGGAGGCGAAGACCCGCCGGCGCGCTCATCGCAGCGGTCAGCCTTTCAAGGCGCCGGCCGTGAGCCCGCTGACGAGGTAGCGGCGCACGGGCACCGCGAAGGCGATCACGGGCAGTGCCACGATGATGCTCCCGGCGGTGATGCGGCCCCAGTCCCATCCGGCATAGTGCATGAAGTTCACGATCGCGACCGGGGCCGTCATGGCGCTCGATCGGGTCAGGACCAGCGCGAAGAAGAAGTCGTTCCATGCGGCGAGAAAGCAGAGAATCGCGCTGGCGGCAATGCCGGGGGCGGTGAGAGGAAGGACCACGGCCCGGATGGTCTGCCCGAGCGATGCTCCATCGATCCATGCTGCCTCTTCCAGGGAGACCGGGATTCCGTCAAAGAACGCGCGCATCAGCCAGATGACCAGCGACAGGTTAAACGTCAGGTAGATCACGATGAGTCCGCTCAGGGTGTCGAGCCAGCCGATCGTCCGGTAGGCGAGGAAGAACGGAATGGCGAACGCAATCGGTGGCGCCATGCGGGTTGCGAGAATCCAGAAGGCAATGCCGCCGGTGGCCCAGGCGCGCCCGCGAGAGAGGGCATAGGCCGCGGGTACGCCGAGGGCCAGTGACAAGACCGTCGTGACGGTCGCGACGACGACGCTGTTGAGCAACGGACGGAGGAAGCGGGCCTCGAGCAGCCCCGAGTAGTTTTCGAGCGTTGGGACGAAGATGAGCTTCGGCGGCATTGCCAGGGCGTCGACCTCGGTCTTGAACGACATCATGAGCAGCCACACGACCGGGCTCAGCACGAGGAGCAGCACGCCGATCGTCAGCGGCAGCCACCAGTCGACGCGGCTGCGCGAACTCCGCGCAACCGCGTCAGTCGGCATCGCGCTGGAGGCCGGGCAGCCCGAGGATAAGAGCGCTCAGCGCCATCGTCACCATCAACATGACGACGATCATCGCGCTGGAGTAGCCGATGAAGGTCTGATTGAAGGCCTGAGTGTACGCGTAGTAGTTCGTCGGCTCGGTCGCGACGCCTGGGCCACCTCCGGTCATGACGAAAATCAGCGGGAAGGCCTTGAAGCTGTCGATGAGGCGGAACAGGCCAGCCGCCATGAGGGCCGGTCGCAGCAGTGGCAGGATGATCCAGAGGAATTGTTGCCAGGGCGAGGCGCCGTCGACGCGGGCCGCCTCGAGCGGTTCGTCGGGCATCATCTGGAGGGCGGCCAGCAAGATCAGGGTGGTGAAGGGCGTCCACTCCCAGACATCGGCGAGCACGATCGTGCCGAGCGCCAGGGCCGGCTCTGTCAGCCACGATGGCTGGACAATGCCGAGCGGAACGGTCAGGACATTCAACGGCGTCAGGAGCGGCGTGAACCAGATCTTCCAGATGATGGCGACGATGATCGGCGGCAACACCATGGGGACCATGAAACCGGTCCGCAGGGCCTCGCGGAACGGCAGCGGCCGGTTGAGGAGCAGGGCGAGGCCGAGGCCGAGCACCAGCTGAGCAAGCACCGTCGCCGCCGAGAGTCGGAATTGAACGCCGACCGAGTTCCAGAAGCGGTCGTCGCGCAGCAGCTCGCGGTAGTTGTCGAACCCGCTGAACCTGAACGAGTCTGGTCGGGTGAGATCGAGCGGTGTGAAGCTGGTGACAAGGAGGTACAGGAGCGGTCCCGCCGTTACGGCGATCAGCACGAAGAGGGCGGGCGCCAGGAGGATTGCCACCACCCGACGCCGGTAGGCGGCGTGGGAGGTCACATGCGCCCCTGCGCGGCTCGCCGTCGCACGGATCCGTGCGGCGTCCTACCGAACCTTGTGCCCTGCTCGCTCGAGGAGACGCAGGATCTCGCCGTTTGCGGCGGTCATCGCGTCCGCCGCGGACTTCTGGCCGGAGGCGGTGGCGCTCAAAGCGATGACCACGCGCTCGGTCACCGCCGGAAATTCTGGGACGGTTCGGTACGACATGTATCCCGCGCCGGCCGCCGTCAAGGCCGCCAGGTGCAGCGCCGGCACGTCGGAGCCGGCGAGGCGATACTTCTTCTTGAACTCGGGATCGTTCAGCACCGACGCCCGCGTCACCGCAGCGTGCTGAGAGTCGAGCGCGACGCGGCGCATCGTTTCCCGACTCGTCGCCCACCGGATGAACTCCCACGCCGCCTCTTTTTTCTTCGAGGCCATCGGAATCATGAGACCGTGGCTGGCCACTTGTGGGAAGCGTCCCGCGGGGCCCCGGGGCGGCGCGGCGAACGCGACCTTGTCGGCGACCGCGCTCTTCTGACGGTCGAGCGCTCCTGTGAGCTGCCCGAGCGAATGGATCCACATGGCCGCCCGACCCTGCTGCATCGTGGCGATGCCCTCGGTGTCTTCGAAGTTGGCCGAGCCCGGGACGCCATAGTTACGGAGGAGGCGCCCGGCCCAGTAGTCGGCGGCTTGAATGGCTTCCGGACGTCCAAGCTCTGGTCGCAGGTCGGTGGGCGGGTTGGCGAAAAACTTCCCCCCGAATCCGTAGAGAAACGTCGGGAAGACCCAGTTCAGCCCCGCCTTGCCGGCCGGCATGTACCCGGCGACGGAGGGGCTATGGATGCGCTTTGCCGTCTCGAGGAGCTCGTCGAACGTGTCTGGCGGAGTGCTCATCAGGTCCTTGCGATAGAGCATCAGTTGGCTATCTGCCAGCCACGGGATGCCGTAGATCTTCTCGCCCCGCCGCATCGCGGCCAGCGGACCGGGGAGCAGATCATCGATGTCGAAGTTGCTGCCTTTGATGAAGGGCGTGAGATCCTCGGGCCAGCCGGCGCCAATCCAGCGTCCCGACTGCGCGAACACGAGCGTCATCGCGTCGACCGCTCCAGTGCCCCCAGAGAGCTCAAGGTCCGAGCGTTGCAAGAATACGGTGAAGCCCAGGAGTTCGAAGTCGACATTGATACCGGTCAGCTCGGTGAACTCCGGGACCAACCCGCGAAGGCCACGCGGGAACGCGGTATCGAACATAGACAAGCGGATGGTGGTACCAGCGAAGCGCTTCGAGAAGGGCGCCACGTCAGCCGCCTCTGCGACCGTTCGCATCCGGGCTGGCATCACGGCGTCGATCACGGCGCTCCCCGCTCGGGCGGCGAGGCCGACCGAAGTGGTTCGGATGAAGGTCCGTCGGCTGGGGCGGCCGGCGATAGGGCGGGATGACATAAGTCGTTGTGGATCGTGCCCCAGCGGGATCGGTGACGTCAAGCAGAGGGCGGCATGAGACCAAGAGCGGCGCCGAGCCTGTAGTCCTGTACGATCGCCATATATCGACGATTTGATCCGCTGGAGAGGAGGAGACGCGCTCAGGGAACGGCACTAAGAGTGGGACTCGAACTGCCATTTCAGGTTCGTTCGTGGATCGTCAGATTCCAATCGCGACTCGAACGGGGCGTTCCAATCCCGTTGGAGCCACCACTCGAATTTGTCACCGGGTTGGTTAGGTTAGCTAACTCTCTCGCCTCGCCCCAGCGGCGGCCCAACGTTGTGCAAGGCGACCATGCCCGCTTCGTGGTCGAGCCAGTCGTGAAGAATGGCCGGGTCGAAGTCAGCGCCACTCGGCCAAACGAGCGAATGAATTTCGTGATCGATGGAGACAGCGTTGAATAATCAAGGTGGAATTCGCGTACTTGCCGCCGGTCCGAGGTGCCGCGGCCACTGCCTGACCAATGTCGAATCCCGACGGCCGAGGGATCGGATCTCATGTGCGCCTTTCCCGAAGACGGAACGCCTCGCACTCCGCGCGCAACACGGGCGGGAGGACGGCCAGGGGCTGCCCGGTCATGTCGAGAAGCCGCTCGATCGCGTAGTCGCCGTATCCGACGCCCATGTCGGCGAAGCGCGCGCCGATGACGATGGCCGAGATCCCGGCGATGCAGGTGGCCCAGGCGCACATCGGGCAGGGTTCGCAGGTCGTATACAGAATCGCGCCCGCCAGGGGGCCGCTGTCGGCCCGCATGGAAGGATTGACCACGCCCAGGCGCGTCGAGAGTCGGCGGATGGCGACCGTTTCGGCGTGGGCAGTCAGATCGAGCGTCGAGTTCGCCTCGTTCCGGCCGCGGGCCAGGATCTCCCTGTCGCGGACGATGACGGCACCTACCGCCATGTTGCCCTCGGCCCAGCCCGCTTCGGCCTCGGCCAGCGCGACCCGCATGAACCGCTCGTGCTCGTTCGTCATCGTTCTCTTCTCCTCGAGCCGGGTCCGCTTCCTTCGCTCCGACGTGCCCCAGCCCGCGGTCTCGGGAGCGCCGGCCGGGCCAGCCGGTCGATCGCGAGTGGCACCGCGCGAGACTCCTCTATCATCGCTCGCCACAGCGGTTCCAGCCGGCGGGCGATCGCGAACGTGCGCGCCTGCTCGGCGCGGAGGCGCTCGCCGATCTCTTGAAGCCGGCTGCAGGCGGTCGGAAGATCGGCGCTCACGGGCCGGCCGTCGCTGACGACCA
>Ga0137376_10001321_pt1 | contig 13567 bp, 17 predicted proteins | sample SagtaG_23_FD_104814 | JGI IMG/M metagenome (GOLD analysis project Ga0137376, IMG submission 104814) | Vadose zone soil microbial communities from Sagehorn Ranch, Mendocino, California, USA - Sage2_L_20_16 metaG | ecosystem: Environmental > Terrestrial > Soil > Vadose zone | place: USA...
CGCAAACAGGTATTAGGAATCATGGCGAGCATTCTGGTTGGCCGTCATCTAAAGACGACGGAAGACCTGCACGATAGCCGGCCGAGCCCGCGAACGGAGTCACTGGTCGGCTGCCGCCGTGCAGTGGGCCAAGCGCATCATGAGAAGGATTGATGGCACGTTCGCCAATTCAGCGGATGACAAACGATGGCCGCGAGCTTAGAAGAGACGCTAATGTCGGTTTGGCAACAGGTAATGATTGAAAATGCCAGGAGCGTGAAGCTGGAGAACCGCGGTTTTCCGGTCCGACGAACCAGCCGATCAAAATTGCGCGAAGTAGATTTTCAATTTGAAGGTCACGAAATGCGAGGTCTTGAACAGAATCCTGAAACGGCTTCGCGCTGGGCGCAATTGGCACGGCAAGGCAAGAAGGTCATGCAGTTTTTGCAGCAGCGCCGCTACATCGCTGTTGTGGTCGATGGAAAGGTTCAGTTGTACGGAAAAGTGGTATTGGATCAATAGAGCGGCTCAGGGCTTGTGCGTTAGGCTGACCACAGCCCGCCGGCATGCCAGGTTCGATTGAAGGGATCGTTCGATATGGCGGCCGACAGCAAAGGGTAAGCGAAGTCCCTTACAGCGAGGACAATTTCTGCAAAACGCGTGGGAGTAGTAAGCCGTGAACGGCGAATGAACGCAGTCCACTGCACAGATTTTTCTTCCGCGAATTCATCTCTCAAGCCGGCGGGATCGGATTCAATCGTCATGTTGCGCTGCGCGAACGTCGCCTTGACTGCGCTCACCAATATCGGACCCTCAAAACTGTATAGGCGAGAGAGCGCCCACAAATCGAAGTAGTCCTTCATTCGGCTGTTCAGCATTCCAAGCATGGTCAACGCTTCCAACTTTTCGGCAATGACCGTCTCCTTTGGATAGGCGTGCAGAACAGGCGCCGGAAATTCTAGAAGTGTGGGATATTCGATTTGAACGGCGCCTGGGGTAACCACATCGCCAAAGCCAATGTCGATTTGCATTGGGATTCGAGCGCGAGCAAGGTTTGCGTGGAAGCGAACCCGTACGCCCTCGTACTCGGCATCCTCCTTTATCCTGGCGACCTTTACCGATTGTGCATCGAATTCAATCCCGTCAGGTTCGGATTCGAGCTCGCAAACTTTAGCGATCAGAACACGAATGTGCTCAAGCTCGTTGCTCATTCGCCCGAGGAGATCGATATCCATCGTGGAACGTGAGAGCGGTGCTCTCCAGGCGGTCAACAGTAGCGCACCTTTGAGAATGAATTGTTCCGGGTCGCGAGAACGCGATAGCCGATAGAGGAATCGTTCAATCGCGTAATACTGAAGCAATTCCTGAAACGGTCGTTTTTGCGCGTGGGCCTGATTCAACAGACGGGCGCGCACGGAGGCACCGAGGTCGTGTTTGATCAAAACACGGCCTCCAGATATGGGCGCATCACTTTTTCGACACGACTGATCCGCGCGTATTCCATGAGCTTGTTCACGGGGAGTTTTCGGACTCGCTCACGATAGGTTCGCAGCGCCTCAATAGCCACATCAATTCCGATTTTGTTGCGGTATTTGAAGCAGTCCGCGATTGTTTTTTCCGCCGAGTAGATTTTGATCGGTACCCGATCGACGATAACCTTTTCAACTCCGGCTTCAAAGGCGCGAGGTGGAAACCAGAAGACTCTAATGGGGACACCGTCCACCTTCGGTACTTGGGCGTGACTCGGGAGTGCGATATCGACGTAGTGCGGTATCTGTGTGGTCAGCTCATGGTGTGCGAGTGCGGAGATCAGGCACACCACTGCTCGCGGGATACGGAGAGCAACTTTTATCCCATCGGGATTGGTGAGGGCAGGAGCCTTTGCCAGACGATATAGGCCCCGCCCAACCGGGAGGACCTCGCCGGAATCCCGCAGAGCGTATAGAGAGCGCGGGTGGATTCCGAGTCGCAGGGCATTGCTGGTCCGAAGCATTCCGCCGTGCTCTCGAAAGGCTTTCCGCGCGAGCGCGAGATTTGCAGAGATTTGAGGCATAACAGTGGATACAATGCTCGGATATTATACATTATATCCGATGTATTTATACGCACCCTCAATTTCACTCCAACGTCACCGCCTCCCAACGGCTACGTCAGCCGAGGGTTCACGAAGGGTCCGATAAGCGTTCCTGAGGGTGCTTTTTGCGTCAAATTGAGGCGATCCGTGCCTTCGATTTCAATTACTTTCGCGGCGGTAACACGGGTTCAAATCCCGTCGGGGACGCCAAATCCTTTCAGTAGCTTACACTTTCCTCTGCTCCCTATATAGGCACACAAAAGGCACAAATCGTATCGTCAACACGAATGCACCTCACACATTCAGCACTCGTATCCGCCCGACTCCGGCGAAGCGCAGGCTTTTTTTGCAACAGTCGATTCGACTTTGCCTCGACAGTTGGGAGCGCACGATCCGGAATTGTGGCCAGTGCTCAAATTTAGTCAGGTCGTTATCGTGTCGTCAAAGTAATTTCAGATCCTGCTAGTCTGCATTGCGAAGCAAGTGGTTCACTCCCCCAACCAGACGCCTGACCGCCTCACGAATTTGCTTGGGTGAGAATGCCGCAAACCCAAGCAACAGTCCACCACGCTTCAACCGCGCGAAAGCGCAGGCTGACAGAGGCGACGCGTAGACATCATTGGCCTTCGCAACGTTTGAGACTTGCCTGTCATTCACGCCGGGAGGAAGCCAGCCAACCACATGCATTCCCCCATCGCTCCGACTCACCTCTATCAAACCGTTGAGCTCACGATGGATTGCTCCCACCAACACCGATTGGCGTTCCCCATAGAGAGAGCGCATTCTGCGAATATGACGCTCAAAGTGTCCTTCGACTATAAAGTCTGCGAGAACAGCCTGGTAAGGAGTTGGAGAATGCCCATCAAGCACTGCGCGAGCTCGTCGGAACGGCTCGACGAGTTTGCCTGGCAGCACGAGAAATCCGAGTCGCAGTGAGGGCAAAATCGTTTTGCTGAAGCTGCCCATGTAAATCACCCGCCCCGCATTGTCGAGACCCTGCAAAGAGGGTAAAGGCCTGCCGCGATACCGATAGTCGCTATCGTAATCGTCTTCGAGAATGAATGCGTCTTGCCGACGCGCCCACTCCAGCAGAGCGAGTCGGCGCTCCAACGTCATTGTAACGCCCAAGGGGTACTGGTGAGACGGTGTGACAAAGGCGAGTCGAACTCGCCGTCTGACGGGTCGAACGTCATTAGTGTCTGCTCCTTCACCATCGACCGGCAGTGGAACGACGCATGCACCTGCTGCACGAAAAGCAGACCGAGCTCCAAGATAACCGGGATCTTCGACGAGAACGACATCGCCAACATCGAGCAACAATCGCGCAAGTAAATCGATGGCCTGCTGCGAGCCACTCACAATCACAACTTGCTCAGTCTCGCAATGCACTGCGCGAGCCGTACGAACATAATCGGCGATGGCTTGTCTCAATGGCGGGTAGCCAGCCGGATCGCCATAAGTCAGTAGATCGCGTGACCCGCTTCGCCATCGTCGTGCGGCCAGTGCGGACCAGATCTTTAGCGGGAATTCCGTGACATCGGGATGCCCCGATGCGAAAGGCCGGGGGCGGCCCGGCACACTCAAAACGCGCACTGGAGCGCTTGCCAATTCGTGCCCGCGTTTCGACAGTCGAATGTGCGCGTTGGCGGTCTGGCGTGGTTTGAATTCGGCGTATACCTTCAACAGTTCGTCAGGCAAGCACGCAGCGACGCGGGTGCCGGAACCAATGCGCGCGTCCAGATACCCCTCCATTTCAAGTTGCTCAAACGCTGCAATGACCGTATTGCGTGACACACAGACTTCCTGAGCCAGCACTCTCGTCGACGGCAGCCGGGTGCCAGGCCGCAACTGCCCTGACAGGATTGCGCTGCGCAGGCTGGCATAAATCTGACCCACCAATGGTTGCGGGCCGCCGCGATCGATGCCGATACCAGCCAAATCGAGATTGGGAGCACGCTTCATACCACCAGCTAAATGGAGCTACTCATTATGCCCAAAATGGCTCTTAGATGGAACCATTCTGCGCCGTACAATCAGTTGCTGACATGGACAGGATTTCCATACGCGAGGCGACCATCCACGACATAGCGCACATTCTTGATCACCGGCGTTCAATGTTTGACGCAATGGGAGAGCGGGATACAACGAGAATGGAAGCAATGGCGACAGTCTCAGAGAGCTACTTTCGTTCGGCGTTGGAGGATGGAACTTATCGCGGCTGGTTGGCTGAAACCGGTGTGGGACAAGTCGTCGGAGGAGGAGGGATCGTCATTTCCGCGTGGCCTGCGATGCCTCGTGCGCCACAGGCGCGAAGAGCGACGATTCTGAACATGTACACCCATCCCGCGTATCGCCGGCGCGGAATCGCCCGCCAGCTAATGACAACAATGATCGATTGGGTTATCGCACAAGGCTTTTGCGAAGTTAGCTTGCACGCCAGCGATTTCGGACGGCCTCTTTATGAGCAGCTCGGATTCCGACCGACAAACGAGATGCGCCTTTCGTTGCAAGATTCGTCGCGCGATATCCCTGGCACGTGCTGCGCAACTCAAGCAGCTTCGGCGGATCTAGCCGTTGTGAGATCACATTCCATTGAGGGTCTGATTGTGCGACAAGCGTCTAAGGCAGACGTGGATATGATTCGCCAGTGTTTGGCGGCAGCATTCGCGCCGTTTCGGGCGCAATACACCCGGCGAGGTTTTTTCGACACTGTACCGTCTGGCGCAAACCTGATGCGACGACTCGCTGAGATGACCTTGTTTGTTGCGGAAGCGAGCGGGAAAACTGTTGGCACGGTTGGGTGCAAGAAGTCGAACGACCAAGAAGGCCATTTACGGGGTATGGCCGTCCTGCCCGAATACCAAGGCACCGGTGTGGCGGCAAGTCTCCTCGCGGCAGCGGAGGCGGAGCTCAAGCGGCAGGGATGTAGTCGCGCCACGCTCGATACGACTGAGCCGCTGCAACGCGCGACTCGTTTTTACGAGAAGCAGGGATTTCGTTCATCAGGCCGAATATCGGATTTGTTTGGCATGCGGTTGCATGAATATGTGAAACCGCTCTGAGCGTTTCCAGAACCTACAATCCGGAGCACGTCGCGGCATCGACTTGACGATTCAAAGGGTCGCGTTTGCTTCGCAGCTTCGCAGAATGAACGACAATAAGTGAACAACTTTCGAATTGCACTCGGGAATTTGAGATTTCCGTTAACGCCTGAACAGTCCGTCGCGCTGGTCGAGAAAGCTATCTCCGCGGCAGGCCACGAAGGTGCTGGCATCATATGCTTCCCGGAGTGCTACGTGCCGGGTTACCGGGGATTCGGAATGGAGGTGCCGCGTCCGGATGCAGGCTTCCTCAAGCGTGCGTGGGATGCCGTGGCTCAAGCCGCCGTACATGCACGTGTTGTCGTCATTCTAGGTACCGAACGCGTCGTCGATACAGGAGTAGTCGCGACCGCTCTGGTTCTCAACCCAAATGGAACCGTCGCAGGATTTCAGGATAAGGTGCAAATTGACCCCTCCGAAGAAGCGATATATGCGCCCGGCTCCGGTCGGCAGGTCTTTCGCGCAGGTCCGCTAACATTTGGAATTGCGATTTGTCACGAGGCGTGGCGCTACCCCGAAGCTGTGCGGTGGGCCGCGCGACGTGGCGCTCAAGTTGTGTTCCATCCGCACTTTCATGTCGCCCAACGCGATGGTTACGTGCCAGCAACTTTCGCTGACCCGAAAAATACATTCCACGAAAAGGCGATGCTCCTCCGCGCAGCGGAAAACACCTGTTATTTTGCGTCAGTGAACTGCGCGAGTGAGGGATCACCGACTACCTCCGCTGTTGTCCGACCGGACGGAAACCTGCTTTGTTATCAGCCGTATGGCCAAGAAGGATTGTTGATCGCAGACATCGATCTGGATATCGCATCTGGCCTATTCGCGAGTCGCTGCAAGTACGCGTGCGATGACTCACAGTTACCGCTTTCTAGGAAACCCCGGTGAGCATGTTTGATTTTCAACCGACGTTGAAAGGAACACTCATCGAACTCAGCCCACTCCGCGGGCAGGATGAGCACGCCCTATTTGCAGTCGCTTCCGACCCTTTGATCTGGGGGCAACACCCCGCAAGCGACCGCTACAAGCCGGAGGTGTTCAGAGCATTCTTTCTTGAATCGCTGGCCTCAGGCGGCGCATTGACGATTCGCGAGTGTCAGACTGGCAGAGTGATCGGATCCTCTCGATTCCATGGTTACAACGCGGATCTGAACGAAATAGAAATCGGCTGGACGTTTTTAGCGCGCTCACACTGGGGCGGTACATACAACGGTGAAGTCAAGCGACTCATGCTTCGGCACGCCTTCCACTTCGTGAAGCGCGTCATCTTTCTGATCGGCCCGCGGAACATTCGCTCGCAAAGAGCCATTGAAAGATTGGGAGCTGTTCGCGTCGGCGCCAGGCCCGACGCCGCAGGGAGCGACGCTTTTGTCTATGAAATCACGTCAAACGCATGCACGCAACGGTGAGTCCAAGAGCATTGAAACGGGACTACCATCGGGATGGCTGTCTGTATTCGGCACTGGTAAGAATGGATATCAGCCATTCCGCTCGGGGATATCTTTTGGCTCGCAACCCCTGCACTTCGCGCTCAACATCGTATTCGACACGGCGAATGGTTACCGAGTTGGGGTCGATGACAACATAGCTCGCACGCTGGTCTCCGTCGTACGAAAGGCCTACACTGCCGCTGTTCACGATCGTGCGTTTTCCAATTTTCCTGATGAACGGTCGGTGGATGTGCCCATAAGTGATGGTTTTCGACTTCACTGCGCCATACGCGGCCACAAAATCTCGGTCGGGCGCGTCGGCCAAAGGCGCCCTCCAGAGATTGTCAGGACTCGCATGAAAGACGGCGTACCCATCCGTACACCATGCCTTCGGCAAACTTCGTAACCAATCGACGCGACCTGCACCGAGCAATTCACATGTTGTTGGCGCGATATCGTGAAAAAGCACACGCCTGAGTCCGTGTTTCGTAGGTGCTTTCAATTCCAATTCCGAAAGGAGTTCAGGTCGCCATAACATTTCGTCGGTGTTACCGCATACACCAGGCCAACCAAGGTCACGGATCGCATCGACGATTTCAGCCGGCCGAGCGCCATTGGCGGCCAGGTCGCCGCCGTGTACAACCAGATCAGGCGCCACCACCGACTTCAAGTCTGCTAACACGGCTTCGAACGCAGTCAAATTTCCGTGAATGTCAGAGAGAACCGCCAGTCGCATTGTTTGTATCCGAGAGTTCCAGATCGAGCATCCAGTAACCGTCATGCAAGAGACGGCCTACCTCGCGCAACTTCAGCGGCGCGGTCATTCGAGGCGAGGTGAACACGATTGTGTGGTACTCGCCGTGTTCTCCACATGCGTCTACACCTCGGGATTCGAGAGCAGACAGCGTTTGCTCAGAAAGCGTCGTGCCAAGCCATTTTTTGTCGAGCAAGGCAGCCTTCGTCGCCACAATCTGCGCCTGGGCGCCCGTCGCAAGAAATTCCCGAAACAACTCAGTAGTCGGCTCTCCCCACAGCGGCTCGACCGCCTGCAGAAGGCACTCATTACAGACCCGCTCGACCCAAGCCTTGTGCTCGTCAAGAAAGATATCCCCGAAAATCACGTGCGAAAAACCGCTGCCCGCAAGTTCACGCAAAAGGCGCTTGAATGCCTGTTCGTAGCTTTTCCAAGAGCCTCGGCCGTGCACCAAAGGCAAATTTAACAGGCGGGCTTGATGGTCTAGCACCTCAGGGCGCTGGCCGTGAGATCGGCTACGCGTCCCGTCTTCTGTGAACATCGTTATGAGTGCCCGAATGTCGAAGGACGCGGCGGCACGATCCAGTGCTAGATAGCTATCCTTACCTCCGCTCCACGAAACTGCTGCTCTGGGCTTTATCATCGCCCTGGCCCTCAGCACGGATATGCGCCGCATGTGAAGCAGTACCTTTGTTCGGGACGACCGACGGCGCCACAGCACGTCTTGCAACGCTTCGCCCCGCCTTGCTGTTCTCGCGGGATTGGGAAGATCGTCCGGTAAATTCGGTAGTAGAAGTAATGCTCCTTATCTCGCAGCGAAACGCCTTCCTGCTGCTGCACTTGCAGGCGCGCGGGGTCAAACTCATCATCTGGAACAGAAGCGATCACGAAATCTTGAAGCCGGTGACTGCCTGATCCGTATTCGATTGGCGTTTTGACCCGCCAGATGATTTCCTCCGGAAGTAAGTCTGCAAACGCATCGCGCAGAGCTTTTTTCCCGAAAACCTGCTCGTCCCGCTCGACAATGAGATCGTCATATGACAAGGTCAAGGCGAATTCACGGACAGCGGGATCAAGATGTGGCAGCCGTGCTTCGATTCCAACAGCAGGTGCCATGACCTGTGAACTGAAGCGCATGACGCTATTCAGGAAATCAAGATAGGGCCGCAGTTGTTCCCTCGACAGACTTGTGATGTAGCCATATCCAGCAAAAAGTTCGTCGGCTGCATCTCCTGTGAGAATCACTCGGATGCCACATTCCCTCGCTGCAGTGAGCCCTAGCCAAGTAACCACGCTGTTGCGCAGTTCCATCGGATCAAACCCACGAAGAACGCGGATGAGCGCAGGCATCATTGAGACCAAGTCGGATAACGTCGGCCTCAAGACGCGAAGCTCAAACCCGCAGCTCTCCGCAACGTTTTTCACGAACGGTTCATCGGGATTGACTACACCCGCAACTGCCACGGAAACAGCCCTCAACCTTCGAGCCTGCTTTCCGCTGATCGCTGACAGGATGCTGGTATCTAGACCGCCGGATAGGAGAATGCCGTCAGCAGGGACGCCCTCCACTGCATCTTCGAGCAGTCTCCTGAGACGAGATGCGGTAAGAGAAGGATTGCTACTCTGCGTGAGCTGTGGCAATGATCCCATGGTGCCGCCTCCCGTAGATTTCGCTCGCGCCGAATAGCACGGCGGTGTATGCAGCAGTGGCTAACAATGAATTGCGGTAAAACGGAAGAGCGGCCATGTAGCAAGCCACCAAACCATCCCAAGTCGCGGGATACATCCGGGCGCCATGTCCGCCAAGCCACACTCCGAAATTACTGATCACGAAAAACGCAGTTGGTCCGGCCAAAGCCGCGAAGGTTATCGCACCGACATTCTGCCGTGTCCGCAGCGAATAGCCGATCATGGCCACGACTGCAAACCCGAGCCAGATGAGGCACTGGTTAACCCCGATATTCATCCGGTACACCAAGGTCGTCAGCGCAAAATCGCTTGCCGCTAAGAGCACAAGCGGATACCAGACTGCATCACGGCGTTTGAGGTAAGCGCCACTAAACAGCAAGGATGCAAGGACCGGCGAGAAGTTCGGCAAGTGTGGGATAAATCGAGTTAAAACCGCCACCAAGACTACGAGATAGGCAAAACCGATTCGGCGCATAGCTCCTCCTGACCCGCGATTGGGAGTATTCGGGATTCAGGATGGAGAACCGCGAGCAGACGAACGGAAGGCAGAATTTCAGGAAGGATACGACGAGTCGAAGCGTCCCGAAAAGCCAGCATGATTCACCTTCCCCCGAAGGTTCTCTCATCCAGCTTCTGGCAGGTCTCCTGGCTCTCGCTTCATCGGACTGGCCGCCTTCCCAACCTCGCAGAGCGAGGTTAGTGGCTTTTGATGGCCAGCCCTCCACGATTACAGTGGCGGGGCCGTCCCGGATTCGCACCGGGTTCCCTATTAAGTTTCCAAAACAACACCAGAAGCAACAGCAAAACTTTTACACCCGCTAAACGATGTAAGTCAAGCAGGAGGACTTGCGATTGTGTGTGAGATGACGGACTTCCACCCCTCCGCGTACAAATCGGCGCGCACGGGGAGGTAGCCGGGATAACGGCATCGCATTTGGTCAAGAAGATTTCGGTCAAGAGTGACCAGGATCAACGGTTCCGTACCTTCTGCGAGAACCTCGCCAGTAGGGGCTACTGCAAACGATGGCCCGCCGAGCGGCACACCGAATTCCGGCTGCGGACGCGGCACCGAAATCACGTAGGTACAGCTCGTGATGGCATTGGCTGTGAGAACTGTCTTCCATCGCGAAAACGTCGCTGCCTCCGTCGCTCGCGGGCAAACAATTATCTCCGCGCCGAGCGCGCCAAGAAGGTGTGAGCCTTCCGGTCGATTGACGTCTGAACAAGTCTGAATTCCAACGGGCAGAGGAAGTCCGTGAATCACGGATGGTGGCTCATCGCCGGGATCGTAATGCGAGGTCTCCCAAAAGCCCTCCTCTTCGGGGAGGTGCAGTTTGCGATAGGACCCGATGAGCGCACCCGACCTGTCGAACACCAGTGCCGTGTTATGGCAGCGCCCTGTTTTCACATCCTGAATGATTGCGCCGCCGATGAGAGCGATCCCAACCTCGCGAGCGGCCTCGCTCATCGCTCGATGACGCGGGCCGGCCGGCGGTTCGGCCTCGTCATTCTGGACCAATTTGCTGGCTGGCGACCAGACATTGAGCGGAAGCTCCGGCAAGATGGCGAGATCTGCTCCTCCGGATCGCGCCTGCTTCAACACCTCGCGCAGGCCGGTAATGGCATCAAGGTCGGGAAACACCATCCTGATTAAAGCAACATTCAGCTGCATGCAAATCCCTTGTAGTCCATGTAATGCGCAGTTTCGGCGGCGACCGATGCTCCGCACACCTGCTCGACAACATGCGAAGCCATATCGATGCCCGCAGAAACTCCCGCAGAGGTGATGATGCCATCGTCCACGAAACGGAGCTCACGCTGGATCGAAATGTCAGCCTCGCGCGCGTCGCTGATTTCTTGCAAAAGATCCAATGCTCCCCAATGAGTGATTGCCCGCCTGCCATCAAGCAGCCCGGCTTGAGCAAGCAACAAAGAACCCGTACAAACGCTCGTCACTTTCTTGGCTCTCGCTGCCGTCGTGCGTATCCAATCGAGGGTTTCCCTATCCCTCAAGAGAGCGCGGGTGCCGTAGCCGCCGGGGACGACCAGGAGATCGATCGCAGGTGCTGTCTGGAAGCTGTACCGAGGCGTTAATTGCAGATCGCCAGTGGCCGTGACGGTCTCCCCGTTTCTCGTCAGCGTAAAGACTCGAAAGGGGGCGCTCGCGTCTGATCGGCGCGACTCAACGCCCGGAACAATCCTCGTTCGAGAAAAGACTTCGAAGGGGCCAGCGAAATCAAGCACTTCAACGCCGTCGAATATCAGGATTCCGACGTTGAGCTTGTGAATGGACGGCTGAGCAGGGCTGTTTGCGATGTTCATTGGCAGCACTAATCCCAGACTGACGGCCGTTCCACACCAGCCATGCGGAGATACTGCAACATCTGTCCGGCGTGAACTGCTTCGTGATACGCGATTCGCAAAATGAAGTCACCAGCCTTGCGGATGTAGCCCACGTCGCTCCGATCGATTGAGATGGTATTCAGATCGTCCTCGGACAATTGTCGAACGGTTTCCAAGAGTGACTCCCGATAGGGATTTGCGAATGCAAGTGCAGCCTCCACTTCATCGAAGCGACGGTTAATGAAAGGGCTAGCACCTGTATAGCTGCGCCGCTCACGGACCATATGTCCGTATAGATAATCTGCTTCCAGGACATGTCGCACAATTTCGAAGCAGCTCATAGCGTTCGGATCGGGACGCCAGTCGGAGAAGGACAACGGGATCGCCCGCCAGATGCGAATACTCCGGCGTCTCGTTTCCGTTAAGTTGAGGCAAAGAAGTTCAGAACCAGACATATTGTCTCTTTCTAGTGCGAATCGGCCATCACCGGCCTGGCTAAACGCCTGAGGACTCAATCAGGATGCTCTCGTAGCCGAGCCATATGGGGCATCGCAGCCTGCAATCTCAGCCAAAGTTAGTCTAATCTGCTCAGCGAGATTGCCGTCGTGAAGCCGAATCTCATCCAGCAGTGCGCTCATCGTTCTGCGAAATGCGCGTTGGAGCTCCTCAGGAGTAAGCGATGACGGATAACACTTCCCAAATCTGCTTCTCTGGTCTCCGGAGAGATCGTCAAAACCTCTGCCCTCACTGGTCGAAAGATCCTCTCGAAGGCATGCCAATGCGATCACCCGATTTCGCATGTTGCTTAACATGTATTCGGCCTGAAGAATGCGGCGTCTCGCAATCGAAGAGCGTACATGTAACCCATAAAGCCATGCTAAGCCGATTAGCTCGGTTGCGTTGTCGCCGACCGCGAGCCGCGGCTCGTTCGCGTTTCCAAAGATCAGCTTAAATTTGGGACCCGTGGCGGTGAATCGGCCGGCGGGCCAGAAGCTGAGATCCACTTGTAGCGTGTTGCGCAAGAGGAACACGCGGTACAATGTCTCGCCTCTTCGTACGTCGCAATGAGCGATGGCTTCGTGATCGCGGTACATTCGAGCCGTCCATGCGGCGATTACGTCGTCCAGTGCAGCGTCGTGCGACACACATAGCGCTAGGTCGATATCGGACCAATCATCAAGGCGATCTGCGGCGGCGGAGCCGAGATACGCCGCTCCGGTGACATCGGAGTCCGCTTGGGCAGCACGAACAAGTGCCGCCCTTATTTGCTCGCGTTCATCTCTGCTAAACATCCGAGTGCTACAGCAAGCTTCTGCCAAATTTCTCGGGCATCACCAACCGGAAACGATTTCGATTTTTTCGATACTGATGGCGTGGGTTCCACCGCGTTCGAACAACCGTCCAGTCGCGCGCACATACCTGCCCGCGTATGGGAACAAGCGACGGCGTTCGTCTCTGTCGGGAAGCTGAGCCGAAAGCAGTGTGTACAGCTCTCCCGACTTTGTGAGGATTGCCAGCGGAGATCCTGCCCGGACACACTGGATGATGCACTTCCTGCTCTCCTCGTCTTTTGCCACAGTGGCATTTTTGTTGCGCAATAGGCAGGCCGTATCGCGGACGAATCCGACAATTGTGCCAGGCGTGCCCATCATGTCTGACGGGATTGGCTCGGGTTTTTGGGCGTAGCCGAAGAGAGTAATTGCCACCGCGCCAACAACCGTCATTGCCCCAATCGTGGTTCGTGACATGGCCCGAATACCTCGTTTCGTATATTCGAATGCAACTTGCACCTAGTCGCTTATCTGAACGCAAGCTGATGGGGCATGACTTGCGTTTTCTTGCACGTCTTGCGTCAACATCGACGCTCTGAGGAAGACTCCTCCACTCCTGTGTCGAATGGCGATCCGCAACAAGCCATTTGTCGGCCTTGAAGGGTTTCGTCTGCGCCACACATATTCTCATCTGGTGTTCCTTCGAACCAGCGACAACTTACCTCGCGGTTCGACCCTCATACAGCTGGGCACCCGACGAACCCTTCCCGGGGTTCTCATCGTCTGCAGCACGTTCCTCAATCAGCGTTTCGGGCGCGGCGGTGTGGAACGAAACCACGATCCAGTCTGTATCATTCATAATCGGCCGATGCCAAACGTTAGTGGGAATTGACAACCACCGTTCGTCTATCGGCTTGTCGAAGCCG
>Ga0137376_10001324_pt1 | contig 13562 bp, 8 predicted proteins | sample SagtaG_23_FD_104814 | JGI IMG/M metagenome (GOLD analysis project Ga0137376, IMG submission 104814) | Vadose zone soil microbial communities from Sagehorn Ranch, Mendocino, California, USA - Sage2_L_20_16 metaG | ecosystem: Environmental > Terrestrial > Soil > Vadose zone | place: USA...
TCTGGATTTGCGCGTTTCCTCCAAATTCTTTTTGGATAATCGCCAGATGAGCCTGCGCGAAATGATCGCGTTGTTGGAAAAAATTTATGCGGATTCAATCGGCGCCGAGTTCATGCACATCCAGAACACGCGGATTCGCAACTGGGCGCGCCATCGGCTGGAATCGCGCCAAGACAAACGCGAGACGCCACGACAGGTCCAGGTGGCGCTGCTGCGGGCGTTGCTCGAAGCGGAAACTTTCGAGGTTTTTTTGCACACCCGTTACGTCGGGCAGAAGCGCTTTTCGCTTCAGGGCTCCGAATCGCTGATGGTAATTCTGGACACCATCCTGCACAAATGTCCGAGCGTCGGCGTCGAGGAAATCTGCATGGGCATGACTCACCGCGGCCGCCTTAACGTGCTCGCAAATCTCCTGCGCAAATCGCTCAAGCTCATCTTCACCGAATTCAGCGAGAACTACGTTCCCGATCTGGTCGCCGGCGATGGCGACGTGAAATATCATCTCGGCTACCGCAGCGTGCGCAAACTCACGTCGGGTGAGCAGGTCGAAATTCGTCTGGCCGCCAACCCAAGCCATCTCGAAGCGGTTGACCCGGTCGTGGAAGGCACGACCCGCGCGCGGCAACGCATCCGCGGCGACACGGAACATCGGCGCAAAGTTTTACCGTTGTTGTTGCATGGCGATGCCGCTTTTGCCGGCCAGGGAATCGTGGCGGAGACGCTCAACATGTCACAGCTGCACGGCTATGGCACGGGTGGCACGGTTCATATTGTGGTGAACAACCAGATCGGTTTTACCACCCTGCCGGAAGATGCGCGCTCATCGATGTACGCCACCGACATCGCTAAAATGATCGAGGTGCCGATCTTCCATGTAAACGGCGACGATCCGCTCGCCTGCATGCAGGTGAGCGAGCTCGCGCTCGATTTTCGCCAGGAGTTTGGCCGCGACGTTGTCATCGACATGTATTCCTATCGGCGTTTCGGGCACAACGAAGGCGACGAGCCGGCGTTCACTCAACCGGATCTTTACGCCAAGATCGACAAACACGCTTCGACCGCCCAGCTCTACAAGCACGAGCTTTTGCAATCGGGAACGCTGACCACAGATGATGCCGCTTCACTCGAAACTGAGTTTCAGCTGCGCCTCGAAATGGCACTCGAAGAAGTGAAAGCGATCGAAAAGGAAAAGGCCGGCGAGCAGGCGAAGTTCAAAGAATCGACCGCCGTGTTCCAGCCGGAATACACCAGCTCGCCGGTGCCGACTGCGATCACTGAAGAGATGCTGAAGACCGTTGTCGGTGGCCTCACGCGTGTGCCGGACAATTTTAACGTTCAGCCCAAGATCAAACGCATCGTGCTCGATCATCGCCGCGAAGTCTTCGAAAAGAACGGGCGCTATGAATGGCATTACGCGGAGGAGCTCGCATTTGGTTCGCTGCTGCTCGAGGGAATTCCAGTGCGGTTATCCGGGCAGGACAGCGCGCGCGGCACCTTCAGCACCCGGCACGCTGTTCTCTACGATGCAAAAACAGGCCAGCCCTATGTTCCGCTGATGCATTTGAGCGAAAAACAGGCGCGCATTTGCATCTATAACAGTCTGCTTTCGGAAGCAGCCGTGCTCGGATTCGATTATGGCTACTCGCTCGATTATCCCAACATGCTTTGTTTATGGGAGGCGCAGTTCGGCGATTTCGTCAACGGCGCGCAGACGATCATCGATCAGTTCATCGTCTCCGCGGAATCAAAGTGGCAACGGCCAAGCGGGCTGGTCATGCTGCTGCCGCACGGCTACGAAGGCCAGGGGCCGGAACATTCCAGCGGACGACTCGAGCGATTCCTGCAACTTTGCGCTGAAGACAACATCCAGGTCTGCAACGTAACGACTTCCGCGCAATACTTTCACGCCTTGCGCCGGCAGATGAAACGCGACTTCGTCAAGCCGCTCATCATCATGACACCGAAAAGCCTGTTGCGGGCTGAGTTCGCCTCCTCGCCCAAGGAGGAATTCCTCAATGGCCGTTTCGAAGAAATTCTGGCCGCGCCGAAAGTTGGCCCGGCAAACAAAATCGAGCGTGTGATCTTTTGCTCGGGGAAAGTTTATTACGACCTGCTCAAGTATCGGGAGGAGCACAAGATCGAGAATACGGCCATTATTCGCATCGAGCAGCTTTACCCGCTGCACGAAAGGAAGCTCAAAGCGATGGTGAACCCGTTCCCGAAAATAGCGAAACTGGTGTGGTGCCAGGAAGAACCGCAGAACATGGGCGCGTGGACATTCATCGAGCCGAGATTACGAGCGATGTTCAAACGCGAAATTGGTTACGCGGGACGCGACGCCAGCGCGAGTCCGGCCGTCGGCTCCCTGGCGCGGCACAAGCTCGAGCAAGCTGCGCTAATCGCCGACGCTTTTTCACTTTAACATCGTTAAAGTCTTTTATCGTAGTCCTCTCCCTGGTGGAGAGGAAATAAAGTTGTTCGCCAAAGACGCCGTGGTGAGCGTTGGTCGAATCCATGAACACAGATTGACACAGATGAACCAGGCCGCTGATTTCTGAATCTGTGTTTGGTCTGTGTAAATCTGTGGCTTAAAAATTCAGGAATGTTTACGGCAGTTGTTACGGCGGTCGTCTACGCCACTTCGGGATGGTAGTCGGCGCCAGGTAGCAATCGAAAAGCTATAGACCGTGGCTCATCGGTGAGCATAGTCTCGATTGTTGTGAGTATTGAAGTGAAAATCCCCGCGGTCGGTGAATCGATTTCCAGCGGCGTTGTTTCAGTCTGGCACAAGAAGTCGGGAGAATTCGTTAACGCGGGCGACGCTTTGTTTACGCTGGAGACCGATAAGGTCTCAACCGAAATCACTGCTGAAACATCAGGGCTTCTCGAGACGAAAGTGCCGCAAGGCCAGGAAGTGAAAATCGGCGAAGTGGTGGCAACGATTGACGATTCAAAATCCGCTCCAGCTGAGGCCGCCCCTGGTGACAAAAAACCTGCTGCGACCGGCGACGGGTCCAAAGCTTCCAGCGAACCGGAGGAAAGGTCCGGTGTTTCGCAGGTTCTTTCACCCGCTGTGCGTCGCATTGTTGAAGAAGAAAAAGTCGATACGTCGCGTCTCACTGGAACAGGTAAGGGTGGGCGGTTGACGAAGGCCGATGTGTTGGCTGCGGCCGAGAATCGGGGCGAGGTCGCCGTGCCGGCTTCGTTGGTCGAACAAAAGGCCGACGTTCGAGAGGTTCCGTCACAAGAGGGTCGGGTCACGCGCCGAAAAATGTCGCCGTTGCGGCGCAAAATCGCCGCGCAGCTGGTCATGGCACAGCACACAGCTGCCATTCTTACCACTTTCAACGAATGCGATATGACAGCGGTGCAGGCACTGCGGACAGAGTCGCAAGAAGCTTTTACGAAGAAGCACGGCGTAAAACTTGGATTTATGTCGTTCTTCATTAAAGCCACAGTTGAAGCGCTCAAAGTCGTGCCCCCACTCAACGGCCGAATTGAGGGGGAGGATTTTATCGACAACCACTTTTACGATATCGGGGTGGCTGTTGGCACGGAGCGGGGCCTGGTCGTCCCGATTGTGCGCGATGCCGACAAGAAAAGTTTCGCCGATCTCGAGCGCGACATTGCCAATTATGCGACAAAGGCGCGCGAGGGAAAATTGAAGATCGAGGAATTGCAAGGTGGGACGTTCACCATTTCCAATGGTGGCGTCTATGGTTCGCTTTTAAGCACACCGATTTTGAATCCGCCACAAAGCGGAATCCTCGGTATGCACAAGATCCTGGCCCGACCGGTGGCCGTTGATGGCAAAGTCGAGATTCGACCAATGATGTACCTGGCCCTCAGCTACGATCATCGCGCGATCGATGGTAAGGAGGCGGTCACTTTTCTTATCAAAGTCAAGGAATGCATCGAGGAGCCGAAGAAGCTGCCGCTCGACTTTTGACCTGATGTGGGAGAGCCTCAACGCCCCGATTCCTTAGTTGCTTTAATTCGCGGCGCTAAGGCCGGTCCCACTTTCGGCTGATTTCCTTTCCGGCGTTTTTGTCGCTAGGTTGTAATGCTATGGAAAAATTTGACGTCGTTATCATTGGATCGGGACCGGGTGGCTATGTGGCCGCGATTCGGGCCGGCCAGCTCGGTTTAAAAACTGCCATCGTGGAAAAAGACAAGGAGCTCGGCGGGACTTGTTTGAATATCGGCTGCATTCCAAGCAAAGCGCTACTGACTTCAAGCGATCATTTTGTATTCGCAAAGAAGGAAGCCGCCAAACACGGCATCATGATCGACAAGGTCAGCGTTGATCTTTCCAAGATGCAACAACGCAAGGACAAGGTCGTGAAAACGATGAACAGCGGCGTGCGCGCGTTGATGAAAACGAACAAGGTGACGACTTTCGAAGGTCTGGGCACGATCACCGCGCCGGGGAAGGTATCAGTTAAATCCTCGAGCGGTGAGACCCAGGAAATCGAGACGAAGAACATCGTGATTGCGACCGGGAGCGTCCCAGTGGAATTGCCGTTCGCGAAGTTTGACGGCAAAACGATTGTCAGCAGCACTGAAGCGCTTCTTTTCACCGAACCGCCGCCGAAATTCCTGGTCATCGGCGCGGGAGCCATTGGCTTGGAGTTGGGTTCGGTCTGGAACCGGCTCGGTTCCGAAGTGACGATGCTCGAATTTTTGCCGCGCATTGCTCTCGGTTTCGATCTCGAGTTATCGAATTTGTTGCAGCGATCGCTGACCGCGCAGGGAATAACATTCCATCTCGAAACCAAGGTTACTTCGGTCAAGGTCGATAATGGTCGCGTCACAGCGCTGGCAACTAAAGGCAGTGAGGAGCTAAAGTTCGACGCGGATAAGGTCCTGGTTTCTGTGGGACGACGCCCGTTTTCCGAGGGGGTGGGCGCGGAGAAAGTCGGTGTTCAATTCGATGGGCAAAAACGAATCAAAGTGGACAAGAATTTTCGCACAAACGTGGAAGGCATTTACGCGATCGGAGATGTCATCGCCGGCGCCATGCTTGCGCACAAGGCGGAGGACGAAGGAATTGCCTGCGTCGAAATCATCGCTGGTAAACCTGGCCACGTGAATTACGACGCCATTCCGGGGATCATTTACACCAACCCGGAGCTGGCGGGCGTGGGCCTAACAGAGGACCAGGCAAAGGAGAAGGGAATCGAGGTGCGAATCGGCAAGTTTCCTTTTCGGGCCAATGGCCGGGCCGTCGCCAATGAGGAACTCGATGGCATGGTCAAGTTCGTCGCCGATACCAAAACCGATCGCATCCTCGGCGCCCACATTTTGCAACATGCCGCTTCAGAACTGATCGCCGAACCAACCTCGGTCATCGAATTCGGTGGTAGCTCCGAAGACCTCGGCCGCACGACCCATTCTCATCCGACTTTAAGCGAGGCGGTTAAGGAGGCAGCGCTCGCGGTGGAGAAACGCGCCCTCCACATCATAAACCGGTAGCGGCCTTTGAAAGCTGTTCCGAACACGGCGACAGAGCGCCGTGGCTACAGAAATTGCCAAGAGAGAAGCGCTGTAGTCGCCTCGCTCTGTCGAGGCGTTCTGTTGTAGTTCTAAACACGAAAAAGTGCGGCGGTTAGAGACCGCCGCTGCAGGTGCGCATGTGCTAAGTTTAGGCTGTGCAAACGACCACCGCGATTCTTTTGCGAAAACGGAAGTTTAGCGACACGAGCCTGATCGTTTCGTGGTGCACAGAATCGTTAGGCTGCATTCAGACTGTGGCAAAGGGCGCGCGCCGCAGCAAAAGTCCTTTTGCCGGCAAGCTCGACCTATTTTTCGAGACAGAAATTCAAATTGCGCCGGCTCGAAAATCAACTCTGCACACTCTCACTGAAGTCATCCTCCGAAGAACCTTCTCGGGCATCCGCCAAAGCTATTTGCGCATTCAGACGGCAGCCTATTTCGTCGAACTGGTTGAGCTCTGCACGGAGCGCGATCATGACGAACCCGAGCTTTTTGCTCTGTTGCATCGTGCCTTTGCTTACCTCGACGAAAACAATCCAAATGTGCGAGCCATTTCTCATTTTGAAACCGAACTGGCCCGAATCGCTGGCGTGCATGGCCCGAAAACGCGCCAGAGCGATCCTGCGTTTGCGCTGGGAAATTTGTTCGGGAAATTGCCCTTGTCGCGAACGCCTTTGTTGAAGAGTTTCGCCACAAATCCTCGCGTCCCGCTGAAAGTCATCCCGAAATCATGAAAACCGTCTTTCGAGTTCTTTTGATCATGGCGCTCTGCGCCGCAGTTGCACCAAGTACCGGAGCGAGTGAGGCCTACAAATTCGACGCTGCCCATTCGAGTATAGGATTCAAAGTCCATCAGTTTCTCGGCACCACGAATGGAAAATTTTCGCAATTTTCTGGAACGATCGACTTCGACCGGGAGCATCCGGAGCGGTCGTCGGTCGTATCCAGAATTCTGGTCAAGAGCATCGACACCGGAATTCGAAAACGGGACGATCATTTGCGCAGTCCCGAATTTTTTGATGTGGCGAAGTTCCCAGAGATTACTTTCAAAAGTAGAAGTGTGAAGCAAACCGGCCAGCGAAGTGGCGATGTTGTAGGCGACTTGACGATGCATGGGATAACCAAGCCGATCACGCTTCATGTCACTTTGGTCACTCCTTTGCCAGATAAAGGTGCCCCACCCAAGTCCCGATGGGAAGTGACCACTGATCCACTCAAACGGCGCGACTTCGGCTTAATGTTTAACCGCAGCGCGGAAGCGATTTCGGGAATTGGTCAGGATGTGAGCATCCAGATCGAGATTGAAGCGACAAAAACATCATAAAAGCTTCTTTTTTGTAGCGCGTTCGCTCTGGGGAGCGTGTAACCGCATCGCCGGTCCGGATACGAAATAATGTAAGATGTAGACAAGGCCGCAGTGAGGATCAAACCCACTGCGGCTCTTATTTGTCAGGGGACTATGTGGCCCGGTCGCACTGGACGTTCCGCCGGTTCCCCGCTGTCGGGTGACCGAATCCGGCGGACATGATGCCGCCGACCGCCTTTAGGATCGCTTAACGGCTTTTGGTCGCGGACCTTGACGCCCTTTTTTTGTTTTTTCATACTGACCTTTCTTGTGGGTTTATCGGTTCTGTGACTTGCTATGGGAAATTATTTCCCGACAAAATTATTAGCCCTCTCTTGTTGGGTTGATATTTAGTTCCAGCGGGGAAACCGCCGTTCGTTTGTTCCGGTACAATCACTTTGGCTCTTTATTATCACCAATTATGCCAAGAAATATGCAGCGCAGTCGATTTAAACCGATTGTGGGTTGGTGGCTAATGGTGAACTACTTAGAACAGATGTTGTCAGTTCAACAGCGGACTTCATCGCGAGCCGCGGCTTCATTTCGATACCGCTATGGACCAGTTGTGAACCCCTACGGGTTTCATTCCTTTGTGTGATCTATCGCGAATAATGGGCCCTCTAAGTCGAGCGTTGAAAAGCGCCGTTCCTTTGTTCTGCCAAGACGCGTTATCTGGTGATGCCAACCGCTACCTAGCCTTTGATCCCGGTCAGCGTCACGCCTTGCAGGAAATAACGCTGCGCGAAAAAGAAGATGGCAATCACTGGTAACGTCATCAACAAAGAGCCGGCCATGAGCATACCGATCCCGGCCCCCGTGCCTGGTCGCAACGATTGGATTTGGAACGCATAGAGCCCGAAGGAGAGCGGATAGAGGCGTTGATCGCTCAGATAAATCAGCGGCATCATGAATTCGTTCCAAGTCGCCAGAAACGTAAAGATGGCCACGGCGGCCAGCGTCGGTTTTACCAGCGGCAACATGATATGCCAGTAAATGCGGAGAAATCCGCAGCCGTCCAGGCGGGCGGCGTCTTCCAGGTCGCGCGGAATTCCTTTCAGAAACTGCCGCATCAAAAAGACACTGAACGCGCTCGCAAAAAAGCTCATTACCCAAAGCGGCTTGAGCGTGTTGTACCAGCCGAGTTTTTGAAAAATTAGGAATTGCGGAATCATTGTCACTTGCGGCGGAATCATCATGGTCGCGAGCAGCAGTGCAAAACAGATGGTGCGTCCGGGCCATTGCAGTCGGGCGAAGCTATAGGCCACCAGCGAGCAACTGAACAATGTGCCCACCAGATTTAGGATGATGAGAAACAGACTGTTTGCGACGTAGCGCCACAACGGCATGTAATCAAAGGTGAGTCGATAATTACGCAGGATCTTCGCGGCCCACGCCTGCCATAAATTGCGGCGGGACAGCTCAACCGTAATTTTGATTTGATCTGGACCGCTGACGAATTGCGGACCGCGCTCAATCTCCCGCAGCAATGTCCAGGTGCGAATTTTGTCTGGGCGATCGTCTGGACCGCGTTCCTGCCATGTGTCTACCACCCAATTGAAGTCCGCATCGTCAATCGCATGTTCAGCGCGAAATCGCTTTCCTTCCTTCTCGACCACCAGATTGATCGCGTGCCAGGTATCGTCGTTGCGTAGATAAAGTTGGATGCGGTGAAGTCGGGAGATCGGAAAGCTCGTAGTGAAGGTCTGCGTAAGCGTAACCAGGTCGCCCCGCGAAAAATCGTAGTGCAATTCTGCAAAAGGCTCCGAGGTCGATCCGGCTTGTATAAGCTCGCAGCGCGCAGTTCCGCCGAGTTGCCAGGACGTCGCTGCGTTTTCTGGCGCAACGAGTTGATCTTCTTGCAAATCGTAGGAACGAACGCGCAATTGGCCAATACCAAAAGCCCGGCGCAACTGGTCCGCCACATCGACAATCAACTGCGGCGAGATGGCCGAGGCAATATCGCTGCTTAGTTCACCGGCCGGTTTTTCCCAAGCTTCGCCTGGAATGGTGGTTAGCAATCGGGCATAAAGTCCGCGCGCGGTTTCCTTGATTGTAACGCTCGGGTCGAGTTCCCTCGATTTTAGCTGGGTCTCGATAATCGTCAGCGCTTCCTCCAAGCGCGGTCCGTGCACATCTGCAAAAGCGCGATTGTCGATGTAGGGCGATTGCAGCCGCGCCTGCGGCGACTGCGGTAAGATGTGAGGATGTTCGGCGAACAATTCACGCTCGAGCTTCGCCGATGTCGATGCCATCCAGAGGAACGGCCAGGCGAAAATGACACTGCCGGTGAGGAGGGCAACGTAAATAATTACGCGTCGCATAATTCGAGCGAAAGGGAGAAACGCCCAACGTCCAACATTCAATTCAGAAGTACTGCGTTGAGCGTTGAACGTTTTCATCTCTTCCTCACTCCTCGTAGTGCACCCATCGCTTGGAGAGCCGCAGCTGCAGCAGCGTTAGCGCAAAGACGGCGAGGAACAGAAACCAGCCCAGCGCTGAAGCGTAACCCATTTGCAGGAAGCGGAACGCGTTATTGAAAAGGTGATACGCATAAAACAGCGTCGAATCGACCGGGCCACCCTGCGTCATGATGAAAGCTTGTGTGAAAATTTGGAGCGTGCCGATCAGACCGATGACGAAGTTGAAAAAGATGTAGGGCGTGAGTAACGGCAGCGTGATATGACGAAAACTTTGCCAGGCGCTCGCGCCGTCAAGCGCGGCCGCTTCATAATAACTCGCGTCAATTCCTTTAAGTCCCGCCAACCAAATGATCATCCCTCCGCCGGCGCTCCAAAGTCCCATTAGAATTAGGGCTGGTTTGCTCGTGTGCTCGTCTTGTAACCAATTCGGTCCGTGAATGCCGACAGCGGCGAGCACGTTGTTTATCAAGCCGACGTTTGGATTAAGAATCCAAATCCAAAGAAGGCTCGACGCCACCACCGGAACGATAGAGGGCACAAAGAAAAACGTTCGCCAGACCGCGACACCGCGCACCTCGACATTGAGCAGCAATGCGATGCTGAGCCCTAACGCCATCCCGAGTGGAATGCCGATAATCATAAAGCCGGTGTTCCAGATCGATTTCCAGAAGAGCGCGTCCTGAGTAAACATCCAGCCGTAATTCGCCAAACCGACGAAGCGTGCTGGATTTAGAATGTCGTAATCACAAAAGCTAATAACGATGGAAAAAAGAATTGGGCCGCCGGTGAAAAGAATGAATCCGATGATCCAGGGCGAGGCGGAAATCCAGCCGCCCCACCATTGCGAACGGAAATAATGAGTGTGCCTGCCTTCAATTCCGCGTCTCATCTCCCAAAAAAGAATCGATATGCCCGCGACAACGATGATTGCTCCGTAGATCGCAAAGAAATATTTCCACGGCACGAGCGGTCCGCGCGGCGGACTTAAGGCCCGATCGAGTTGTTTCTGTACGACTTGTTGACTCTGCTCCAGAGCGGCTTGCGGCGACATTTTGTGAAAAATCGCATTCTCGGTGGCGCGACGTTGTTCGTTGAAAAGCAGCTGACCTACAGGCGTGACCGGGCGGATCGGCGAAGTCTCGAGCAAATCATTCAGTAATTTAGCGCCGTCGCGCACCTTCGGTTGGATCGCCGGATTGCTCGCAATGTAATTCTCGAACAACCAGCGATTAATATTGCGGTTCGCATTTTGCGTCGGCACATAAACGCGGCCGATGCTTTCCAGGCGCGAGCGTTCGCTGTTGCCGATGATCTCAATCGCTCCCTGGCTGCACAGAAAGCGCAACAGCTCCCAAGCCCCTTCCTTATGACGCGCCGTCGAGGGTATGGCATAGCACCAGCCGCTCACCCAGCTTACTGGGCGGCGACCTTTCGCGATTTCGTCCGCAGGCAATGGTGGCACTGTGACTGCGTAATTCAGATCACGGCCGAATTGCGCCAGGCTTTCTGGAAACGCCCAATAACCGTCGATCTTCATGGCCACTTTGCCCTGCACGAAGAGATCGAGCGCCCCCGGAGCGACGCTCACCTGGCCGGCCTGCGATCCGCCTTGAAACGCGTACACGCTCTGCGCCCCACCGACTTTATCGTAAACGTGTGTCATCCACTCCAGCGCTTGCACCACGGGCGGTGAGTTCAACGTGCAGGTGCGCCGATCTGGGCTGAGGAATTCGCCGCCCTTCATCCAGCTGTAGAGATAAAGCCATGCGTTGTAATAGTTGGGGGCGAATCCGAGGCGGTTGATGCGCCCGCGCGCATCGCGCTCGGTCAACTTCACCGCCATCTCCGCCAGCTCATCCCAAGTCCGCGGCGGACGCGCCTCGCCATTTGCATCGACATATCCCCCGCGCTTCAACAGGTCTTTGTTGTAAAACAGCGCGCGGTCATCGACGTCGGCCGGAATCGCGAAGATACCGCGGTCATTCGTAACCGGATTTTCGTAAATCACTTCCTCCCAGCACGACTTGTAGAAATTCTCCGGACGAACCGCTGCCGGATCGGCGCTGTTGGCATCGCCTGCGACAAAATCATCCAGTTTTGCAAACGCGCCGCGCGCCGCCCATTCGCTGATGGCGTAACGATCAAACCGGATCAGATCCGGGGGCATTCCGCCAGCCACGCTGACAAGAAAACGCGTTGGATCTGCTGTTTGATCGCCCGAGGCGTTTTGTCCCGTGACGGTACGATAAATTGGATGCGAGGGATCGCGCTCATGCGCGGCGCGACTTTCCGCCTCAAAAATGCGGAACGCGTCCGCCACGGCAGCAGCGTCAGCTCCACTTTGGCCAAGGTAGGAAACCTCAACCAGGCCCGGTTCGTTCGGCGCAATCGTGCGACTCGGAGAAAGGAACCATAGCGCAAGCCCGAGAAGGAATGCGAGCAAGAGCGCTTTCCACACGTTCATATGACAGCATGCGAATCCTGACAGCCGGGGTTCCAGGCGCAATCGATTTTTTTACCGTTCAGCGCTGTTGCTGCGGCTGACAGAGCAAAAGCGCCGGAGATCGGCGCACTCCAAAACGCTGACGCGACGTCCAAGAACCTCTTTGTCGCGAAGCGTCGTGGAGTGCGGTGGCCCCCCACCGCTTTTCACGAAGTGCGCCTTTTTTAATGAAGCTGAGATTCGATGGCCTAGCGCTTGACACAAGCGCCGTTGCTCATGCGATATACCTTCAATGCTCGTGTTCACTCTCACTTGGATTGGTCTCGGCTGCTGGGTGGTTTGTTTTTGGTGGATGCATCGCATTTCCTCACGACAGGACGCGATGCTGAAGGAGCTCCACGAAATGACTGGGCGGATCGAACAGCTCTCCCGAGCCGAGCACGATTTGATTCGCGAAGTGCATCCGCAAGTCAGCGAAATCAAAGAGAACGTTGAAAACGTGGCCGACGCAGTTTCGCCGGAAAGATCGACAGATTCTAGGCGCTAACGGTCTTATTTAGCGACGCTCTCCGCGCGTCGCCTTATTTGTTTTAAGCAAGCGGCAGTCAGAGAACGTCGCTTGTAATTCCAACGCTTTATTGAGATCAATTACCCGCTTATTAAAGGAGCGTCGAACTTGTATTTAAGGTACTCCAAAGGTGCGCTGCCTCCGCCGTGCTTATGCTTCCTGCCGCCGGTAGGGCTGCGTTTCGGCTTGATGTCTCGCACCGTTACCTGGGACTTTTTTGCTTTGGTTGTTTTTTGCTTTGCCTTCATTCAGTCTCCCTAGTTTTTCACTACTGCGACGACGAGATCACATGTCCCGACGCCGGAGCCTCGGCATATAAAAATCCCGCCATGTTGACAATCTTTTTCACACTCGCGCCGGGATGACGAAGGATGCCTAGCGGCGATTCACCTGGCCGCCTGCGCGATTGGGGTCGATCGCCCTGCCTTTTGCAAAGCGCTTTTCGCGGCTGAAACTATAACGCTCTGCCGTTTCCAATTAAGCCACTCATTCTGACATGGAGATCACGCCGCTCGGAGATTCTGCACTGATCGTGCGCATTCGCGATCAATTTCAGGACGCGCCCGCGCAAACTTTGGATGAGGTCCTTGCCGCGATGCACCGAATTGAACGCGCGCAAATACCGGGAATTATCGAACTCGCTCCCGCCTACACCACAGTGGCAGTCTATTTTGATCCGATTCGCGTGATCGACAGTGGAGCCGACCCTGGTGGTGTGGTTGAGTGGTTAACCAAAAAGCTCAACGACGCACTCGGAGGTTCGCGACGACGCCGGCGCGACAAAGGAGATCGGCGCTCAATCGTGATTCCGGTTTGCTGCGATACGGAATTTGCTTTGGATCTTGAGCAGGTTGCGCATCGTGCCGGACTTTCCCCGGCCGAGGTTGTCGATCTTTATTGCGCGGGCACATACTGGGTCGGCTGTATCGGGTTCACTCCCGGGTTTCCTTTTCTCCTGGGACTCCCACAGAAATTAGCCACACCGCGTCGCGACACCCCTCGCAAAGGAGTTCCCGCGGGGTCGGTCGCTATTGGTGGCAAACAAACGGGGATTTATCCACTGCGTTCGCCCGGTGGATGGAATGTGATCGGTCGGACGCCGTTGCGATTATTTGATCCGCAAAATAGCCCGCCTACACTTCTAGCTGTTGGTGATCGAATCCATTTCCGCAGTATTACGCGAGATGAGTTTGAACGGTTGAAAGGCTAAAGCGTTAAGCGTTGCCGCGATGAAGTTGACCATCACGCGTTCGGGTTTTCTAAGTACCGTTCAGGATCTTGGCCGTGCCA
>Ga0137376_10001325_pt1 | contig 13549 bp, 14 predicted proteins | sample SagtaG_23_FD_104814 | JGI IMG/M metagenome (GOLD analysis project Ga0137376, IMG submission 104814) | Vadose zone soil microbial communities from Sagehorn Ranch, Mendocino, California, USA - Sage2_L_20_16 metaG | ecosystem: Environmental > Terrestrial > Soil > Vadose zone | place: USA...
CACGGGCAGCTTCGTCTGGCCCCATGTGATCCGGCTGATCCACTATGTCCGCGTTCCGCGGGCGATCCAGCGGAAGATCTCCCGCCGGGCCCTCTTCGCCCGTGACGGCTGGCGCTGCGTGTACTGCGGGACGACGTCCGGGCGGCTCACGCTCGACCACGTGGTGCCGCGCAGCCGGGGCGGTGATTCCGTCTGGGAGAACGTCGTCACCTCGTGTGCGCCCTGCAACCTGAAGAAGGGGAACCGCCTGCTCGAGGAGGCTTCGATGCAGCTCCAGCGACCCCCGAGGCCGCCGCAGCCGGTGCTCTTCATCCGCCTCGCCGCGCCGAAGATCCCGCACGGCTGGCGTCAGTATCTGCCCGATCTCGAGGGCTCGACCGCCTAGCCCCGCTCGACCGGAAGGTCGGGACGCTGTTCCCATTCGCTCCACGATCCGGGGTAGAGCTTCGCGGCGCGGCCGGCGAGGGCGAGGCGATGAACCGTGACGGACGACGTGACACCGGATCCGCAGTAGGCGACGAGCTCGCCCGCGGGTAGCTCGGGCACCGGCTCGTTCCACGGGGCGTTGATTGCGCCCGGGATGCGGCCGGGCACCCTGTCGATCGGGTTCGGCTCCCCTCTGAAGCGCTCGGCGAAGCGGGCGTCGACGACGACGAGATCGCCGAGACGCGCCGCGAGCTCGTCCGCTTCGATCGTGTCGTCCGAGCGCGGCTTCGGCTCGAAGGACGCGGGCTCGATCTCCTCCTCGCCCGCGGTCAGCGGCCCGAGCCAGGCCTCGAAGTCGATCACGGCGCACTCGTCGTGTCCGAAGTGCCGTAGGAGCCACCAGAGCCGCTCTGCGCCGCCCATCAGCCCGTAGGCGACGACGAACACGCTGGACCGGATTCCCGCGCGGGAAGCAGCTGCGGCGAAATCGCCGGGCTCGGGCAGCGGGTGCCGACCGCGAATACCCGGAGGCGCCGCGAGATCGTCGTCAACGTCGAGGAACGACGCGCCCGGGATGTGGCCCTCGAGGTAGAGCTGGTGCCCGCGGGCCGGATCCCCGAGCTCCCAGCGGCAATCGACGAACTGGTAGCGCACGCTGTGGATTCTGACGACGAGACGCCGAAGCCTGTACGAACTCGCTCGAACGGTCGACAATCCTGGCCTGGGATGACTGCGGCGATCGGATCACAGCTGGCCGGCTACCGCCTCGAGGAGGAGGTCGGACGCGGTGGCATGGGCGTCGTGTACCGGGCGACGGAGCTGGCGCTCGACCGACCCGTGGCGCTCAAGCTGATCGCCCCGGAGCTTGCCGGTGACTCCACGTTCCGCAAGCGGTTCCTGGGCGAATCGCGCTTGACGGCCTCCATCGACCATCCCGGGATCCTCCCCGTCTACGCGGCTGGCGAGGCTGACGGCGAGTTGTATCTGGCCACCCGGTACGTCGCCGGAACGGACCTGCGGGCCCTGCTCGAGCAAGACGGCGCGCTGGCGCCGGAGCGCGCGATCGATCTTCTGGAGCAGGTAGCCGGCGCTCTCGACGCCGCTCACGAGCGCGGGCTCGTGCACAGGGACGTGAAGCCGGGGAACGTGCTCATCGACGGCGGAAGTCATTGCTATCTCTGCGACTTCGGCCTCACGAAGCGGCTCGGTGAAGGCGGTGCGACCACCATCACCGGCCGGCTCGCAGGCACGCTCGACTATCTCGCCCCGGAGCAGATCCGCCAGGGTGACGTCGACGGGCGAGTCGACCAGTACGCCCTCGCCTGTGTTCTCTACGAGTGTCTCGCAGGCAGGCCGCCCTTCCGGCGCGAGAGCGAGGCGCAGACGCTCTGGGGCCATATGCAGGAAGCGCCGCCGCCTCTTCCCAGCTATCCGGAGCTCGACGGAGTGCTCGCGCGCGGTCTCGCGAAGGATGCGGCCGAACGCTACGAGGACTGCGGGCAGCTCGTCGAGAGTGCTCGTGCTGCGCTCGGGCTCGGCCCCTCCCAGGGAGTCCTGCTGCGCCGTCGCCGCCACCTTGGACGGCGCCTGCTGTTCGCCGGCGCGGCACTCATCGCGATAGCCGTCATCGTCGCTGCGCTCATCTCCATACTCGGCTCTGAAGGCGCGATCGTTGCTCCTGCGAACTCCATCGCGGCCGTCGATCCGTCCTCGCGAAAGGTCGCTGCGGCGGTTCCCGTGGGCGATGCCCCGACGATTGTCGCCGCATCGGACCGCTGGGTCTGGGTGATCAACTCGAATGACGGGGCCGGGACGATCTCGAGAATCGATCCGCAGAGGAAACGCGTCGTCTCGACGTTCTCGGTCGGGGGCAGCCCGAGCGATCTCCTTGCCGCCGGCGGATCGCTGTGGGTAGGCACGAAGGAAGGTCGAGTTCACGAGATCGAGCCATCAACCGACATCGAGATCGCGAGCTGGCGGCTCCCCAATGCGGGTCAGTCGAGCCCGTTCGTCGATGATCGTGGCGCCGGCTTCCTGGCTTACGGGGCGAACACGCTGTGGGCCGCGAGCTTCCGGGCGATCTCACGCATCGATCCCGGCAGGTCCAAGCTGCTGCCCAGGCGGAGCACCGTCTGGGGTCCGTTCGCCTATGGATTCGGCTCTCTCTGGACGACCGGGAGCGACACGGGATTGTTTCGGCTCGCGCCGAGGACTCTGCGACGTCAGGCGAAGGTCGCGCTACCGACTTCGGGCCTCGACGTCGCGGTCGGGCTGGGAAGCGTCTGGCTGCCCGACGACGAAGGGCGCCGAGTCTGGCAAATCGATCCGAAAGAGGACGTCGTGCAGGCGACATACCCGACCGGTGGCCGAACCTTCGCGGCTAGTGTCGGCGCGGGCGCAGTCTGGGTGCCCAGCGACGACGGCACGGTCGTCCGGATCGACCCGTCGACCGGCAACGTCGAGCGGATTCGCGTGGGCGGAGCACCTACCGGCATCGCCTACGGCGGAGGGCTCGTCTGGACGAGCGTCCAGTAGCTTGACACGGCGAAGAGCACGGAAAATCATCCTCGTGTGAAGTCTGCGGCCGTCCTTCTCGTCCTTCTCGCGATCGCCGCTGCGGGATGCGGAGGCCAGAAGTCCGCGGCGCCCGTCGATTCGTCGACCTGCACCGACCTCGTCTACGGAGGCGAAGGCCAACCAGAGGCGATTGTCGTCTCCGACCTGCCGCGACGCGGCTTCGGACGAGCGACGTCGACCCTGATGGAAGGTGCGATCAAGCTCGTGCTCGCCCGCCGGGACTACCGGGCGGGCGACCTCCACATCGGCTATCAGGCCTGCGACGACACCGTGGGCGACGAGCCCTTCGACCAAGGCCTGTGCGAGCGGAACGCGAAAGCGTACGCTGCTGCGGCTGACGTGATCGGCGTGATTGGACCCTGGAATTCGGGCTGCGCCGCAGCGGAAATTCCCGTGCTGAGCCGCAAAGCGGCCGGGCCGCTCGCGATGATCAGCCCTTCCAACACGTATGCGGGGCTGACGCGGAAGGCCCTGGACTCGCCCAAGGCTCCGGGGGTCTACTATCCGGACGGGTTGCGCAACTACGTCCGGGTCGTGCCGCCCGACAACGAGGAAGCAAGGGCAGTGGCGCTCCTTGCGTCGCGGCTCGGTGCGAAAAGCGTCGTCTCCGTCTCGACGGCGGACGCCTACGGCCAGGGGCTCAGCAGGCCGTTCATCGATGAAGCGCGGGCACAAGGTCTCCGGGCGAGAGACTTCGAGTGGGGCCGTGCGACGACGTTTGGGCCGCTGGCCAGGCAAGTGGCCGCCCGCAAGCCTCAAGTGGTCTACCTCACAGGTCTCCCCAGCCTCAACGGCAGGCGCCTCCTCGAGGATCTGCGCAGGGAGCTCGGGCGCGATGTTCTCTTGGTCGGAAGCGCCGGCTTCCTCCTCCCACCTCCCGCCGAGCTCGGTCCCGCAGCACAGGGAATGCTGATCGCTCTCGGCGGCATTCCGTCCGAGAAGCTCCCGGCGGCAGGCAAGTCGTTCCTGCGCAGCTTCGGAAAGCCCGCGTACGACTCGCGGGCGGGCTACGGCGCACCAGAGGCTGCGCAGTCGGCCGACGTGCTCCTCGACGCGATCGGCCGCTCTAACGGCAGCCGGGCTTCGGTCGTCGAAGAGCTCTTCAGGACGGACGTGAAGGACGGGATTCTCGGGTCCTTCCGCTTCGACAGGAACGGTGACATCGATCCGGCGGCAGTCGGCTTCTTCCGGGTCGCGGACGGCAAGGTCGTCGTCGATCGCGTCGTCCGGGTCCCGGCCGCCCAGTAGAGGCGGACACTCGAAAGGAGGGGCTCGGCCGAGCCCCTCCCCTCGAGCGAAGCGGGACCTCAGGCGGCGACCGGCCGGCCCGGGCCGCGGCGGATGAAGACGAGCCCTGCGCCCAGGAGAGCGAGCGCGATCCCGAAGCCGCTCGCCGCACCGACGCCGGCGTCCGTCCAGTCGAAGCCGCCGTCGGCGACCCGCACGAGCGTTGGCCGTGCGATCGAGGGCGTGCTGCGGGCGAACGCTCGGTCGTCCGGGCTCACGACGCTCCGGTGCTCGGAGGTTGAGCCCGTGAACGTCGTGCCACGGGAGACTGCTCGGTCGTCCGGTACCGTCCCGCCGGCCCGGTGAATCTGGTTCCAGGACGTTCCACGCGGGAGGGCGCGATCGTCCGGAGAGCTTCCGGCCAGGGCCGCCGAGGGCCCGACGAGCGCGAGGAGGGCTGCGACGGTCGTGATGGAGAAACGAACCTTCATGGTGGTGCTCCTTCCTTGGTAGACAACTGGAAGGAGGTTCGGCGAGCCCGGTAAACGTTCGCCGAAAAGCTGGTAAAAGGCTCCGGTGCACTTCCGGATCCTCGGGCCGCTGGAGGTCGTCGAGAGCGATCGCTCGCTTCCGCTCGGCGGCCCCAGGCAGCGCGCGTTGCTGGCAATCCTCATCCTGCGCGCGAACGAGGTCGTGTCGAGCGAGCGGCTCGCGGATCAGTTGTGGGGCGAGAGGCCGCCGCCGACGGCCGCCAAAGCGATCCAGGTGTACGTGTCCAAGCTCCGCAAACAGCTCGGTGAGGGCCGGCTTGTCACACGCGCGCCCGGATACGTCTTGCTGGTGGATTCGTCGGAGCTCGATCTCAGCCAGTTCGAAGAGCTGGTGTCCAGTGCGCGGCAGGTCGATCCCGCGGACGCGGCCCCGCTCCTTCGCGGGGCACTGGCGCTCTGGCGGGGAGCACCGCTCGCCGATCTTGAGTACGAGGCATTCGCCCAGCCCGAGATTTCACGCCTCGAGGAGCTCCGCCTCGCCGTCCTCGAGGAGCGCATCGACGCCGACCTCGCCACCGGAAGCCATCGTGAGTCGCTGGGAGAGCTGGAGGCGCTCGTCGCCGTTCATCCGCTGCGGGAGCGGCTTGCCGGCCAGCTGATGCTCGCGCTCTACCGGTCGGGCCGCCAGGCGGAGGCGCTCGACGTCTACCAGAACGCGCGGCGACTGCTCGTGGAGGAGATCGGGCTCGAGCCGAACCCCGCGTTGCAGCGTCTCGAGAAAGCGATCCTGACCCAGGATCCGAGCCTCGACCCGCCGGAGTCGCCGGACGTCTCGGCGCCGGCGCTCCCTCCCGAGCGCGCGATCCTCGTCGCCCCGCTCGACGCAGAGAACATCCAGTCGCTGCTTGGCCTCGCCGCTCCGCTCGCCGCCGAGCGGCCGCACGAGCTGATCACGGTGCGCGCGCTGGAGCCCACAGAGCAGATAGAGCTCGCACGAGCGACCGAGGATCTCCGTGGACGACGCGAGGCGCTGCTCGAGCGAGGGATCTCAGCTCGCGTTGCGGCCTTCACGTCTTCGGAGCCGGGTGAGGACATCGCTCGCTTGGCGACGGAGCAGTCCGTCGACCTCGTCCTCGTCGACGCTCGACCGGACATGCTTGGGCAAGGGCTGCTCGGAAGCAGTGTGGGAGAGGTGCTGCGTTCCTCGCCCGCCGACGTGGGCGTACTCGTCGGCGGAGGCCCGCCGGTCGAGCCCGGTCGGCCCGTCTTCGTCCCCTTCGGGGCGGCTCAGCACGACTGGGCGGCCCTCGAGCTGGGGTCGTGGCTCGCGCGGGCCTCCGATGCGCCGCTCCGGCTGGTCGGCGCTCTTTCGGACAGCACCCGATCGGTCGGCCGGGATGCGAGCCGTCTGCTGGCGGACGCATCGCTTCTCGTCCAGCAGTTCGCAGGAGTCGTCGCCGAGCCACTGCTGGTGGCTCCCGGCGAGCTGTTGAACGCGGCCGAGGGCGCCGGCGTCCTCGTCGTTGGGCTTTCCGAACGTTGGGCGGCCGAGGGTCTCGGGCCGACTCGCGCGAGGCTCACAGCGGAGGCTTCGGTTCCGATCGTCTTCGTGAGGCGCGGCGTGCGCCCTGGCGGTCTCGCTCCGAGCGAGACGCGCACGCGCTTCACCTGGTCGATGGGGGGAACCGGCTTCTGACGGTGACGCGGGGGCGCCGCGGCGGCGTATGTCGCTCGAGTCCTCGCGAAAGGAGCAGCCATGAAACCGATCCGGATCGCCGTCCTCGTCGCCGCCGGCGCCGCAGTCGTTGCGCTGGCCGGAGTCGGGCGGCCAGACCTCGCCGGCGGAGCGTCCGAGCCCTCGGGCGGGATCACGGTCAACGGGACCGGAACCGTGCAGACGGTTCCCGACCAGGCCGAGTTCACGCTCGGTGTCGAGTCCGAAGGTCCGACCGCGCGCGACGCTCTCGCGTCCAACTCTCAGCGAATGCGCCACGTCCTCGCTGCGCTCTCCGCCGCCGGGGTTGCCAAGAAGGACGTGCAGACACAGGACGTCTCGCTGTCGCAGACGTACTCGAGCGACGGCCGGCCCGACGGGTACTCGGCGCACGACTCGGTGTCGGTCACGATCCGTGTGCTCGCGAAGGCCGGCACGATCCTTGACGCAGCGTCGAACGCGGGCGCCAACGACGTCTACGGGCCGACGCTCAGCCGCTCCGACGAAGAAGGACAGCAGGCAAAGGCTCTCCGCGCCGCGGTCGACAACGCCCGCGCGAAGGCGCGCGTTCTCGCCGATGCCGCAGGAGCCCAGCTCGGCCCGGTGACGGCGATCACCGAGGACGGCAACGAGCCGGAGCCGTACTACCCCGTCGCGCTCGCCAAGAGCAGCGCAGACGCTCCGATCGAGCCGGGGAGGCAGCAGGTCCAGGCGACGGTCCGCGTGACCTTCGCGATCGGGTAGGCAACAGCCCAGCACGGTGCTAGCTTCAAAAGCACCTTGCAGCGCCTCGCCGTCGCACTCGCCGCCGCCGCACTCGTCGTCGCCCTGCTCGGCGCGACGCCGCTCGGGAACGCCGCCCAGAACACCGTCACCAAGGTCGTGCACGTCGGGAAATCGTCGAAGCAGGCACGCGGCCCGAGAGGCCCCAGAGGCGCGCGCGGACCGCGAGGGTTCCAGGGACCGCCCGGGATCAAGGGCGACAAGGGCGAAGCGGGCGGCCTCCCGAACGCCTTCGAGGCGAGGAACGCGAACGCGGTCGAGATCGGCGGGACGACCCCGGACGCCGCGACGACGGTTCTCGCGAGTGGCACGCTGCCGGCCGGCAAGTACGCGTTCAACGCCCAGGTCTCCCTTCACGGGCTCGGCGACGTCGTGGTCTCGTGCCAAGCTCAGGGCCCCGGATCCGCCGGCTCGCGAATCGGCGCACCGGCGGCGCTGCACGTCGGGTCGGGAACCGGCGCGGTGCGCGACGGAACGCTTCCGCTGAGCTTCGCAGCGACGTTCGCAGCGCCCGGCTCCGTGTATGTCGGCTGCTGGATCGACGACGCGAGCGCCGTGCACCCGACGGCGACCTCATCGGACCTCGTCGCGCTCACGATCGGAAGCCTGAGTGGTCCCTGAGGCTCCGCTCGAACGGACCGAGCACGGCCTCGTCGCGGGCGGCAGCGGCTGGTTCGTCGTGAACGCGCGCGACGCCCGGTGGTGGGCGCGCCCGGGTCGACAATCGGTCTCGTTCACGGGCAGGACCGAGTGGGAGGCCGACACGCTCTTCCCGATGCTCGGCGTCCAGCTCGCGGTGCTCGAGCCCGGCGAGCCGAACTCGCTGTACCACTGGGAGACCGAGACCGAGGCATTCCTCGTGCTGTCCGGCGAGGCGCTCCTGGTCGTCGAGGGCCAGGAGCGGCCCCTGCGCCAGTGGGACTTCGTGCACTGCCCTCCGAAGACCAAGCATGTGATCGTTGGCGCGGGCGACGGGCCCTGCGTCGTGCTCGCCATGAGCTCGCGCGAGAACCAGGCGTTCGGCCCGTACGGCGAGTACGTTGCAGACGAGGTCGCCCGCACGCACAGAGCGAGTCCTCCTGAGACGGCACAGGACGTCGCCGACGCGGACGTGCCCTGGCCCTCCTCGGAGCCGGCGAGCTATCGCGACGGCTGGCTCCCGGATGGCTGAGGCGTCCTCGCAGGCTCGCAGCCGCCTCGGGGAACTCTTCGCGGGCTCATCCGAGACGATCGCGGGAACCGTCTACGGGACGATCATCGTCATGGCGACGCTCGTCGCCGGTGCGCCCGCGTTCCGAGACGACCTCTGGCACCTCCTCGCAATCGTCGTCGTCACGACGCTGGTCTTCTGGGCTGCCCACATCTATGCCCACGGGCTCGGAGAAAGCCTTCAGCTCGGGAGGCGGCTCACCGGGTCCGAGCTGGCGCAGATCGCCCACCGCGAGCGCGCAATGGGTCTCTCCGTCGTCTTGCCGGCGGCGGCGCTCGTCATCGGAGCCCTCGGCATCATCGGCGGTTCCGTAGCGATCTGGCTTGCGCTCGGGCTCGGCGTCGCGGCACTGGCGGCCCAGGGAGTGCGCTACGCGCGGTTGGAACGCCTGAGCAAGACGGGCACCACGGTCGTGGTCGGGTTGAATCTCGTCCTCGGGCTGAGCCTCGTCATCCTGAAGGTGATCGTCGTCCACTGACGGTTAGTTGCGCTGACGGTTGGCGTACAGGCGAGGCGAGTTCGAGCGACAGGCACCTAGGATTGGAGCGTGTTTCACACCACGCGACAGCTTGGTCAAGCCGATCGTCTTGGCGGTGTCGAGCTTGAGTGAGCACGGACGCGTTCCGGCGGCAATTCGCAATGTCGCCTTCCCGGTCGCCCGCCGCGGCTACGAGCGTCGCGCCGTCGATGCATATGTCACGCGGATCAACCGCCTGATCGCGGAGCTAGAGGCAACGCACTCGCCGCGGGACGCGGTCGCCCACGCGCTCGAGCGCACTGAGGAGGAACGGAGCGCCATCCTCACGCAGGCTCACGAGAGAGGAGCTGAGATGGTGGCTGCTGCGCAGGGACAGGCAGAAGAGCTCACAGCGACGGCGAGGGCCGAGGCTGCGGACATCGTCGTCAATGCCAGCACCGCGGCGGACCGTGCGAAAGCCGAGGCGGACGAGCACGTCGAGAAGGCAGGAGCCGAGGCAGAGCGGATCGTCGCGGATTCGCGGGCACAGGCCGCAGAGCAGCTGCGGCTCGCGCAGGAAAAGATCGCGAACCTGCGCAACGAGGCTCAGGCATGGCTGGACGAGCTCCGCACGGACACGGAGAGCGTCTGGAGCGAACGCTCTGACCTGGTCGCCGAGCTCCGCGAGATTGCGGCGCGACTCCAAGAGGCAGTCTCAGGGGCCGGCACCCGCCCGACCGTTCCATGAATTCTCGGCATACTCGTGGCCCATGGGTGGCGGTGACGCAGCGGAGCGGGGCGAAAATGGCGGACAGACCCTGACGAACACAATCGAGGACGTCGCCTTCCCCGTTTCGATGCGCGGGTACGACCGCGAGGCCGTCGACAGTTATGTGAGCCGTGTCCGGGAGCTCGTGGCACAGCTAGAGACGACTCGCTCGCCCGACGCCGCAGTCAAGGACGCCCTCGACAAGGTCGGCGAGCAGACGAAGAGCGTTCTCGAGAGCGCGGGGGAGAGCGCCGAACAGATCACGAGTGCCGCGCGGCGCGAGGCCGAGGAGAGGAGCGCCCGCGCAAAGACCGAGTCCGAGAAGATCGTCGCAGGGGCGAAGACCGAGGCGAGCGAAATCGTCGACGGCGCGAATGCGGAGGCGAAAGAGACGGTCACTAAGGCACGTCACGAAGCGGCCGAGCATCTTCAGCGCACACGGGACGAGGTGACGGCGCTGAGGGAAGAAGCCGATGCGCGTTTGGGTGAGCTCCGCGCCGACACCGAGAGTATCCGGCACGACCGCGGTGAGCTCCTGGACGAGATCCGCGACTTTGCGGTGCGCGTCGAGGAGGTAGCCCGAGCAGCGGAGAAACGCTTCCCGCAGCGCGCCACCGAGAAAGCGCAGGCCGCGCACGAGTCCGAGGCGGGCCAAGAAGCTGACGCGACGGACATCGCGGAACCGGCCAGCCCGGCCGAGTAGACCTATGCGGCGTCCGGCTGCGCCTCCGACACCGGCGCACGGTCCGGCTCGTGACGATGACCGTGGTGGATCAGATGCGAGTGTGACTCGGTTCCATAGCCCCCGGGGACCGGGATGTAGAACTCGGGATAGCCCCACATGCCGTGCTCGGCCACGTCCAAGCCGGCCGTCTCGACGTGCTCCTCGACTCGGATGCCCCAGAGGCGCTTCAGCGTCCAAAGCGCTCCGAACGACAGGCTGAACGTGAACACGCCGACCGTGCCAAGGCCGAGTGCCTGCACGCCGAGCTGGTGGAAGCTGCCCGTGTAGAAGAGGCCGCCGGAGCCTGTAGCGAGGTTCGATGCGAGCGCAGGGACAGCGAACAGGCCTACCGCGAGCGTCCCCCAGACGCCGGCCATCCCGTGCACGGCTACCGCGCCGATCGGGTCGTCGATTCCGATCCGCTCGACCCAGAGCACGCCCACGACCGCGATCGAGCCGGCGACCGCTCCGATCACGACCGCGGCCCACGGCGCTACGAAGCCCGACGCGGCGGTGATTGCCACCAGCGCCGCGATCACCCCGTTCAGCATCATCGACACGTCCGGCTTGCGGAGTACGAGCCATGCTGTACCGATCCCGCCGAGTGCGCCCGCCGCAGCGGCGAGGTTCGTCGTGAGGGCCACGTAGGCGAAGTAGCCGATCTTGTCGCCGGTCACGACCCCCAGGGTCGAGCCCGCGTTGAAGCCGAACCAGCCGAACCAGAGGATCAGCGTCCCGAGCACGGCGTACGGCACGTTGTGGCCCGGAATCGGATTCGCCCGTCCGTCGTGCCCGAACTTGCCGATCCGTGGACCAAGCAGCAGCGCACCCGCCAGCGCAGCCAGCGCGCCCTGGTAGTGCACGACCGTCGAGCCGGCGAAGTCCTGCATTCCGAGCGAGAAGAGCCAGCCGCCGGAATGCCAGACCCAGTGTGAGACGACCGAGTAGAGGACCGTGAAGAAGGCGCCGAAGACGAGGTAGACCCACAGCTTTGCGCGCTCGGCCATCGCGCCCCAGACGATCGCCAGCGAGACGCCTGCGAAGACGACCTCGAACAGGTAGGCCGCCGAGCCGGGGATCGTCGCGAAGAACGTGAACGGCGCGGCGCCGATCGAGAGGAGCTCGTCGGTAGAGGGGAAGAAGCCGCTTGTGCCGATCAACCCGTTGCCGTCGCCGAAAGCGATCCCGAAGCCGACCGCCCAGTAGACGATCGAGCAGACGCCGAAGATGAGCACGTTCTTGCCGGCGATGTGCGCCGCGTTCTTCATCCTCGTGAGGCCTGCCTCGAGAAACGCGAAACCGGCCTGCATGAACATCACGAGCACGGCCGCGACGACGACCCAGACGGTGTTGACAGCGATGACGAGGTCGGCGGTCTTCATGCGATCTCCACCTCCGCAAGCGGCAGACCCGTGCGGTTGTGCGTGACGCTCGCGATTGGCGTCGTCCAGACGATCCCGTCGCCTGACTCGTGCCCGGAGCGGGCTGCATCCGCGATCGCCGCGACCACGGCTGGCGCGACGGAGTCCTCGACGACGAACGTCAGCAGCGCCTTCGGCAGGAAGCGCGACTCGAAGACGCGGCCGCGGTACTCGTGCGTCACGCCGCGCTGGCGGCCGTGACCGATCGCCTCGACCACCGTCACGCCCACATGGCCCGTCTCCGCTTCGACCGCGTCGATCACGGTCTCGACACGCTCGCGGATCACGACCGCTTCGACCTTCGTCACGTGATCACCTCGCTTCGTCGTTCCAGGACGACGACGTCTCTCCAGACGCCGTCCAACTTTCCCAGCCGCTCCTGCGTCCCCACCACGCGGAACCCGCACTTCTCGTGCAGCGCGAGGCTCGCCTCGTTCTCCGGGAAGACGCCGGTCTGGATCGTCCAGATCCCGTCCTGCTCGGTGCTCTCGAACAACCGCTCGAGCAAGACGCGCCCGATGCCTCTTCCCTGCCACTCCTCGTCGACGTAGACGCTGTGCTCGACGACGCCGCGGTAGCAGGGCCGCAACGACACCGGGTGCGCCGCGGCCCAGCCCACGACCTGGCCGCTCTCGACGGCCACCCAGCGATGGCCGTCGAGCTGCGAGCGGTCCCATGCCTCCCACGAGGGAGCCTCGGTCTCGAAGGTCGCGTTCCCACCTGCGATGCCCTGTTCGAAGATCAAGCGCACCGCCGGCCAGTCCTCCTCCCGAAGCTCCCTGATCTCCAACGGCCTACGCGTCGAAGTAGAGCGCGAACTCGGCCGGGTGCGGCCTGAGCGCGACCAGGTCGACCTCGTTTTCCCGCTTCCACGCGATCCAGGTCCGGATCAGCTCCTCCGAGAACACGCCGCCGGCCGTCAGGAACTCGTGGTCCGACTCGAGCGCGTCGAGCGCCTCTTCGAGCGACCCCGGAACCTGAGCGACCCGGCCGCGATCCTCTTCGAAGAGGTCGTAGTCGGCCGGCTCACCGGGCTCGAGCCCTTTCTGGATGCCGTCAATCCCGGCCATCAGCATCGCCGCGAACGCGAGGTACGGGTTCGCGGCCGCGTCGGGGCACCGGAACTCGACCCGCTTGGCCTTCGGCGAGTCCGAATACATCGGGATCCGAATGCACGCCGAGCGGTTGCGCTGCGAGTAGACGAGGTTGACGGGCGCCTCATAGCCGGGGACGAGCCGGCGGTACGAGTTCGTCGTCGGCGCGCAGAACGCGAGCAGGGCCGGGGCGTGCATGAGCAATCCGGCCACATAGGCCCGCGCGAGCTGCGAGAGCCCTGCGTAACCCGACGTGTCGGCCATCAGCGGCGTCCCCTCCTTCCAGAGGGACTGATGGGTATGCATCCCCGATCCGTTGTCGCCGAACAGTGGCTTCGGCATGAACGTCGCGGTCTTCCCAGCCGCGCGGGCGACGTTCTTGACCACGTACTTGTAGGTCATGACCTGATCGGCCATGCGGGTCAGCGTCTGGTAGCGGAGGTCGATCTCGCACTGGCCTCCCGACGCGACCTCGTGGTGGTGGAACTCGCACGGGATGCCGAGCCGCTCGAGCGTGAGCACCATCGCCGAGCGCAGGTCGTGCAGCGTGTCGTGCGGCGCGGGCGGGAAGTAGCCCTCCTTCTGGCGGACGGTGTAGCCGAGGCCGGGCTCGCCGGAATTCCAGTGGCCCTCTGCCGAGTCGATCTCGTAGTGCG
>Ga0137376_10001326_pt1 | contig 13548 bp, 8 predicted proteins | sample SagtaG_23_FD_104814 | JGI IMG/M metagenome (GOLD analysis project Ga0137376, IMG submission 104814) | Vadose zone soil microbial communities from Sagehorn Ranch, Mendocino, California, USA - Sage2_L_20_16 metaG | ecosystem: Environmental > Terrestrial > Soil > Vadose zone | place: USA...
CGGTGGTCCTGGCGCTGGCCAGCTTTGTCTTCGGGAAGAAACTGCGCGACGCCGCCGCCCATCGCGATGTCAATCTTACTGCCGTCCACAAATTGCCGCGCAATCTCGTCAACGTCATTACCGTCCGCGGGATGTGAGTAGAAAGCGGCGCTTGTCGGATCCGTTAGTCTTGCATTGGTAATCAAGCCCGTGGCTCTGCCACGATCATGTGCCAATTCCATGATACTCACGAGCGGTTTACCTTCTCCGTCCACCGCAATTGCCTGATTGTTTACTCGTACCCCGGTCGCGATCGCGGTGGCCGCAGCGGCTTGATCGGGAGTGGCGAAATCCTTTGAGTAGTTCGTAATGAGGGCGAGGTGACTCATTGCATCCAGGGTCAATTTGGCATCCGCCCCGCCAGCATATACGCGGGTTGCAGCCAACCGCTGCGACGCCAGTCCTTCACCGATAAACAAGATGATTCCGAACGGTTTCTGGACAACCCAATGCTGAAAATACAAGATGCCAAGCCCGGCAAAGGCGAGCAAACAGACTAGCGCCAGCATCTGATTGCGCCACTTCACGACGGCGATGTAGCGGCGCTGGTTCGACATTGTCAATCCCGCAGGCGCGGGAAACACTTGTCGATCGCGCTAATCATCGGCAGAGTGCGCCGAATATGGCTGGCCCCGTCATGCTAATTATCCGGGATGGCTGGGGCATCAACCCCGGCGGCCGTGCCCGGCGGGAAGAAAATGGGGACGCGACCTTGCTCGCCCGGACCCCATTTCACGACCAACTCTACCGAGATTATCCGGGAGGAAGATTGAGCGGCAGCGGTCCGGACGTCGGTTTGCCCCAGGGCCAAATGGGCAATTCCGAAGTAGGTCATCTTAACCTTGGCGCCGGCCGGATCGTTTATCAGGATCTAACCCGAATCAACAAGGCGATTGCAGACGGTGAGTTTGAGCGTAACCCTGTGCTTCAAGAAGCACTTGCCGCGGCGCGCCGGCATCGTCTTCACTTGCTTGGACTGGTTTCCGACGGCGGCGTGCACAGCCATTACCGGCACATGATCGCGCTGGCGAATGCCGCTAAAGCGGCCGGCGTTTCTCAGATTTATGTGCATGCATTCACCGATGGCCGTGACTCTTCTCCAACTGGCGGTGCGCGTTATCTCAAAATTTGCGAAGACGAGTTGAAAGAAAGTGGCGGGCGAATCGTAACGGTGGTCGGCCGCTACTATGCGATGGATCGCGATCGGCGCTGGGATCGGACAAAGAAAGCTTGGGATGCAGTGGTTCTGGGTCGTGGGGAAGTTTGCGATTCGTCACCTTCGGCTGCGGTGGAGCGGCAATATGCGGCGGGCAAAACCGACGAATTTATGCCGCCACTGATTTTTGCTGACGCGAATCAGCCGCGGGTTCGCGATGGAGATACGATTTTGTTCTTCAATTTTCGCGCCGATCGGGCCCGGCAATTATCGCAAGCATTTTTGCTGAAGGATTTTGACGGCTTCGATCGTGAATTTTGGCCCCAGGTCCATTTCGTGACGCTCACGCAGTACGATGTGACTTATTCTTCGCCGTTCATCTTCGCTTCCGAAAGACTCGTTCATATCCTCGGCGAGGTGGTGAGCGCTGCTGGCAAATCGCAATTGCGCATTGCTGAGACGGAAAAGTACCCGCATGTGACTTACTTTTTTAACGGCGGCATCGAGCGGGCTTTCCCCGGAGAAGACCGAAAGATTGTGCCGTCTCCGAAAGTTGCCACCTACGATCTGCAACCGGAAATGAGCGGGCCCGTGGTCACGGCTGAGGTGCTCACCCGCATGGCGAATTACGATCTGATCGTTCTCAATTTCGCCAATCCCGACATGGTGGGACACACCGGCGTGATCGCAGCGGGAATCAAAGCAGTCGAAACGGTCGACGAGTGTATCGGCCGGATTATCCCGACGCTGCTGGCTATTGGCGGCAAGTGTATCGTTACGGCCGACCATGGAAATTGCGAGCAGATGCGCAACCCGGATGGCTCACCAAACACGGCGCACACAACCAACCTTGTCCACTGCATTTATGTTGCGCGTGATGCGGCACAGTTCCGTTGTGGTGATGGGATTTTGGCCGATGTATCGCCGACACTTTTGTTCCTGTTAGGAATGCCACAGCCGCCGGAAATGACCGGGCGGAACCTTCTCACAGCAGCTTAACAAGGGAAAATCGCTGATCGTGGGTTCGGACAATCGTAAGGTGAATTGAATGACGAATGACGAATGTCTAATGACGAAGCAAGCGCGAATGCTTAAATGACAAAAATTGGTCCCTAGCCATTTCCTAATTCGGGTTTCGTCATTCCCACAGGTCTTCGGTCATCACCGCGCGCTGCCGTAATATCCTCGAATGAGATCTCCAGCTGTCGGTTGAGCACTCGCGTCCCGGCCCGGGCGATGCGCTGTAGAAAACGCAGCTGCTTTTCCAGTGGAGTCTCCTGCCAAACCGGTTTGCACGCGAGCGTCAGCTGTCCGTTCGATTCGACCAGCGCCCCCCAGCCAATCGGAATTTCGGCGGGATGGAATAAATCGTTAGGCAAGACGAGAAAGCACAAATTCGCGCAACCATAGCGAAGCAGATTTTCAAATTTCGTGCAGTCGGAAAGCCGATTCTGCAATGCGTTCAATTCGCGCAACACCCGCGCGTAGTTATGATGCTCGATCGCGGCGAAGTTATGCGAGTCGAATTCTGGAAAAAGTGAGTCTGGCACCCGCAACGCAGGATAGTGTACGCGTAAATGTTTCTCCAGGAGCAGCCGTCGGCGGTGAACGGTTTGCAGGCGTTCACGTATCTTTGCACTGCAGCAATTATCCCTGCGCAAATCAGGCAATGCTTGTTTGCACTCGAAAATAGCGGTCCATCCGCTTCCTTTCGGCTCGGGCCGATAACCGGCTATGTCCGCCCGGTAGCGACATCGCGGCAAGCTTACTTCGACGGCGCAGGCCGAATAGCCTTGCGCTTGCGCCCAGAGAAGAGCGAGTCGTTTTAAGCGAACATGCGTCGCTGTCTCCGCCCTTCGTTCAGTCAAGCCCGCAGCCATTCCGCCAACTCGCGTGCCCAGTAAGTTATGATAATATCGGCGCCTGCGCGTTTGAGTGAGGTCATGATTTCCAGAACGGCGGCGCGCTCTTCCAAGAGTCCTTTTTCCACTCCGGCTTTGATCATGGCATATTCTCCGCTGACATAGTAAACAGCCGTCGGTTTGCCGAATCGCTCCCGCACGCGCCAGAGAATGTCGAGATAAGGCAAAGCCGGTTTTACCATGACAATGTCCGCCCCTTCATCGATGTCGAGAGCGACTTCGCGCAGCGCTTCCTCGGCGTTCGCGCAATCCATTTGATAAGAACGGCGATCGCCGAATTGTGGCGGACTTTCCGCAGCCTCGCGAAATGGCCCGTAAAACACCGAAGCGAATTTTGCCGCATAGCTCATTATTCCCGTTTCGTGGAAGCCACTAGCGTCGAGCGCTTGGCGAATGGCGCCGATCCGGCCATCCATCATATCGCTCGGTGCAACCATGTCGGCGCCGGCCGCGGCATGCGACACAGCAGTTTCAACAAGCAGCTGGACTGTTTCATCGTTCAGAATGTGGAAATGATCGCCATCCATCCGGGTTACGCCGCAATGACCATGACTCATGTACTCGCACAAGCAGACATCAGTAATCGCTACCAGCTCGGGAGATTTCTCCTTAATAGCGCGCAGCGCCTTTTGCACGACACCGTCTTTGGCATATGCGCCGGAGGCCTTCTCATCTTTTTTCTCTGGAATTCCAAAAACGAGCACAGCTTGCAGTCCTAAGTCCTGGGCGCGCTGTGCTTCGGCTACAACCTCACCTAACGAAAATTGAAAAACGCCCGGCATACTCGCGATGGACCGCCGTTTTTCAATCTTCTCACTGACAAATAACGGCAGGACAAAATCGTGCGCGGTCAGATTTGTCTCGCGTACAAGGTTCCGCATGGCGGCGGAACGTCGCAGGCGTCGCGGCCGGTGGACCAAATTTCTCAACGACGGAGGCTACGCATTAGCGGAACTTGTCGCAAGCTCGCCATGGGACGAGTCCGTGTCGCCGCGGCGACCGGACTTGACGGCGCGTGGTGTTGGCACTAGCCCGTGCTGGCGCTCAGTTTTAGCTCATTAGCTCATGATTCGGACCACTGACTATCTCTTGATCGATATCAGCAATTCCTTCACGAAGCTGGCCTTCGCTTCCAAAACGGCACTACTGCGTTCTCAGCGCGTGGCGACGGGTGACTTTACGGCTTCATATCTCCGCCGGCTGTTTAAGAAACGAAAAATTGGTTTGCTGGTTGTTTGCTCCGTTGTGCCGAAGAAAAATCGAGAGGTCAGGAAGGGGGCAGGGCCGAGCAAAATACTGTGGTTGAATTGGCGATTAAGATTGGGCGTCGGCATTGATTATCCTGCGCCACGCACGATTGGAGCTGATCGTCTCGCCAACGCCGCTGCTGTCGCGTCTCTTTACGGATGGCCGGCTATCGTAGTGGATTTTGGAACGGCCGTAACCTTCGACATCATTTCCGGGCGCAAAAGCTACATTGGTGGTGTAATCGCGCCTGGACTCGAAGCCATGACGAATTTTCTGTACCAACGCACTGCTCTTCTGCCGAAGCTCTCTTTACGGGAGCCGCGAAATGCCTTGGGGAAATCGACCATTGAAGCGATGAGATCCGGGGCCATATACGGTTATCGTGGTTTGGTTCGTGAAATTATCGCGCGGATCAAAGCGGAACAATTCCCTCGCGGCAGAGTGAAAGTTGTGGCGACAGGCGGTTATGCACGACTGATCGCGGCGCGGCTGCCGGAGATTGATGCAATTCACCCGGACCTGACTCTGGAAGGGTTGAGAGTTGTCGCAAATCTGAGCTCCGAGAACCGGCAACGCCGACAAGCTTAATCGCGCCAAAATGTCGTCTATACGCAACGATTTCCGGAAGTTCGAGCGGTAGTTTTTACGTAAAAATCGGGTCCTTCGGCCGTCACAACCCTCGCCCCAATTGTCCCTCATTTAGCCGGAGTTGGCCGCGCTTCAGGGCGCTATCCGGTGCGGTTCCTGCTTTCTATAATGAGAGGTATCAACTACCTGTGGGGGGCCCTTACAAATTTAGGGCTTGTCAATGGCCGTGCAAAGAGGTTTTATAGATGATAGCATGAAGATTAGGAAAATCGTGGCGATCACCGTTCTGGTGCTCAGCTCTTTCGCGGCAAGTAATGTCGCCCCCTCGAAAGCCGAGCTTGAGGTCATGTATGACAAAGCGTTCCGCGAGTTCGATGCGAATAATTTTTCAGAAGCGCTTAAGCAACTTGATGCCATCGACGCGCGTCAGCCTGATCTCGCTGAGTCGCAAAACCTCCGCGGAGTTATCCTGATGCGGCAAGGTATTTACGATAAAGCCGAAGCAGCCTTGCACGAGGCGCTGCGGATTGATCCCAAATTTTGGAACGCGCGGTTCAATCTCGCCGAAATTCCGTTCCTGCAAAAAAATTGGATCGAAGCACGCAACCGCTTCCAGGATTTGCTTTCGAATAATGTGTCGGAACTGCAAGGCGATGCTGCTGAGCTGATCCAATACAAGATTCTCCTGACTTACCTGCTCGAGGGTAAGGAGAACATGGTTGATTCCATTTTGGCGAAGTTCGAACTCTCGCCCGGGACACCGGCGGTCCATTACGCCAACGCTGCCATCGCTCTGCAGCGCAAGAACACGAAGGAAGCAAGGGACTGGATAGCGGCGGGGGAGAAAAATTTTTCTCCGCAGTTGAATAAGCTCTTCGCTGAATCCTTGTACGAAATTGGCTGGCTCGAGAAGCAGGCCGGGCAATCGCGCGCGGCCCTGGAGTTGGCGACGCCATCTGAACGCGCCGCTAAGACAAAAGCTTTTGCTCGTTCAAGATTCGAGCAGGCCCAACAGGCTTTTCAGCAACGCGACTTCACCACCGCGCGCAAATTTATCGATGAAGCCGATGCGGCTGATCCGAATCAAACCTCTATTCTTAACTTGCGCGGTGAGATTTTGATGGAGCAAAAAGAATTCGATCTGTCGGAGGCGACTTTTAAAAAGGCCATCAAACTAGATCCGAAATTCAGGGAAGCGCAATACAACCTGGCGCAAGTTCCATTTAAGAAAAAAGATTATCCGAAAGCGCGGGAGCGTTTTGAAAATTTGTTTAGTCAGACCCCGGGCGGCGACAAAAATCAGGCGTCACAGCTGATCAAATTCAAGATTTTCATGACGCTTTTGCTCGAAGGCAAAGAGAGTCGCGCGCAAAAGATGATGGAGCAATTCCAGTTCACTGGTGACACTCCCGCACTCTACTACGCGCAGGCCGCATGGGAGTTTAAGCACAACAATCCGAACAAGGCAGTCGACTGGATCACGTCGGCTAAAAAGATTTATTCGCCCGCGCTGAACGTTGTTTTTGCCGACGCATTCTACGATCTCGGCTGGATGCAGAGTCCGGCTCTGGCCGGCTCTCAGGCGCCCGCCTCGGAAGCAGCCACAGTTATGTCCGCGCCGACGGAAGCCAGTCCAGCGATTGAGCCAAGTCCTATACCTGGAACGACCGTCGCGTCCGCCAAGCAAGCGAAAGAAGCGAAGCAAACTAAAGAGATGAAAGAAATGTCTCCGGGACCGAGCCCTGCGGTTGCCGGTATGGAAGCGACAACATCGCGCGCGGAATCTTCTCCGGTGATCGTAATGACTCCTGGCATTGCTTCAAGGGAAACAGGCGCTGCAGGAACGCCGGCCAAGCCGGAGGACCTTGCTCCCACTCCTGCGCCTGCGCTGTCGCCTACGGTGGAAACTACTCCAGTGGCCGCGCCTGCGCCGTCGGCGTCGTTGGCCGCTGCGACTGAATCAGCAGACGGACGCGAAGCTCTTGCCCAGCCCAGCGCAAGCGTAGAGACGGCTCTGGCTTCTCCGCCCGCTGTCCCCGCAGCTTCCGCCACCCCCGCTACCGCGCTGGCACCCGCGCGTATTCGCGATGTTTCTCGGCCCGGTCTTGGCGAAACTCTCAGCCGGGTTGTACCGGATCGGCAGACGTTACTAGTCGTCGGCTTAGTTCTGGCCGGGCTTGGTTTGCTGGCGTGGGTAATTGTGCCCGAGCTCCGTCGGTGGATTGCTAATGTTTCCGTTTATCGTCCGCCGACTCCGGCTATTGGCTTGCATATCGAGAACGGCAACGGCAATGGCAATGGCAATGGCAATGGCGCAGGGCATGCTCAAGCAGCAGCCATGAAGAATCGGTTTGTCGGGGGTCCGCGCCAAGTGTCATTGCAGTTAAAGGCTTCCGAACCTTCTTTGCGCCGAAGTGTCCGCCCTGTCGGAAAAATACCAGTTCGATCATTCGCCCCTGCACCCGCATTCGGAACCGGTCCCGCAATGCCTGCGTCCGTTGCGGAATCGTCGGTTCAGCGTGCATCTGAGCCGGAATTCGAGTTGTCTCCGCTACCCGAAACAACGCTCGAAGCCGTGGGCCCTGTTGTGGAACAAGGCGCGTTTGCGCCTACTGCGGAGACGACGCCCAACGGTGAGGCTTCGCCATTAAATCTTATATCGGCACCGGAAAGATTAGCCCCCGACGGGGAATGGATGAGTCCAGCTCCCTCGGCGCCGGCGTTTGCAGACGAGCAAGCTTTGGAGGATGTCACCATTTCGGAGGCGGAATCACGGATGCTCGAGATCGAACCAATGGCGCCGGAACCAGCACCGATAGCGCCGGAGCAGGAACTAATGGCATCTGAGCCGGAACCAATGGTGTTAGAGCCGGAACTGATGGTAGCGGAGCCGGAACTAATGGTGGCGGAGCCCGAGCTAATGGCAACCGAGCCGGAAGCAACGGCAACCGAGCCGGAACCAATGGCGCCCGAGGCGGAACTAACGGCGCCCGAGGCGGAACTAACGGCGCCCGAGGCGGAACTAACGGCAACCGAGCCAGAACCAACGGCAACCGAGCCAGAACCAATGGTAACCGAGCCAGAACCGATGGTAACCGAGCCAGAAGCAATGGTACCAGAGGACGAACCAATTGGACAAGGGCAGCCAATTCCTTATCAAATGCCAGTTGCCGCCATGGAGTCCGCGCTCGCAGACGTGCCGCCGGCCGCACCGGAAAAAAATGGGTCAACGGGAGCACGCGAGGTTGCAAGAGGGGCTAGTATGAGCGAAATAGAGACTCTTCGCCAACCTGAGCCTCCGTCTTACGCACCGAAATTTGTTGTAAACGAGCCCTCTTTCCTTCAAACCACAACACGCCAAATCATGCCTGAACCGACCCAAATGCAAACCGCTCCAGTTATCAGAACTCCAGCCACAGGGGCAACGCCGCAGCCCGCCAGCGCCATGCTTACTGCTGTGCAGTTGTCGTTCGCCTTCGATATCGCTTCGATGCAACTGACTCCCACCTTCAAAATGGGTGCACTGCAATTGCGACCGACATCGAAAATTGTCACGATGCGCCTCGCCCCTTCCCAGCAACCTCAGCCGGCGATGAACCTGCAGGTCACATTCGAGATTGCAAAGATCCAGCCGGCGGGGGGCGGACTCGGAGCGGTTCGACTTTTGCCGTCCCAACAACAAAGACCCCAGATAGTGGGTTCGCCATCGTTTACCGTGGCGGGTCTGCAACTTGTTTCAAATTTTGAAGCTGCACCAGTCCAGCTCACTCCATCGCAGCAGGCCGCAGTGATGGTGACCGCTTCATTCCAAATTGCTACCGTTGAGTTTTCCCCCTCGTTTGAGATCGCCTCGATCGTGCTGAACTCCACCTCTAAACAAGTGGCCGTTCAACTTGCCGGTACGGGAACGATTGAAAACGCGCCAATGTTCGAGATCGCGAACCTGCAACTTGGCCCAAGCGGCGAGATTGGAATGATGCAGCTTAACCTGCTTGGCTCGGGCGTGAGACGAGCTTAAGGTTACCGTTTCCGATCGCGAATTTTTGCCTCTCGCTTCGCGTGAGGCCGCTCGGTGTCGACCCTTTCTCTTGCCGGCGTTAGACGCGTTTAATGAAGCGGCTGCGATTCAGTGACCGCAGCTGTTTGGGTAAGAAATCGCCGTTACGTCGAATCACGTTGCCGTCGAAATAAATTTCGCCGCCACCGTAATCAGGTCGCTGGATACTCACCATGTCCCAATGGACCTGACTTCGGTTTCCGTTGTCAGCTTCTTCGTAGGCTTGCCCTGGCGTGAAGTGAAACGAGCCAGCGATCTTTTCGTCGAACAATATATCCCGCATCGGTTGCAAAATGTAGGGGTTGAACCCGAGGGAAAATTCCCCGACGTAGCGCGCGCCAGGGTCCGAATCGAGAATGGTGTTTAGTTTCTTCGTTTGATTGCTTGTTGCATCGACAATTTTGCCGTGCCGAAACTCCAGGCGAATGCCGTCGAAACCGGTGCTTTGATAGATGGTTGGCGCGTTGAAAGTCACGTGACCTTCCACACTGTGCTTCACCGGCGCGGTAAACACTTCTCCGTCTGGAATATTGCGGTCGCCACCGCAGATCACAGCTGGAATTCCTTTGACGCTGAAGCGCAAATCTGTGCCCGGAGCTTTGATCTCAACACGGTCTGTTTTCTCCAGCAGGGCCTTCAAGGCCCGCATTCCGGGCAGCAGTTTGCCATAATCCAGTGAGCACACTTCAAAGTAAAAATCCTCAAACGCTGCCGTGCTCATGCCGGCGAGCTGTGCCATCGATGGGGTGGGCCAGCGCAACACAACCCACTTTGTATTCTTAACGCGCTGGTCCTGAACCGGCCGCATTTTCTTCGCGATTAATTTCATCTGCTCCACCGGCACATCCGATAACTCAGTGATATTATAACTGCCCCGAACGGCGACGTAGGCATCCATCTTCTTCATGCGTGTGAGTTCATGGGCGGCTGTGAGATTGAGCTGACGCTCAGTGGCTTGAAGTGCGAGCGCTCTGCTCACTTGCGCGTGTTGAATTTGGACTAAAGGCGTGGCGCCCACGTCCCGAACCGCGCCAATCAACGCTATCGTCATTTCATCAGGGACATCGAATGCCTCGATAAAGACGGTCTCGTTTCGCTTTAGGCGAATGGAATACTCGATGAGAAGTCGCGCGAGTTTCTCGAAGCGATCGTCGTGCATAGGGGGTCTACGATTCCATTGCTGTGGTGGGATGCAACCGGACCTATTGATGCGTTTCGCCGGCTACCAACTTCGCCGCGAACCCGCCATCGAAATTATCCAGGAATGGCTGGCTCTCCCTTTTCTCGATGAGCCGCATGCTCGGCCGTTTGATCAGCAGCTCGTCTATGACTTGTTCATTTTCTTCGGGCTCAAGGCTGCATGTGCTGTAAACAAGCACGCCATCGCTTTTTAAGAGCGGAAGAGTTGCGCGAACAATCGCCAACTGTTGCATTTGCATGCGCCCGAATTCCTCTGGCTGCAAGCGCCATCGCACATCCACACGGCGCCGCATCACCCCGGTGTTAGTGCAAGGCGCATCGACCAGTATGCGGTCGAATTTGCCGATGGAGGCGAGTTGGAGTGGAGCATTTCCTTTTATCCAATCGTGACAAACGACGCGCGCAATCTTAACACCGACCTGGGCCATATTTTCCTCCAGGATGCGGATGCGTCGCGATTGACTGTCGCATGCCATAATGAGCCCCTGGTTCTGCATCTGTTCTGCCAGATAATTGGTTTTTCCGCCCGGAGCCGCGCACGCATCAAGAATGATTTCGCCGGGCTGAGGATCCAACAGCTCGCAGGCAATCGCAGTGCTTGGATCTTGAATGTAACAATGGCCTTCGTCCAGGGCTTGATGCGGAAATCTCGAAAACTCGACAAAGTTGGAAAAATCGGGCAATTGCCTCGCTTCCGGATATCTGGCCGCGAATTCTTCCCTCTCGATTTTGAGTTGATTGATCCGGCCGTAAACATGAGGTGGCCGGTTATTCCATGCGCACAGGTCTGCGGTGGCCTTGCTTCCGAAATTTCTCTCCCAACGTGTGATCAAAAATTCGGGATGCGAAGTCCGGATCGATAATGACTGCGCGCCAGCCTTTGCCATTAACTCGTTTTGCCGTCGACCCGCCGTTCGGAGCAGGCCGTTTACGAAGCCGCGGCTGTGGCGCGGTGCCAGTTCCACCGATTCATAGACAGCCGCGTGTTCCGCCACCTTCAGTAGGAGAAGCTGATACAAGCCCAGTCGAACAATGTCGCGAATATCGCGATTTATCTGGGAAGGTCGGAGGCAATCGATCCAGAAATCGAGCAGCGTCAGGTTGCGCAACACGCCGTAAAACAATTCGAGAGCGAAAGCGCGATCCGATTGGCTGAGGGCCCGTTCTTGCAGGAGCTTAAAGAGGATTAAGTCGGCATGCCGATTGGTTGTTCTCCAGCTCCGTAACGCAGCCTGGGCAGCTGCACGAGCGGATGTGGGCGCCACCGGGTTTGTTATCGCGGCGTTACGCTGGCGCGTCCAATGGAGTGGTAGCGGAAACCCAGCTGAGCCATCGTTTGCGGGTCAAATAAATTGCGGCCGTCAAAAACGATTGGTGTCGTCATTCTTTCCTTTACTACTGCTAAATCAACCTTGGCGAATTCACTCCACTCGGTCGCGATCACCAACGCTTCGGCGCCATCGACGGCATCGAGCGCGGACGAAACGAACTGAACGTCCGCGATCGCCTTTATCTCGCGCGCCTTATCCATTGCTTTCGGATCGTAGGCCACAACTTGCGCGCCTTCGCGGAGCATTTCGGCCGCCAGATCGATAGCCACGGATGAGCGAATGTCATCCGTATTCGGCTTAAAGGTCAGGCCCCACAGGGCGATTTTCTTCTCGCGCAACACCCAAAGTGTCTCCCGAATCACTTTTAGAAAGCGCTCCTTTTGACCTGCGTTAATCCGCTGGACTTCTTTCAGCAAAGTGAAGGGAATGCCAAGTTGTTCACTGATTGTGATAAATGCGGCCACATCCTTTGGGAAACACGAGCCGCCATACCCAATTCCGGCGTTAAGAAAACTCCGGCCGATTCGATGGTCCATTCCGATCCCATCGGCAACTTTCTCCACATCGGCACCGCTTGCGTCGCAAATGGCCGAGATTGCGTTGATGTAGGAAATCTTGAGGGCGAGAAATGAGTTGGCTGCGTGCTTGATCAATTCTGCGCTATTGATGTCAGTCACGAGAATTGGCGCCATGAACGGTTCATAAACCTTTTTCATCAGGTCGACTGCATGCTCATTTTGCGCTCCGATCACAATACGGTCCGGATGCATCAGGTCAGCCACGGCGCAGCCCTCACGCAAAAATTCTGGGTTACTTACGACATCAAATTCGGCGCCGTGACGGTTATATCGCTTGATAGATTCCGCCACTTTTTCTCCCGTCTTTACGGGCACGGTACTCTTATCAACGATTACTCGGTAGCTTCTAAGAACACCGGCGATTTCACGCGAAACTTTTTCAATATAACTGAGGTCGACGTCGCCGTTCGGGTGCTGGGGCGTTGGGACCGCGATAAATACAACCTGGGAATTATCGACCCCTTCCTGGATGCTGCCGGTAAAACGCAGCCGTTGTGCAGACACGTTCCGGTGGATTATCTCCTCGAGTCCTGGCTCATAAATCGGGACCTTTCCTGCTTGCAGCGCCTCGATTTTGCGCGGGTCATTGTCGACGCAAAAGACGTTGTGTCCAACATCAGCAAAGCAGGAGCCGGTGACCAGCCCCACATAACCGGAACCGATGATAGAAATATCCATAATATTCTAGAAATAGCGACGCCTTAAACGCGCCGCGAAAACCAACGCGTGAGAAGGCGAGATTGCAACTGAATCGACGGAAGGCGGTCCATTAGTCGCCGGAGCTTCCGGGGTCAAAATTGAAATCGAAACCGAATTTCGGAAATGCCTTCAGCGTAAAAGTCAGAAGCACGCCATATTCTTTTACGCCGCCATTGTCTCGAATCACCGCGCCGAAAGAAGCAACCCAACTCGTGAGATCGCGGTAAACAGAGTAGCGTTGCTCCTCCAGCGTCCGGCTTGTCGCCTCATATTGCTCCTGGACTCCAACGGCCCAGTTGTCGTCGACGCGATAATATCCACCCACCACGAACAAGCTGCTGTTTTGAAAGAATGGATCCGAATTAAGATAGCGATGCCCCACACTGACTTGAAGGTTCGCCACCGGCTGAACGAGCACGTTTGTGTTCACTTCGGTGAAACCCCTATCGAACGCCGGTATCTGCGAATTGACTATCAGTGTCATCCAGGGCAGTGGCGTAAAGCGCAACGTATTAAATAAATTCGAGTAGGGGGTTCTATCGTACGGGTTGTCGAAGTTAACATCGACATACGTCTCCAAATCCAGCCAGCTCACCGTCACGTCGTCGCGTCGTGTTTGCAGGCGATTACGGACCCCAACGCGCCAGACCGTCCAGTGGTCAATCGAGTCGATGGAAGTAAACTGCGGAAAATCGATCGGGCGAAGTTGGGTGGAGGGCTCGAAACGATC
>Ga0137376_10001332_pt1 | contig 13527 bp, 13 predicted proteins | sample SagtaG_23_FD_104814 | JGI IMG/M metagenome (GOLD analysis project Ga0137376, IMG submission 104814) | Vadose zone soil microbial communities from Sagehorn Ranch, Mendocino, California, USA - Sage2_L_20_16 metaG | ecosystem: Environmental > Terrestrial > Soil > Vadose zone | place: USA...
AGCAGGGTCGGGTCGGAATCGAGCACAGCCGCCGACACCGTTACGTACCCTTCATCGGTGAATTTGATGGCATTGTTGATCAAATTTTGCAGGACGTACTTGAGTTTTATTTTGTCGGTAGTCACAAGCGGAAGCGCCGCAGAATAGCTCCATCGAAAGCTGAGCGGTTTGTCGGGCAGAGAAAAATACGTGGACTGAAGCTCATCGAGGAAATCGCGTAACGGAACCGGGTCAGCGCGCACGGAAGTGACCTCGGAATCGATCGAGATGGCCTGCAGAATGCCGTCAACCATATTGAGTTGATCCCTAGTCTGCCCGGCGATTTTTTCAATGGCGGCGTCTTGCTCGGGACTGAGCTCCCCAAAAAAACTTGTCTGCAGTAACTGGACGTAGCCTTTGACGACATTGAGCGGTGTTCGAAGTTCATGCGAAATCACGCCCAGAAATTCTTCCTTAATTCGGTTCGAGCGATCCAGTCGCTCGACTAATTGTTTCATCTGCCCATGCACCTGCGAGTTGCGGATAGCGACGGACGCTTGGCTAGCCAGCGCACTCAAAAATTCGACTTCTTGTGCGCTAAAACTCCGGTCCCCTCTCGCATAAAAGGAAACCACCCCCAGAACTTGCTCCTCAACCAACATGGGTATGCCGAGGTACGCGTTGACGTCGTGCTTGCGATAAAATGCCGCGTGTTCCGCTTGCGCATTGTTTCGCGCGCGCTCGACCAGAACCAGCGTTTTGCTCCGAAACACCTCAGCGGTAAAATCACTTTCAAAGTCCGGCCGCGCGGCTTCAGCCTTCCATTCGGCGTCGTTAAAATTGCGGCAGGACACCGGACTTAAGATCAATCGCTCTTCGTCCCACAACCTGACCGCAGCGGCAAATTCAGGCATGAGAGTGGCGACTTTTTGCAGTAACACCTCCAGAACCGCGGAAAGATCGAGGGTCGACGTCAAAGCGATATTAATGTCCTTGAGCGTCGCCATTCGGCTGAGGTGTTGTTGAATCTCTTCCTGAGTGAGTTTGCGCTCGATCGCATACCTCAACGCGCGGATGAGCAATCTGCCGTCGATCTGGCCCTTGACTAAGTAATCTTGCGCGCCCGCGCGAACCGCTTCCAAAGCCGCGGCATCGTCGTCCAAGCCCGTGAGGACAACAATTGGCAATCGCGGCGCCGCGGCTTGCATGCGCGCAACGGTATCGAGGCCGTGAGCGTCGGGGAGCGAAAGATCGAGTAATATAGCGTCGAATTCCTCTTGTCTTAGCCTCCGCAGCCCATCGTCCAGCCGTCCAACATGAACGAGATCGAGCACCAGAGCGCCGCCGAGATCAATGAGTGCTTCGCGCAACAGCAAAGCGTCGCCGGGATTGTCCTCTATGAGGAGTACCTTGTTCAGATTTCCCGTCATAGTATTTCAGATCGACGCAACTTTAGGAGTGTGGCTTGATAAGGATGTTCGTCACAGGTGAACACTTCAGCCCGGTTGATCGTTCGGGATTGGCTGCGTTGTTGCCCAGTGGCTTTGGATACCCAATACGGTGAATGAGAATCGCCGTGCTTGCGCGCAAACAAATACCCTTCGGACACCGACCCGTGCGAACCGCAGCGTTTATCCATTTCTCCCGGCCGGAATTTTAGCGACGACAAACCAAAATTCTTCGAGCAGTCTTACGACTTTGACGAATTGGTCCATGTCAACGGGTTTAGTGATATAGCAATTGGCGTGAAGGCCGTAGGTGCCCAAAATATCTTCGTCGGAGTCCGAAGTCGTTAGGACCACCACGGGGATTCTCAACAGCTGGGGATCGTTTTTCATTTCCCTGAGGACCTCGCGACCGTCCTTTTTCGGCAAGTTGAGATCGAGCAATACGAGATCCGGGCGAGGTGTATTGGCGAACGTCTCCTCTTTGCGGAGAAAAGCCATCGCTTCGACGCCGTCTCTAGCCACGCTGAGATTCAAACGCACCCTACCTTCTTTGAAAGCTTCCTTGGTCAGGCGAACATCACCGGTATTGTCTTCCACCAGCAAGACTTCTATCGGTTTAGCTATTGGGTTGTGCATCTCGGGTCCGCGCTACTATTTGATTGCGAAAGTTTTTAGACGCACTGACAGTTAAATCGGATAGTCCGCTTCAATCACTCTCTAGCTGCGTTGGCAAAAGGGCGTTAATAGCGAAAGATATGCCAGCAGGAGCAAAATAGGACTTCTTAAAATTCGGCTACTTGAACCTTTGCTGACAGCGTTTTCTTGTAACTAATGAAAATTAGAAGTAGAAATTTGGACAACTTTGATTCATTATGATCAAAAATGTTAATCTACCGGGGGCGGCCGACGCGGCCGGCAAAGTTAAACATTGCCATTGAGAGCCGCTGGCGGGCTTGATTAGAATCTCACCGACACTCGAAAGGTCAATTCCAAATTGAAATGAAAATTGTCCAGATTCCGTTGCTTCGTGACAACTACGGCTACCTACTCGTTTGCGAGAAAACCAAAAATGCCGCCATCGTCGATCCGTCCGAAGCCGAGCCGGTGATTGCCCGGATCGCCAAGGAGCACGTTCCGCTCCTTGCAATTCTCAACACCCATCATCACCGCGATCACACCGGCGGAAATGAAGGGATTTTGGGAGTGCACAAAGCCGAGGTCTACGGACACAAGAGTGACAGCGCGAGAATCGCCGGATTGAGCCGCGGTGTCGATGAGGGCGATGAAATACAGATCGGCGAGATGAAAGGTAGAGTTTTTTTCATTCCCGGTCACACGACCGGTCACGTCGCCTATCTGTTCGAGAATAATCTGTTCTGTGGTGACACGCTGTTTACGGCGGGCTGCGGCCGCCTCTTCGAAGGGACACCCGAGCAGATGCAGTCCTCGCTCAAGAAGCTGATGGACCTGCCGGACAACACAAAAGTTTACTGCGGGCACGAATACACCGAGAGCAACCTGCGCTTCGCGGTTTCGGTGGAACCGAAAAATCCTAAGCTAGTTTCGCGCTTCGAGCGCGTCCAAGGCTTGCGCGCGCGCGGTACGTCGACGGTGCCGTCGACGTTGGAAGAAGAAAAGCAAACCAACCCGTTTTTACGTTGGGACAGCAAAGAAATTCAAGCGCACGTGAAATCGGCCAACCCGTCTGCCCGCCTCGATCCGGTTTCAGTCTTCGCCGCAGTCAGAAAAATGAAAGACGCCTTCTAGCTCTGTTCCCCTCCGGCGTCTCCTTGTCGCCCGTTCTTAGTCTGCTACTCCCGCCCTTTGCGATGCATCTTATCGACGGCGAACTCTCGACCCGCGCCGTGGCAAACCGCACAGCTCTCGCGCCCGACGGCTGCAATCTGTGCTTCCATGTGAGCTTTGGCAGGCTCGCGCGTATGACAGCCGACGCAGGCGCTCATGATCGGCGTTAACTGCCTGACGGAACCATCGGCCTGCTGGATCGGTGTCGACAATAAACCGTCCGGTAGCGGCAGTTCATTGGCGCCTTTCTCATGGCACTTGAGACAATTGCGCCTGTCCCCTGGAAATCTGACTTCACCGAGGTTGTTCGGTACCGGCGCCGCTTGCGGGCCGCCGTAGATAATGAAAGGTTCGCCGAGATTCCGGCCCGTATGAATTCGGTGGATAAGCCGTTTGTAGTGCACGTTCTCCGGCGGCATCGGCCCTTTGGCGGTTTTGCGTTTATCCGCATCGGTGTGATTTGCATTGTGGCACATGACGCAGAACTCGGTGTTGTTGCGTTGCTCGCCATGCAGCTGCAGCTTGAGGTGACAGGCATTGCAATTCTCCGTCTTCACTGCCTTGCGTCTCGGTATCGCTTCCCGATCCGTAATCGCAAAATACTTGACCATATTGTGACCGGCATCTCTTTGTCCTTTTTCGACGGCCGTGCCATTGGGCCGTTTCACTTCGAATAACCGGTAGCCCTGAATGCCGACCGCGCCGGATCCGCTGGCGTCCGCGGGAATCGTGTAGTTAAATTTATAGGTGTGAATGCCGTTACCCAGGGGCTGGGCTTTACGCGCGTCTTCGATGACCTCCAGTCTATAATCGCTCGTCGGCCACGCCAGCACCAAACCCAGGTTATTCATCTGCGCGGCGTTCACCGGCTGGCCTTTTTTGTCTTTGAGGCTGAAAGTCACCACCGGATTGGTACCCGGTTTACCGCCTTCGATCTTCAGAATGTCAAAAGCAATTCCCGGAAGCTGCGCCGAGTTGCCCGGAAATACATGCGCGCCTGCGACGGACGGGCCGAATTCCGGCCCGTCGGGCTGGTGGCAATTGACACAGCTGCCGTCGGCTGCGGGCCCCGGACCGTGCTCTTTGCCGGTCTTTAAATCGACGTCGTCATGACACGACACGCAGGCGGCGGTCGAGGGGATCGTCTTCCAAGACGCCACCTTCGGATTGGCATGGCAAGCAGCGCAGTTGCGATATTCTTTCGGAATCGTTTCCGTGACCACGGACTGCGGCGACACCACCGTGGAATAATCAAAAACCGTCTGGCGCGCGCCGACGATGAAATAGGGCTTACCTTCTTTCACGCTCGGTAGATACTTACCCCGGTGCAGCTTGTGGACGAAGTATTTGAAATCTAAGTTTCCGCCGGTCTCCGGATCGATGAGCTGGGAAGTATGGCAAAGCGCGCAGTAGCCCGTCTCGCGCGCCGCGCCGCCATGAGCGCGTAGGGGATCGTGGCAGGTATTACATGTGGCGGTCTCCGGTAAATCCAAGCGATCTCTGACCTTGCCTCCGGCGGGGATGAATTCAAATAGCGGATTGGCGGCATAGAGTCGATTAGCGCGGCTAAGCTCGCCGCCGACCACGTGGGTAGCGCGCGCATTGAAGCCGGCCGGAAGCGCGCTCTTGAAGGTGTAGCTGAACACTCCCGGCCCCAGGCGCGCCAACTTGCCGCCTTGATCGGAGTCGGGTTGCAGCGTCTCGGTCATGACGGGTTTGCGCGTCTCGCCTTTGAAGAGATACTCCTTGCCGGCGACTTTCGTGAGGATGTAGTTGTGATAGTCACGTTCGCCGTTCTTGCCCGCACGCAACGCGGCTATGGTAAACTTCACGCTGTCGGGGTCGAGATCGTCGAGTTCGAGCGGTTTGCCTTTCACGTCGGTTATTTTAAACGTCACTACCGGCCGCCGGTCGTTGGGAATCGCCACGAGGGTGATCGTGGCCTTGAGTCCGCTCTGCGCGGAACTCTGGCCGTAACCCGGCGCCGCCATTAACGCGAACAACAGCCCTAGTGCCCCAGAGAGTCGCATCCCGTTTCGCCTCCAATCGCAAGTGCCCGCGCCGCAATACTCGCAAAGGGTCAGTGACGAGCAGCATCGTTTGGCACTCGAATCGGGGGATTCTTAATCTCGCGGGCTCAAGTTGTCAAACGAAATTCACGCTCGGGCCCAATTTGGGATTGTTTATTGCTTGATCGCCCGACGCATCAGAGATACTTTAACTGACAGTTTGCAACGAGCATGGAGTCTCTTGCGTTATTGAGTGACTGGAACAATGCGCTAAGGTGTCCGTCGGAGGTGATGGATGAATCTTAGGGAACACACCTATCTTTGGTATCTCGCGGTGCTGCGGATCTATGTCGGATACTATATGCTTCTTCAAGGCGTTCGAAAGTTTCAACGCGATTTTCCGAAAGGCGATTGGATTGGCCGTCAGATCGGCGATCTCAACACGCTGGAACTTTATCCCTGGTACAAGAAATTTCTGCTCGACTACGTCGTGCCGCACCACGAGCTTTTCGGTTATCTCGTCATGGTCGGGGAAATTGCGGTCGGAGCGTGTCTACTCCTCGGTTTGTTCACGCGCTGGAGCGCGTTGATCGGCCTTTTCATGATGGTCAACTACTATCTCGGTCCCGGCATCGCGCGCGGCGGCGCGACTTTGGCGCAACAGCAAACTTTCATCGTCGCGCTCGCGATATTTGCGCTGGCCAATCCCGGAAGGACTCTAGGCCTGGACGGTCTGCTCTTCGGTGGCGGGACGGCAAAGGGGGAGCGATGAAACTGCCAGGGTTCGCTACACGGGAAGGCACCGATCGTTATCGGCGACGCTTCGATGGCAAGATCCCGCGGGAACACTTTCGCAGCATGAACGGCTTGTGGACGTCATCGATCGGCATCGGCACGTATCTGGGCAATCATGATGACGCCACGGACAAGCAATATCGAGAAGCCGTCGTGCGCGCCGTCGAATCCGGCTGCAACGTGATTGACAGCGCGATTAACTACCGCTGCCAAAGAAGCGAGCGCTCCATTGGTACCGCGTTAAAAGAACTGGCGACCCGGGGATATGGCCGCGACGAAGTCATCGTCGCGACCAAAGGCGGGTTCCTCCCCTTTGACGGCACGCCGCCGAGTGATCCCCGAAGCTACTTTACCAAGACTTTTATGGACACCGGCTTGGCGGCCGCGCCGGATGTCGTCGGCGGTTACCATTGCATGACGCCGCGCTATCTGTCGAATCAGCTCGATTGCAGTCTGCGCAATCTAAATCTCGACTGCGTCGACATCTACTACCTGCACAATCCCGAAAGTCAGCTGGCAAAAGTCGCGCGCGAAGAATTCGACGTGCGTCTCCTAAAAGCATTCGAAGCGTTGGAGCAAGCCGTGGCCAGCGGCAAGGTTCGGATGTACGGCACCGCGACGTGGAACGCGTATCGCAATCCCGCCGACGCCAAAGACTATCTCTCCCTCGCGCAAGTCGTCGGCTTAGCGGAAAAGGCGGGCGGCAAAAATCATCATTTCAAAGTCATTCAACTGCCGCTCAATCTCGGCATGAGCGAAGCGTTATCGAGCACCAACCAAAAACTCGGCGGCAAGGACGCAACCTTGCTCGAAGCGGCCCAAGCCCTCGAAGTCACAGTTATGTCCAGCGCTTCCGTGCTCCAAGGGCAGTTGACCCGTAATCTACCGGAATTAATTCGCGACACTTTTGAAGAATTGGAGACGGACGGTCAACGCGCGCTTCAGTTCGTGCGCTCGACACCCGGTGTGACCACCGCTCTGGTGGGCATGAAGCAAGTCGCTCACGTTGACGAAAATCTCCAAACCGCCCGCGTTGCGCCCGCTTCGTGGGAGCAGTATTCCAAGTTGTTTCAAGCGAGCTAGCGGCGACTTACTGGACGTGATCTCGTGACTGACGAGGTTCCCTCGCTCGGGAATGCGGGAAAGTGCAGCGGTAAGGTCGAATAAAGCGAACGGCTGGACGTCAATTCCCCGTCAAATAATCCAAGCCGCCGAATAATTTTTCGAGCTTGTCGAGAGTCGCTTGGGGCAGCGGCGGTTTTAAAATCGCGCTGACGTTTTCTTTTAAATGGGCCGGATCGCCGGTGCCGGTAAGCACGACGTCGACGCCTCGCTCGTGCCGGCAAAAGCGGTAGGCTACTTCCGGCAGCGACGCGTCCGAGTCTTGCAGCAAAAACTCCATCGGCTCCTTCCCGTCCAATAGATTTTTAGCGATTGCCCCCTTTTGAACCAACTCGGCGCAGATTTCCTTCAACCGCTCCGGCCGGCTCAACGCTCGCCGCACGGCGAACATATCGAGCACTCCGACGCCTTGTTTTTGAGTCAGAGGCCAAACTGTTTTGCGCGCCGAAGGATTCAGTAGATTGAACCCGACCATGACGACGTCCCAAAGATTCTCTTTCAAGCTTTCTTGAAGCATCCCATGGGATGCGTCGGTCACAAAGCCTTCACTTACGCCGATGAAACGAATTTTTCCTTGCTCGTTCAGACGGCGCATCGCCGGCATCAAGCGGTTCTTGGCAAACTCGTAATCTTTGGGCTCCACTCCGTGCAGATGATAGACGTCGATGTAGTCGGTATCGAGCAGCTTGAGGCTCTGTTCCAGACCCTTGATAACTTCAAGTTCCGGGTTTGCGTGATCGACGGGCGGCAAAGTTTTCTTCGTCGAAATCACCACCTGTTCTCTGGGTAATCCCGCAATCGCTTTGCCCACGATCGCCTCGGTCCCGTAGTTTTGTGCCGTGTCGAGAAAGTTAACGCCGAGATCGAGCGCCTGCTTGACCATCCCAATCGCATGATTCGCCGATAGCGGATCGTTGCGCATGCCGAGCCGGCTGGGCCCACCGCAGCCGAGTCCGGCAACGCTGACTTTCAATCCGGTTTTTCCGAGTGTGGTAAATTCCATGGTTTAGTTCGTTTCAATTGTTCCAGTCGTTTCAGAGGTTCCACGCGTTTTAAACTTCCGAAAACGTTTGGAACTTTTTGAACGATTGGAACCTGTGGAACCGGCTCCTGATCTTTATTTCCACTCCACCCGCACGCCGAGCACTTCTCCTGTTGCCCGCAATTCACCGCCGGCGCTCAACGTACAAGTGACCCAAGCTTTCCGTCTTTCCAACTTAGTAATGCGCGCGCGGAGCTCGATCGTTTCATGAAGCGGCGTCGGTTTGATATATGACACCTTCAAGTTCGCGGTCACGTAGCCGATGCGCGGCGGGCTGTCGATGAGGCGCTGCTCCGCGCGATACGCGTGGGCAATCGCCAAATTGAGACTGTGGCAATCGATCAACGACGCGATAATCCCGCCGTTTAGATTTTCTTGGGTGCCGCCGCAGTGATGCGGCTCGGCCTGCCACTTCGCCACCGCCTCGTCGCCATCCCAGTAGCTTTTGAGCCGCAGCCCTTTGTCGTTCGCTGCCCCGCAGCCGTGGCAATGATGAACCGAGCCTTGATCCTGAAAGGCGAGCTCGCTCATGCGCGAAAGTTATTTGTCCTTGTCGAATTTTAACGATGCCGAGTTGATACAGTAGCGCAGATTCGTCGGCTTGGGACCGTCGTCAAACACATGTCCCAGATGGGCGCCGCATTTGCTGCACACCGCTTCGGTCCGACGCATCAAAAAGCTGTTGTCCTCTTCGGTCTCGACGTTTCCTTGCGAAACCGGCGCCCAAAAGCTCGGCCAGCCGGTGCCCGAGTCGAACTTGGTGTCGGACGTAAATAGCTCATTGCCGCAGCAGGCGCAGCGGTACATGCCCTTGTCGTGGTTATCCCAGTATTTCCCGGTAAACGCGCGCTCCGTGCCTTTCTCTCGGCAGACGTGGTACTGTTCCTCCGTCAGCTCCTTTTTCCACTCTTCATCGTTTTTTTTGATTTTTTCCATCGCTTCCTCTCCGATCGATGACCATGCAGGCAGACATCACCGCTGCATATTGATGAACTGCAGCGGGATCGTCATCTGACCTACGCGCAGCATTTGCATCACTTCCTGTAGATCGTCGATCTTCTTTCCCGTGACACGTACTTGGTTTTCCTGGATCGCGGCCTGAACTTTGAGCTTTTTGCCCTTGATCATCTTCACAATGGTGCGGGCGGTATCTGAATCAACGCCTTCTTTGATCGCGATCTCGCGCTGAATCATGCCGTGCGCCGCCGCCTCGGCTGGCTTCGGATCCAGACTCTTCCGATCGACCTTGCGTTTTACTAAATTTTCAATCAGCGCGTCCTGCACGGCGCGCAGCTTCATATCGTCTTCAGTCGTCACGTGGATCTTCTTATCCGTCTTGTCGATGGTGATTTCGGTTTTAGAATTACGAAAATCATAACGCGACAGAATCGCCTTCTTGGTGATATTGACCGCATTGTCAACTTCTTGCAGATCGACCCGGCTGACGATATCGAAAGACGGCATGGTTTAGGAGTTCCCCGTTTAGACGTTTGTTTTGGCGATTGGGATGCGTTTATTTTTACCGCGTAATTTCACTGACGCGGCGGGCAACCTCACCTTGGCGCGCGTCCGCTTGGCGCCGCCCTGCAGCACATAGTCGAGAATATCGCTGCGGGTGATGATACCGACGAGTTTTTGGTTCTTGATCACCGGCAATGCACCGATCCGGTGGCGCCGCAATAACCCGACGGCGGTCACCAAGGCGGTTTCCGGGCGCACGATGAAGACATCGTGCGTCATGACCTCTTCCACAGTGATTTTTTCGGCAAAGCGGTCAATCTCTTCGGTCCGGTTAATCATCATACTGGTCGGATAGGCGTCGCGAATGTCGCGGTCGGTAACGATTCCAACCAGGTTATCCTTGTCTAGCACCGGCAATTGATTCACGCGGTGCTTTGCCATCAGTTGCCGGGCGATCGCGATGCTATCGAAGGTTTCCACCGCGAGCACCGTTTCAGTCATCCAATCGGCAACTCGAATAGCCTTAGAATTGTTCTTTTTGGCCGCCATTACTTTTGCTCCACGCTATAGCCTTTCGCCTTCAACATCTCAACAATGCCATCTTTACCGACCAGATGCGCCGCCCCCACCACCACCATCGCGCCGCTTGCCTGTTGAATCAATTTTTCGATCTCCGGCAGCCAGCGCCGGTTGCGCTCGACGATGATCTTTTGATGCAGATCAGGGTACTCCATCATGCCTGCCAACAGGAGTTTTGCCAACTGATCGCCTTCGCCTTTGAGCCACAATTGAACGATCTCGTTGATATTCTTGTCCAACAATTCCAACTCCGTCACGGTTTCGCGCAGCATCAGCTCTTGATCTTTCTTCGACAGTTGATCCAACAAACCGATTTGGAATTCCATCGTCTCCAGCCCGCGGGTCGGCTTACCGAGACGTTTGGCCTGGTTCGCAAGATACCGATCGACGCCGGCGTTGGCGTCTAAACCGAGCGCTTGTAACTTGATCGCTACCAGGGTCAGCGCCGCGAACCACGGCTTCATCGGATTCATGATACGCAGGTCAATACCGAGGTCGCTAGCTCGTTGCGCGGCAAGTTGGTACGTGTCCTGAGCAATGTTCTGCGGTAACGTCGTGCCATCCCGGTAGACCGCCTTTTCCAGAGTGACGCGCTGGGCAGCTTCCGGGGCCACGCTATTGAGATCGATTTCCAGGACCAAAGTTTTGCTTGCGGCGAATGCGTCGAGGATCGCCTTATTGAGAGGATAGTTTTCTTTGCGCAAATAATGAATCGAACCCAACAGAAAAATACTGTTCTTGTCGTTGCTCACTTTCCACAGGAGACTCTTTTCCTGGGCGGGGAGCATGTCGGCGCGGCCAAGCCAGCCGAGCGCAAGCATCAAGGCAATAAACAGTCGCGTGGCTCGCCTTGGAGTAACACGAAAGATCGGACACTTGAAAATCTTCGAATGGACGTCATGCATGGTATAAAGCGGAGCGCAGTCTTGCTCCAGCAACGGCGTAATCAAAAAAATTACTCTTTCTTTCGCGGGCTGGCCAGAGCCACGAGGAAAGTCCCTGATTACGCGCCCACACAACCCCACTCCGTGCGCCACGCGTAATTTCGCGTTTGCGGGAGCGAAATTCTCACTAAAAAGAAACAGAGATTTACCACTCAAGTCGAATACAGATCTCCTCGCCTCGTTCCTCTGCGGATAAAACCGTCAAGGGCGCCGCACCCTTGGGCAAAGTGCATTCGCCGGACTTGAGATCGTAGCAATAACTATGGTTGTTGCAGCGAATCGTCGTGCCGTCGAGAAGTTGACCGGCGGCTTTTAGATCGGCTTCCTCGTGTGGGCAGTGTCTGGAAAATGCAAAATATTTTCCCTCGACGAACACCAAGAGCACTTGGCGCCCGCCCAGGTCGATTTCTTTCATCACGCCCGGCGACAATTCACCCGCCCGGGCAACGGGGATATAGCTCACTCCCATTGGGTTACGCCGCAACTTTGTGTTCGCGATAAAGCGCGCCGCGAATCACGTGGCCCGGCAAATCGCCCGTCATGCGACCGTCTTCGTTTATCACGCGGCCGTTGACGATCGTATAGTGCATACCGACTGAGCGTTGAATGAGCCGCTTGCTGTTCGCCGGATAATCATTCGCCCATTCGGGTTCGTGCGCGGCGACGGTCTTTGGATCGAAGATCGCAAAGTCGGCGGCGTAACCGGGCCGCAGCAAGCCGCGATTTTCCAGTCCGAAAATCGAGGCAACGTGGAAAGTGAGCTTATGAATCGCCTGCTCGAGACTCATGACTTGCCGTTCGCGCACCCAGAGCGCTAAAAGAATCGTGCCGTACCCGAAGTCTGCGCCGAACTGCACGTGCGCACCAGCATCCGAAGTGCCGACCAAAACATAAGGGCTGCGCAGAATTTCCCCCATGGCGTTCCAATCGCCGCCGTTGTTGGCGTTCCAAAAAATCGTGCCAAGATCTTCGTCCAGGGACAAATCCAAAAATGCATCGAGCGGATCCTGATTGCGCATGGCGGCCAACTCCGCGATGTTTTTGCCGACGTATTTCTGATTCTCGGGCTTCATCACTTTTTCGACCCGCGGAATATCCCAGCGCCTATGAAAATTGGCCGGGCGCGGATCGGCGAGATCGGCGCGCATTTTTCGTCGCGTGTCGGGATCGGCGAAAGCCTGTTTACGCACTTCCACGGGCAAGAACATCAAATTCTTCCAGGTCGGAAACTCATCGAACACCTGGCATTCCTTTAATGTGAAATGGCGCACCAGCGGCACCGTGTGCGACAGTCCGTAAGCCTGATAGCCGGCCTTAAAAATCGGCTCGACGGCATTGAGCTGCTCGCGCCAAAGATTGGGCTCCGCCCAGCGGTGCTGCAGGCTTTGCCATAGCACCGGCCGCTGCGTGCGCTTGGCCAACTCGTGATAAAACTCGAAATGTTCGATCTTGTTGCGGCCGAGAATCGTCTCGATCACACCGGCATTGCGCCCCGCGAGCACGTCGCACAACGCAAACAATTCTTCATCGTCCGCCAAGCGACTGGCCACCGGCTTGCCGTCCTCGCGCATATGGCGTTCGTTGCGGTTGGTCGACATGCCCAATGCGCCGCCTTCCATCGCTTCGAGGATCAACCCGCGCATTTTTTGCACTTCCGCGCCGCTCGCTTTGCGCTCCACGGCTTCTTCGCCCATGACGTTGTGGCGCACGGCGATATGGCCGACAAGTCCACCGACGTTGATGCCGACTTTACCTTCGAAATTATCGAGGTACTCACCGTAGCTATGCCAATTCCATTTTACGCCCTGTTCCAAAGCATAGCGTGGTATCGCTTCGACACGGACGAAGCTTTTCACGATCGCATCCTCGTCGCCTTTCTTTATCGGCGCTAGGGTGAGACCGCAGTTGCCCATGACCACAGTCGTTACGCCATGCTGCGGCTCGCAAGTACCGTACGGGTCCCAAAGCATCTGTGCGTCCAAATGCGTGTGGTGATCGATAAAACCCGGTGCTACGGCCAAGCCCGCCGCATCGATCGTCCGCGCTGCACCATCCTTCAAGCGCCCGACTTCGGCGATTTTGCCGTCCTTGACACCGATATCGGCGACGTAAGACGGCAGTCCGGAGCCATCGACAACGCGCCCACCACGAATGATCAGATCGTATGCCATGAGTGTTTTCCTCCGTTGAACTTAAGCGCCGCGAACTTCAATAATTATTGCCCGCACCATACGCAATGACAAGATGGTCGTCAACCGCTCTACCGCCTGCAGCGACGAGCCGTTAGCCGTCGATGTCGCCGTTGCTGCTGCCGCATTGCGTCGACAGAGTTGTGTTGACTC
>Ga0137376_10001334_pt1 | contig 13522 bp, 10 predicted proteins | sample SagtaG_23_FD_104814 | JGI IMG/M metagenome (GOLD analysis project Ga0137376, IMG submission 104814) | Vadose zone soil microbial communities from Sagehorn Ranch, Mendocino, California, USA - Sage2_L_20_16 metaG | ecosystem: Environmental > Terrestrial > Soil > Vadose zone | place: USA...
GCCGGAATCGGCCTGATCGCACTCGCGACCGGCCGGCAGTTTCGCGACTGGGGCGCGACCAAGCGCGAGTGCCTGACCCGGCTTCCTGGCGACGACCTCGTCGCCGAACCGGCCGACATCACCACGCGCGCGGTAACCATCGACGCCCCGGCCGACGCGGTATGGCGCTGGCTGGTTCAGATCGGCCAGGACCGCGGCGCCATGTACAGCTACGACCGGCTGGTCCGCCCGGGCTGGTTCGGCATGCGCGACGGCCTGGTGCTGCCGGTCGCCCGCAACGACGAGGGCCGCTCGCTCGTGCTGCGACAGCATCCCCCTGACTCGCCCTGGGACGCGGTGTGGTCATTCCAGGTCGTGCCGCAAGGACCGAGCGAGTGCCGGCTGGTGTCCCGCAGCCGCAGCGCCCGAGGCGGCCCGCTTGCCCGCCTTGCCGCATTGGTGGGGGATCCGGTCACGCTGCTCATGACCCGCCGTATGTTGCTGGGGATCAAGCGGCGCGCCGAGTCGGGAGCGAAGTGCCCTTCTCGATCGGCCCCCACGCGGGCATGCTGAGCAGCAGTGCGGTCCGACATGCCGCATTACGGAGGACGCCGTGAGCTGCTCCGACGGCGATGGCGCGCCATGACGGCGACCGGTGGGCGCGACGACGCTGTTCGCGGCCCGGAGCAACCGGGCACGCCTGATCCCGACGATGCCACCGATGCCGCCGATCGGATGCTCGCCGACCCGCACGCGTACTTCGCCCGGGCGCGCGAGCGAGCGCGCGCCGAGATAGGGCGCGACATCGAGCACGAGATCAGGCGGTTGCGTTCGCCCTGAGCCAGCGATCAGCCCTCGCCCTTCGCGACGGCGTCGACCAGGCACGTCGAGCCGGCGGCGCGGGTGTCGACGTCCGCGCAGTGGGTGCGCAGGCCGGCGAGCAGGTCGACGTCGCCGAGCGGGAGGGACGCATGCACGACGCGCCGGGTCTGCAATGCCGGCAGGTCGAACACAGCCTGCATCAGCTGATGGCGAACCTGCATCGGCAGGTGGCCGCCGTCGACCCGGAACCGCAACAGCACGGCCGTCCCGTCGTCGACGATGTCGGCAGCCGCCACCGGGCGGCCGTCGCTCTCGATCGACACTCGCGACGCATGGCCGTCCGTGCGTATGGAGCAGGTGGCTGCCATGGTCTCGCTCCTCGGATCGGCGCTACCTCGAGTCTCGCGCGAACGCTACGCCGCGTCCTCTGACCAACGCCCGTCCGGCTAACGCCGTTCGGGCCGTAGGCGAGGGACCTTTGACCCTGCTCAACGCGGGCATTTGTCGCGAAGATCGACTGTGCGCCCGGTGAGGCCATCAGCGTGTGACGGTTCACCGTGACCCGGGGGGTGGCCTCGCCGGCGCAAGTACAGATCGCGGACCGGCCCGGTACCAGGACTCGGGCCCGGTCCGCGATTTGTGTCCAGTGCGCGGCCGCGCCGGGGTGACCTTCGTGGATCGGCGGTAGGACGTTCGCCCCTGCTAGCGCCTCGCTCGCAGCGGAATCGTCGTCCACATACAAGACAACCGCCGTTCATCTGAAGGAGATTCGTCATGGGCAGGAAGACGCTCGACCGACTGCTGGCAGCCGGCGGCCTCGTGGTCGCGGCCGTTCTGCTGATCGCATCCGCACTGCTGTACTGGGCGCACAGCTTCGTCGACCACGAGGTGCACACGCAGCTCGCGGCCCAGAAGATCTACTTCCCCGCCAAGGGCAGCGAGAGCCTGGCCGATCCGCAGATCAAGCCCTACCTCGAGAAGTACGCCGGCAAGCAGTTGGTCAATGGAACGCAGGCGCACGCCTACGCCGATCACTTCATCGCCGTGCACGTGGCAAAGATCGGCGGCGGCCAGACCTACGCGCAGCTCTCCTCGGCCGCGCTCGCCAACCCGGACGACGCAGCGCTCGCAGGCAAGGTGCAGACCGTATTCCGCGGTGAGACGCTCCGCGGCCTGCTCCTCGACGCCTACGCCTTCGGCAAGATGGGCGAGATCGCGTTCTGGGCGGCCGGAGTCGCATTGCTCGGCGCGATCGTCATGACGGTCCTTTCGGCACTCGGTTTCGCTCACGCTCGTGGCGCGCTCGACCCACCGCCGGCATCGAGCGAGCCCGACCGCACACCACTCGTCGTCGCGTGACCGAATCATCGACGCGTGACACAACGGAACAGGGGATAACCGTGACCTCGCAAACGCACACCCGGCCAGCGCAAGCGCTGCGCCAGGCCGCAATCCGAGCGACCCTCGCGCCTTCGGTGCACAACACCCAGCCGTGGCGGTTCGTCATCGGGCACGACACCCTCGAGATCCATGCCACCTGGACCCGCAAGCTGCGGGTCCTCGACCCGACCGGGCGGCAGTTGATCATCAGCTGCGGGTGCGCGTTGTTCAACGCCCGTGTCGCGCTTGCAGCGGCCGGCTACGACGCGAGCGTCGAGCGGTACCCCGACCCGGCCAAGCCGGACCTGCTCGCCCGCCTGACGCTGTCCGAGGCGGTCGACCGATCACCGATCGGCGCCCTGGACGCGGTGGTCGAGCTGCGCCAGACGAACCGGCGCCGCTTCGCCGCCGACCCCGTGCCGTCCGACGTGGTGTACAGCCTCGTCGCGGCGGCCGAAGCCGAAGGCGGGCAGCTGTTCGAGATCACCAGTCAGGAGCATCGGCTGACCACGGCGCGGCTGAGCCAGCAGGCCGACCGCGACCAGAACGCCAACCCCGCCTACCGCGCGGAACTGCGCTCGTGGACCACGGATGACCCCCGGCGTCGCGACGGCGTACCCGCGCTCGCGGTGCCACACGTCGACGAGGGCGCCCACGACGACGTGCCGATCCGCGACTTCGACACGCACGGCACGGGCTGGCTGCCGGTCGAGACGCATTCGAGCATGAACCAGTGCCTGCTGCTGCTCGGCACCCTCGAGGATCGGCCGATCGCCTGGCTGCGTGCCGGCGAAGCGCTCGAGCACGTCCTGCTGGAGGTAACCCGCCAGGGCTATGCCGCCAGTCCGTTGACCCAGGTCATCGAGATGCCCCGCACGAGGGCCGCGTTGCGCGACGAGCTCGGCCTCGACCTGAACCCGCACGTACTGCTACGGATCGGACGGGCGCCCAAGACGCCCGCCTCGCGGCGGCGCCGTCTGGTCGACGTGCTTACCGAAACTGACTGAGCGAAGATCACACCGATCGGGGGACGCGGCGGCTACCGTTTCAGATATGTCGGGCGACGCTGAGCGAGCCACGGCGCCCGAGCCTGCCCCGGCCCGGGCGCCGGACGCTTTGCGGCTGGAGCTCGACGATCTGCTCGCCGCGCTCGTCGAGCGGGCACAGGACGTCATGGGCACGCGGGACCGGCTGCGCGGGCTGCTGCGCGCCAGCCGCGAGATCGCCGGTGACCTCGCGTTGCCACACGTCTTGCGCCGAATCATCGAGGCGGCACGCGAGCTCGTGCATGCGCGCTACGCGGCGCTCGGCGTGCTCAGTCCTGACAGCGGCTTGGAGCAGTTCATCCACGTCGGGGTCGATGACGCGACGGTGGCCCGCATCGGCCACCTGCCGGAGGGCAAGGGGCTGCTCGGCGCGCTGATCGACGACCCGCGCCCGATCCGGCTCGCGAGAATCACCGACGACCCGCGCTCGGTCGGCTTTCCCGATCACCACCCCGTCATGAAGAGCTTCCTCGGGGTGCCGATCCGGATTCGCGACGAGGTGTACGGCAACCTCTACTTCACCGAGCGTGAGGGCGGCGAGTTCACCGCCGAGGACGAAGAGCTCGTGTCCGCGCTGGCCGTGACCGCCGCGACCGCGATCGAGAATGCCCGGCTCTACGACGAGGCCCGCCGCAGGCAACTCTGGCTCGAGGCGTCCACCGAGATCACCCGCCAGTTGCTGTCGACCGAGGGCGAACCCCCACTGCGGGTGATCGCGCGGCGCCTGCACGACATGGCCGAGGCCGACGTCGTCACGGTCGTGCTGCCGACCGCGGACGAGACGCACGTGATGGTCGAGGTCGCAACGGGCGAGCAGGCCAGGACGCTCACCGCCGTCACCTATCCGGTCGAGGGCACGTTGTCCGGGGTGGCGATCCAGTCCGGACGTCCGGTCCTGGTCGGTGACGTTCGGCAGGAGCGCAACTTCACCGTGCACCTCTCCGAAGTCATGGCGGTCGGGCCGGTCATGGCGATCCCGCTCGTCGGAGTGGGACGCATCCGGGGTGCGCTGCTGGTGGCGAGGCTGCACGGGCGGCGACGCTTCAACGAGGCCGATCTCGACATGGCGACGACGTTCGCCAACCATGCGGCCATCGCGCTGGAACTGTCCGACGCCCGCCTCGACCAGCAGCGCATGGTGCTGCTCGAGGACCGCGACCGCATCGCGCGCGACCTGCACGATCACGTCATCCAGCGGCTGTTCGCCGCCGGGCTGACCGTGCAGAGTGTGGCGTCGGGCCTGGACGGTGATCGCCGGGGCGAGCGGCTGGCCCAGGTCGTCGGTGACGTCGACGCGACGATCCGGCAGATCCGCACGTCGATCTTCGAGCTGCGCGGCTCGCTCGGCCCGGAGACCGGCACGCTGCGCACCCAGCTGGTCGACGTCGCCGGCGAGCTGACCGAGACGCTGGGATTCTCCCCGCGGCTGCGCTTCACCGGGCCGCTCGACGCCGTCGTACCCGAACCGACTGTCGAGGATCTGCTGGCTGTCGTCCGCGAGGCGTTGACCAACGTCGCCCGCCACGCACAGGCAAGTCAGGTCGACGTCGAGGTGACCGCGACCTCCGCTCAGCTGTCGGTCGACGTGATCGACAACGGCGTCGGAATCGGCGATGCCGCTCGCCGCAGCGGCTTGGCGAACCTGCGCGAACGCGCAGAGCGGCACGGGGGAGAGCTGACCACGCCCGATCACGAAGGAACGCATGTGCGATGGACGATTCCGCTGAACTGACCGAGGACATCCGCGTCTTCCTGCTCGACGACCACGAGATCGTCCGGCGCGGCATAGCCGACGTGCTGGAGGAGCAGCCCGGGATCGTCGTCGTCGGCGAAGCCGCCACGGCTGGCGAGGCGCTGCGGCGCATACCCGCGGCACGGCCCCACGTGGCCGTGCTCGACGCTCGGCTTCCGGACGGCAGCGGCATCGACGTGTGTCGCGACATCCGCTCGTCAGCACCCGAGGTTCGCTGCCTGATTCTCACGTCCTACGACGACAACGACGCCCTGTTCGCCGCGGTCATGGCCGGGGCTGCCGGCTATCTGCTCAAGGAGGTTCGCGGTACCTCACTGATCGAGGCCGTGCGTCAGGTCGCTGCCGGCAAGTCGCTGCTCGACCCAGCCGTCACCGGGCGGCTGCTGACCAGGTTGCGCGAAGGGGCGCCACACGATGCCCGGCTCGCGTCGCTCACCGATCGTGAGCGCGAGATCCTCGGCCTGATCACCGACGGAATGACAAACAAGCAGATCGGCGAGCGCCTGTTCCTCGCCGAGAAGACCGTCAAGAACTACGTGTCCGGCCTGCTGGCCAAGCTCGGGATGCAACGGCGCACGCAGGCCGCGGTGTACGGGTCGGAAATACGGCGGACCTGAGCGGCGCGCCCGTTTCGACGGACCTAGGGCAGCGTCGGCTCGGGACGTCCGCCCCTGCCTGATCGATGCACCAAACGGTCAATGTTGGTGGTGAACCACCAGCCCTGGGAGAGACCGTGACCAGCAACCGGATTGTCGTTGGCGTCGATGGATCGCCCGGCGCCCGCTCTGCCCTGCTCTGGGCCGCCGACGAATGCCTGGTGCGCGGTCAGATGTTGCTCGTCGTGCACGCGCCCGATCTCGCCGACACCGTCGCCGTGAACCACGCCGACGAGCCGGCCGTTCGCTCCCTGGACGAGGTCGGCGAGCGGATGCTCAGCGAGCACGCCGCCGCCGCGTCGGCTCGTCAGCCGAGCATCGTGGTCACGACCCTGCTCGGCCGGACGCCCGCCGCGGACGCACTGATTGGGCTGAGCGCAGACAGCGAACTGATCGTCGTCGGCACGCACGGCCGGGGCGGCATCATCTCGAGCATCCTCGGATCGGTGAGCTACCGGGTTGCGGCGCACGCGCACTGCCCGGTGGCCGTGGTTCCCGAACGGCGCATGCCGCGCCGAGACGCCCGCGCGCCCCGCGTCGTGGTGGGGATCTCGCCGACCACGTCCGGCCGGTTCGCCCTCGAGTTCGCGTTCGACGAGGCGCAGCGCCGCGCAGCGACGCTGGTGGCCGTGCAGGCATCGGGCACGCCGGGCAGTGCCGAGCGCCTCGAGCTCGCCGCAACGGCGACGCGCTATCGAAACGTCCCGCTCGAGCCGCTGCTGGTCGACACCGAGCCGTCCGACGCGTTGCTTCAGGCCGCCCAGGACGCCCAGCTCGTGGTCGTCGGCTGCCACCACAGCGAGGACCGGTGGAGCACCCGACTCGGCCCGGTGCCGTCGACGATCATGCACCGCTCGCCGTGCCCGGTGGTTGTCGTGGGGGAGCTACATCCAGCATCGTCGGCTGAGCACGGTGGCGCGCTCGCTGTGGACTGCGCCTGAGACGTGGCCTCACGTAACGCTCGTGTCGCGGGCGCGGCAGCGCTGGGACGTGCCCGTCCCACCCAGCAGGCACGTCAGCCGGCTGCCGCTACCCGAGCGCGAATCAAGCCCCGTCGGCTGAGACGGCGAAACGGCCCCGAGTCTCCAGAAATGACCTTAGGTAGTCGATCATGCACCGGACAGGGACCAAGGTCCCTGATCGCGATCGCTCAGTGGAATCCGAGCGCCAGCCAGGTTCGGCCGCCCACGGCACCGGTCGGCCGGAGGTGGTGCGCACGCTGGAATCGCGCGACCGCGGCGCGGGTGATCGGCCCGAACCAGCCACTGACCGGCTGCACCTTCAGCCGGCGCTGCACGGCCATCACTCGCGTCCCGGTCGAGCCATAGGCGAGGTGCACGTTCGGGACCGTGCCGGGCGCGGTCTTCCTCGTCGTGGGAGGCGCGGTCTTCTTCGCGTGGCCGAACGCCCGGAGCAGTGCCCGCCACGTCGTGGCGCTCACGACGCCGGTAACCGCCAGATGGTGGCGCTTCTGCCAGGACCTGACCGCCGCCCGCGTCTTGGCGAGGAAGTTGCCGGACGCGCTCACGCCGACGGCCCGCTGTACCGCAGCGACAGCCGGCCCGGTCGAGCCATAGTGCACCACCGCGCCGGAGAACGTGACGAGCGCGCGCATGGTCGCCGACGCGCCCGCGGGAGCGTGCACCTGCCGATAGTCCGGGCACGGGTGCGGGTTGGCCTTCTTGTACGGCGCCGCCCAGTTCAGGTCGCGCGCCCGGCACGGCCCGTAGTCAGGGGCAGCGACCTTGCCGGTCCAGAACGACGTCCGCTTCATCGCGCCTTCCCACGACAGCGAGATGTGCATGTGGTTGCGGTGGCAGTTCGAGTCCGCGGACTGCTCCGGATGGGTCGCGCAGTTGGAGTGGGGGTGCCAGGATCCGTCCCAGCCGCCCCAGATCCGGTTGTTGAAGACGATGTACATCACGCCGAGCCGGCGGGCGTTCGCGAATCGGTGTCCCGCGGCGTCGGTCTTGAACAGCCAGGTCAGGAACGAGTGCGCCTGCGCGGCCTGGGTCCGGTTGCGTACGGACGCCATCCAGTCCACGGCCCGGCCCTCGTAGTGCTCGCTGACGGTGCCGTCCGTGCCGCATCCGTAGGCGCTGGCCCACGAGGTGCCGTGGTAGGCGGACACGAGCAGCTTGCCGAGTGCGGCAGATCCCGGCTTCGTCGTCGGATCGCAGGACGTCTGCGGCACGTAGTCGGCGAGGGCCTCGATCCGCGACGGAAGGTTGCGCGGCGTCGTCGGCGTGCGCGCGGCGGACGTCGAGGCAGACACGACACTGCCGGCAAGCAGCAGGCTGAGCGCGACGAGTAGCGAGAGGGGGCGGCGAGCCATCGGAGGAACCCTTCGAGCTGGACATGCCCTCGACATGCCCGGGATCCCGCCCAGTTGCCAGCCTGCTGCCCGGCTGTCTCGCGCTCAAGGGCACGCTGGCCCGCAAGGTCGAGACCTTTGCCGATCAAGTCGGCGCGACACCCGCGGCACCGAATGGCGATACTGATCGCTAGCATCCGATATTGCCAGATCGGATGCTAGGGTGGATGCATGGCATCCGCTCCGGCCCGACCGAACCGGCCAGTCGCGACCTGGCCCGCGCTCGCCTGGGAGGAGCGCGAATGGATCTCGGCGCTGCCCGCCGGCATGGGCTCGCGCACGTTGCGGCGGCGCCACGCCGGCCCGTACGAGGCGGCCGTCGTGCCGCGCATCGCGAAGCTTTCCGTCGCACTGCCGAGCGGTGCGCTCGCGCTGGCCGACGAGGCATCCACCGAGATCGCCCGGTTCGACGCCGAGATGGGTGCCGAGATCGCCCCGTTCGGCGCGATCTTGCTGCGCTCGGAATCCTCGTCGTCGTCGAAGATCGAGAACCTGACCTCGGGCGCGCGGGCGATCGCACTTGCCGAGCTCGGGAACGACGACAAGCTGAACGCCTCGGAGATCGTGGCCAACGTCCGGGCCATGCAGGCAGCGATCGACCTGGCCGACCGGCTTGACGCCGACGCCGTGCTGGCGATGCACAGCGCGCTCATGCACCGGCACCATCCCGAGACGGCCGGCCGCTGGCGAACCGAACAGGTCTGGATCGGCGGCGGCGATTTCGGCCCGCACGGAGCAGCGTTCGTCGCGCCGCATCACGAGCGGGTGCCCGCCGCCATCGCCGACCTCATCCGGTTCGTGCAGCGCGACGACCTGCCCGTGCTGGCCCACGCAGCGCTGGCTCATGCCCAGTTCGAGACGATCCACCCGTTCGCCGACGGCAACGGCCGTACCGGCCGGGCACTCGTCCATTCGATGCTGCGCGCCAAGGCGCTGACCCGCAACGTCACCGTGCCCGTGTCCGCCGGCCTGCTCACCGACACCGACGCGTACTTCGCCGCGCTCACCGCGTACCGCCGCGGCGATGCAGCGCGGATCGTGACGCTCATCGCCGAGGCGTCCTTCAGCGCCATCGCCAACGGGCGCCGGCTGGTCGCGGACGTGCGCGACACCCGTGAGCGGTGGAATGCCGCGATCACGGCCCGCCAGGACGCCGTCGCGTGGCGGCTGGCCGATCTTCTGCTGCGCCAGCCGGTCGTCGACGCCGAACTGGTGCAGAACGAGCTGGGGGCCACGTCGGCGAACGCGCACCGGGCGCTGCGTCAACTGTCCGACGCGGGCATCCTCACCGAGTTCAGCGGGCGCCAGCGCAACCGCATGTGGCAGACCCGCGAGGTGCTGTCGGCCCTCGACGATTTCGCGGCCCGCGCCGGACGACGGCGGCTCGCCGGGCGTTGAGCCACATTTCCCGGACAACGGAAATGCATACGCCCCGCCCGGGGTTGGCCTGCGTGAAGCCGACTACTTGGAGCCTTCTCGATGACTGTCCTGCCTACCCGCTCACTCGATGCCATCCGCGCTCGCCCCACCGGCCTTCTGCTGGCCGTGGTGTGCGTGGCGCAGTTCATGGTCGTCCTGGACATCAGCATCGTGAACGTCGCCCTTCCGGACATGCAGCGCGAGCTGCACATGTCGCAGAGCGGGCTCGCCTGGGTGCTCAACGCCTACACGCTCACGTTCGCCGGATTCCTCCTGCTCGGCGGGCGGGCGGCTGACCTGTGGGGCCGCCGTCGGCTGTTCCTGATCGGCGTCACGCTGTTCTCGGTCACCTCGCTGCTCGGCGGCCTGGCCCAGACCGGCGGCGAGTTGATCTCGGCACGTGCGCTGCAGGGCCTTGGCGGCGCGGTGCTGTCGCCCGCGACGCTGACGATCCTGACCACGACGTTCACCGATCCGAAGTCGAGGACACGCGCGCTCGGGTTGTGGAGCGCGGTCGCCGGCGCCGGGGGCGCGACCGGCGTCCTGGCAGGCGGCGTGCTCACCGACCTGCTGTCGTGGCGGTGGATCCTCTTCATCAACGTCCCGATCGGCCTGCTGGTGCTGGTCGTGGCTCGCCTGGCGATCCCTGAGTCCCGGGCCGAAGGCGACCGCCCGACTCTCGACTGGGCCGGAGCAGTCACGATCACCGGCGGCCTGGTCGCGCTGGTCTACGGCGTCGTCTCGACCGACCGGCACGCGTGGGGCTCGGCGCAGACGATCGGGTTCCTCGGTCTCGGCGCCCTGCTGATCGCGACGTTCCTGCTGATCGAGGCGCGCCACCCGCACCCGCTCATGCCGTTGCGGCTGTTCCGCTCGCGGGCGCTGAGCGGGGCCAACCTGATCATGGTCCTGATCGGCGCGGTGCTGTTCTCCGTCTTCTTCTTCCTGTCCCAGTTCCTCCAGGACGTCCAGGGCTACAGCCCATTGCGCACCGGCTTCGCGTTCCTGCCGATGCCACTCGCGATCATCGCGGGCACGCAGCTGTCGGCGCGGTTGCTGAGCAGGGTGCCGGCGCGGACGCTGCTCGCAATAGGGCCGCTGATCTCCGCGGTCGGGCTCGTGTTGCTGGCACGGATGCACGCCGGCAGCTCGTACGCGCTGCACGTCGGCATCCCGGGCGCGATCATCACGTTCGGCATCGGCATGTCGTTCGTCCCGGTGACCCTCGCGGCGAACAGTGGCGTGGGCCGGGGCGATGCCGGCCTCGCGTCAGGCTTGATCAACACGGCCCGGCAGATCGGCGGCTCGCTCGGCCTCGCGGTGCTGCTCACCATCGCGACCGCCCGCTCGCACGCGCTGGCCGGATCCGGCCCGGGTGTCGCGCAGACCGGGGGTTATGACCGCACGTTCGCCGTGTCGGCAGTCTTCATGGTGGTCGCGGCGGCGATTTCGCTGATCGCGCTCGCGAAGCCCCGCCAGCCGGAACGGGCGCTGGCCGACGCGGTGCCGGTCGGCGAACCGGCGGTCGAGCGGGCGTAGGTCAGCTCCGGGATCAGCGCGGCGGGTCGGCGGCCAGGTCGGCGCATTGCCGCACCTGCTCCCACTCGGCGTCGATGCGTGCCGCCTCGCTGCCCGTCGCGGGTAGCGGGACGCCGCGATCGTCCAGGTGGGCCGGCGCGAAGTGCTCGGCGACGACCCGTCCGGAGCGAAACCTGAGCGTCAGCACCCCGTTGTCGTCCTGGGCGTTGCCGAACGAGCGCCACCACAGGTAGTTGCCGAGCCCGTAGGCGACGAATGCTCCGTCCGGGCGCCAACCGGCGCCCTGCAGCTGATGGACGTGCGCGCCGATGACCGCTGCCGCGCCTGCGCGGGCGAGCGCGTCGGCCAGGCCGCGCTGGTCGGCATCCGGGCAGCTCGTGTACTCGATGCCCCAGTGCAGGTAGACGACCACGACGTATCCGGCCGCCTTGGCCGCACGAACGGACTGCAGCAACAAGGCGCTGTCGGCGCTGGCGATGCCGGGCGAACCCGGGCCGGCGGTGTAGTTGGCGAGAGTCTCGTCGCGCACCTGGCTGGCCGCGATGACCGCGACCTTCACGCCGTTGACCGACGTCTTCCAGGCGGCGTACGCCTCGCCGGCGTCGGCCCCGATGCCCACGACCGGGAACCGGCTCGTCCGGATGGCGGCGAGCGTGTCGCGCAGGCCGACCGCGCCGAAGTCGGCGGCGTGGTTGTTCGCCATCGTGGCGACGTCGACGCCTGCGTCGCGCAATGCGGTGAACGCCGCCGCCGGCGCGCGGAAATGGAACTCCTTCGGCGCGGGTTCGCCACGCGTCGTGATCGCCGTCTCGAGGTTGACCATCGTCAGGTCGGCGGCGGCCAGGACCGGCTTCGCCTCGCCGAACGCGGTCGCCGGGTGGGCCAACCGGTCGGCGGTGCGTTCCTCGAAGTGCACGTCGCCGGCGAACGCGAAGCTGAACTCGCTCATCGCCGCGGTGGCGGTCGACCGCGTCGGGTGCGGGCTAACTGACGGATCTGCCGAGGGCCGCGCGGATGGCCGCGGTGACGTGCGCCGCCCGGTGCCCGACACCGCCGTCGAGCACGCGCCGATCGCGACGATCAGCGCCGCCGCTAGGGCCAGGCGGGCGCGTCCGGCGGCGATATGAGGTCGGAGGGGCCGAGGCATCGCACTAGCATGCGACACGTCCGGCAATAGGGCGGCCAAGCCCGCCGCAGCGATCCGAGGAGAACCCGTGTCCGCCACCGCATCCAGGCCCGCGCCCGTCCAGACCGTAATGGTCCCCGCGGGCACGACGGCGGCCGATGCGCTGCGCGAGGCCGGCGTCGAACTGAACGGGCCGTCCGGCGCGGTCGTCGTGCGCGACCTCGAAGCTGGCGAGTTGCGCGATCTTGCCTGGGCGCCGCAGGCCGATGCCGAGGTCGCGCCGGTCGCCGCCGAGTCGCCGGACGGCCTCGCCGTGCTGCGCCACTCGGCAGCTCATGTCATGGCGCAGGCGGTTCAGGATCTGTTCCCGGGGACGCTGCTGGGCATCGGCCCGCCGATCGAGAACGGCTTCTATTACGACTTCCTGCCGCCCCGGCCGTTCACCCCGGACGACCTCACGGCCATCGAGGCCAAGATGGCCGAGATCATCAAGGCCGGTCAGCGTTTCGAGCGGCGCCCGGTCACCGATGCCGATGCGCGCATCGAGCTCGACGCCGAGACGTTCAAGCTGGAGCTGATCGGCCTGAAGGGCGGCCAGAGCAGCGAGGAGTCCGTCGAGGTCGGCGGCGACGGGCTGACGATGTACGACAACCGCGACGCGAAGTCGGGCCACCTCGTCTGGACCGACCTGTGCCGCGGGCCGCACCTGCCGACCACCCGGCGCATCCCGGCCTTCAAGCTGATGCGCACCGCCGCCGCGTACTGGCGGGGCAGCGAGAAGAACCCCCAGCTGCAACGCATCTACGGAACGGCCTGGGCGTCGCGCGACGATCTCAAGGCACACCTCGCCCAGCTCGAAGAGGCCGCCAAGCGCGACCATCGCAAGCTCGGTGCCGAGCTCGACCTGTTCAGCTTCCCCGACGAGCTGGGGTCAGGGCTGCCGGTGTTCCACCCGAAAGGCGGCGTGCTGCGCCGCGAGATGGAGGGCTACGTCCGGCAGCGGCACATCGACGAGGGGTTCGACTTCGTCAATACCCCGCACATCACCAAGGACGGCCTGTTCGTCACCTCAGGCCACTTGCCATATTTCGCCGACAGCATGTTCCCGCCGATGGAGCTCGAGTCGTCGGAGTACCGGCTCAAGGCAATGAACTGCCCGATGCACAACCTGATCTACCGTTCACGCGGTCGGTCCTACCGTGAGTTGCCGGTGCGGTTGTTCGAGTTCGGCACCGTCTACCGGTACGAGAAGTCCGGTGTGGTGCACGGCCTGACCCGGGTTCGCGGGCTGACCATGGACGACTCGCACAGCTATTGCACGCCCGAGCAGGCGGCCGACGAGATCAAGAAGCTGCTGCAGTTCATCCTCGGGCTGCTGCGCGACTTCGGCCTGGACGACTTCTACTTGGAGCTGTCGACTCGCGACGA
>Ga0137376_10001339_pt1 | contig 13506 bp, 15 predicted proteins | sample SagtaG_23_FD_104814 | JGI IMG/M metagenome (GOLD analysis project Ga0137376, IMG submission 104814) | Vadose zone soil microbial communities from Sagehorn Ranch, Mendocino, California, USA - Sage2_L_20_16 metaG | ecosystem: Environmental > Terrestrial > Soil > Vadose zone | place: USA...
GAACGGCAGATTTGACGATTCTTACCCCCGCCACGTAATGGCCCGCTCACTACAAGTCAGGTAATTGATTAACTATTGCGTACGCGCCGGTAGCCGCACATTCTGTCACTTGATCGACCGGGCTGCGGGATAGTCGCTGTTCATTTCGAGGGGGAGCACAGGTGCGCAGACCGTCCAATTCATCGGCGCCTTTGCTCGGCGCGTTATCCGTAGAACGCTCCGTTATGTACCGACTAGGTGAACCGCGATGAGCGAGTTCGACCAGCGTGGGGGCGCCCACCGCGCCGGGCGGCGCGCGAGGCGGGGCGGCGCCGGCTGGCTCGCCGGCGGAATCGCCGTGGGCCTGGTGGGGATCGCCGCAACGGCATACGTCGCCCTCGACCCGCACACGGCCGCACACCAGCCCGGACGCGCCCTGCTGTCCACGCCGGCACCGGTCGACGAGTCGTCGAGTCTCGGGGGTTCGCCGGTGCCGCTGCGCACGACCGCACTGCCGGCCGACCACCTCCCGGCCAGCGCCGGTGCCGCTCCGTGCACTGAGGTACGCGTGTTGGCGTCGCTGGAGAACGCCGACGTACTGCGCGCGCTGGCCCGCGGCTACGCAGGCGCGAAACGCGATGTCGCGGGCCGCTGCGTGACGGTCTCGGTCACCGCCGACAAGTCGGGTCTGGCCGCCGACGACGTCGCGCACGGCTTTCCGGCTTTGCCTGCGGCGCAGCGTCCCACCGTGTGGGCGCCCGATTCGAGTGCTTGGCTCAACCTCGCGGCCGGGCAGGGCGCGACGGCACGCTCCGGCCTGACCAGCGGGCGCAGCCTCGCCGAGTCGGCGATCGTCCTGGCAATGCCCGCCGAGCTCGCCCAGGAGATCGGCTGGGCGTCGAAGGCTCCTACCTGGGCGGAGATCTTCGCCACCGCTGGGAACGCCCACGTCTGGGCGAATCAAGGACATCCGGAATGGGGGGGCTTCAAGCTGGGCAAGACCAGCCCGCAGGTGGCGACGTCCGGACTGCTCGGTATGGCGGCGTCCTACGGAGTCGCCGCGGGCGGGCTCGCGTCGCTGACGACGGCCGATCTGGGCCGGGCCGACATCGTCGGCAAGGTGCACGCCGCAGAGCTGTCGGTGACTCATTACATGGCAACGCCCGAGCACTTCCTCTGGCACGTCCGGCAGGCCGAGGACTCCGGATCGGCTGCCGAGTTCCTGTCCGCGGTCATCGTCGACGAGAAGTCCGTGTGGGACTACAACCGCGGGCTGTCCAGCCGCGACGGGATCACCGAGGAGATCCTCGAGCCGCCGGCTGAACCGCTCGTGCCGATCTACCCGAGGGACGGCACGTTCACCGCCGACAGCCCCGCCGCCGTGCTGAACGCCCCGTGGGCGTCCGCCGCGCAGCGCGCCGCGTCCAAGGCCTTCATCGACTACGCGACGACCGCGCAGGGTCAGGCCGTCGTCCGCGCGAACGGCTGCCGCGACGTGCGCGGGCTGGCCGACACCGCGGTCAGCCTGACCGGGCGCTACTCCAGTCCGGTGAACAGCCTGCAGATCCCGTCGACCACGGTGCTGGCGCGGATCGTCCACGACTTTCCCGCCGTGCGTAAGCACGCCCGCGTGCTGTTCCTGCTCGACGTGTCGCGCTCGATGGCCGCCAATATCGCGCCCGGACTGACCCGCCTGAGTGCGGCTAAGAAGGCGATGGTGGCGGCACTGGCCCACTTCACCGACGACGACAAGGTCGGGCTGGCCGCGTTCTCCAACCAGACCGGTGGCCCGATCGTGCCCGGTGTGGTGGCGCCGGTCGGCCCGCTGAAGACCGCGCGTGCCGGCTTGCTCAAGGCCGTGGCCGCGTTGCAGCCGGTCGCGGAGACACCGCTGTTCGCGGCCGTCGAGAAGAACACGATCTCGATGGCGAAGAGCTGGCAGCCGGACGCGATCAACGCCGTCGTCGTGCTGTCGGACGGTCACAACGACACGAACATCGCAGGCACGTTGCAAACGCTGACCGACAACATCGGGCACCTGCACCACACGACGCCCGTCCTCGTGTTCACGCTGGCCTACGGGAAGGACGCTGATGTCCCTACGCTGCAGGCGATCGCGAAATTGACCGGGGCACACTTCTACGACGCGACGGACCCCGCGACGATCCAGCGCGTGCTCGGCGATCTCGTGACGAGCTTCTGAGCGATGTCGACGTGAACGGTCAGCCGCCGGCCGGTAGGTCGGCCTGCACCGTCACTACGCGCAGGTCGGTGGACTGCGCGCGCGACGCGACGATGAGCCAGCCGCCGGACCGCTCGTCCGCGCACACCACGCGTTCCGGTGCCGCGAGCGGGCAGTTGACCCCGTGGATGACACCACCGGGGGGGCCGATCACCGCGAGCCAGGCCGGTACCTCGGCGACTGCCAGCAGCAGTGGGTCGATGACCACGGTCGCTCGTCCCGGCGGCCCGGGCGTCGACGGCACGGCCACCCCGGTCGCCCGGTACCGCAGTTCCAGGATGTGCGCGCCCGGCGTCGAGATCGGCGGGGTGATCGTCCAGCGCTGGCCGGGTGGGTCCGGCTCGGGCCGGACGACCAGGCCGTCGTACGCGACCTGCAGTGCAGTCACGTGCGGGGACGCGTGCTTGCCCGTCGGCACGCCCGGCCCGGAAATCCGGCTCGGCATCGACACGGCGACATGGGCCGAGGCCTTCGCGGGCGTCCAGGCCAGCCGCTCGGCGACGACGAGGTCGCCGGCGGCCTGCACGTGCACGGTGATCGCGAGTGCAGGCCCCGTCGGGGGAGCGCCGATGCCCGGCAAGGGGGTAGCGGACGTCGGCGGCGCCGGGGGCGACGTCGCGGGCGTGCTCGGCGCCGGTGAACCGCTCGGCCTCGTCGCCGCCGCGGGTGGGGCGGGCGAGCCGTTATCCGGTTGGCGCACCGCCCACGCGTACCCGACCGTGCCGACGAGCGCCGACGCGGCGAGGACGCCGATCGTCCACGACCGCACCGGACCGCCCCCGAAGCAGGACACGAGCCAGAGTCTGAACGCCGTTCGGGCACCGGCACAACACCACCGCGGCGGCGCGCCGCGCACCGAGAGGAACTGCCATGGATGAACGACCCGGTGGCCGCGTGCGCGCAGCCGCTGTCCTGCTAACCGCCATTACAGCCACGCTGGTCTGGCCGACTGCGGCGACGGCGGCGCCGAGCGGTCAGGTCTACCTGTTGCAGGGGCTGCCCGGTCGCCACGTCGACCTGTTCCTGAACGGCGCGAAGGTCGGCTCCGACGTCGCGCCGAAGACGGTCGTCGGGCCGCTGGCGCTGGCGGTCGGCAGTTACCAGCTCCGGGTCGCCGCCCCCGGCGGGTCGACGTTGCTGCAGCGGGCGATCACCGTCGGCGGAAGCGACAGCCTGGACGCTGTGGTGCACCTGGACGCCGAAGCCAGCCCGACGCCGAGCCTGACCGTCTTCACGAACGACCGCTCGCCGATCAACGCGGGCAAGACGCGGCTGGCGATTGCGCATGTCGCCGCGGTGCCCGCAGCGGACATCCGCGTCGACGGCACGGTGCTGTTCAGCAACGTCGCGAACGGCGAGGGCTTGACCACCGTGGTGCCGGCCGCGAGCTACTCGGTCGACGTGGTGCCGACCGGCACTGACGGGCCTGCCGTGCTCGGCCCGGCGACCTTCAAGCTGAGCTCCGGGACGCTGACCCGCGTGTTCGCGATCGGCCAGCCGTCGCGCCACACGATGGACGCGATCGTCCAGGTGATCGCGGTGACTGCGCGGAGCGCCGGCGCACCGAACAGCATCGACACCGGATCGGGCGGTGCGGCCGCGCCTTCGCAGCACACCGGCATGTCGGCCGCGCTGTTCGGAACCGGCTTCCTGCTGGTGAGCATCGCGGGCGCTGCTCTGTGGCGCCGCCGCAGGGAGCCGTCGACGACGTGACGGGACGGCACCGCACGGTCCGGCGGCAACCGCCACGATTGGCGCTGATCACCGCCGGGCTCGGCGCTGCGTGCCTCGTCGCGAGTGCGGCGACATTGCCGCGCCTGCACTCGGCCGGCCATGGGCGGGTTCCCGTGGGCGCGGTGCCGAGCGCGCGCGCCGAGTCGTCCGGGCTGCGGGCTGCGGCCACTGTGTCCGCCGACGCGGCCCGCGTGACGCCGGCCGCATCGGCTGCTGGACGCGCGGCGGCGCTGGCGGGCGATCCGGTCGCCGGCAATCCGGTGCCGCTGCGGCTGACGCGCCTGCGCGTCCCCGCGCTGCACGTCGACGCGCGCGTGGTCGACGTCGGGGTGACCGGCGACCATCAGCTGCGGATACCCGCCGACCCGCAGGTACTCGGCCGCTGGACGGGCGGCGCCGAACCCGGTGAGCCGTACGGCAGCGTCGTCGTGGCCGGTCATGTCGACGACCGGCACGAGACGGGAGCCCTGTTCCGGCTCCGGTCGCTGCGCCCGGGCGACACGATCGTCGCGGTCGGCGCCGACCGCCGCACGCGCACGTACCGGGTATCTGCCGTGCGCGAGGTCGCCAAGCAGCAACTGGTCACTCGGCTCGAGCCGTTCCGCCAGGACGTGGCCGCGCGCCTCGTCCTCGTGACATGCGGCGGCGCGTTCGACCCGGTCAAGCGCAGCTACGCCGACAACATCGTCGTCTTCGCCGTCCCGACCGCGACCGGCCACGCGTGATTGCTACCGAGACCGCGCTGCGCGCAGCCTCCTACGCCGGCCTGGTGCTGCTCGCCGGAGTCGCCGCGTTCTGGCTCTACGTCTGGCCGGAAGGTCGGCGCAATCGGGTGATCATGCGCCTTGCGTGGGCCGGCTGGGGCGTGTCGGTGGCGTGCGCCGCGCTGCTGCTCGTGGTCGAGATGGTGCGCACGAAGTCCGGCCTCCTGGACGTGATCGCAACACGTACCGGCACGTCGCTCGTGTTGCGGTTGGCGTTGACCGCGCTCGCCTGGTCATGGCTGGGCGAGCTGTCGACGGCGCGAGGCACCGCCTCTGGTCGCGTCCGGGGACGTGCCGGGATGGTCGTGCTGGCCTTGCTGCCGCTGACCTGGGTGTCGGCCGGCCGGTCCGTCACCGGGCACTACGCCGTAGCCAAGACCGCGCTGGCCTCGCTGCACATCGCGGCCATGACGGTATGGCTGGGCGGGCTGGTGGTGCTCGTCGTCATCCTGCTGCCACAGGACGATCCGACGGCGCTGCACGGTGCGTTGCCTCGCTTCTCACCGGTCGCCGCCACGTCCGTCGCGGTGCTCGCCAGCAGCGGTGTGCTGCACGCGGTGGCCGAGGCGGACGGAATCGGCCGGCTCCTGCACAGCGGTTACGGCGCGCTGCTGCTCGCCAAGCTCGCGGCGTTCAGCGTCATGCTGTTGCTCGGCAACGAGGGACGCCGGTATACCGGCCACCGTTTCGAGGCGCTGATCGTGGGGCATCGAAGCCGGCTGCAGATCCTCTGCCTCGCCGTCGGCGCCGAGATCGCGATCGCCGGCATCGTGCTGACCCTGTCGGCGGCCCTGACCCTCGCGCCGCTCTGAGCGCGCGCGGCCGCGTGACTGTCCACTGTGGATGGTCGCCGGCTCAGTGTAGGTCGGCCGACCAGCCACTCCATCGGTCTGCCTCGACGGCGATTACCGCTCCGGTGGGCGGTTGCTCGACATATTGCTCGTACTTGGCAGTGAGGGCGGCGACAGCCGCTCGAGCTTCATCCGCGTCGCCAACGACTCTGCCCCGGCCGTCGACGCGCACCCACCACAGGCGTGACCAGTCGTGGCTGTACTCGTCGACGAGCAGGCAGGCGCGTCCGGTCGCCTCGATGTTCGCGACCCTGCGCAGCCGAGTGCTGCGCTTGGGTTTGTGGTCGACCGCGCTGTAGATGACATTGCCGGCGAGCGCGAAGCAGATCGGCACGACGTGCGGCTGCCGGTCGGCGCCCACTGTGCCCAGACGACCGACCGCGGCGGACTCGACAAGGCGTCGCATTGTCTTCGCGTGCACGGCCGCCAGACTAAGGTCGACTGGTATGCAGATCGGGATTGGATTGCCCAACCCGGTGCCCCGCACGGCTGGAAGTCGCCTGCTCGAATGGGCCCAACGAGCCGAGGAGCGCGGCTTCGCGGCGCTCGCGACCATCGACCGGATCCTCTATCCGAGCTTCGACTCGCTCACCACCCTGGCCGCCGTGGCCGGCGCAACCACACGCATCGGGCTGATGACGAATGTGCTGATCGCCCCCGCGTACCCGCCGGTGCTCGTGGCAAAGTCCGCGGCGAGCATCGACCAACTGTCCAGCGGGCGGTTCACCCTCGGCATGGCGTCCGGCGGCCGTGCAGATGACTACACCGCCACCGGCCGCGACTTCCAGACGCGTGGCCAGGACTTCGACGTGGCGCTGGACGTCATGCACCGCGCCTGGCGGGGCGAGCCGGTGGGCGGTGGTCACCAGCCCGTGTGCCCGACTCCGGTGAACGGCAATCGGGTGCCCGTCCTGGTGGGAGGGGTGGGTGACTTCGCGATACGCCGCGTCACCACCTGGGGAGCGGGATGGACCAGCGGCGGTGCCCCACCTGATCGGGTCGGGCCGTTCGCTGAACGCGTGCGCGCGGCGTGGCGTGACGCCGGACGCGCGGACGAACCCCGGCTGGCCGCGCTCAACTACTTCTCGCTGGGTGACCACGCCGAGGAGGACTCCCGCACCTACCTGCGCAGCTACTACGGATTCGTCGGCGAGTATGCCGAGATGATCGCCGAGGGCGCTCTGCGGTCACCGGATGCGATCCGTGACGCGGTTCGCAGGTTCGAAGATGCCGGCGTCACCGAACTGATCCTCGACCCCACCACGGCGTCCCTCGACCAGATCGACCGCCTCGCCGATCTCGTCTTGTAGCTATCGGTGCTGCTCGATCAGCAGCCTGCCCATCGCTTTGGCCCGCTGGGCGGCTTCGGTGTCGCCCTCGGCGGCCGCGATGATGGCACCCTTCATCAGGATGTGCCACGAGCGGGCGAACTCTGCTGGGTCGCGCAGGCCTGCCTCGGTCGCCATGCCGGCCACGATGGTCCGGATGTTGTGGAGATACTCGATGCTGGCCTGCCCGGCGGGATGCGCCCAGCCGAGCTCGAGCAGCACGTTGATGAACGAGCACCCGTCGAAGTCCTCACGGCGCTGGAACCAGTCGTGGAAGACGTCGAAGATGGCGAGCAACTGCTCCTCGGCGGTCGAACCCCGCCGCTGGGCTCCGGCTTCGACGAAGTCGAGCGTCCAGACCTCCTCGCGGCGTTGCAGGAACGCGAGTACCAGGTCGTCCTTGGACGGGAAGTGGCGGTAGAACGTGGCCTTGGCCACTCCGGCGCGGGCGATGACCTCGTCGATGCCGACGCCCCGGGTGCCGCGCCGGGCGAACAGGTCGTATGCGGTACGCAGGATCCGCTCACGAGCGACGTGAACGTCGACGACACCGGGACTCTGCATCGTTCTCGAGCATAGACCTAGACAGACCGGTCTGGCCTATGTTAGGACTGACCTGTCTGTCCCTCCCGGGGTGCGAGCCGGCCCCGGCGCCTGGTACCTGACCAAGGACCGCGTCGCGAGGTGACGGATTGGAGATCACCGATGTTCGGCGAGACGCAGCAGCGCGCCAAGCACAGGTCGACAGCCAGCGGACCACCTCCATGCGGTCACAGCCGCAGTGTTCGCCAGTGACCTCGTAGCCGGTAAACCGAGATTCCCGACGTCCGCGTGCGCGCTGGCGCCCCAGCGGCCCACCAGCGCCCGGCGTGCCGATGACTGCCAATGTTGAAGGAGCGCGATCATGCACCCCGTCCCCCCATTCCATCCACCGTCTGAAACCAGCCTGCCCGGTGCGTTCACAGTGGACGTGCTCATCGATGATGCCGTCCGAGTTCGGCTGCGTGCCCGAGGCGAGCTCGACCTGGCTACCGCCCCCGTTCTCGCGGCGGTGTTGAACGACCAGCGGCGTCGCTACGTGCACCTTGATATGTCCGAGGTCCGCTTCTGCGACTCCGCCGGGCTCACTGCGCTCGTCGAGGCGCATCGCGACTTGCTCTCCCGGCAAGGCAGCCTGACTCTCGTCGGCGCCAGTCCCCGCATCCAGCGGTTGCTCCGCATCACCGGTCTGGACGCCGTGCTCTTCACCGTCGCCGAATCGCAGGCGATGCCCGGATCGGTCCGGACGACACAGAGCCGGCCGACCAACCTACGGGCACGACTAGTACGACCAGCAGTACGCATTCGGCGACCGGCCTGAACGGCAGGAGGAAATCATGAGCGGTCAGGACAAGGCCAAGAACAAGGCCGAAGAAGTCACCGGCAAGGTCAAGGAAGGGTTCGGCGAAGCTACCGACAACACCGACCTCGAAGCCGAAGGCAAGGTCGATCAGGCCAAGGCCAATCTGAAACAGGCCGGCGAGAAGATCAAGGATGCCTTCAAGCGGTGACCGACACGATGCCGCACGGCGAGGTCACCCAGCGACTGTTCGCCGAGTTCGGTGCCGAGGTTCCGATGCAGCTGATCGCGGCGACCGTACGTCAATGCCGTCGTGATCTCGGCGCCGACGGCGCCCCGCATCCGGCGCTGCCCGAGCTCGTGGAGCGCCTGGCTCGGCAGCGGCTGGCTGATCGCCTCGGCGTCGGTGCCGCTGTCAGGCGCGGCCGGTCAGAACCCGGCCGAGGTGACGTCCGAGCTGGGTGACCCGTGGGTCTTGCCAGAATCCGGAGTGCCGGTGGATCGGCGGCGGATTGGGGTCGGCGTCGGCGGCGAGGGTGACCGGATCCCAGCACGGCTGATCCACGTCGTCGCGAAGGCGTGCCATGTCCGGTGCCGGCTGCTGCACCATCCATGAGCCGATGTAGTCACTGCGGCGGACGAGGTTCTTCCAGCGGCGCTTGCCCGGCTCCGGGTCGTCGACGGCGAGCAGGTGGCCGAGCGTGTCGATCTGGGCAGTGCCGAAGTAGCCGGGGAACGCACGGCCGTACAGGCGCCTGGCCGGGCAGGCGAGCGTCAGCAATGCGACCTGGTCGCGAGTGGTCGCCGGCAGCTGCGCGATGACCGCCGGTGCGATGACCGAGCCCTGGCTGTATCCGGTGAGCAGCACGGGGCCGGTCTCGAGCGCGAGCTTGGGTGTGTCCGCAGCGTCGCGGACGTGCGCCTGGATCTGCGCCCACGCCGGGTCCCCGTCGTCCGGCGCGACGGTCCCGGTCAGGATCCGGATCCGGTCGACCAACTCCGGGACGGCGCGCTCGGCGTAACACGGCGGCGCGAACGGATGCGTCGCGCGCGGCCAGAACGTCCCGACATCCCAAAGCGCACCGATGGTCTTGCGCTTGGCCGGATCGCTGTACGCGGAGCGCAGCAGGCCGACGAGCAGCCCGGCAGCGAACAGCCCGACCAGGCTCTCAGCGGCGGCGAAGCCGTGGATGTTCGACGGCTGCCGGGAATTGATGAGCGCGTCGACCTCGGCGGCGATGGTGGCGAGCAACATACCGGCCGCGACGAAGCCGGCGACCAGCGCGGCCTGGTCGACCAGCAGGCCGACGGCCCATGCTCCCGCGACTTTCTTGCGGCTGGCCCGGTGGTGCTCGTCGTCGGGGTTGCCGTTGACGCTCCCGTAGTACGCAGCGACCGGCGAGACGTTCTGCGCGCTGACGTCGACGAACGCGTTGGCATGCCTGCGCCAGGTCATCGCCACGATGACGCCCGCGACGACCAGGCCGGCGACCAGCCCGAGCGGCGCCGCGGCGAATGCGTAGATGGGCCACGGGATCTGCAATGCGTACTTCGGCGGCAGGTTGGCCGCGTTGAAGTCGATGCCGCTCGGCACCGGCGTGCCGATGATGCGCGTCACGAACAGGCTGACCAGCGCACTGAAGAGGCCGCCCAAGCACACGGCAAGCGCGGCCAGCAGGGTCGTCAGGTGGCCTCGGAAGAACGGCCTGGACTCAGGTGCCTGCACTGCCGCACGCCCGAGCATTCGCCAGACGGCGACCGCGAGCACGACGAGCAGCAGTGCCTGGACAGCCAGCAGAAAGGCGCACACGTTCGTGAAGCCCGGGATGGCGACGGGGTTCTGGCCCGTCTCGTCCGGCCAGCCGCGGGTGAACGCGGCCGCCACGAACACCGCCGCCCCGACGGCGAACAGCGCGCGGCACCACCACGTACCCGCGGTGACGTTCGTAGGCGCTTCGCCCAGGACGAGGACGTGCCGGTCGGCCAGCGGCAGGCACAACGTGACGAGGACCGCGAGCAGGACGGCCACTGCGACCACGAGCGCCGACACGCGGGCCGGCCCCATGTGCTGGGCCGGCCGGGACAGGATCAGCGCCGTGATCGCGGCCGCACCGGCCGCGTGCAGGTTGCGGTGCCGGCGGAGGAGTTCCTTGCTCTTCCAGAACCCGGACTGGGTCAGCGGCCATCTGGTGTTCACGACCGGGTCGGCTTGAGTGCTGCGCGCCTCGTACCGGCTGGCGGTCTTCACGCTGATCCACCACATGGCGGCGATGGTCGCCGCGACCACCAGGAGGGCGAGGTCGATGCGCAGTCCGGTGGTCAGCTTCGGGTACCACGTCATCCAGGTCGGGAAATGACCTCGGCGCGCTTGCAGAGCCACCGTGTTGACGAAGATCGACACGACCGCGAGCGTGAGCTGCAGTGTCGCCGTGAAAGCGAGAATCCGCAGCAATACCTGGGCAAACGCGTGCGGCCTGTCGCGGCTGAGCCGTTTCGTCGTTTGATCGATCGTCTCGAGTTCGTGTTGCTCCGCCGGCGGAAGCGCGAAGTGGGCGACGTTGTACAGCATGAACGGCGCCAGCAGCACCCAGGCCGCGGATGCCAACGGCGCCTCGGTGAGGCCGCCCCACGAGTAGGCCTCGAGCCGCCACGGCACAGCTTCACCGCCGGCGCCCCCGGGCGTCCAGCGCCGGTAGAACATCGTGGTGGAGTCGCCGCCAACCTGCAGCACCGTGGGATGCTCCAGCATCGTCGGACCGTTCGAGCCGGAGACGCCGTGCACGCGCAGCTCCGTGAACGGCAAGCCGTCCGGTCCCGGCAACGTGCTGTCGGTGAACGCGTCCGCTGCAGCCGCCCGCGCCGGGCTGGTGAGGTCGGCGGGCGCGAAACCCCACGCGCCGCCGAAGCCGAGCACAACATGATCTTCGGGCTTGACGTTGACCATCTTCCCCCCAGGTCGTGCGAGACCCACCGGGGGTCGATGGTTCGCTTGCCGTCGACCCGGGTCAACGACCTAAGGGGCAGGACGTCGAACGTGTCGCCGGTTCACCGATCGTTTCAGCAGACGTCGGTAGTGGCTCTCAGCGGATTGCTCGCGGCGGATTCGTTGCCCGCGGCGTCGACGGCCGTGACGGTGATCGTCGACGGGCCGGGCTGGTTCGCGTACGCCGCTGCCCAGATCACCGAGTAGGACCCGTGGTCGTCGCTCCATCCGATGAACGACCCGTCGGCATAGATCTTGTACATCAGGTCGTGCTGGGCCGTGACGGTGTCGGTGGAACGGGTGAACAGCACGTCGACCTCGAGGCATTGGTATCCCTCCGCGTCCACGAGAGCGGGGGCGCTGGGCGCGGCCGTGTCGGCAGCGAGTGCCGGCGAGCTGAACGTCAGCGCCAGCGCACCTGCGAACAGCGGTGCGCAGAGTCGAACCGAGCGGGGGAGAGGCATCGTGAGCTCCTCGGGGGTTAGGAGGTCGTTCGGGCTGCTGGGCGTGAGTTCGCCCGCCTATGTGGCGTTCCGGCTATAACGACGGCAATGCGGGGCGGCCGGTTCAACGGCGGCGGACGTTACTTGGTGACCGGCACGCTCAGGTCGCGGCGGAGGCCGCTGGCCGGACTCCGGCGACGCCACCAGACGATCAGGAGCGCGAGAACGAGGGCAGCGAAGGCCGCGCCTGCAATGAGCCACCACGTGCCACCGCCGTGCGACTTCGGCGCGGGACTGCCGGCCGCTGTGAGCGCCTTCGTGGCGGTCACGACGATGCCGATCGCCATCGTGACGGTGCGACCGCTCGCGCTGGTACCCGTCACGACAAGGGTGTGATCGCCTGCTGTAATCGAGACGGGGAGCGCGAACTGCGCGGCGCCACGGCCGGTGGCACCGATCGTGATTCGATGCAGCAGCGTCGGTGTCGAGAAGCCCCACACGGTGGCTGCCGTGTGCCCGCCAATTCGGTCGGTAGCGGCCGCATCGGTCTGTTGATCAACTCACCGATCGGATGCCAGGCAGCGCAGCGCGCCGGTCATGGTCATCCGATCTGACGCAGATCGGTGCGGTAGCGGGCCGCGCCGGCAAGGTAGATCTCGACTGCTTCGTCCACCCACGTCGCGAGCTCTGCAGGCGCAGGGCGCAGCCGCGCCGGGACGCCGAGCGCGATCTGCCCGCTCGGCACCACCGCGCCCCTCCGGCACGAGCGCCGCGGCGCCGACCGCAGCCCCGGGTTCGACGACCGCCCTGTTGAGCACGACCGATCCGGAGCCGATCAGGCACCCGTCTCCGATCGTGCAGCCCTCGACGTGGACGTTGTGCCCGACGACGCAACCGGAGCCGATCAGCGTCGGCCACTGCTCGGTCGTGTGCACCACAGTGCCGTCCTGGATCGACGTGCGCGCACCGATCTCGATGCGGCCGTAGTCGCCGCGCAGCACTGCGGCCGGCCAGACCGAGGCGCCTGCGTCAAGAACCACCGAGCCGATCACGATGGCGTCCGGGTGGACGAACGCATCCGGATGGATGTCCGGTGCCTGCTCGCCGAGCGCGTAGATCACGGCAGTTTCAGCCCGTACACCCGCGCGGCGTTGCCGGCCAGCACGAGGTCAGCGGTCTCGTCGTCCGGGCACAGCGCAGCGACGGCGCGGGCGTTGGCGGCGATGCCAGGGATGCCGGGCCAATCGGTGCCGAAGATCATGCGGCGGGTGAGCCGGGCCCAGTTGTGGCGGGCGTAGTACGTCGGCAGCCGCGACGGCGGGAGCCCGGACAGCTCGATCCAGACGTGCTCGTAGCTCAGCGCGAGGAACGCTGCGGCGTCGTACCACCAGCCACGCCCGCCATGGGCCAGCACGACGTTCAGTCGCGGGAAGTCACGCAGCACGTCGTCGAGCAGGATCGGGTCGCCGTACTGGTTCATCGCCCCGCGAAACGTCGACGTGCCGCAGTGCACGACGACCGGTATGCCCGCCGACCGGCAGATCTCGTAGGCCGGGTACAGCGCCCGGTCGTTGGCCGGGAAACCGCCGTGCACCGGGTGCACCTTCAGCGCCACCGCGCCCAGCGCCAGCTGACGTTCCAGCTCGTCGGCCACCGGGTGGTGCAGGTGCGGATTGACGTTCGCTGCGAACCTCACCCGTTCGCCTGCCAGCGGCAGCATGTCCTCGACGGCCTGCCAGCCGGTGACCTTCGGGCTGTACTCGGCCAGGACCACGGCGACATCCACGCCTTCGGCGGCGAGCATCGCCTCGAACGCCGCTGGTCGCACCAGGCCGTCCTCGTC